>CEGD01001024.1_pt1 | contig 19991 bp, 16 predicted proteins | sample 306751 | NCBI WGS metagenome assembly CEGD01 (sample SAMEA2755657, study PRJEB7226) | microbial mat metagenome | biome: microbial mat; feature: hypersaline; material: grass silage | place: USA | collected 2014-02-19 | depth 0 m
CGCACAATGCTCTAGTCGCTTAACCCGTGACGAGGCCATCGTTCCAGGTGGCGTTAATATGCTCTGCTGCACGCAGCGAAAGCGCGGCGGTGGTCAAGGACGGGGATGCCACAGTGGTGGTGACGAAATTGCAATTGCCCAAAATGAACAGGTTGCGGTGATCGTGGCTGCGGCCATAGCTATCGGTGACTGATGATTTTGGATCATCGCCCATGCGTGCGGTCCCGGCGATAATGGCAGCCGAGCCCACGGGATCGACTTCGGTGATCCCTTTGACCTGCATGGCTTCGAGGACGGCGCGATCACGCTTGCGGGCGGCTTTAATGCCCCGGCGGGTGTAGGTATCGACGGTGTAGGCAAGACGCGGACGGGGCAATCCCAAGGGGTCGAGCAGGGTGTAATCTAGGGTCACCCGGTTATTGGGGTCGGGCATCACCTCGACCGTAGAGCTGAGGTAAACTTCGCGTGCAGTGCGGGAGTAAACAGCTTCGGCCAGCTCGGCGCCGAGGAGACCGTCTTTGATGGCGTGATGGGCTTCGATAAACGGGCCTTCGGACATATTGATGCCGCCGTTAACGATAAAGGTCGCCACCGAGGCAAAGTCTTTGCGAAAGGCGCCGTCGCGCAGGCCAAGAAATCCCCCGGTCGCAGTCACAGGGCCGCGATAGGGATAGACGGGCTGCGGGCTATAGCCATAGGTGTCGACATCAACCGCCCCGGTCAGGTTGCGCCCAACCATGTCAGAGCTATTGGCAACCCCGCGTGGTGTACGGGGGCTGGATGACATCAGCAGCAGCCGTGGTGTTTCCACCGCATGGCAGGCAACGATAAACAGCTTGCCGCGCGCAATGCCGCGTGACTTATCGGGGTTCATAAAGCCGACACTTTCAATCTGGCCGTCTTTGCCAGCCGAAATGAAATAGGCAACCTTTTCTGGATGAACCTTAGCTCCGGCTTCCTCGGCCTTCATCACATGGACGCTGGCATCGTACTTAGCGCCAATCGGGCAGATAATACGGCAGCTCGCATTGCCGCAGCATTGTGGCCGACTGTCAAAGGCGATCGAGTTGCGCGCATGCGGATAGGCGGCAACCTCGACCGGGCCATAATCTTGCGGGCTTACTTTTGCTGCGGCTAGGGCGACTTGGCGGTCAAGCCAAGTCAGGGGGATCGGCGGCAGTGGATAGGGCTTTTCGCGCGGCGGCGCGATTCCGTTATCCATTGACCCTGATACGCCCCAGGCTTGTTCTGCTTTGTAATACCAGGGCTCTAGCTGGGCGTAGGAAATAGGCCAGTTTTCGCCGACCCCATATTCTGTTTTGGTGCGAAAGTCATTGGGGCTAAAGCGTTCTGCGTGACCGGTCCAATGCCAGGAGGTACCACCGACACCGCGAATCGAAATGCCGCCAAACAGGTTCAAATCGTGGTCGGTTTTTTTGATCATACAGCGGTCTTGTACGTAGTAATCGCACGGACCATCGGGTGCGGGAGCCCATGGTGGATTGACGTAAGGGCTGTTTGCGTCTTTGTCGGGGTTTTTGCGAAACCGATCAACGGCGCTCCAGCGGTTGATTACCGGCCCGGCATCAAGGACGGCCACGGAATGGCCGGCTAACGCCAGCTGCCAAGCGGTCAATCCGCCTGCGACCCCGGCACCGATGATAATGACATCGGCGGTAATTTCCTCTGCCGGGTCATTGGGCAGGCCAGGATTATGGAAATCCCCAAGAGTATCGCTCATCAAAAGTGCTCCTGTCGCGGAGAGATCACGCATGGGCGTGCTTGCCCGGTCTGAGCAAGGCAGGCGGTCAAAACGCCGTGATCGAAAATGAAAAAAGTGAGCTTAGGACAAATTCCGTACAGATGCTGGCATCTGCACCGGTATATTTGCTTATAAAGCGCCCAAGGCCGGGTCGTACCAATAGCCAAACGGGCCACCGCAGTTGGCTGGCGGTTTGGTAAAGCTGCAGGCCCGCCATGCCAGGGCATTGTCATAGGTAATGACAGAGCTGTGGCTGTGATCACCAGGATTGTACTGGGTCATCCCGGTATACCAGATCAGGGCAATGCTTTGTGCAATCGTCACCAATCCACGCCGGGCGAGGGCTTCTTTCCAGCCATCGCCTGCGGCATCAATGAGCTTTGCGATCAAGGTAAGGGTATCGCTGCTAAGGCCATCTTCGATGAGGGCTTTGCGCATTGCTTGGCCCAGTTCGATATAGCTGCGGTCAAGGGGGATACCCGTCAAGACCGAGGATACCTGGAGAAAGGCGAGGATTTCTATTTCATCGGTGATGGCACCCTTTGCCATCGGCACCGTTGCAGCATAAGCGACGGGCAGGCCGAGGCTGCCGACGACGCCTACGGCGCCAATCGCTCCTAGAACGTGCCGTCGATTGGGCGTTATGGCGGTATTGGGTGTTTCTGCTTTATTGGTCACGGCTTTCCCCCTCCCTGACCTCCCCACCTTCAGAGTTATGCGGGGAGAAATTGCAGCACTTCACGCGATGATTGCGGTACATGCGAGGGGTGTCAAGGGGGCGGCAGGAAATGGCAGAGGATGTGTCTCTGCGGTCATGGCCCGATGATGAGCGTGGGAAAGGGATCCCGCCTCGGGGGTTCTCCTGGTGTAGTGGGATGCCCGGTAAGTTTGATTATCCGGCACGCAAAGCTTGGCGGATCATCCGTTCTAAGGCATCCATGAAGCGGGTTCGGTCGTTGCGTGTATAGCCCGATGGGCCGCCGGTAATTTCACCGGTTTCACGCAGGTGTGCCATCAGATCCCGCATGGCCAGTGCGCTGCCAATACTTTGGCTGGTGAAGGGCTGACCGTTGGGGCGCACAGCAGAGGCGTCTTTTTCTAAACATAGGGCGGCGAGGGGGATATCATTGGTGACGCAGATGTCGCCCGGGGTGATTGCCTCGACAATCCAGGTGTCAGCGGCGTCAGGTTCAACGGGCACGACGACCCGGTTGATCAGCGGATGCATTTCCCCACGTTGCCAGTTATTGCTGACGACGTGAATCTGCAGGCCGTGACGCAGGGCAATCTTGATGGTTTCTTCTTTCACCGGGCAGGCATCGGCATCGATAAAGATGGCGGGCACGGGATTATCCTTGCGATAGAGATGGGGGTAAAAGCAAAAACCCCCCGGACGCAGAGCGTCCGAGGGGCTTTCGGCTGGACTTGAAGTGCTCTTTAGAGCGGCTTCAGATCGCAAGCAGAGGTCTTGCCATTACGGCCGCGTTCGAGTTCGAACGACACCGACTGACCTTCATCAAGACCGGCCAAGCCAGCCTTCTGCACAGCGGTGATGTGAACGAACACATCGGCGCCGCCATCAGCGGGTTCGATGAAGCCGTAACCTTTGGTGGTGTTGAACCATTTGACAGTGCCAGTTGCCATTTTGAGACACTCCTTGACTGGCGTTACCTTACGGCGATATGCCCGGAAGGTATCGAAACAACTTAGGGATAGACCAGTCCAATCCGGTGTCCTTGGCAGGAGCGGGGGTAATCATGGTAAAGCCCGAATAGTCTTCGACGACCCAGAACATGAAGCCGTTCGCTTCTGAATGCAAGCAAGAAATAACGTTAATTTTCAACGAAGTTGACGTTTATGCTCTTGACTGCGGCGCAAAAAACCCTTTTGCGCCGCAGTGAGGGGGCTGCTAAGTCCCTGTCAGAGGGCGATAACATCCCCGGCCAGCGCTTTTTGCGGCGTACATGGCTTGGTCGGCGTGGGATAGCAACGCTTCACTGTCTTTTCCGTCTTTGGGGTAGAGGGAAAACCCAATTGAGCACCCTACCGTTGCCGTAACGCCGTTTAAGGTGAAGGAGGCAGATAGCGTATCGATAATCTTTTGTGCGATGGTTGCGGCATTGAGGTGATCGTCAGTGCCCAAGCTGAGGATCACAAATTCATCGCCGCCCAAGCGGGCGACGGTGTCGCTTTCTCGCACGCATTGGCGCAAGCGTTCAGAAACGCCTTGCAGCAGCAGATCACCGATTAAATGGCCATAGGTGTCATTAATCGGTTTAAAGCCATCCAGGTCGATAAAAAACAGGGCTAGGCCGTTCTGGTCGCGATTTGCTTTGTTCAGCGCTTGCTTGAGGCGATCATGAAGCAAAGCGCGGTTTGGCAATCCGGTAAGGGCGTCATGGCTGGCAGTGTGGAGCAGTTTCTCGCTGGCTTCTTTTTCCTGCGTGATGTCGCTGAAAACCCCGACGTAATTGGTCGTTTCTCCGCAGTCATCGCGAATCGCTGAAATGGTCACCCGTTGTACATAAATGGCGCCATCAGCGCGACGGTTCCAAATTTCTCCGCGCCAATGACCGTTTTGCAGCAAGGTGTTGTGCATTTCTTGGTAAAATGCAGCGTTATGGCGACCAGATGCTAAAATATTGGGTGTCTGATCAATAACTTGTTCGCTGCTATAGCCGGTGACTTCACAAAATGCCGGGTTTACGCTGATAATTTTTTGCTTGGCATCGGTGATCATCATCGCTTCGGCAGTGGTGTCAAACACGGCCTGCGCAAGCCTTAATTCGCGCTCGCGTTCGCGGCGAAAGGAAACATCGCGCAAGATGACTTGGGCCCGTTTTTCCCCGCCAACGCTGATCGGGGCGACTGAAAGTTCCAGGTCCAAGGGCTTGCCGCGCAAATCGGCAAGGGTGGTTTCATAGGCTGAACAAGACTGATTTTGTGTCACGGCCAAACGGACTTTATCGACCGTAGCTAAGCCGTCAGAGCCGGTCAGCAGCGCTGTGAGCTCTTGTCCCTCCAGGTCTTGGCGGCGCATGCCTTGAAACAGCGCTATCGCTGCTGGATTAACAAAAGAAACCAGCGTTTCGCTGGCGATAATGATCGCATCCGGAGACATTTGAACCAAGGTTCGGAAACGCTCTTCGCTTTCTTTGATCTGTCGTTCGGCTTCGTGGCGTTGGGTTGCGTAACGCAGCATGCGAACCAACAAGAACGGATCGGAAAAGCCTTTGACCACGTAATCTTGGCAGCCGCGTTGAACAGCATTAAGACCGATATCGCTATCATTGAGGCCGGTCATAACCACCACTGGCAGGTCAGGGAATAAGCCTAAGACTGCGGTGATTGTGTCCATGCCCTGTGCATCAGGCAGGCCGAGGTCGGTAACGACGAGCGAAAAAGGCAGGGTCTGGGCTGCGGCCTTATCACGGGCATCGGCGATGGATTTTGCCCAAGCAATATGGATAGAATCGCCGGTTTCGCGGACCAACTCTTCGAAAATACGGGCATCAGCTCCGTTATCCTCAATCAAGAGGACTCGTAGGTCTTGTCCCCCAGATGACACGGCAGTCCCCTTTTCATAAACGCTAAGAGCGGAGGCGAACACGACGGCCTAACCACAGCGGATGCTGCTTTGGGGTCGCCTGGACGCAGGCTGAAAGACTTAAAGAGAAAACTCTTAGCACGAAAGAGCTTAAGGTTTCGCCTATGTGGTCTTGGCCCTTGGTAAGAGTCAGTGTATTTGTTTTAATATTTACAGGGCGCTAATAACATAGCAGACAGGCTTTTTGCAACGACGGAGATTGTACTCCATAAGCCTTACCTCAATCGTTTGAATGATGCGCTATAAGCATCGTAATTGGGCGAATATGGCGATGGTATTATGTTGCCCTTAGGGTATCCACTGTTAATGGCTGATAATTGCGACAAAAAACATCCAATTGGTTGATTGGGATGTTTCCCCATTTTAGGGGCGAGGCTGCTAATCTCTGATATTTGGCAGGTAAAATGAACCTGGGTATAGCCAAATCTTAGGGGAAGTGAAACACTGGCAAAATGGTGATTATCCAGTTTTATAGCTACCCAAGAAAGGTTGCTTTCGTGCAGGAGAACAACCAACCGATCAGTCAGGACAAGGTTTCTTTAGACCGCCCGGGATTCTTCCGTTCAAAGGGAGGAGCATTGTCGGCTTTGCGACATGCTTTTCAATGGAAGATAGCCCTAGGCGTTGCTTTAGCTTATGGGATTGCTGCTATCGTTGGCCTTGCTGTCACTTTTGACCACGGGCATGTATCGGCGCTGTGGCCCCCTGCGGGGATCGCTGTCGGGGCATTGGTTGTTTTTGGGCTGCGCTATGGTGCAGCATGTTGGCTGGCTAATCTTGCTGTGTTGTTGGCGATTCACGCCCCACTTCAAGTGGCTTATTTGGTCGCTTCGGCGAATACCATTGAATACCTTATCGCCGCTGCAGCGTTGCGGCTTTGGTTGCAATCCGATCGTCGTATGGCAACTGTTTCAGACGTTGCGATCTTTTTCTTGGTTGCCGCCTTGGCGCCTTTGGTTGCCGCCTTGACCGGGCCGTGGGGGGCGGCGGAAATTACCCCTGGAGATGACGGGTTTTGGTTGCAGGCTCTTGTTTGGTGGTGCGGCGATGTTGCGGGCATCGTTTTATTGACCCCAGCAGTTCTCATTTGCGGGCATGGATTACGTAGCGATATGCGGGCGGTGCTCCCCCAGGGGGCAGGGGGCGAGCTATTTGCTTTGCTGGTGGTTGGGAGTGGTCTGTCGATTATAGTTTTTGGCGATCCGCTGCATTTGGGTTCGTCGGCGATCACGTTGGCTTATGGGGTGCTACTTATTCTTTTGTGGGGGGCTTTGCGGCTGGGATCAATGGGGGCGGCGCTGGGATTGATCGCCCTGATTACGCCGGCAATGCTGTTTACCAGTGCGGGCTATGGGCCTTTTGTTTCGGAGGCATTCCTAACTAGTGTTTTACTCTTGCTGGGGTTTTTACTCATTGGTGCCGCTTTAGCCCTGTTTTTATCTGCGGCTTTGGCCGAGCGGAACCAAGAAGCTCAGCGATCACGCATTCTATCCCGTGCTGTTGAGCAGTCAGCCACAGGGGTCATCATTACCGATGCTCAGGGTGTGATCCGTTATGTTAATTCGGCGTTTTCTAGCGTTACCGGCTATCAGTCGGACGATGTGATCGGGCGGACTCCGCGGTTTTTGAAAAGTGGTTATACCAAAGCCGATGAGTATCAGCGCCTATGGGAAATGATTACCAACGGTAAGACTTGGCGTGGGGATTTTCTAAATCGACGCAAGGATGGCGGCGCGGTTTGGGAGCATATGGTCATATCACCATTGCGTAACGAATCCGGCGATGTCACCTATTTTGTTGCCACATCTGAAGATATTACGGCGCGTAAAATGAATGAAGAGCAGCTTCGTCAAGCGTTGGATAGCACCGAGCGGGCACGGGCCGAGCTAGAGCGGATCACCTTTGCTGTTACCCATACTTTGCAAGAGCCTTTGCGGTCGATTGGCGGGTTTGCTCAGCTTTTGAAAAAGCGTTACGCCACAGTGCTTGATGAAAATGGATTAGGCTATGTTGATCGGGTCGTTGAAGGTGCAGACCGGATGCACCATTTATTTCATGATCTTATGCACTATGTGATGATTGACGACGCTGTGCCATCGATAGATTTATCGTTAGATGCGGTGGTTCATTCGGCGCTTGGGTCGTTAGGGGAGGAGGCTAAAGCGGTGACTTCCGTAGGGGATTTGCCGACAGTAAAGGGCGTCGAGCGCCAATTGGTCCGTGTTTTTGAGCATCTTATAACCAATGCCTTGAAATATCGCAGTGCCGATAGGCCATTGCAGATTTCCATAAGCTTGCTTGAAAAATCGATGGGCGAAGGCCAACTACCAATTAATGGCGCATTTGGAAAAAGCACTTTTGGGTTAGAACAAGGAGTGGTAGCACCACAGTTGCACATTTGTGTTGCAGACAATGGCATTGGGGTTGACCCAGCCTTTGTGCCGCGATTGTTTACGTTGTTTTCCAGGTTGCATACCATGGATCGCTATGAAGGAACGGGGGTTGGTTTGGCTTATTGTCGCCGCGTTATAGAACATCATGGTGGGACGATTTGGATGGATAGCGCGCCTAACCAGGGAACCATGGTTCATTTTACGTTACCTGGCCCCGTTGCCACACCTGGCCCCGTTGTCACAGAAGGGCTTGTTCAGTCAATGGAAAATGGTGGGAGTCACGAAGATGTCGTCTGATCTCCCCCTTATTTTGATGATCGACGATAATTCAGCCGACATTGAACTCACCCGTGAAGCAATGGCCGATGTTGATTTGCCGGTGCGTTTGGAAAGTGTGCGTGATGGCTTTGAGGCCCTAACTTATTTGCGGCGTCAGGGCAGCTATAGTGATCGCCGGCGTCCCGAACTTATTTTTCTTGATTTGAATATGCCACGTATGGATGGCCGCGAAACCCTATCGATGCTGAAAAGCGAAGACGATATTTCTGATATCCCGGTGATTGTTTTTAGTACATCTGAATCTCCCTTTGATATTCGTGAAAGCTATCGTAATCATGCCGCGGCATATGTGACCAAGCCGGTGACGATCGAAGAATTCATCGAAAAGTTGCAGGCGATAACCACGTTGTGGCTGAAAGGAACAGCGGCTGCGGCGGCTCGACAAAATCGGGGAATGATCGATTTTTAAAATGTTGCATTACGGCCCTAGGGCAACCTGCAAGCCGGTGGGATCACTTGTGGTGACGTATTTACTTGAAAAAGAATGAGCAGAAGTATTTTTTGTGCCCACAAGAAAGTGGAAAATACTCTAGCATGGCGCATCTGGCGTAAACGCCACAGTGAGATGATGGCTTTTTAGGCCGGGAGGATCCCTTGCAGAACGTGCGCCCGCTCCATATGGGGGAAAAGCGTTTTTTAGCTGCTGCGATTGCTTTTATAGTAATCCTCGCCGGAGCAGGATTTTTTGCTTTGTGGTCGATCATTGCGGCCATTGATGTTGATGCAACAGAACGTGTGGAGTTCTTTGAACAACATGTGACGCAATTGAATACAGAAATCGGTAATCTCGATCTCAGCCTATCTTTGCTTTTAGCCACCGATGGCAAGCAAGGACGGACTCAAGCCCTGCAAGCTGTAGATGAGGCGGAGATTATTTTAAAAAATATTATAACCTTGATTGATGATGCTCCTTGGACATCGGTAAATACGTTTGCTGATTTACGCAGCACGTTTCATGGCTATGGCGATATTATCAGCACCGCAACCCTGCCTGTTGACGAGAGCGGGGGGGCGATGGCTCCGGTCAACGTCGATTTGGTCATGCAAATGCGACAGGCTATTACCGGTTGGCGGGAAACCGTTAATCAGGAAATGCAGTCAGCCCAAGCCTTTGTTTATAAGGAAATGGATCAGCAATCTGAATTCCAGGGTTGGTTACGGGTCAGTGCTTTGGTGTCCTATGCGTTGTTTTCTGGACTCGCGATTGTTGGCGGCGCCTTTTTAATCTTGCAGCGCCTTACAAACCGCCGCCTGCGTGAAGACGGGGGACTTTATCGGCAGATTTTTGTTGATAGCCAGGCTGTTGGATTATTGCTTGATCCGCGTGATGGCAAAATCCTTGATGCAAATCGCGCCGCAGCTGAATTTTACGGCTGGCCGATTAATCAGCTGCGTGGGATGCATATTGGTCAGATTAATGTGCTGACACAGGCGCAAATTGACCACGAGACCGCCTTGGCATTGTCGGAAAAACGCAGCTATTTTTATTTCCGCCATCGTTTGGCCGATGGCCAGCAGCGTGAAGTCGAGGTGCATTCTAGCGCGTTGGACTACGCCGGGCAGCGCACACTTTATTCGATAATTCACGATGTTACCGAACGTCGGCAGGACGAGCGCGCTTTAGCGGCCTCGGAGCAGCTTTATGCTTCGGTGATTAACGCTGCGTCGCAAGGGTTTGTGTTGGTGGCCCCCCATAGCGGCGAAATCGTCGAATTAAATGAAGCTATGTGCCATTTGCTGGGCTGCGAACGACAAGATGTGCTGGGGAGGCCTTTCTATGACCTCGCCGCAGAAGACCAGCGGGCTAAATTACAAGATATATTCTCCACCGCATCGGCAACGCGCCATCGAACCTATGAGGTTTCCTTGGTTTCGGCCAGCGGAGGGAAGCGGCAGACCAGTTTTCATGCAACATCGTTGTTTAGCGAAACTGGCGAGTTGCGTGGCTCTTATGCCTTTGTTGATGATATTTCCAAACGGCGTGAGGCGGAAGAACGCCTTACTGATAGTCAATATCGTTTACAGGTGGCGATCCAGGCGGGAAATATCGGCGTTTGGACTTACGAACCTGACAGCAAAGCGATGACGTTTTCTGCCGAATGGAAAGCCCAACTTGGCTTTAAGGAAAACGAGTTCCCAGATTCTCGGATGCGTTGGTGCGAGGTGATACATCCCGATGACCGCGAGAGTAGCGAACAAGCCTGTCAGGACCTGTTAGACGAAAAAATGGACTCAACGGTGCTGACGGAACGCTATCGTCACCGGGATGGTCATTGGGTTTACGTGCGGTCCTGTGCATCCTTGGTTCGTGACCAAAACGGGATTCCGATTAGTGTTATTGGTGCCCATGTCGATCTTACGCCGCAGTATGAAATCCAGGAGTCTCTGGCCCGGGCTAATGCGCGAAATGCTCTTATTCTCGACAGTGCCACCGATGGATTGTTAGGCGTTGACGAACTTGGTCGGGTGACCATGGTGAATGCCGCCTGCCAGCGGTTACTAGGATTTGTTGCAAAAGATATTATTGGGCGGAATGCAGAGGAGTTTTTGCATCCGTCACATGCTGATGGCACGCCCTTTACCCTTGATGAGGCACCAATTTCTGCAGTTTTAAACAGCGGTACTGTGCGGTCCTCCGTTGCGGCTTTGGTATGGCGTCGGGATGGGGTGCCGCTGCCGGTGGAGCTGGGTGTTGCTCCGATGGTGTGGCAGGATAATGTTGTTGGCGCCATCGTCAGCTTTCATGACATTAGCGAAGCCTTGCGTTATCGAGCAGAGCTTGAGCGGTCGAATAATGAACTCGAACAGTTCGCCTATATGGCCTCCCATGACTTACAAGAGCCTCTGCGGACGGTTTCTAGCTATCTGACCTTGCTGCGTCGTCGCTATGCTGATGTTGTTGATGATGCCGGGCGCGAATTCATTGGCATGGCCGTTGATGGTGCAGGCCGGATGAGCACCATGATCCGCGATTTGTTGGAATATTCGCGCGTTGGCCGCCGTGGCGGTGACATGTTGCCGACGTCGCTGACTGAGGCGATGCAGTCGGCTTTGTCGAACTTACAAATGACCATTGATGATGTGGGGGCTGTAATCACCGTGCAGGGGGAACTGCCGATGGTGATTGCCGATCAGGCGCAGTTGACCAGCTTGTTACAAAATTTGATTGGGAACGCCATTAAGTACCGTGATAAGGACCGCAAACCAGAGGTCAGCGTTAAGGCAATCATGGTTGGTGATGATCAATGGCAAATTGCCATATCGGATAATGGCATCGGGATCGAAGACACTTATTTTGAGCGCATTTTTGTTCCTTTCCAGCGCCTTCATACCCGCGATAGCTTTGAAGGAAACGGGATCGGATTGGCCATTTGCCGTAAAATTGTTGAGCGGCACGGCGGTATCTTAACTGTTGAGTCAAAAGTAGGGCAGGGCAGTACATTTGCCTTTACCCTAATCCAAGCCCCTCAGGGTCATGCAGATAACGGAGAGAGCATTCGTGGTTGACCAAGCGGTCGAGGCGTTGCCGAGCACGCCCGAAGAAATTACGCAGCGGATTTTGTATCAAGACCGCTTGGTTATGGTGATCAATAAGCCTGCATGTTTACCGGTGCATCCGGGGCCAAGTGGTGGCCCGACGGTGGAAGATTGGTTCGATGTCTTGGCCATGGATCAATCCCGACCACCGGGGTTGGCGCATCGGCTGGACCGCGATACTGGCGGCTGCCTGATTTTAGGGCGGAGCCAAAAAGGCCTGAGCCGCCTGGGAAAGCTGTTTGAGCAACGGCGCATTGGCAAGACCTATTGGGCTGTTGTTCGCGGCAAACCTGACGGAGATCATGGCGTTATTGATATGCCGTTGGCCAAAGTCTCGGCACCCGGCGGCTGGACTATTGTTGCTGATCAGGATGCAGGGCAAACTGCGGTGACCGAGTGGCAGTTGATGGGGGAAAACCAGGACGGGACTTTGTCGTGGATTGAATTCACGCCAAAAACCGGGCGGACTCATCAAATCCGCGTTCATAGCCAAGAACTTGGATGTCCGCTGTTGGGGGACCCTATTTATGGCAGCCGTGAAGATCTAGCGCCTGATCATAGCCACCTGCCGCCAGATCAGCGGCCCCGCTTGCGGCTGGGGCCGATACCGATGCATCTGTTAGCGCGTGAGGTCACAATCCCGCTCTATGCGGAAAAGCCCGCCATTGTTGTTAATGCGCCGCCGCCGCTGCATATGCTGGCTGCTTTGCGGGCCTGTGGTTGGGTTGACGCCTGAGGGCGTGGGTACAAATTTTCGCACTTTTGCTGATGAAACCAGTATGGGGAACCAACATGGCTGAAAAGCCATCGTTGCCGTTGTGCTATTACAAAATGGTCATGCTGCTTTGCTATTCCAGGGGTTGAAGCGCTGGGTAATCTGCCCATACTGGGGGCCTTCCCTCCACTGACGTTTTATTTGGGTTACGTTTGATACCGTATCCTGGCCGGATCGTCTTTTCTGTCGTTGGTCGTTTGTGATGCCCAGTAAGTACCGCCGCTCTCTCATTCTATGGTCCTCATGGCTTTCTTTGCGACAGTGGCGACGACGGGTGATCTTTTGGTTCGGCGCTTTGGCGGTTGGCGCGGTCGCGGTTGGCTTGGCGGTGAGCGCTGACCATGCCCTTGAACTATTTTCTCAGCTTGAACAACGCTGGTTCTGGGTGCCGGTGTTCCTAACGCCCCTGGGCTTTGCAGCGTCGTCTTATGCTAGCCGTCAATGGTTTCCCGGAACGCAAGGCAGCGGTATCCCACAGGTGATTGCGGCGCGGCAGCTGCCTAAATCTGCGGGTGGGCGGCAACGTTTGGTGTCGTTTCGGGTGTTGGTGGGCAAGGTTGTCTTAACCATTGTCGGCCTGGGATGTGGGGCTTCCATTGGTCGCGAAGGACCAACGGTACAGATCGGCGCGGCGATCATGCATGCTGCTGGGCGGGTTGGTGGTATGCGCATGCAGCCGGGCCTGTTGTTGGCGGGCGGGGCGGCTGGGGTTGCGGCTGCGTTTAACACGCCTTTGGCCGGCATCGTGTTTGCAATCGAAGAATTGAGCCGATCATTTGAACAGCGGACCAATGGTTTGGTGCTCTCTGCTGTGGTCGTCGCTGGTTTGGCATCGCTTTCCCTACTTGGGAACTATACCTATTTTGGCAATTCGGCTGCACACCTTAGTGGGTCGCAAGATGTGCTAGCGGTGCTGGTTTGTGGTATTGGCGGTGGTGTTTTAGGGGGACTGTTTAGCCGAGGCTTGGTTTATGCGACGCGGCGGGCACCTTATTTATTTAAGGGATGGATTGGTCGCCACCCGGTTTTGTTTGCCTCGCTGTGCGGCCTTGGGGTGGCTCTTTTGGGCATCACCTCTGGCGGGGCCATTTATGGCACGGGCTATTTAGAAGCTCGTGGCTTGATGGAGGGCACCAGTGATCTGGGCTGGAGCTATGGCCCGCTGAAGCTGCTTGCCACTTTGCTATCAGCGATTTCGGGAATTCCCGGTGGGATTTTTGCGCCCTCGTTGTCTGTTGGCGCGGGCGTCGGTGCCGCTTTTGGCGAACTGTTACCGAACTTGCCGTTATCGACGATGATTCTTCTTGGGATGGTTGGCTATTTTTCCGGTGTGGTGCAATCACCGATCACCGCGTTTGTCATTGTGATGGAAATGACGGCAAGCCATCAAATGCTGATCCCCTTGATGGCAACCAGCATCTTGGCGTTTGGCGTTTCGCGTTTGATATGCCGACGGCCTGTGTACCATGCTCTGGCGCAAACAATTCGCCGCCGCGAGATCCTGGCCGATAAGGTGCAGTCACCCCAGCCTCACCCAGAACCCGCGTTGGAACACAAGAATACGCCGTAAGCCATTCTCTACTAGTAGAGAATGGCTTACCTGGCAACAATCCTCTATTCCTTGCCTCTTTGCCGGGCTATGGGCGCGACACGTGGATCATTCGCTCCGGAGGCGTTTGATAAAGGCCGCCATTTGTTCGCGGAGAGCATCGGTTTGCTTGGCGACGTCGGTGGCTGAATGGCGCATCATGTCAGCAGAAAGGCCGGTTTGATCGGTGGCCTCGGTCACCCGGTCTAAATTGCGCGAAACTTGGTGTGTGCCTTCGGCGGCCTGTTGGGTGCTATGGGCGATGGTTTGGGTTGCGGCGTTTTGTTCTTCGACCGCTGCGGCGACGGCTCCGGCTAGGTGATCGACCTGTTCGACGGCGCGTGAGATTTCTTCGATTGCCTTAACCGCGTCAGCGGTTTCTTTTTGCACGGCGCTGACCTGAGCGGCGATTTCGTCAGTGGCGCGGGCGGTTTGGGTGGCCAGGGCTTTGACTTCTCCAGCGACAACGGCAAAGCCTTTTCCTGCATCGCCTGCACGGGCTGCTTCGATGGTGGCGTTAAGCGCAAGCAGGTTGGTCTGTGCGGCAATGTCGGTGATCAGCTTAACGACGACGCCAATCCGGTCGGCCGTTTCTGAGAGGCTATGGATTCGCTTTTGTGCCTCGGAGGCCTGGACAGCGGTGCTTTGTGAGACTGCCGATGCTTTGGTGACTTGCTCGGCAATTTCCCCAATCGAGGCGGAAAGTTCACCAACGCCCGCGGCGGCGGCTTCGACATTGATGTTGGCCTGAGTTGCTGCATCGGCAACGGCGCTGGTGCTTTGTGCCGCTTGATCAGCGCCTTTTGCCAGGGCTTGGGCTTGGCTGTTGAGCTGTTCGGCGGACCCTGCTAACTGGTGAACAATCCCCGACATATCGGTTTCAAAAGCATCGGCCAAGGAAAGAACGGCTTGGCGACGGTGTTCTTCGACCTTTCGTTCGGCTTGAGCTTGTTGATCGCGCAGATGGTCAACTTCTTCGGCATTGGCCTTAAAAACCTCGACCGCGCGGGCCATGGCGCCAATTTCGTCTTGTCGGCCTGTACCGGGGATGGTGCTTTGACGGTGGCCACTGGCAAGATTTTGCATGGTTGAGGTTAAGGCTCCCACCGGGCCAGTGATCGAACGCCCCACCAGGACCCCAGCGCCGCCCATCAAAGCCAAAATCAAAGCTCCAGCGCCAAGAACAAACAGTCGCAGCTCATAGACCGGTGCGAGCACTTCGTCTTGGCGGATTTCGGCAATCACAGCAAACGGGGTATTCATAAAGGTAAAAGGCCCATAAGCGGCTAGGGTTGGCTGGCCAGCGCGGTCTTGGTCAACGGCGATCCCTTTTTCACCTTTGATTGCGGCCTTGGCGGCCATATCGTCGATGCGCGTGCGTAAAATATCACTGCTGCTCATCAGGCGTGAATCGGAGCGCATCAAAAGATCAGCCCCCAGCAGATAGGTTTCGCCGGTTTCCCCCATGCCCACGGATTCTTGCATGACAGCGTTGATGCGTGTTACCGGGAGCTGAATGGCAAGCACACCCACCAAACGGCCAAAGTCATCAAGCACCGGTGCGCCCAGAAAGCTAACGGCGGCGCCTTTGTTGCCGGAATAGGCGGTAAAGTCGGCAAATGTGATGGTGCCAACGCGCGGATCGGCTGCGGCGTCGGCAAAAACGCGGGCGAGGGAGCTTTGATTGAGGGGGGCGCTTTTAACGCTGGTGGCAAAGTCATCCCGCTTAAAAACGCTGTAAACGATTTGCCCGGCGGGGGTTAAAATCAACAGATCCCCATAGCCACGCGCGGCCTGCAGTTCGTGCAGCCAGGGGTGCCATTCGCTATGGGCTTCGCTATAGGGAGAACCGTCATTGGCCGAGAGCAATTTATCCTTTGCGTCGGCGGGGTTCGGATTGTCAGTGACGTAGAGGCGGCGAAGGTCGCCAGTGGGGAGGGCGGCTGCACCTTGGGAAAGGGCAGTAACGGCCTGCACGGCGGACGGGGTAGCGGCTAATAACAGCAGGTCTTGGCGCACGCTATCAAGGTAGTCGCCGATGGCAGTGGCGCGGGCGCCCCGTACGGCTTGTAGTTTATCTTGGGCGGCTTGCGTTAAGTCATTGGCTGCGTGGAGATAGGCGGTGATCCCGGTAACAGCCACAGCGATCAGCGCCACTGCACCGAACAGGAGGGGGAGCTTCACTGAAAGACGCAACGCTTGCATGGCCGTTTTCCCTATCTGGAAGCAGATTTATCGCGTCTTTCCTTTGTACGAGATTTCCGCGCTTGCGTTGTAAGGAAAAAGGGGTATCACGCAGCTGTGATCGTCTATTTGGTTGCGATGGCAAAGAATGATCTCGTTTTGTTCCCCTCTTGCCGAGATCGGGGCATCCTGCCATAGTGCGGCCCAATTTGGGTGGGCCCGCCCAGTGGTCGGGCGCATAGGTCTTGTGCTATAAAATGCTGGTACGGGCGCGGTGGCATCCCCACTTTGTTCGCCCATATCGGTTCGGTTCATCTTTCCTCGCACCCCATCGCGTGGGGCGCAGACGATAGGGTTTTTGGTTATGGCAGGTCATTCCCAGTTTAAAAACATCATGTACCGCAAGGGCGCTCAGGATGCGAAGCGCTCTAAGCTGTTCACCAAGCTGGCTAAAGAAATCACCGTATCGGTGAAAACCGGCGGTTCTGATATGACGTCTAACCCGCGTTTGCGGGCGGCTATCGCCGAAGCACGCAAAAACTCGATGCCTAAAGATAACGTCGATCGCGCTATCAAACGGGCGCTGGGTGGTGATGCGTCGGCAGATTACGAAGAAGTGCGCTATGAAGGCATGGGGCCGGGGAACGTTTCGATCATTGTCGAGGCGCTGACCGATAACCGCAATCGCACCGCATCGAACGTGCGTGCGGCGTTTGGTAAGCTGGGCGGTGCCTTGACTCCGGTGACTTTTAATTACGAACGGGTCGGCTTTTTGTCTTTTAAGGCTGACGTCGGCGATGCCGAAGCGATTTTCGAAGCTGCCATCGAAGCCGGTGCCGCAGACGTGGAGAGCAGCGAAGAGAGCCACGACATTTTCTGTGAAGTCGAAGACTTCAACGACGTGCGCGCCGCTCTGGAAAGCACCCTGGGCGAGCCTGAAAGTGCCCGTCTGGATTGGCGCCCGCTGAACCGCGTTGATGTCGATGAAGAAACAGGCCGCACGTTGTTTAAGTTGCTTGATGTTTTGGAAGACGATGATGATGTGCAACGGGTGATTGCCAACTTCGAAGTTTCTGACGAAGTGATGGAACGCCTGAGCGCCTAACTTAAAAGACGGCATACTCCCTCCTCTGTTGCTCAGAGGGGGAGTATGCCTGTACCGGATACTGGATACCGTGACGGAGACTGGCTCCGTTGCAAAGATTGGTGGGATTTGTAACCGTGGTTCTTAGGGTTCTGGGGCTTGACCCTGGGCTACAACATACTGGCTGGGGCGTGATTGAGGTGGATAGTAACCGCCTGCGTGCCGTTGCCGATGGAGCGGTTCATACCACAGCTTCCCTTTCTCTGGCGGAGCGCTTGATGCAGCTGCATCGGGGGCTAGAAGAGGTTATTTCCCTGTGGCAGCCCGACGAGGCCGCCGTTGAGGAAACCTTTGTCAATAAAAACCCGGCATCAACCCTCAAGCTGGGGCAGGCGCGCGGCGTGGTGATGCTCGCCCCTGCTCTGCATGGGTTGCCGGTGGCTGAATATCAGCCGACCTTGATTAAAAAAGCGGTGGTGGGAACTGGGACTGCCAGTAAGGACCAGGTGGGGATGATGATCCGTACACTGCTGCCGGGCTGTATTATCGCGACTCCCGATGCTGCGGATGCGCTGGCTGTGGCCATCTGTCACGCTCATCACCGGGCTTCGGCGCGGTCGTTGGCGGCAGCGGTGGCACTGCAAGAGACGGCAAAGACCAGTAAGCGCCGCCTGGGGAAGGGAACGCGATGATCGCCCAGCTTAAGGGACGCATCGAGGGTATCGGCGATGACTGGGTGATCGTCGATGTGCACGGTGTTGGGTATTTGGTGCATTGCTCGTCACGCACTTTGTCTCAGCTGGTGGCGGGGCAGGGGGTGACATTGGCTATTGAAACCCAGGTCCGTGAAGACGCGATCACCCTGTATGGTTTTCCAAACCAAAACGAAAAGGCCTTTTTTCGCCTGTTGGTGACGGTGCAAGGGGTGGGGGCTAAGGTTGCCCAGGCTATCTTGTCCATTGGCCAACCGGCGCAATTATCACAGGCGATTGCCGCGCAAGATAAGACCTTGTTCACCCGCGCGCCGGGGGTTGGGCCAAAGCTTGCGGCCCGAATTTTATCAGAGCTAAAAGACAAGGCGGCAACGATGTCTTTTTCGGTTGCCGCCGCACCCGTTGCCGTATCGTCCGATTCAGGCGCTGGGCCGGTTGATGCGAGCCCGGTTGCCGAGATGGTTGCTCAGGGTGTTGTTGATCATGATGATGCTCAGGTCGTGGTTGATGACGCGGTTTCTGCCTTGGTGAACTTGGGCTATGGCCGTACCGATGCCTTTGCTGCTGTTTCGCGAGCCTTAGCGGTGGCCAGTGGGAGCGGGGCCGGTGGGGCTATGACAGCGCAAGGGCTGATTGGGTTAGCGCTTAAAGATTTGGGTAAGGGGCTGTAAGGGATGAGCGAAGAGCGGTTAGTCTCTCCCCAGCCCCGCGCCGAAGACCTGGAGGCGTCGTTTCGTCCGCAAACGCTGGACGATTTTATCGGTCAGCGGCAGGCGTGCGAGAATTTGTCGGTGTTTATTCAGGCGGCCAAGGGGCGCGGTGAAGCGCTGGATCATGTGCTGTTGCATGGGCCGCCGGGCTTGGGTAAAACCACCTTAGCGCAAATTGTTGCCCGTGAATTGGGGGTTGGTTTCCGTGGGACATCGGGGCCGATGATCCTAAAGGCTGGGGACTTGGCGGCGATTCTGACTAACCTAGAACCCCATGACGTTTTGTTTATCGACGAGATCCATCGCCTCAATCCTGCCATAGAAGAAGTGTTATATCCGGCTATGGAAGATTTCCAGCTGGATCTGATCATTGGCGAAGGACCGGCGGCGCGGTCGGTGCGGATTGATTTGCAGCCTTTTACCCTGGTTGGGGCAACCACCCGCTCTGGCCTGTTGACCACGCCATTACGGGACCGCTTTGGTATTCCTGTCAGACTGAACTTTTACGAGCCTAAGGAATTGGAAGCGATTGTGAAGCGCGGAGCACGGGTTCTCAATGTGCCGGTGACTGACGAAGGGGCGGGGGAAATCTCGCGCCGTTCGCGGGGGACGCCGCGTGTTGCTGGGCGCTTATTGCGTCGGGTGCGTGACTTTGCCACCGTTGCCAAACGCTTGCCGGTGGATGCCTTTGTTGCTGACGCTGCTTTGCAGCGCTTAGAGGTTGATCGCAGTGGCTTAGATGCGATGGATCGCCGCTATATGCGCTGCATTGCCGAACATTACGGCGGTGGCCCGGTGGGGGTTGATACCATCGCAGCGGCCCTGTCCGAACAACGCGATACCCTAGAAGAAGTGATCGAGCCGTTTTTGATCCAGCAGGGTATGATCCAGCGCACGCCGCGTGGCCGGGTTTTGGCGGTCACGGGCTTTCGCCATTTAGGGTTGACGCCGCCCAGCCGCTTGCCGCCCGAGGCCGCCAACCAATTTGACCTGTTGGGACAACCGCCCGAGGATGAGACGCCATGACCGCTTGTTCCCCATCGCCCCTTGCCCCCGCTGTGATGGGCTTTGCCGCTGATGGCCTGTTCCATATGCCATTGCGAGTCTATTACGAAGACACCGACGCCGGCGGTATCGTTTATCATTCGATCTATTTGAATTATGCCGAGCGTGCGCGGACTGAATTTATTCGCGCGCTGGGCATTCATCAGCAAGATCTTTTAAAAAGCACAGGAATGGCTTTCGCTGTGGTGAATTGCACCGCGGCCTTTCGCCGCCCGGCACGCCTGGATGATGCGC
>CEGD01000936.1_pt1 | contig 19928 bp, 14 predicted proteins | sample 306751 | NCBI WGS metagenome assembly CEGD01 (sample SAMEA2755657, study PRJEB7226) | microbial mat metagenome | biome: microbial mat; feature: hypersaline; material: grass silage | place: USA | collected 2014-02-19 | depth 0 m
CGATGGTGCCGCCCAACGGCGGGGCCGCGCCGCGCCGTCGTCGGTTGAGCTGATTGTTCCCGCCAGCATCCCGCTGGAAATCCCTGATCCCCTGAGTGCCCTGGATGCCGACATGCAGCGGGTGGAAACGGCGTTTCAGCCTGCTCCGGCCTTTGAAGCCATTCCTGCGCCATCCTTTGAACCGCCATCGGTGCGAACCGTGGTGGTCAGCGATGCCGTTGATGATGGCCTGTCGGCACCGCTGGACCCGCGCTATACCTTTGACAACTTTGTCACCGGCAAGCCGAACGAATTTGCCTATGCCGCCGCGCAGCGAATCGCTGATTCGGAACGGGTGACTTTTAATCCGCTGTTCCTTTACGGTGGTGTGGGTTTGGGGAAAACCCACTTGATGCACGCGATTGCCTGGGGCATCCGCGAACGTCACCCCGAACGGCGGGTGGTCTATCTGTCGGCGGAAAAGTTTATGTACAGCTTCGTTAAGGCGTTGCGTTACAAAACCACCATGGACTTTAAGGACCAGTTCCGTTCGGTCGATGTGTTGATGATTGACGATGTGCAATTCATCTCTGGCAAAGACTCGACGCAAGAAGAGTTTTTCCACACCTTTAATGCCCTGATGGACCAGGGCCGCCAGATCGTCATTTCGGCGGACAAAAGCCCGGCGGACCTCGAAGATATTGGCGACCGCTTGCGCTCGCGTCTGGCCTCGGGGTTGGTGGCTGACATTCATCCGACCACCTATGAATTGCGCTTAGGGATTCTCGAGGCGAAAGCCGAGCAGATGGAAACCATCGTTCCCGATAAGGTGCTCGAATTTCTTGCCCATAAAATTTCGTCCAACGTGCGTGAGCTCGAAGGCGCTCTCACCCGGTTGATTGCCCATGCGCAATTGGTGGGCCGGGCGCTGACCCTGGAAACGGCGCAGGATGTTTTGCGCGATGTTTTACGCGCCAATGATCGGCGGGTGAGCATCGAAGACATCCAAAAGAAAGTCGCCGAACATTTCCAAATCCGCCTGTCGGATATGAGTTCTGCCCGCCGGTCGCGATCGGTGGCGCGCCCCCGTCAGGTGGCGATGTATTTGTCCAAACAGCTCACCAGCCGGTCGTTGCCCGAAATTGGCCGCAAGTTCGGGGGGCGCGATCATACCACCGTTATGCATGCGGTGAAAAAGGTCGATCAGCTGATGGCCGCCGATAGTGGCTTTGCCGAAGACGTGGATTTGCTGCGCCGCATGCTCGAAAGCTAAGGGGCTGGTTGGGTGGGGGCTGTCCTGGAGGCGGTTTTTTATCGGACCGGGTCGCCATCCCCACCCATCACCTTGGGAAAGCGCGTAAAACTGCTTTTGATCATCTCAGGCCGTGGTATACTCCTCGGCCCAGCCCGCCGGGTCGGCTAATGCGGGGCGATGGTCTTTATGACTGTGCTCCTCTCTGTCCCTCGGCGGCAGTATGACGGTGATACGGGGCCTTGTGGCCTTTTGTGTTACCCCTGTTCTGCCATCTAGCCGCTTTGGTTCCCATCGTTATCGGGGACGAAGCCAGGCCCCAGCGAGTGAAGCGACCCGTGAAACTCACCATTGAACGTAGTGTGCTCCTCAAGTCCCTCGGCCATGTGCAGTCGGTGGTGGAGCGTCGCAATACCCTACCCATCCTTTCCAACGTTAAGATGACCGCCACAGCCGAAGGGCTGGCGTTGAATGCAACCGATATGGATCTCGATATCACCGAGAAAGCGGTTGCCGACGTGAGCGAGCCCGGTGCGACCACCGCCCCGGCGCATACCTTGTTTGATATTGTGCGTAAGTTGTCTGATGGGTCGCAGGTCGAGGTTGCTTTTGACCCCGAGGGGTCTCAGTTGACCTTGCGCTCCGGGCGGTCGCGCTTTGCCTTGTCTTGCTTGCCGGTGGATGATTTCCCGGCGATGACCGACGGTGATTTCACCCACAGCTTTTCCATTGCTGCCGCAGATCTGCGTGGGCTGATTGATCGCACCAAGTTTGCGATTTCGACCGAAGAAACCCGCTATTACCTGAACGGTATCTTTTTCCACGCCGTTAAGTCTGACGGCGTTGATGTCTTGCGCGCCGTTGCCACCGACGGCCACCGCTTGGCCCGCGTCGAAGTTCCCATGCCCGAAGGCGCTGGTGAGATGCCCGGCATCATCGTGCCGCGTAAAACGGTTCTCGAACTGCGCAAGCTGATTGATGAAACCGGCATGGATGTGACGATCTCCTTGTCGGAAAGCAAAATTCGTTTTGGCTTTGATGACTCGGTTTTGACCTCGAAATTGATCGACGGCACTTTCCCCGACTATGAACGGGTGATCCCGGCCAATAACGACAAGATGCTTGAGGTGTCGAAGAAGGCCTTTGGCGATGCGGTTGATCGCGTTTCGGCGATCTCGACGGAAAAAAGCCGTGCCATTAAGGTTGCGGTGGAAAAAGGCACCGTCACCCTATCGGCCAGCAGCCCCGAAGCCGGGAGTGCCGTCGAAGAGGTTGAGGCCTCTTATGACGATACCAGCCTGGAAATCGGCTTTAACTCTCGTTACTTGCTGGAAATCCTTAGCCAGATCGAAGGCGAGTCGGCACGCTTTGCCATGGCCGACGCTGCCAGCCCAACGGTGATTCGCGAAATTGCCGATGGGTCGGCTATCTATGTGCTGATGCCGATGCGCGTTTGAGGATTGCCCTGAACCCCGTGTCCCCCTTATCTCCGTTCCCGCCCACCGGGGCCTTTGCTCCGGTGGGGGTGGTGCGTCTGACGCTGACGGACTTTCGCAGTTATCAACAGTACCGCATGGAAACTGACCTCCGCCCGGTGGTTCTGACCGGCCCCAATGGGGTAGGGAAGACCAACTTGCTCGAAGCCATTTCGTTTCTCGCCCCTGGTCGTGGTTTGCGCCGCGCCAAGCTGAGCGAGGTCGGGCGGGCCGATGCCGTGGATGCCCCACAAGGGGCGTGGGCGGTGGCGGCGCAGGTGCAGACGCAAAACGGGCCGCTCGATATCGGCACCGGGCGCGCCGCTGGCCCGTCGGATCGGCGTTTGATTCGTATTAACGGCGACGCTGCCCGCAGCCAGAGCGATCTGGGGACCTATATTTCCACCGTTTGGCTGACCCCTGCCATGGATCGCCTGTTTACCGATGCTCCATCGGGGCGGCGGCGGTTTCTTGATCGCTTGGTCTATGGGTTAGATCCCGATCATGCCGGGCGGTTGTCGGCCTTTGAGAATGCCCATCGTCAGCGGCAGCGGTTGCTGAAAGACGGGGTGACGGACGGGATGTGGTACGACGCTTTGGAAACCACCATGGCCGAACACGGGGTTGCGGTTGCCGCCGCCCGTCGGGACTTGCTCAGTCGTTTAAGCGAAGCCCTAGAAGCCAGCGATGGCCCGTTCCCCAAGGCTGACGTTGCCTTGCACGGGGTGCTTGAGGGCTGGCTGGACCATCGCAGCGCCCTGAGCGCCGAAGACGATTACCGGGCTTTGCTCTGTGCGTCGCGCGCGCGCGAGCGGGCAGGCGCCCCGACCGAGGGGCCGCAGCGCAGCGACCTGATGGTTTTTCACCGCCGTAAAAATCAACCCGCCGCCCGCTGTTCCACCGGCGAGCAAAAGGCGTTGTTGATTGCCTTGCTGCTGGCGCAAGCCCGCGTGCAGGGAGCCTTGCGCGGGGCGGCTCCGCTGCTGTTACTCGATGAAGTCGCCGCCCATTTAGACGACACGCGCCGTCGGGCGTTGTATGATGAACTGGTCACGCTTGGTGCCCAAGCCTGGCTTACCGGCACCGATCGCGCCTTATTTGATGGCTTTGCTGATCGAGCCCAGTTTTTTGCCCTTTCCGAGGGTCATTTGCATTAAGATAGCAGCGCGCTGCACCCTCCATCGTCCTCGGCGCTGCCAAGGTTCACCTCCCCAGACTTTACCCTAAGAGTGAGATCCATGACCGAAGCCACCTCTGCCGCCGCCAACGCCGAATATGGCGCGGATTCCATCAAGGTTCTGAAGGGTTTGGAGGCTGTTCGTAAGCGTCCGGGGATGTATATCGGCGATACCGATGACGGTTCGGGCCTGCACCATATGATCTATGAAGTGGTCGATAATGCCATTGATGAATCTTTGGCGGGCCATTCCGACCGATCCTATGTGCGCCTGAACGGTGATGGGTCGGTGACCGTGCGCGACAATGGTCGTGGGGTCCCGGTCGATATTCACAAAGAAGAGGGCGTTTCCGCCGCCGAGGTCATCATGACCCAGCTGCACGCCGGCGGTAAGTTCGACCAAAACAGCTATAAGGTTTCTGGTGGTCTGCACGGCGTCGGGGTGTCGGTGGTCAACGCCTTGTCTGATTGGCTTGACCTGCGCATTTGGCGGGGCGGCTGGGAACATTACGTGCGCTTTGAACATGGCGCCGTGGTGGCACCGCTCAAGCGCGTGCGCGAATGTGGCGATGAAACGGGAACCGAGGTGACGTTTTTCGCCAGCCCGTCGATCTTTGCCATCACCGAATATAACTATGAAACTCTTGAGCATCGCCTGCGCGAACTGGCGTTCCTCAATTCCGGGGTGACGTTGGAACTGACCGACAATCGCCACGGCGAACCGCGTTCGACCACCTTTCATTACGATGGCGGGATTGAGGCCTTTGTGCGCTATCTCGATAAGTCGCGTCAGCCGTTGCATGATGCACCGCTGACCATGACCGGCGAAAGAGATGGGGTGGTCGTCGAAGTGTCGTTGGAATGGACCGACGCCTATCACGAAAACACCCTGTGTTTTACCAACAACATTCCGCAGCGCGATGGCGGCACGCATTTGGCGGGTCTGCGCGGTGCCCTGACGCGCACCATTTCCAGCTATGCGCAAAGCAGTGGCCTGTTGAAAAAGGAAAAGGTGCAGCCGACCGGCGACGACATGCGCGAAGGCATGACCTGCGTGCTGTCGGTCAAGGTGCCGGACCCGAAATTCTCTAGCCAAACCAAAGATAAATTGGTTTCGTCCGAGGTTCGCACCGTGGTCGAAAGCGTGGTGAGCGAAAAGCTGGCCGAATGGTTTGAAGAGCATCCGCACGACGCGCGCAAGGTGGTCGGCAAAGTGGTCGAGGCCGCTGCCGCCCGCGAAGCTGCTCGCCGTGCCCGGGATCTAACCCGGCGGAAAGGGGCGTTGGATATTTCATCCCTGCCCGGTAAGCTGGCTGACTGCCAAAACCGTGATCCTGCCCAGTCTGAACTGTTCATCGTCGAAGGTGACTCTGCAGGCGGGTCGGCAAAGCAAGGCCGTGATCGTGGTTTCCAGGCGATTTTGCCGCTAAAGGGTAAAATCCTTAACGTCGAGCGGGCTCGCTTTGACAAAATGCTGTCTTCGGCAGAAATCGGCACCCTTATCACCGCCATGGGGACGGGGATTGGCCGCGATGATTTCAATATCGAAAAGCTGCGCTACCACAAGATTGTGATTATGACCGACGCCGACGTTGACGGTTCGCATATTCGCACCTTGCTGTTGACCTTCTTCTTTCGTCAGATGCCTGAAATCATCGAGCGCGGCTATTTGTATATCGCTCAGCCGCCGCTGTATCGTGCCAAGCGCGGCAATTCGGAACGCTATCTCAAAGACGACCGCGAGCTGGAAGATTACCTGATTGATGCCTCTTTGGGCGATGCGGTCCTGACACTGCATGATGGGACGCAGATTGCGGGCCAGCATCTGCGCGAACTGATCGCCAAGGGCCGTCAGGTGCGCCAGCTTTTGGGCCGGATGACGGCGCGGGTACCGACGTTCTTGCTGGAGCAAACCGCCATTGCCGGGGCGTTGAACAGTGAAACGTTGGCCGATCCGGTTTTGGCCCAAAGCGCAGTGGATTATGTGGCTCAGCGCCTGGATCGCATGGCCGCTGAATACGAAAAAGGTTGGGCCGGAGCCCTTGGCGACGATGGCAGCCTGATTTTTGAGCGCACCTTGCGCGGGGTGACAGAACGCCATGTGGTGGATGCGCCGGTGGTTCATTCCGCCGAAGCCCGTCGCCTGGACCAAATGGCGGCCGAGCTGAAAGATACCTATAAGCGCCTAGCCGAACTGAGCATTAAAGACACCCGCCATGTTATTCGCGGGCCGGTGGGGCTGGTGAATACCTTTATGGCCGCTGGTCGTAAGGGCATTGGCATTCAGCGCTATAAAGGTCTGGGCGAGATGAACCCCGACCAGCTGTGGGAAACGACCTTGGATCCCAACGTGCGCCGCTTGTTGCAGGTCAAGGTCGCCCATGCCGACGAGGCACAAGAAGTGTTCTCGACGCTGATGGGCGATGTGGTTGAACCGCGCCGTGAGTTTATCCAGAATAACGCCCTCAAGGTGACGAACCTGGACGTTTAGGTTTAATACGTCGTCGCCGGTCTGTGTGCTTGCGATGACGTCTTTACCGAAAATATAGCGAGGGTGTGCTGTACACCTTTTCTAAAATCAGAAATAGCGAGGTAGGATGATCCTACTTCGCTATTTTTTTGGCCGATGCTTATTGTTGTTGCTAACTGCGGGGCGGGGGCACTTGCTTTGTCGTTTGCTCCAAGTCAAAGCGGTGAGCGCAGAAAGAGTTAGAATCGGCCTCCGGTTTCCGATTAAATGTAGTGAGCGTTGGGGATCGCTGAACAGTTTTATTCTGTGGCACCGGGCGGCGGCGCCGCATCAGGAGTAAGCATGTGATGGAAGCGCCCCAGTCCCTAGAGACATCTCGTTTGATTGGCCGCCCGGTTCATGGCGGTGATATGGGCTATATGCGCCATATCCTGGGCAATCCCCAATGCCTGCGTTGGCTTTCGCCGAATGGGAAGGGGCATAGCGACGAGAAAATGCAGTACATCACCCATCGGCTCGCCAGCCATTGGCAAAGTCATGGCTTTGGGGTGCGGTTGTTTTTTCAACGCGGCGGTGGGGCTTTTGCTGGCTGGTGCGGGCTGCGCCATCAAGTGGTCGAGGGCCGCAGCGAGATTGAGCTGCTCTATTCCTTGCGTCACACCCTGTGGCAGCGCGGCTTGGGCAGTGAAATGGCCCGTGCGGCGGTAAACGAAGGCGTGGAGCTGCTTGGTTTTCGCCGGATTGTTGCTTTTACCTTGCCCGATAACGTTGCTTCACAAGGGGTGATGCGGGGCTGCGGAATGAGCAAAGAGGCCGATATTGTGTTTGCCGATTTACCGCATGTGCTGTTTAGTAAGACATGGTAAGGGCCCCTAAATATCAAAGGCCCCTTGCGACAGCGCAGGAGGCCTTTGGCATAAGAGTATATCTTATATAAAGAAGGTCCCGGTAGGCAATCCCCCTAGGGTTGCCCCCCAAATTGCCCGCCGGGAGGCGTAGCTTTTAGGCTACGCGCTTTTTACCTTTGGCGTCTTGGATGATGTATTCGCGATAGCCCATGTCATGCTTGGCGATGTGGTCAAGCAGCCAGCGCTTGAGGAATGCCATGATTTCATCAAAGTTCAGCAGGTCAGGCTCGCGGGAAAAAACGATGGCGATGTCTTCGACCACCTTGGTCAATTCGCGGTGCATGGCGATATGTTCGCGTTTTTCTGGATAGTCGGATTTGGTGAAAATGGCCTCTTCGCGTTCAAAGTGGCGTTTCACGTAATCAACGAGCTGGGCCAAAATGCGGCCAATATCGGCATTTTTAGTGCGCGGATTTTGCTTTAAATCCCACAGCTGATTGGTGATGTTGACCAGCATTTGATGATCGTAATCAATCGAGCTGTTACCAATACGCCAAGAATCATTCCACTGAATCAGCACGTTCCGCCTCCGGGTCCCTGTGGTGCTTTTTTCAAAGCTTTAGCTTGATCAAAGCCTTTTCAGACAGGGTCGAAGCCAAACGTAAAGACTTTGGCATTTTCCCTGCAAAAGTTGACTGGCTAGATATGTGTACCGCCAGACAGACTGTTTGTTGCCATAGTGTTACCGCAATGCGTCGTCAGATACAAATATGGATTTATACATCTTAGGATATATATAAACTATACGTTTTCATTCGGGTTTGCGGTGCGGCGTGCAGCTTTTAGCTGATCAATGTTCATTGCATATGGTCCCGGAAAGGAGCTTTTTTCTATCGTGTCTTGGATATTTCCATATTTTTTCAATGGGATAAGTCATGCAAGGTCTATTCTCGCGATTCATGGGGGGGCATAGAAAATGCCTGTATCGGGTCTAGAGACCGGCATTTTCAGCCCCTTTCGCCTATGCGAACGGATAGGTTTGCGCCCTAAGCCCTTGCCTATCCCTTCTCGTCCTCTCGGCGCGTAAAAGGCGCTTTTCCTCAGCGTGTTGCCCGTCACAGAGGACGATCAGCCGCCGCGTAAGCCGCCGCGTCGTCCATCACCGCCTTGTTCATGCTCGCGGGCTTTGCGACTCCATGTCGCCAAACGGGTGGCGATTCGCCGGTTTAGGCTGCCTTTCGACCATTCGCCGTCGTCTTCTTGTGTCCCAGCTGGCAAGCCGGTGAGCAGTTCGATACCCTGATCAATGTTTTCGACTGGGTAGATATGGAACCGTGCTTCGGCACAGGCTTGCACCACATCATGGCGTAGCATCAGATGGTTGATATTATCCTTTGGGATAAGGACCCCTTGGTCACCGGTGAGGCCGCGCGCGGCGCAAAGATCAAAGAATCCTTCGATTTTTTCGTTTACGCCGCCGATGGCTTGCACGCGGCCAAATTGGTCTACTGACCCGGTAACAGCCAGGGATTGACGGATAGGAGCTTCGGCGAGGGCGGAAAGCAAAGCATAGATTTCAGTCGAAGACGCCGAGTCGCCATCAACCGTGCCATAGGATTGTTCAAAGACGATGGTGGCATGCATCGGCAAGGGGCGATCCTCGGCAAAGCGCGAGGCGAGGAACGACGATAAGATTAAAACCCCTTTGGAATGCAGCGGCCCCGACAGGTCTGATTCGCGCTCGATGTCAGAAATTTCCCCCCGGCCTAAGCGCACGCGCACGGAAATGCGGCTGGGCTTGCCAAAGACGGTGGCGCCAATGTCATAAACGGCGAGGCCGTTAATTTGCCCAATGGTTTCACCACTGGTGGGAACGTGAATGGTGCCGCGCTGGATTTCGTCTTGCATGGCGGTGGGAACGCGGTCATTGCGGCGGTGGCGGGCATCCAGGGCGGCTTGCACATGCACACCCATGGCCAGGGTTGCGCCATCACGTGCGGCCATAAAATCGGTTTCGCGCAGGATATCGGATAAAATACCCATGTTGGTGGTCAGGCGTTCGGAATCTTCGACCAAGCGACTGCCGTATTCTATTACCCGGGCGATAGCCTCGGCGCTAAAGGGGCGCAGGCCTTTGCTTTGCGCCATATCAGCCAGCAGTAAAGACAGATCGTTGATCAGCGCCGGGCTGCGCGGCATTTCGGTATCAAAATCGGCCACCACTTTGAACAGGTCGTCAAAGTCGGGATCGTTTTCTGCCAACAGATAAAACAGCGTCGGCTCGCCCAGCAACACCACTTTTACATCCAGGGGAATCGGTTCGGGTTCGACGCCTTGCGTGCTCCACATTCCCCACGAAGACCCAGGGGCTTCGATGCGGATTTCGTTTTTGCGTAAGGCGCGTTTGAGCTCTTCCCAGGCAAAGGGCTGGGTGAGGAGCTTGCGTGCTTCGAGAACCAAAAACCCGCCGTTGGCCCGGTGTAAGGCTCCGGGGCGAATTAGGTTAAAGTCGGTCACCAGGGCACCCAGGGTTTGCCGATGTTCGATGCGGCCCATCAGGTTGGGCTGGGTGGGGTGGTCTTCGTCGATCACTGGCGCGCCGTCGTCTTGGGATTGGCAGACCAGGACGTTAACCCGATAGCGGCGAAAGGCATCGTCGCTGTTTTCGGCCTGTAGCAGCATCGGTCCTTTGGCGTCTTTTTCGCTGTCGGGCAAAAACAGGCCGACGTTTTCTAGCAGGTCATCATGCAGGTGGCGGAAATACCCTGCCGCCGGGGCGCAGTCGGTGCAGTCTTGAATCAAGGCATCAATCAGGTGGCTGACCACGCCGTCAGCGGTTTCCCGGTTAAGGTCGCGCACCTGCGCGCGTTTTTCTTTTTCCCACAGGGGAACTTGCCGCAGGGCGTCTTCTAGGGTGTCTTGCAGCGCCTGCATGCGCGTTTTCCATTCCTCCTGCTCGGTTTCGGGCAGGGCGGAAAATTCCTCGGGGCTGAGGGCCTCGCCGTCGCGGTAGGGGGCCAGGGCTAAGCCCATCGGCGTGCGCATCAGGGCAATGTTTTGCTCCTTGGCGGTGTCGCTATGGGCTTCGAGCAGGGCATCGTGACGGTGCTTAAAATCGTCTTCGATGGCGCGGCGGCGGCTGCGATAGGCGTCGCTTTCAAAGGCGGTCGGGATCGCATGGCGCAGATCTTCGATCAGGCCTTCCATTGCCTTGGAAAAGTGCTGTGCGCTGCCTGCGGGCAGGGCGAGGGCGCGCGGCTTGGTCGGCTGTTCAAAGTTATGCACATAGGCCCAATCGCTGGGCCGAGCCTTATTTTGCGCCGCTTGCGCCATATAGCCTTTGACCAGGCTAGCCTTGCCTGATCCCTCGGGCCCCATGCAAAACAGATTATAGCCTGGCCCTTCCATGGCCAAAGCAAACTGCACCGCTTCGACTGCACGCTGCTGGCCCACTGGGTGGGATAGGGCCGGGGCCTTGTCCGAACGCTCAAAGGGCAGGCTGGCCGGATCAATGGACCGGTGCAAAGCTGAAGAGGGGAGGGCCGTCGGAAGGGTAGCGTCGCTCATACAAACTCACCAAAAACAAAGGGCTGATTAAAAATAACCGGCAGACAGTCTAGAGCATTGTGCGCANNACAATGCGACCACTCAAGGCCTTAGAGCGTTTTTGCATTTTAGATTAAAGGCAAAAACGCTCTAAGCACTGTCTTCGATCCGTTCCATATCGTCGTCACTTAATCCAAAATGGTGCCCCACCTCGTGGATGATCAAGTGGGTAATGATATCTTCTAGCGCTTCGCCGCTTTCGCACCATTCCGATAGCAGCGGTTGGCGATAGAGAAAAATCATATCCGGCCCATCGGCCAGGGTCAGGCCATCACGGTCGCCAACGGGGATTCCGTGATAGAGGCCGGTGATATCATAGGGGCTTTCTGCCCCCAGGTCCGCTAACACCGCGTCGTCGGGGAATTCCTCGACCCGAAAGACGATTTCGGGCAAATGGTCGGCAAAGGGGGCGGGAATGGCTGCCAGAACCTGGCGCGCCAAAGTGTCCAGGGCGTCGGCGGTGGGGGCACAGCCAAATGGACGAGGAATATCAGCGCTCACAGATGTCTCCCAATCGGTTATGCAATCGGTGCTCCACCGTCGGTGCGCTCCAGGGTAAAGGCGGCGGCCAACAAAGCGCGGGTATAGGCCTGTTCGGGCTGGGCAAAGATCTGTTTTGCCGGGCCTTGTTCGACCACCTGACCGTCTTTCATCACCAAAATATGATCAGCCAAGGCCCGGATCACCCGCAAATCATGGCTAATGAACAGATAGGCCAGTTTGTGGCGGCGTTGCAAATCGCGCAAGAGGTCAATAATTTGACTTTGCACCGACAGATCTAGGGCGCTGGTCGGCTCGTCAAGGACCATAAAGCGGGGCTTGAGCACCAAGGCGCGGGCGATGGCGATCCGCTGACGTTGGCCACCGGAAAATTCGTGCGGATAGCGCGCCGCATGTTCGGGCAGTAGGCCGACTTCTTGTAACACCTGGGCGACAGCTTGCTGTCGTTCGCCTAGGGTGCCGATGCGGTGCACCTCTAGTCCTTCGCCGATGATGTCGCCGACGGTCATGCGCGGCGATAGGCTGCCAAAGGGATCTTGGAACACCACCTGCATTTGTCGCCGCAGGGGGCGCAGATCGTGGGGGCTGAGGGCGTTGATCGATTGCCCGGCAAAGCGGATCTCGCCTTTGCCTTCGGTCAGGCGCAACAGACCCATGGCCAGGGTGGTTTTCCCCGATCCACTTTCGCCGACCACGCCGACGGTATGGCCTTCGCGCACGCGCAGACTGACGCCATCAACGGCCTTGATGTGGCCGGTGGTTCGCCGTAGCAGGCCGCCCTTGATTGGGAACCAGACGCGAAAATCATCGACCTCCATCACCAACGGTGCGTCGGCGGCGGCTTGCACCGGCTCGCCCGACGGCTCCGAGGCCAAAAGGCGCTGGCTATAGGGGTGTTCGGGGGCACTAAACAGATCGGCAACGGGCTTATCTTCGACGATCAGCCCGTCTTTCATCACACAGACGCGGTCAGCCAGTTGGCGAACGATGGTCAGATCGTGGGTGATGAACAGCACGGCCATGCCAAAGCGCTTTTGCAGGTCTTTGATCAGGTGCAAAATCTGCGCTTGGATGGTGACATCCAGGGCGGTGGTCGGCTCGTCGGCAATCAAGATATCGGGTTCGTTGGCCAGGGCCATGGCGATCATCACCCGCTGGCGCTGACCGCCGGAAAGCTGATGCGGCAGGGCATCTAGGCGTCGTTGCGGATCGGGCAGGCCGACCAGCTCTAGCAGCTCGATCACCCGTTGGCGCAGAGGGTCGCCGTGCAGGCCCTTGTGCAGGGTGATGACTTCGCCGACCTGTTGGGCGATGCTGTGCAGCGGGTTAAGGCTGGTCATTGGTTCTTGAAAAACCATGCCGACTCGGTTGCCGCGCACGGCGCGCAAGGTCCGTTCCGGGGCGGTGAGCAGGTCTTGCCCATCTAACCAAATTGCCCCGGCTGGGTGATGGGCCAGGGGATAGGGCAGCAAGCGTAAAATTGACAAAGCAGTGACTGACTTCCCCGATCCCGACTCGCCAACCAGGGCCAAGGTTTCACCGCGCCGCAGGTCAAAGGAAACCCCGCGCACCGCTGGCACCGCTTGGGTGCCTTTGCCAAAACGGACTTCCAGGTCTTTGACCGACAAAACGATATCGGCACCAGCCTGGGGAGAGGACAAAGAAGGCTTGTTCATGGACAGCGCCTAGCGTGAAGTTTTGCGGGGGTCAAAGGCATCACGCACGGCTTCGCCGACGAACACCAACAAAGACAGCATCGCCGCCAAGATCAAAAAGCCGGTAATGCCCAACCACGGAGCTTGGAGGTTTTCTTTGCCCTGGCGTAACAGGTCCCCCAAAGACGGGCTTCCTGGTGGCAGCCCCAGGCCAAGAAAATCCAGCGACGTCAAGGCAACCACCGATCCCGATAGGATAAAGGGCATAAAGGTAAAGGTCGCCGTCATTGCATTGGGCAGGACATGACGCACCATCACTTGCAGGTCCGACATCCCCAGGGCTTTGGCAGCGCGCACATAGTCGAAATTACGCGCGCGTAGGACTTCGGCGCGTACCACACCCACCAGCGCCGTCCAGGAAAAGAGCAGCAAAACGCCAAGCAAGGCCCAAAAGGTCGGGGCGATCACACTGGCGACGATGATCAAGATAAACAGTTGCGGCAGGCCGGACCAAATTTCTAAAAACCGCTGTGCCACCAGATCAATCCAGCCGCCAAAATAGCCCTGCAACGCCCCGGCAAGCACGCCGACCAGCGACGAAATCAGGGTCAGCGACAGGCCAAATAGCACCGAAATGCGAAAGCCATAGATTAAGCGGGCCAGAACATCGCGGCCCCCGTCATCGGTCCCCAGCATATTTTCTGTCGTCGGCGGGCTGGGGGCTGGTTGATCAAGGGTGAAATTGACGGTTTGATAGGAAAAGCGCACCGGCGGCCAGATCATCCATCCGCCATCATCGGTGATCAGGTCTTGCAAATAGGGGTCGCGGAAGTCGGCGGTGGTTTCAAAATCGCCGCCAAAGGCCGTTTCCGGGTAATCGGCAAACACCGGGAAAAACAGCTCTCCGCCATGGGCGACGACGATGGGCCGATCATTGGCTAACAGCTCCGCCCCTAGGCTGAGGACAAACAGGGCTAAAAAGATCCACAGGGACCAAAAGCCGCGTCGGTTGGCCTTGAAAATGGCCCAGCGGCGCTGGTTGATTGGCGAGAGGAAAGGCCGGGCGGTGCTCATCGGCGGGCCTCGAAATCAATACGGGGGTCAACCAGGGTATAGGTCACGTCGCTGATCAGGTTGAGCAGCAAACCAATCAAGGTAAAGACATACAGCGAGCCAAAAATCACCGGATAGTCGCGGTTGACCACGCTTTCAAAGCCGAGCAGCCCCAGGCCATCAAGCGAAAAAATAACCTCGATCAGCAATGATCCGGCAAACAGCATATTGACCAGGGCGGCGGGAAAGCCCGCAATGATCAGCAACATGGCGTTGCGGAACACATGCCCGTACAGGATTTTATGTTCCTCTAGCCCCTTGGCACGGGCGGTGGTGACGTATTGCTTGGTGATTTCCTCCAGAAAGGAGTTTTTCGTCAGCATGGTCAGGCTGGCAAAGCCACCAATGGTCATCGCAATCACCGGCAGGGCAATGTGCCACAGGTAATCGAGGATTTTCTCTGGCCAAGACAAGCTGTCCCAACCATCAGACACCAGCCCGCGCAGGGGGAACCAGTCCAGATAGCTGCCGCCTGCAAAGATGACGATCAGCAAGATGCCAAACAAAAACGACGGAATCGCATAGCCGATGATCAGCACCCAACTGCTGGCGATGTCAAAGCGCGAGCCATCACGCACCGCTTTGGCAATGCCCAAGGGCACCGAAATCAGATAGATCAACAGCGTTGACCAGATGCCGAGCGAAATGGATACCGGCAGTTTGTCGATGATCAGGGTTAGGACGCCTTGGCCACGAAAAAAGCTATCGCCTAGGTCAAACACCAGATAATCGCCCAGCATTTTGAAATAGCGTTCGTGCAGGGGGCGATCAAAGCCAAACTGCTTTTCGATTTGTGCCACAAAGGCCGGGTCGAGCCCCTGTGCTCCGCGATAACTGCCACCGCCGCCGGTGCTGGCACTGGCGGCGGTGGGGGCGACTTCGGCCCCCGTAGAGCCCGATACACGCCCAGCGGCCTGAACGGCGGTGCCACGGACTTCGGCCAGCACCTGTTCCACCGGACCGCCGGGGGCGATTTGGATGATAAAAAAGTTAACCGTTAGAATGCCCAGCAACGTCAGCGGGATCAGCAGTAAACGGCGAAGGATATAGGCGCCCATGGTGGATTACTGGCCTTCGCTGCGCGGTTCAAAGGTGGCGGGAATCCCCTTGGGGTCGTTCCACCAACTAAACAGATTTACCCCTTGCATTGGCACCACGTCGGGCATGCCAAAGCGGTTCCAAAAGGCAACGCGGGTGCTCGAAATATGCCAGTGGGGAATGACCAGATGCGACCATTGCAACACCCGATCCAGGGCGCGGGTGGCGGTGATCAAATCATCGCGGCTATGGGCGGTGATGACGGTGTCAACCAGGGCATCAATGGCCGGTGAACAGACGCCGGTGACATTGCGTGATCCTTGGCGTTTGGCGGCATCGCACCCCCAAAATTCGCGTTGCTCATTGCCCGGCGATAGCGATTGCCCCCAAACGGCGACGATCATATCAAAGTCAAAGGCATCAACCCGGCTTTGATATTGCGCGCTGTCAACGGTGCGCACGGTGGCGGTGATCCCCAGGCGCTTGAGGTTTTGCACATAGGGTAAAACCACCCGCTCAAAGGTGGGTTGCCCCAGCAAAACTTCAAAGTTAAACGGCTGTCCGGCTTTGTTGACCAAAACACCGTCTTTGACCGTATAGCCTGCGTCTTTTAACAACGCCATTGCTTGGCGCAGATTGGCGCGCAGGCCGCCTTTGCCGTCGGTGCTGGGCGGCTGATAGGTGGGGCCAAAGACTTGCGGCGGAAGGTCGGCGCGGAAGGGTTCAAGCAAAGCCAGTTCGGCGGCGCTGGGCGTGCCGCTTGCCGCCAGTTCCGAGTTATCGAAATAGGATGTGGTGCGGTTGTATTGACCATAGAACAGGTTCTGATTCGACCATTCAAAATCAAAGGCATAGGTTAAAGCCTGCCGCACCCGTGGATCATCAAAGGGTGCCCGGCGCAGGTTAAAAGCAAAGCCCTGCATCCCCGACGGCATATGATGGGGAAAGGCAATGGCGCGGACTTTGCCTTCGCTGACCGCCGGGAAGTCATAGGCGGTGGCCCAAAGTTTGGCGACGTTTTCCGGGCGGATGTCATAGGCCCCAGCCTTAAAGGCCTCGAGCGCGACGGTGCTATCACGGTAAAAGTCATAGCGGATTTGATCAAAGTTATACAGTCCGCGTGCCACCGGCAGGTCTTTAGCCCACCACGACGGATCACGTTGATAGGTGATATGGCGACCGGCTTCAAAGTCCGCCACCTTATAGGGACCACTGCCGATGGGGATATCCAGCGAGACGGCTGAAAAATCGACCTCTTTGCCGTCTTTGACCCAACCATGCTTGGGCAGAACCGGCAGTTGCCCCAGGATCAGGGGCAATTCGCGGTTCGAAGACCCATCAAAAGTAAAGCGCACTGTGCGCGGGCCGGTTTTCTCCGCCTTTTTGACGTTGGCGTAGTAATAGCCATAAAAGGGCGCGCCCTTGGTCTTTAGGGTTTCCAGCGACCAAATGACGTCTTCGACAGTGACCGGGGTGCCATCGTGAAACCGGGCTTCGGGGCGCAGGGTAAAGGCTACCCACGAGCGATCTTCGGGGACTTCGACGCTTTCGGCAATTAGGCCGTATTCGGTAAAGGCCTCGTCATCGGCAGAAACCATCAAGGTATCAAACAACAACGAAATTCCCGACGGTGCCGTGCCTTGGAAAATATACGGGTTGAGTGAATCAAAGGTGCCAATGGCGGCGAACTTGACCGTGCCGCCTTTTGGCGCGTCGGGGTTCACATAGTCAAAATGGGTGAACGTCGCCGGGTATTTCAGATCCCCATGCATGGCAATCCCGTGGCTGGGGGGGGCGTCTGCTGCCATTGCCTGTTGGGCCATTGCCAGGGGGGACAGCGCAACCATAGCGGCAAGCGTTGCCGCCGCCCATGACCAGGGGCGGTTAAGCGGTGACGCAGAGCGGCGAAACCAACGGCTGGGACGCAAGCGCGGGAAGGACATGAGGGCTCCTGAAAGGCTGGCGTAAAGAAAAGTGGCCTCATATTGGCGATAGATCGCAGCCTAATCAAGCCACCAGGGGGATTCCTTTGCGAGCAAAGCACTGTGGGGTGATTGCAATCATGGGATTGCGGCGATGGGGCCTTTTATCTTTGGTGCCAGAATGCGGCAAAAATATTGCGAAATATATTTCGCAATATACGGGTGTCTGCCGTCGCTGCGGCCCATGCTTGAGCCTTCAAAGCCGAGAGGGGAGGGGCGGGTAAGAGTGCTGTTCCCACCCCACAGGCAACAAAGCGTGGAGATGGTTATGCGGCATGGAACGATTTACTTGGGGCTTACAGTTTCTGCTCTGTTTTGGGGGCTGACCTTTAACGTCGCCGAATTTACCGTTGATCAAGTGCCAGCGCTTAGTGTGGCGGCCCTTCGCTTTGCAGTGGCGGGAGCTGTGATGTTGGGGGTTGTCTCGATCATGGATCGCCAGTGGCTTAGCCGACTGCGGACCAATGCGTGGGCGTTTACTGGCATGGCGCTGACGGGGGTTGTGGGGTTTAACGTCTTTTTCTTTTTTGGGATGCAGTCGACCTCGGCCATTAACGGGGCTTTGATTATGGCGACCAACCCCTTGGTGACGGCGCTGATCGCTGCTCTTTTCCTGCGTGAGCCCATCAGCCACAAACATAAAATCGGCACCGCGATAAGCTTTGTTGGCGTTGCGGCTCTTATCCTGAGTGGTTCGGTTGAGCGGGTGGTTGCGGTCAATAGCGGTGATCTGTTGGTGATTGGCGGTAACGTCTGTATGGCGCTTTATTCGATCTTGAATAAGCGTTGGGTGAAAGAGAGCTCTCCCCTGACCACGACCGCAGTCACCACCATGATTGGCGCCGTGGTTTTGGGGGCTTTGGCGGAAGGGCTGCAATCCGATGGGCTTGTCATCGTCGCTTTGCCAGAGAAGGCCTATGCGGCGATTGCCTTTATGGGCATTTGCGGATCTGTGATCGCCTATATTTTTTGGAACCGTGGCATTCGTGTCCTTGGTGTGGCGGATACGGCGATCTTTTTTCACTTGGTGCCGATGTTCGCGGTCCTTGGCTCTTTTTTGTTTGGTCAGTCGGTCACTTTGGCGCAAGTCGGCGCCGGTGCGGTAGTGATCTGCGGGGTGATGATTTCCTCAGGGGTTTTAAGACGCCTCATGGATGCTTTGCGTCCTGCGCCGGTGCCTGCTGTCTCCACGGAAACTGCGGCCTGCGGCAATGAATAATCTGTAATAGAAAAAGGAGAGATCATGATGTTATGGGCCGTTTGGTGCATCGATAGCGACAGTGCCCCTCAAGTCAGAGGGCGCTACGCTCAGGAACATTCAGCTTATCTTGCTGCGTCGCCGTTGCCTTTGTGGATTGCCGGGCCGTTACGCAGCGATGATGGAGGTCAGTCACGCGGGAGTTTGATGATTTACGAGGCGGAACACCGAGCCGAGGTCGAGGCGCATGTTGCTGCCGACCCCTTTGCGCGCAGCGGTATATGGCGTTCGACCGAAATCAGTGTGTTCAAGATGACGCGCAATAACATCCCAGCGGGGGAAGACACGCTGTCGTCCTAGAGAGTGTTGCGAAACTCAGTGACCGGGGTCATCATGCTGCATCGCCTCTCATGGACAAAAGGCTTCTGTGCAGTGAGTTTTTCTGATGGCCCCGCTCCGCTGACGATCAAAGTCGTGGATCGTGTTTATGCCAGCCTCAAGCATCTGGTGATCACTTACGACATTCGACCGGGGCAGCAAATTCCCATCGAAGATATTTCTGTTCGCTTGAACGCCAGTGTGACCCCGGTACGAGAAGCGCTGAATCGTCTGCTCAATGATGGCCTGATTGTTAGAAAATCAGGGCGGGGATTTTATAACCGTGACATCGATCTGAAAGAATTAACCGATTTGTTTCAGTTGCGGGGTTCATTGGCCATTAGCGCCTGTCATTTTGTTTTGCGCAGCGATTTGTGCCAGCAGATTCCGCTGGTTGTGGCGCAGGCTTCGGCGGCGGATGATCACCAAATCCCGATCTGTGCTGCACTGGTGCAGGCGACGGGAAACCGAGAGATGCAGCGGATTTATCAAATTATTCTCGATAAAATCCATTTTGTTTGGAAAATCTATGCCGCCTCTGCGCGGGGGAAGGAACAGATCGGTGCCTATCGGGCAGATTTGTTGCGCTTGCTGCAGCAGCAAGATCTTATGCGCTGTATTGATGTGATTGATCACAACATCAAGCAGCAAAGCGCCGCTTTGGAAGACTGTGTTTTGCAGGGCTTGGGGGTTTTGTTTTCCCAGTCGCAGCCTTTGCTCCAAAATGGCAGCTAGAGTCGGTATGACGGCTCGGGCCTCGCATTTTTTGGCAACTGGCTTATAGTGGGCCGAGTTTTCCCCTTTTGCCGATAGTAATGACAGGTTGCTGCGCAATGACTTCTGCTTTTGCCCCCACCGCTGCCCCCTCCACGGATAAGATCCCGAAACCGGTTGTTCTCTGCATCCTTGATGGATGGGGATACCGGGCTGAAACCCAGGATAACGCCATTGCTCAGGCCCATACGCCGGTGTGGGATCGCCTGTTGCAACAGTGCCCCTGGTCGCTGATCGAAACGGCGGGCCTGGATGTGGGCTTGCCTGTGGGGCAGATGGGAAATTCAGAAGTTGGTCATATGAACATTGGGGCCGGTCGGGTGGTGATGCAGGATTTGCCGCGCATTGATGCCGCCTGTAGCGATGGTTCCTTGGCCGATCTGCCGCCGCTTAAGGATTTTGTTGCCGCTATGAAGGCCAGCGGCGGGGCGGTGCATTTGATGGGCTTGCTCAGCCCCGGCGGCGTGCATGCGCACCAAAAG
>CEGD01000393.1_pt1 | contig 19862 bp, 15 predicted proteins | sample 306751 | NCBI WGS metagenome assembly CEGD01 (sample SAMEA2755657, study PRJEB7226) | microbial mat metagenome | biome: microbial mat; feature: hypersaline; material: grass silage | place: USA | collected 2014-02-19 | depth 0 m
CGTTCAGCGTGGTGATGTAGTAGAACCGGTTTTCCTGTTCCTGATACATGCGACGCAGGCCATCCTGCACGATCACGGCCATCTCGTAGCCATAGGTCGGGTCGTAGGAGACACAGTTCGGGATCATTTGCGCCATTAGATGGCTATGACCATCCTGGTGCTGAAGACCTTCGCCGTTCAGGGTTGTACGCCCGGATGTGGCACCGATCAGGAAGCCACGCGCCTGAGAGTCACCTGCTGCCCAGGCCAGGTCCATAATGCGCTGGAAGCCGAACATGGAGTAGAAAATGTAGAACGGCACCATGGTGCAGTTGTTGTTGGCATATGAGGTGGCCGCCGCAATCCAGGCCGACATGGCGCCTGCCTCGTTAATCCCTTCCTGCAGGATCTGGCCGCTCTTGGACTCCTTGTAGTACATGATCTGGTCGGAGTCGTGCGGAACGTAACGCTGACCTTCAGAAGAGTATATGCCCAACTGACGGAACATGCCTTCCATACCGAAGGTGCGCGCTTCGTCCGGTACAATCGGAACCACACGCTGCCCCATGCTCTTGTCCTTGACCAGGGTGCTGAGTACACGGTTCAGCGCCATCTGAGTCGAAAGGGTTCGCTCTCCGCTGGATTTAAGCTGCCCGGAAAAGGCATCAAGCCCGGGAATTTCCAGCTGTTCAAACTCGGTACGACGTGCCGGATAGAAACCGCCAAGCTGCTTGCGGCGCTCCAGCATGTACTTCATTTCAGGCGAGTCCGGCGACGGACGGTAATACGGCACTTCCTTCAGCTGATCATCAGACAGCGGAATGTTGAAGTTATCACGGAACGCCTTGAGATCGTCCAGTGCCACCTTCTTCAGTGAGTGGGTATCATTCTTGGCCTGGCCGGACTGGCCTGTGCCGTAACCCTTGACGGTCTGAGCCAGAATAACGGTAGGCTGGCCCTTGTTGTTCATCGCCTCATGGTAGGCTGCGTACACCTTGTAGGGGTCGTGGCCACCACGGTTCAGCTTCATGATCTCGTCATCGGACATGTCCTTCACCAGCTCAAGCAGCTCCGGGTACTTGCCGAAGAAATGCTCGCGAGTGTAGGCACCGCCGTTGGCCTTGTAGTTCTGCAGCTCACCGTCGCAGACTTCATTCATGCGTTTGGTCAGCAGACCAGTGGTGTCGCGTTCAAACAGCGGATCCCAGTGACGACCCCACAGGACCTTGATCACGTTCCAGCCTGCGCCCTTGAATACGCCTTCAAGCTCCTGCACGATCTTGCCGTTGCCGCGTACCGGGCCGTCCAGACGCTGCAGGTTGCAGTTGATCACGAATACCAGGTTTTCCAGCTGCTCGCGCCCTGCCAGTGAAATGGCCCCCAGTGTTTCCGGCTCATCACACTCACCATCACCCAGGAATGCCCACACCTTGCGGTTACCGCGCTTGACCAGATCCCGCGCAGACAGGTAACGCATCACGTGCGCCTGGTAGATCGCCTGAATCGGGCCGAGACCCATGGAAACGGTCGGAAACTGCCAGAAGTTCGGCATCAACCAGGGGTGCGGATAGGAGGACAGACCATTGCCATCCACTTCACGGCGGAAGTTGTCCAGCTGCTCTTCTGTCAGACGACCTTCAAGGTAAGCACGCGCATAAATACCCGGTGAGATGTGTCCCTGGAAGAACACCATGTCGGATTCGCGATCGCCTTCAGGGCCATGAAAAAAGTAGTTAAAACCGATATCGTAGAGTGTTGCAGAGGAGGAGAAGCTGGAGATATGACCGCCGAGTGCGTCTTCATTGTCATTGGCACGCATGACCATTGCCATTGCGTTCCAGCGAATGAAGGAACGAATGCGTCGTTCCATGAACAGATCACCCGGCATGCGCACTTCATCGCGAGGTGAGATGGTGTTTACGTATGGGGTGTTAAGCGTGGTGGCATCCTGCACACCGAGCGCTGCAGCCCTGGAACCGAGTTCGCGCATGAGGTAACGCGCACGTTCGTCACCGTCGTTTTTGGCGACGGATTCGAGAGCATCCATCCATTCCTGGGTTTCGATTGGATCGATATCTTCAATCATGTCTCGCACTTTGCCTTCTCCGATCACTTGTAAGCGTGGATGTGCCAAGACTGGCCTGATACTGGCATGGATTACACGCCGGAGCACCCCGGGCCGTCCCGGTTGTTATGATTTTGTGTGTAGTAATACTACAATTACTCCCAAGCACTGTCCAGATAGCGCATTTTCCCAGGCATTAACCCGTATTTCGAGCGGGCCTGATGTAGTATTTTGACAATGTCAAGTTGCATCCTCATGACTCAGGTTAGCGCGTCTGAGCGCTCTTTCCAGTCGAGTCTGCTCTCTGCCCCGCTCAAGCAACACCTCTTCCACATATGCCAGATGGTCATGGGCAGCCTGACGTGCCGTTTCAGGATCACCCGCCAAAATCGCCTGCAGCAGCAGATAGTGCTGGTCATGGATTCGTCCGCGCATATCATGTTTGGGATAAATCTGCTCAAGGTTGTCCCAAATGTGCTGACGCAGCAGGGTAAACAGGGCACGCATCATGTGCAGCAGCACCACGTTATGGGCGGCTTCGACAATGGCGAGATGGAATTCGGCGTCGATGTCGGCCTCGATCTGTGGGTCTTCGTTGCCGTGCGCTTCTTCCATGGCGGTCATCGCCCGGTGCAATACGTCGCAATCAGCTTCGGATCGGCGGAGCGCGGCGTAATAGGCGCTCATGCCTTCTAGGTGGCGGCGGAATTCGACGTAATCAAGCGCCGTTTCTGGGTGGGTTTGGAACAGGCCAATCAGCGGCGAAGAAAAGCTTGCGCCTAATCCGTTGGCAACAAAGGTGCCGCCGCCGTGCTGGGTGGAAACCAGGCCGCGATTTTCCAGGTCTTGCAGGGCTTCGCGCAAAGTGGGGCGGGAAACTTCAAGCTGTTCGGCGAGGTCACGTTCCGAGGGCAGCCGCTCGCCGGGGCGCAAGACCCCTGACAAAATCAGCGACTCTAGCTGTTGGACGATCACATCGGCGACGCGGGTATGTTCGATACGAGGGATTTTCATGGCGAGCCAGACGGTGAAACGGGGGAGCAATCATGCCGTGTCTTGGCGGTGGCGTCGAGCGTTGACAGCGATATAGGAAAGAAAAAGCCCCATTTGCCAAGGGATTAAAACGGCGCGGTAATTTCAATTGGTTAGTTTCAAATGTTATAGTTTGTTGGGTAATCAATGTCTATATTGATGATAATATATTGAAAATAAAATAGAATTTCCATAAATTCTCTCTTGGGTGAAACCGCAAAACGATTGAAGATTAGAAAAATATCAAAAATTGGTAAAATGAACTTTCCACTTTACAGGTCATGAAACGGCGCGTATCACCCCTCTCAAAGCCCGGTTAAGGGTACCGCGACAAAACGCACTAGGGTTCGACAGGGACGGGTCCATGAGCAGTCATCAGACATCTTCTTTGCACACCACCTCTCCACAACAGCGGCCTGAAACGGTCTATCTGTTTGGTACCTGTTTGGTGGATATGGCCGATCCGATGGCAGGCCTTGCCGCCATCCGCCTGATCCAAAGTCAGGGCGTGCGCGTGGTTTTTCCACAAGGGCAATCATGCTGTGGTCAACCCGCTTATAACAGCGGCAAGCGTGCGGATGCTCTGGCGGTTGCCCGGCAAACCCTGCACCAGTTCCCCCAGCCTTGGCCGGTGGTGGTGCCGTCGGGGTCATGCGGCGGCATGGTGGCCCGTCATTTCCCCGACCTGTTCGCCGGTGAGCCTGACCATGCCGAGGCCTGCGCCTTTGCCGACCGGGTGGTCGAACTTAGTCAGTTTTTGCTCCATACCCTGGACTTTCAGCCTGACGACAAGGGGGAGCCGATCACCATCACTTGGCATTCATCCTGTCATGCGCTGCGCGAGATGGGGGTGCAGGACGAGCCGAAAACCCTGTTGCGTCGCCTGTCCAACGTGACCCTGATCGAGCTTGAGCGCGAGCGTGAATGCTGCGGTTTTGGCGGCACCTTTTCGGTCCGTCAGCCAGAAATTTCGGCGGTGATGGTGGCCGATAAAGCCGCAGATATCAGCGCAACAGGGGCTGAACAGGTCTTGTCGGGGGATTGCGGCTGTTTGCTCAACATTGGCGGCCACCTAAAAGCCAGCGGCAGCCAGGTCGGAACGCAGCATCTGGCCTCGTTCCTGTGGGATCGGGTGGCTGGTGGAAAGGGAGCATAGCCATGGCCCATGATTTTCAAGCCGCTGCCCACAAGCCGCTTTCTGATCCGGCCTTTCGTGCCACCTTTCGCAAGGCGATGGATGGCTTGATGGGCAAGCGCGCCGCCCAGTTTGCCGACCCTGCCGAATGGGCCAGCACCCGGGCCTTGGCTGAGTCTGTGCGCCAGCGCGCTTTGGCGCAATTGCCGATGCTTTTAGAACGCCTTGAGGAACGCTGCACCGCCAACGGCATCACCGTGCACTGGGCGGAAACCACCGATCAGGCCAACGCTTTGATGTTGGATATTTTGCAAAAGCACGGTGCGCGCACGGTGGTTAAAGGCAAGTCGATGGTCACCGAGGAAATGCACCTCAACGATTTTCTCGACCGCCACGGCATCGAGGCCACCGAGGCCGATCTGGGCGAATATATCGTGCAGATGGAAGGCAACGGTCCGGCGCATATCATCATGCCGGCCATTCACTTAAACCGCCAACAAATTACCCAGCTGTTCCGCGATAAGCTGAAAACCGCTGTTGATAACGACGAAGCCGCCGCCTTGACCGCCCTGGCGCGCACGGTGTTGCGCGAAAAGTTTGCCCATGCTGATGCTGGTATTTCAGGCGTTAACTTTGCGGTGGCCGAGACTGGGTCGCTGTGTTTGATTGAAAACGAAGGCAATGGCCGCATGGCCACCACCATTCCGCCGCTGCATATTGCTGTGATGGGCATTGAAAAGGTGGTGGAAAACTTAGAAGACGTGGCGCCGCTGCTGTCGATCTTGCCCCGTTCGGCCACCGGGCAGCCGATCACCACCTATTTCAACGTCATTTCTGGCCCGCGCAAAGCCAACGAGCTGGACGGCCCGCAAGAGGTTCACTTGGTGATCCTCGACAATGGCCGCGCCAATGCCTATGCCGATGAGCAATTGCGTCAGACCTTGCAGTGCATTCGCTGCGGTGCTTGCATGAACCATTGCCCGGTTTATGCGCGGGTGGGGGGGCATGCTTACGGCGGGCCTTATCCTGGGCCCTTGGGCAAAATCTTGCTGCCGCAGATTGACGGCCTGGAGGACAAGGGCGACCTGCCGCATGCCTCTACGTTGTGTAATGCCTGCGTCGAGGTCTGCCCGGTGCGGATTCCGATTGCCGACATCCTGGTTCGTCTCCGTGCTGAGGCGAGCGCCGCCCCTGGCTCTGGGCCATCGTCGTCCCCTGGGGCCTGTGGGTCAAAGGTGACCGGGGCCGGGGCGCGGCATTCTCGGATCGAGGATTGGGTTTGGCATCTATGGGCAAAAGTTTTTACCAATCCTCGACTGTATCGCCTGGCAACGTGGCTTGCACCGCGTCTGTTGCCGCTGGTTCCACGTCATGCGCCGGGTTTAAAGGCCTGGACGCATTGCCGCACAAAGCCGGTTTTGGCACGCAAAAGCCTGCATCACTTGGCCCGCGAGGAGGGTATCCCCGATGCCTAACAGCTCTGCCACCAGCCGCCGCAGCATCCTGGACCGCCTGCGCGCTGTCGCAACGACGACGCTGCCGCCCAGCGACTTTACCCCCTTGGCCTGTCGGGGTTGGACCGCCGAACAGCGCCTGGACCGCTTACGTCAGATGATGAGCGCGGTCAATACCGAATTCGTTGAAACCACTCAGGATCTTTGGCCGCAGGCGATTGCCCAGGTCTTGGCCGACAGTGGCGCGACCAGCTTGGCCATTGGCCCGCATTCGCCTGCAGGCACCCGCTTGCTTGCGGACTGGAGCGGGGCGCAGGCCGGGTTGCTCCGGCCCTTTGGTCGCCCAATCGAAAGCCATCACGACGCCCTTTTTAAGACCGTCGATGCGGGCTTGACCGAAGCTACCGCCGGGATTGCCGAAACCGGCTCGCTGATCCTATGGACAGGCCCACACGAGCCGCGCAGCCTGTCGCTGGTGCCGCCGTTGCATCTGTGCCTGTTACGGGCAGATCAGCTGTTTGACACTTTTTACCAAGCCCTCAAGGCCCAAGACTGGGCCAGTGGGCTGCCAACCAATGCCTTGTTGGTTTCAGGGCCAAGCAAAACCGCCGACATTGAACAGACGCTGGCCTATGGGGTTCATGGGCCAAAGCGTTTGGTGGTTTTGCTGATTCTATAACCATAAGGCTTTGCTTTTAAAACAAGAACCGGGACCAACAATGACCGGCTGTTTTTCACCTATAACCGAGATCTAGGGAGACTTTAGGTTATGCGCTTTAGCAAAACCCTGCGTAAACCGCTGCTTGCCGCCGCTTTGGCCGCTGCCGTTGTTGCCGGAATGACCACCACTGCCGCCCATGCCGCTGACCGCCTGCGGTGGCAAATGGCGATGGGCTTTCCTTCCACCCTGACGGCGCTGGCCGATACTGCGCCGTGGGTGGCCGAACAGATCGCGCGTACCTCGGGCGATACCATCAAGCTGCAGGTTTTCGAACCCGGTAAGCTGGTGAAGGGCACCGAAATTTTTGATGCCGTGTCGCAGGGTAAAATCGACAGCGGTTACGTTTGGGCGGGGTATGAAATCGGCAAGTTGCCGTCCGCCGCCCTGTTTGGCGCCGTGCCTTTTGGCCTGGAGCCCGCCGAATTCGCTGCTTGGATGATCGAGCGCGGCGGCGAAAAGATGATGCAGGAAATCTACGCCAAGCATAACATTCACCCGCTGTTCTGCGGCGTTATCAGCCCGGAAGCCGCTGGTTGGTTCCGGTTCCCGATTACCAGCCTCGACCAGATTAAGGGCCTGAAGATTCGTTTCGCTGGCCTGGGCGGCGAAGTGCTGCAAAAGCTGGGCGCTTCGGTGGTGTTGCTGCCGGGTTCGGAACTGTTTGAAGCGCTGGAAAAAGGCGTCATCGACGCCACCGAATTCTCGTTGCCCACCGTCGACGAGCAGCTCGGGTTCTATAAAGTGGTGAAATATTACCACCTGCCGGGTTGGCATCAGCCGTCGACCAGCCAGTACCTTTATATCAACAAAAAGAAATGGGATGGCCTGAGCGATACCCAGCAAGCCATCTTTGAAACCGCCTGCGCCGCTGGTGTTGCCAAGTCCTTGGCCCGTGCCGAAGGCCTGCAGGGCGAAGTGCTGCACAAGTTCCAGACCGAACATGGCGTGACCGCCGTCCGCCTGCCCGATGACGTTCTCGAAGCCCTTTATGGCGCGACGCAGGAGGTCATGGCTGAATATTCGGCAAAGGACGAAGACTTCAAGCGCGTTTGGGGTTCCATGAAAAGTTACATGGAAGGCAACGCCCAATGGCGCGAAATGGGTTATCTGCCGCGTGATTGGCAGAGCAAGCATAACGGTAAGTAACACCCTCTGACTTGATAGCGCAAACTCGGGATAGATGCCCCCCCATCTGCTTTGGGTTTGCTGTTTTAACGGGGTCCCCGCGGCCAGTACGCTGGTCGGCAGAGTAGATCCGAAAGCTGTCGCAAGGCCGCCTTTGGATCTACAGGAGAGGGTGGCGGTTTATCCCCCAGAGAACCGCCACTCCCTTTTCCTCTCGTTGGGGTAACCTTTTATTCAGACCCCTCACTCTAAAAGGCTTTTGCCCATGAGCGCGCCCTCTGTGGAAACGTCTCTGGCTGCCAACGCCGAGGATATGGTAGGTGGACTTCCTGCCGATAATTCCTTGCCGCAAACCCGTTTTTCGCTTGTCGTTGATCGCCTTATCCGGCGCATTGGCGGGGCATTGTCTTGGGTTTGGTTGGCGCTTGTTGGCGTCATTATTTACAACGTTGTTCAGCGTTATGTCTTTGGCATTGGCGCGATTTGGCTGGAAGAAATGCAATGGCACCTCTATGCCGTTGGTTTCATGGTTGGCTTAAGTTACTGCTTTTCCGCCGACCGCCACGTGCGTGTTGATGTTCTGGCCGAGCGCTGGGGGCAAACCACCCGTGCTTGGGTGGAAATTTTGGGCCTGAGCCTGCTGCTTTTGCCGTTTTGCACTGCGATTTTGATCGAGGCAGTGCCCTATGTCTGGACCTCTTTCACCTTGAACGAAACCTCTGCGGCCCCTGGGGGGTTGCCCCTGCGTTGGCTGTTAAAGTCGTTCATCATTTGGGGCTTTGGCCTGTTGTGGCTTGCGGCCTTTGCCCGCCTGTTGCGCGCCCTGGCGGCGGCAATCGGTTGGCCAAAGCCGATTTGGCCGCGTGATTAGGGGGATAGACCGTGGAATCCTATGAAATCGTTGTTGTTATTCTGCTGCTATCCTTTATCGGCATGATCTTTAGCGGCTTTCCGCTGGCGTGGGTGCTGGGCGGGATTAGCTTTGCGTTTATGGTTATCAGCCTGATTTTGCTCGATGGCTTTAACGTCGATACTTACTTCCTCGACGAATGGGCCGACTTTGCGATTATCGTCGATCGCATATGGGGGCAAATGACAAACTGGGTGCTGGTCGCCTTGCCCATGTTTATCTTTATGGGCCTGATGCTCGACCGATCCGGGGTTGCTGACCGGCTGATGGTCAACTTCACCAAGCTGTTTGGCGGGATGCGCGGCGGCCTGGCCTTGACGGTGATTATGATTGGCGTGCTTTTGGCCGCCTCGACCGGGATTGTCGGTGCGTCGGTGGTGCTGTTGGCGATGCTGGCTTTGCCGCCGATGCTCAAAGACGGCTATTCCAAGTCGTTGGCCACTGGCGTGGTGGCATCGTCGGGGACGCTGGGGATTTTGATCCCGCCGTCGATCATGCTGGTGATCATGGCCGATCAGCTGTCGCTGCCGGTGGGTGATCTGTTCATGGGGGCGGTGTTCCCTGGCCTGATGCTGGGCGGTCTGTATGTCGGCTGGGTGATGGTGGTGGCGTTTTTTCGCCCCGATATGGCCCCGGCATCGTCGCATAACAAAGTGCAGTGGACCGACGTTCTGAACCTGATGTGGTCGATTCTGCCATCGTTGGGTTTGATTTTGGCGGTGCTGGGGTCGATCTTTTTCGGCGTTGCCACCCCAACCGAAGCCTCGGGCATTGGCGCTTTGGGGGCAACGGTGTTGGCGGCGGCGAACGGGCGTTTAAACATCGACGTTTTGCGCCGCGTTTGCCAAGAAACCATGCTGACCACCGCCTTTATCTTTGGCATCTTTTTGGGCGCAACGGCCTTTGCCCTGGTGATGCGCTCGTTGGGCGGTGACGAGTTCATTGGTGGCTTGCTCAAAGGTTTGCCGTTCTCGCCCATCGGCGTGGTGATGTTTATCTTGTTCATCACCTTTTTGGCCGGGTTCTTTTTGGACTGGCTGGAAATCAGCCTGATCATCCTGCCGCTGGTGGCGCCGGTGGTCAAAGACCTAGGCTTTGATATCGTTTGGTTCTGTATCTTGTTTGCCACCTGCTTGCAGACCAGCTTTTTAACCCCGCCGGTGGGCTTCTCGCTGTTCTATCTGAAGGGCGTGGCGCCGCCTGGGGTGACGATCAAGCATATCTATAAAGGGATCATCCCCTTTGTCTTGCTGCAACTGTTGGCGCTAATCTTGATCTTCATCTTCCCCAAGATCGTCCTTTGGCTGCCGCATAATATGTACTAACAGGGGTGCTTAGAGAGGGAGAGTGCCCTGGCGGGCAATGTCCTGCGGACGGCCTTTCTTGGGGCCTCGGGCCCCAAACCCCGGTCTGTTTAGCCACNNCCGGGTGCGGGGCCGTGCCCCGCGAAAAAGCCGTCCGCAGGACCTGCCCGTAAGGGCACTCTCCCTAATTAAACGCACACCCCGGCTTAGCGCCCATCTTTTTGAGGATAATGGCCAGCGGGCAAAAGCCGGTAAAGGCGGCCTGTAGCATATTGAGGCCAACAAAGGCGGTTAGGTACAGTGGCCAGACCAGCGCGAGGGCAAAGTGGGCCCCCAGGGTGGCGAGGATCACGATACCGGCAAAGGCAAGAACGATGCGGTCGATGGACATGGGGAAACTCCGTTAAATCCCGTCAGCGGGGGCTTTCGGGGTGGTGACTTGGCCTTTGAGCTTGGTGATTCCTAAGGCTTTTAGGACATATTTTTCGTAGATGGGCTCGGATGTGCCCTTTTTGATTTTGCGCAGGAAGTATTTTTCAAAGGCCACCTTGGCCAAATGCACCCACCAGCCTTCGGAAAACCAATTGACGTTGCGCGGCGGGATTTGCGGCAGGGCGACAAAGGCAGCACCGCTGTCGCCAAAGTCGGCCAGACAGATGGCGTTCCAGGTGGCTTCGCGCTCGGGCTGTTTGCCGTTGAGCAAATTGGCGATGTTATGGGCGGTGGCGGTGACCATCGATTCGATCATATAGCCGGTCTTGGGCACGCCCACCGGCACCGGAGTCGGCCCGACGGGGGGGATGGCGACGCACACCCCGACCGAGAAAATGTTGGGGAAGGTCTTGTTGCGCTGATGCTCGTCAACGGTGATAAAGCCGCGCGGATTGGTGAGGCCTTCGATACCCATCACCGCATCGACGCCGCGAAAGGCGGGCAGCATCATCGAATGCTTAAACGGCAGTTGGTGTTCTTTTTTCACCGATCCGTCGTCGTTATGTTCGATGACATGCATTAGGCCGTCTTCGACCTTGGCCACTTTGGCGTTGGTGATCCAATTAATGTGACGGTTGCGCATGATGCTTTCCATCATGCCTTTGCTATCGCCGACTCCGCCTAGGCCTAGGTGGCCGATATAGGGTTCGGCGGTGACAAAGGTCATTGGTACTTTGTCGCGCACTTTCCGGCGGCGTAGGTCAGTATCCATGATCGCGGCATATTCATAGGCCGGGCCATAGCACGATGCCCCCTGAACGGCTCCAACCACCACCGGGCCGGGGTTGGCGCAAAAGGCTTCCCAAGCGTCGGCGGTTTGTTGGGCGTGTTCGACGTGGCAAATTGATTGTGTAAAGCCACCGTGCGGGCCAAGGCCTTCGATTTCGTCAAAGGCCAGATGCGGGCCGGTGGCGATGATCAGATAGTCATAGTCCATTGATGTGCCGTCGTTCAGTTCGACACGGTTTTCGGATGGATGAACCCGTTTGGCGCCGACGGCGGTAAAGGCGATGCCCTTTTTCGTCAGGTGCGATTCTAGGTCAATTTCGATATCAGACCGCTTGCGCCAATTGACCGCCACCCAGGGGTTTGACGGCACAAAATGAAAACGCGGATTGTTGCCAATCACGGTGATGGTGTCTTCTTTGCGAGCCTCGGCGCGCATTTCATAGGCCATCGGCACGCCACCGATACCAGCCCCCAGAATGACAATATGAGCCATGGACGTAACCTCTCTGTTTGTTTGTCAGCTCGCCCCTTGGCGGCCTTGGGTTTAGACCTTGTCGAGATGGTCCTTATGGTGAGGCACCCTGTTTTCCGGATGCTTTAGTCTTTGACGCCTGTTCTGTGGAACCGACCGCGCCCTCCCGCGGGGTCAGGGGACAGAACAACCCAGCCAAAACTTCGATCACGCGCACGGCTTTATCGCCTTTTAGGGCGTAATAGATGGTTTGGCTTTGGCGACGGGTCTGCACCAGCCCGTCACGGCGCAAGCGGGCCAAGTGTTGCGATAGGGCCGATTGGCTTAATCCCACTTGGCGTTCCAAATCGCCGACCGAATGCTCGCCTTTTGACAACAGGCACAGGATCATCAGGCGGCTGTCATTTGACAGTGCCCTGAGGAGCCCGGCAGCATTTTGGGCCTGACTATGGAAATCCGCGATATTCATGGTTGCTAAATTAGTCCTATCTAATATTATGGTCAAGGTCTTCTCTGGCCTTGCGTCAAAAAAACCGTATTCGCCAATTCCTACCGCTTATCTCCAATGCACCGCCTTTCAGAGTGCTCCCCTGAACAAAGGACCGTCCGATGCTCCCAACGCTTTTTTTCCACCGGATGGAAACGCCCCGGTCGCGCCGCTGGCGGCTAACGCCTGCTTGGGCGGTGATGATGACCGTGCTTGCCCCCGCCGCGCTGGGGTTGGTCGCACCGTTACCGGCCCAGGCTGCCGAGCCCTTTCTCGTCCAAATGCAGCAGGTCGAAGACCTCAAGGCGGTCTATGGCACCGTCGAGGCCACCGATACCCAGGCAGCCCGCGCCCGCATTGGCGGCACTGTGGGGCGGTTGGCTGCCGATGAAGGCGACGAAGTGGCCGATGGGCAGATTCTGGCGGTGATCGCTGACCCCAAGCTGGCGTTGCAGTTACAGTCTATCGAGGCGCAAATCGCCTCGCTCAAGGCCGAGCGTTCGCAGGCGGCGGTGGATTTAAACCGCACCCGGACGCTTTATGGCCAAGGCGTGGTGGCTAAGGCGCGCCTGGACACCCAACGCACCGCTGTCGAGGTTCTCGACCGCAATATCTCAGCGCAAAAAGCACAGGCTGACGTCATTACGCAGCAGGCCGCCGAAGGCGCGGTTAAGGCCCCTGGACAGGGGCGGGTGCTGCAAGTTTTGGTCACGCCGGGGGCGGTGGTGATGGCGGGCGAAGAAATTGCCTCCATCGCCAGCGGTGCCGCCGTTCTGCGCATCGAGGTTCCCGAACGTCACGCCCGCTTTATTAAGCAAGGTGACACCGTAAGCATTGGTGCCCGTGGGTTAGACCGCAATGCGGCAGGCAATGAAGTGTCGCAAGGGGTGGTGAGTAAGGTCTATCCGCGCTTAGTCAATGGCCGGGTGATCGCCGATATTTCTGCGGTGGGTTTGGGGTCGTACTTTGTCGGCGAACGCACCATGGTGTGGATTTCGACGGGCAAACGAGCGGCGATTTTTCTGCCGCCGGAATACCTGTTGGTTCGCTATGGCATCACCACGGTAACGCTAGCCGACGGCAGCGAAGTGGTGGTTCAAACCGGTCAAACGCGGGTTGATGACGCGGGAACGATGGTCGAAATTCTGTCTGGCCTGCACGATGGCGATAAACTGCAAATGCCGACCACCGCCACTGCCAGCGGCGAAGGGGGCAAGTCATGAGCTTGGGCATTTCTGGGTCGATCACCAAGGCCTTTATCCGCAGTCCGCTGACGCCGCTGTTGCTGTTGGCGTCGCTGCTGGTGGGCATCATTGCCCTGATCCAGGTTCCGCGCGAAGAAGAGCCGCAAATTTCGGTGCCGATGGTCGACATCATAATCAACGCCAACGGTTTAAAAGCCGATGATGCCGTTGAACTGGTGACCAAGCCGTTAGAAAACATCATCAAAGGTATTGATGAAGTCGAGCATATCTATTCGCAAACAGTCGATGATCACGTGGTGGTCACCGCCCGCTTTGTGGTTGGCACCGACAAAGATATTGCCCTGCTGCGGGTGCATGACACCATCCGCGCCAATATCTCGGCCATTCCGGTGGGCATCCCCGAGCCGCTGATTGTTGGCCGGGGGATTAATGATGTGCCGATCGTCGTCTTTACCCTGAGCGCCAAGCCGGGACACGAAGCACGTTGGGATGATAACGCCCTTTACACCATTGCGGATGAACTTCTGCCCGAACTGATCAAGGTCGATAACGTCGGCCTGACCTTTATCGTTGGCGGGCGGGCGGATCAAATTCGCATTGAACCCGACCCTGAACGGCTGTCGCTTTATGGGGTGACGCTGAATCGGCTGGTGGAAAAAATTCAAAACGCCAATCGGTCTTTTTCGCTGGGGCGCTTGCGCGAGCAAGGGCAAGCGATGCCGGTGATGGTTGGCAATACGCTGCAAGGCCCGGCTGACATTGGCAACCTGCTGATCACCACTCAGGACGGGCGGCCAGTCTATGTTAAAGACGTTGCCACCGTCATCGTTGGTGCCAGCCCCGAAGAACACCGGGTGTGGCAGATCGACGGGAAGGGCAGCAATGACAGCGTGCGCGCGGTGCCTGCGGTTTCCATTGCCCTGGCCAAGCGCAAGGGCGCGAATGCGGTGGATGTCTCGGCGGCATTGATCGAGCGTCTAGAGGGATTGCGGGGCCGGTTGATTCCCGATGATGTGCAGGTCGAAGTCACCCGCGACTATGGGGCCACCGCGCTCGATAAAGCCGACGAGCTGCTGTTCCACTTGGCTTTGGCGACGGTTTCCATCGTTATTTTGATCACGCTGGCCATCGGCTGGCGCGAAGGGATCGTGGTGGCGGTGGTGATCCCAACCACCATTTTGCTCACCATGTTTGCAGCGCATTTGATGGGCTACACCATTAACCGCGTTAGTCTGTTTGCGCTGATTTTCTCCATTGGTATCTTGGTTGATGATGCCATCGTGGTGGTGGAAAACATTGCGCGCCATTGGGCGATGAAGGACGACCGCACACCACTGCAAAAGGCCATCGAAGGCGTCGCCGAAGTGGGCAATCCGACCATCATCGCCACCTTAACCATTGTTGCGGCCTTGCTGCCGATGATGTTTGTGTCGGGATTGATGGGGCCGTACATGAGCCCAATTCCGGCCAATGCCTCGGCAGCGATGATTTTCTCGTTCTTTGTCGCGGTGATCATTACCCCATGGCTTTTGTTTAAGGTCGCGGGGAAGCGCGCAGCGCAGGGCGACAGTGCGGGGCATAGCCACGATGACGAAGGCCGCATGGGGGCTTTCTATCGCCGCATTGCGCGTCCGCTGTTGCAGGGGCGGTCACGGTCGAAACGCTTTTTGCTGTTGGTGACGGTGGCAACGGTGGCCGTCTGTGGCGCCTTTTACACCAAAGACGTCACCGTGAAGCTGCTACCCTTTGACAACAAGTCAGAATTCCAGGTGATTGCCGATCTCCCCGAAGGCAGTTCCTTGGAAGATACCGACCGTGTTTTACAAGCCGCTGCCCGCCGTCTGATTACTCTGCCTGAACTGCGCGACATTCAGGCGCACGCGGGTACGGCGGGGCCGTTTAACTTTAATGGCTTGGTGCGGCATTACTATATGCGTAGCGGCCAGGAAATGGGCGACCTGCAGGTCAACCTTGCTCCCAAGGGGGAACGGGATCGCAGCAGCCACGAAATCGCCCTCGAGGCACGGGCGTTGCTGGCCGACCTGCCGATGCCTGCCGGAACGTCATTGAAAGTGGTGGAAGTGCCACCCGGGCCGCCGGTGATGGCGACCTTGCTCGCCGAAATTTATGGCCCGACTCCTGCTGCCCGCCGTGAAGCGGCGCAAACGGTCAAGGCCGCCTTTGAAGCGGTGCCCTTTGTTGTTGATGTCGATGACTTTGCCGGCGAAAGCACCCGCCGTTTGCGCCTGGCCATTGACCACGAAGCCCTGGAGTTCCACGGCGTCGAGGAAGAAGCGGTCTATGACACCATTTCGGCGCTGATTGGCGGCGTTTCAGTGGGCTATTCCCACCGCACTTTGCCGCCACAAGCGCAGGGCAGCACCGGGGGCATTGATCCGATTGAGATCAATATTCGCCTGCCTAAGTCAGACTTGACCCTCAACGAGCGTTTGTTAGCAACGCCGGTTCCCGGCAGCAAAGGTGTGGTGGAGCTGGGTGATGTGGTTACGCTTCACCAAGAAATGACCAGTGCCGTGGTCTATCGCCGTGATGGGCATTTTGCCGAACAGGTGATGGCCGACCTCGCCGGATCGTATGAAGCGCCGATCTATGGCATGTTCGCCGTCGAAGACGTCTTGGCCGATAGCGGCATTGCCATTGGTTATCACGGTCAGCCTAGCGACGAATCTCATGTCACCTTGTTGTGGGATGGAGAATGGGAAATCACCTATGTCACCTTCCGCGATATGGGGGCGGCGTTCATGGTGGCGATCCTGGGCATTTATCTGTTGGTGGTGGCGCAATTCGGCTCGTTTAAGCTGCCGCTGGTGATTTTGGTTCCGGTGCCGCTAACTCTGATCGGGATTGTGTTTGGCCATTGGGTGTTTGGCGCCGCCTTTACCGCCACTTCGATGATTGGCTTTATTGCTTTGGCGGGGATTATCGTTCGTAACTCGATCTTGCTGGTGGATTTCATTCGTCATATGCAGGCCAAGGGCGGGGCTACCCTGCGTGATGCCTTGCTCGAGGCCGGGGCGATCCGCTTTAAGCCGATCTTTTTAACCGCTGTGGCAGCGATCATCGGTGCGGCCTTTATCTTGGCCGATCCGATTTTCCAGGGGTTGGCGATTTCGTTGGTCTTTGGTTTAGCCAGCTCGACGGCGCTGACGGTGCTGGTGATCCCGGCTATTTATGTTTGGCTGCGTGATGATGGCAAAGGATTCAGCAAGGATTAAACAGCGTGGGTGTGGGGCATGGCCTCACACCCAGACACTTATTCCGTGTCGTCCGATTTGGCTTTGTTGCGCCACCGGCGTAGGCTTTGTAGGGATTCGCGCAGCCGTTCTAGGGCGGCGGTGGGGGCCGGGGGATCTAGGCGGATGCCGACGCTGGCGATGTTATTTCCGTCCATGTCGGTGATCACCAACTGCGCGCTGCCAAACGACACCCGGTCGCCGCGTGAGGGCTCGTCGCCCAGGCGTGACAGAACCACTTCTGCCAGGGTGCGGCCCTGATCTTGCTCTTCGATGGGAAGCTCGTAAGCGGCTGCCACCGAGGCAATGGGGGCGGTGCCAGGAAAGGTGAAATCGACCAGGGCCAGGGCTTCTTTGCGCGCGCTGCGGCGGGCAGGTAAAAAACGGCGGTCGAGGGTCATGGTGTGCTCTGGCGGGGCAATCAGCAGCACATAATCGTCTTCTTTGATGTCGCGTAAAATACGCTCGGGCACCACATAGTTATTGCGCAGGACCGCCAAAATTCGCGCTCGCTGGGGCAGTTTTAGATCGCTGATTGCTTTGCCTGCAACCGGGCTGTCAGCCTTGACTGCGTAGCCCACCACATCGCGGTCCATTTGTGACGGTAAATCCACATCCAAGCGGCCTGCTTGTTCGGGAACCGGGGGGATTTGCACATCGAGTTTACGTGCCACCCAAGGGATGCTCCAGCCTTGCAACATCAGCGAGGCCAGCACCACCACAAAAGTAGCGGCAAAAATCTGCTGAGATGCTTCTAATCCCGCCAGGACTGGGATCATCGCTAGGTAAATCGGCACTGCTCCGCGCAGGCCGACAAAGGCGATGAACAGGCGCTCTTCTAAACGGAATGATGTGGGCAGCAGGCAGAGGAACACTGCGACCGGGCGGGCGATAAAAACCAGGGCTAAGGCAACCCCAATGCCAGGAAGCAAAAACGGCTCCAGGGCATGGGGGGTGACTAACAGGCCCAGGATTACCAGCAACAGAATTTGGCACACCCAGGCAATGCCGTCATGAAAACGGCGGATCAGGGTATTGGCGCGCAGGCGCTGATTGCCTGCGGCGATACCGGCCAGGTATACGGCCAGAAACCCACTGCCGCCGATGCTCTGCGCGGCGCCAAAGATGGTCAGGGCTGCGGCGACGACAAACACCGGATAAAGCCCCGGCGCCAGGTCCATGCGGTTAACCAAGCGCCCCAGCAGCATGCCGCCACCAATGCCAAACAAAACCCCCAGGCCAAACGACAAGGCAAAGCGCTGTAACAGCATCAAGGATAAGCCGACTCCGTCACCGCTTAGGCCCTGAGTCATCAGCTCGACCAAGGTGAGGGTGAGGAAAATCGCCATCGGGTCGTTGGCGCCGGATTCGAGTTCTAGGGTGGCGGCGACGCGGCGGCGAATATCTAGGTCATGTTGGTGCAATAGCAAAAACACCGCTGCCGCATCGGTGGAGGCAACCACCGTCCCCATCAGCATCGCGGTCGGCCAATCGGTGTCAAAGGCATAGCGGGCGGCAAGGCCGGTGAGGGCGGCGGTAATTACCACGCCGATGGTGGCCAGTGCCGACGCGGGAGCCCAGGCCGTGCGCACGGTGCGTAACGGCGTGCGCAGGCCACCATCAAACAAGATCACCGCCAGGGCGACGCTGGCCAAGGTATAGGCCCCTTGGAAATCATCAAAGGCGATCCCGCCCGGCCCATCTTCGCCCGCGAGCATGCCCAAGCCTAGGAACACCAGCAGTAACGGTGCCCCAACCCGCGAGGAGATCAAACCAGCGAGAATACTAATCAGCAGCAAGCCGCCGCCGAGGAGGATCATATGGTCAGCTGTTACCACGGTGTCTAAAGAGCCTTGTTAGGGAAAAATGGGTTAGGGAGAATGCGGCGAGGGTCAGTCGCCGTTGGCAGGGGCGGCCAGGGCGTCGGTTTGTAGGTCGTCTTCGGCTTCGTTATCAATGTGGAAATGCGCCGGATCGTCACTCAAAAGCTGTAGGGCAACCGTGCCATTGGTCGAATGGATCACCAGCTCGCAGAACCATTGCCCTTCTTCCAGGCGGATCGGTCTGCCAAGGGCGATTTCGCGGACTTGCTCCACATCCATGCTAATGGAATGGTTATCGTGAAAAGAAACTGCGGCGACGGTTTTCGCGGCAACAGGTTTCATGCTGTTCTCCTGGACCTTTATGCCGGTCGGGCATGGCTGGGCCTCTATGCCGGTCGGGCGGGACTGGGCTTCTCTGCCTGTTGGCCGAGAGATGACAAAATGGCGGTAAGGCCGTTGGCGGCTGAGGGTTTGAGCGGCTGCGCGACCCATGCGCAAACCGCCGGACACTTTTGCACGACATGCTTTTTAGTATAGCTAGCTGCAGTGCAACCGTCCAAGCAGTTTGCGGCCAAGGGACCAAAGGCGGGAAAGGCGCGCACCGCCGCAAAGGGCAGGGTTTACGCTGCTTTGCGGCGTGGTAAAATAATACCACAAGGTTAAGTATTTGATTTCATTGATTTTATAAAGATTGACTGTTTTTCAGATCATGGCATACTCCGCGCCTCTGGATTCACCGCCTGCCCGTGCCGAGGTACGGCGTGGGGCGGGCTGTCCGGGGATTTAGTTGTCGGGGTTGTCCCGGCTGCGTCTCCCCGAGAATTGACGAAGTGAGAGCTATGAAGACCTACTCCGCCAAGCCGAGCGAGGTTGATAGGAAGTGGTACGTGATCGACGCCGAAGGTGTCGTTCTCGGCCGTCTGGCCGCAACCATCGCCAACATCCTGCGTGGCAAGCACAAGCCGACCTATACCCCGCACATTGATACTGGCGATCATATCGTCGTGATCAACGCTGCTAAGGTTAAGCTGACCGGCCGCAAAGTCACCGACAAAAAGTTCTATTGGCACACCGGCCATCCCGGCGGCATCAAAGAACGCACCATTGGTCAGATCCTCGGTGGTAACTACCCCGAGCGCGTCATCCAAAAGGCTGTCGAACGCATGGTTCCCCGTGGCCCCCTGGGCCGCGCTCAGATGAAAAAGCTGCGCGTTTACGGTGGTACCGAGCATCCGCACGAAGCACAGCAGCCCGAAGTGCTCGATTTCGCCGCCCGGAACCCGAAGAACAAGAGGAGCGCCTAACCCATGGCCCTCGATGACCTCAAGGACGCCGTGACCGCTCCGGCCGAACAAGCCAAGGTTGAACCCAAGCGTGACCAGTTTGGTCGCTCCTACGCCACTGGCCGTCGTAAGAATGCCATTGCGCGTGTTTGGCTCAAGCCCGGCACCGGTCAGTTCATTGTCAATGGCCGCAGCCTGGAACATTACTTTCCGCGTCCCGTGCTGCGTATGCTGATCAACCAGCCGTTTTCGGTGATCAACGCTGTTGATCAATGGGACATCATGTGCACCGTCAATGGTGGTGGTCTTTCCGGTCAGGCTGGCGCTATCCGCCACGGCCTGAGCCGCGCGCTGACCTACTACGATCCGGCTCTGCGTCCGCCGCTTAAGGC
>CEGD01000491.1_pt1 | contig 19572 bp, 16 predicted proteins | sample 306751 | NCBI WGS metagenome assembly CEGD01 (sample SAMEA2755657, study PRJEB7226) | microbial mat metagenome | biome: microbial mat; feature: hypersaline; material: grass silage | place: USA | collected 2014-02-19 | depth 0 m
GGTGTAAACGAGATGCTCTACCAGCTGAGCTAACCGCCCTTACTATACCGCCTGTTGGCTGATATTTCCAACGGCGACGACCAGAAGCGACTACATATCAAGTTAGCGGATGAAAAACAAATAGGAATTTCCCGAAAATAGAAAAAATATAGATCATAAAGCCATCAGAGCAGGTGGATGCACCTGTGGCAACGTATTTGCTTGCAAAAAAAGTCGTTCTGCCCGGCGGGAAAGTGCTTCCAGATTAATCCCCCGGCCGCATAACCGAGACTGGCCGGAGCAAAAGCTGAAATGGCCGCGGCGGTGAGAGTGGATTTTATGAGTGATCTGCGCGTAAGCATAAAGGCCTCCTAAGATGGCGATAGGGTGAGGGGTTCCGAGAAGATTTATCCGATTGATAAATCGATCTAACACATTGTTTAGTAAAAAAAATATCGTCGCAGATGTTCTTACTTTCTAAGGTCTGCCATCAGAGTCTCTATGCTGCCAAACAGAGCATTCGCGGCTAAAATCCGCTGTGAACCCTCGGCACCGACAATCAGGGCTGGGACGCCATTGGCAGAGAACCGGCGCATTTCCACGCGGGCAGCTTTTATGCGACTATGATACGCGGCGATAAGCAGCTCGTCGGGATTTTCCAGACGATCGGCGCTTTCGGGCAGATGCAATGCACGCAACACATCCGAAAGGATCGAGATATCTGTGGTATCGCGGCCCTCGACATAGCGGGCATTTTGGATGACCTTAAGAGCCTCAAGCTCCCTACCTGGCGTGACCAGATGGACAGCCGTCAGCGCCAGCGTCGCCGGAGCGGAATCGAACGGGCGTTGATGATTCCCCAACACATTCTGCCGATAAGAATCACTGAAAGGCTGGCCGTTTAACCGCGAAATCCGCTGATCGTTGGTCCAGGCATAGGCGGCAAAGTTCTCATCCATCTGACGCGCACCGTCACCCAAGAACAAACCAGTTGGCATAAGGTCAACGACAACCTCTGGCCGGGCGTTTAGCTGTTCCAGCATCGGTGAGGCGCCATAGCACCAGCCGCAGAGGGGATCGAAAAGATAGGAAATGTGGAAAATCGTGGACATGGCAATCTCCTTTGGCTGTAAAATGACAGGCAAAGAGTGATTGTGGAAGACAAACGAATTTTACAAAGTGTATGCTATTTACATACAATAAGGCAGCCAGAACCATGAACCTTAATCGCCTCGCCTATTTCGCAGCGGTGGTCGATAGCGGATCTTTTACGCGGGCGGCTGAACACCTTGGCATTACCAAGGCTGTTGTCAGTCAACAGGTGGCGCAGCTTGAGCGGGACGTTGGAGTAAGCCTTCTTGTCCGTACAACGCGATACGTTCAACCGACAGAGGCGGGCCGCATACTGCACGCACGCTGCGTGATGATCTTTCGTGAAGCCGACGCTGCCTTTGCCGAGCTTGCCCAAGCAGCGAGCGAGCCGACCGGCACCTTACGGATTACCGCACCTAACGATTACGGAACCGCTATCGTTGTCCCGGTTCTCACCGCTTTTACTGCGCGCTACCCTGCTTGCCGTGTAGAGTTGACGCTAAATGACGAGGCCGTTGATCTGGTTTCAAGCAGAATTGATATGGCAATCCGCGTTGGCTGGCTGATTGATTCTAGCCTGCAAGCGCGCAAAATCGATTCATTCGCGCAATACCTTGTGGCCGCCCCAGCGTTTACGGATCAGATCGCGGCGGCCAGCACCCCCAAAGACCTCGCGGCCCTACCGTTTATTGCTAATATGGCGTTGCGCGAACCGCTACAGTGGCAGTTCACCCGAGGTGATCTTAATCAACAGGTGATAATCAAGCAGGCGAGTATTGCTATCGACACCACACCGGGGGTGCTGGCAGCGGTCCGGGCTGGCGGTGGCCTTTCGGTTCTACCTGACTATTTAGTTGTAGATGACCTGAATTCGGGGAGGCTGATCAGGAGCCTCCCCGAATGGCGATTAGCATCGGGTGGTATCTATACGGTCTATCCAGCAGCCCGCTTCCGACCGCCAAAAGTGACCGCATTTGTCGAGATGCTGATGACGGCTGAACGGAAACGTCACGCCACCACGACTTTAAATGCCTGAGAGGTGCGTTAACACGGCGCCGGGCAACGCGGTGCCGGTAAAACGGATTCGACTGCTCGGCAGGCCCGCATCACCAAATCATCCTGATACCGCCCAGCGACCACATGCAGCCCCACTGGCAAGCCATCAACCGCCGACAAACCGCAAGGCAAAGACGCAGCAGGCTGTTGCGTCATGTTAAAGGGATAGGAATAGGGTGTCCAAGAAACCCAATTATCCATCCCACTCCCCGAGGGAACGTTTTGCCCGGCATCAAAAGCGGTGATCGGCAGGGTGGGCGTTACCAACAGGTCATAGGTTCTATGAAATGCCGCCATGCTTTCGATCAAGGCCGCGCGCGTATCCATCGCCTTCATATAATCAATGATATTGATTTGGGCACCCTGCTCAGCAATTGCCAAAAAGCCAGGATCGACCAAATCCCGCTGTTCGGGGCTTAGCAAGGCAACAACCTTTGCCGCGCCAGCGAACCACAGGGTGTTAAAGGCATCGACTGGATCACTAAAGCCGGGATCAATGGTCTCAACAATAGCGCCCAGATCGGCCAGGATATCAACCGCCTTTTGCACTTCTGCCACCACGGCGGGATCGGGATTAGCATAGCCCAATGTTGGGCTATAGGCGATACGCAGTCCCTTAACCCCATCATTTAACCCCTTGGTCCAATCTTTTGATTTAATTGAACCTTCGTAAGGGTCACGCCCATCGGGCTGAGAGATCACTGACAGCATCAAAGCGCTATCAGTGACGGTGCGGGTCATAGGGCCCAGATGCGACAAAGTTGTCATCGCGCTAGAGGGCCACTGCGGAACTAAGCCAAAGGTCGTCTTGATACCAAAAGTGCCGGTAAAGGCACAGGGAATGCGGATCGACCCCCCGGCATCACTGCCTTGGTGCAAAACGCCCATATTTAGCGCTGCTGCCGCCCCTGCCCCACCCGACGAACCGCCTGCGGTCTTGCCCAAATCCCACGGGTTGCGCGTAATGCCATATAGCGGGTTATCGGTGACGCCTTTCCAGCCGAATTCCGGCGTGGTGGTTTTCCCCAGCAACACCGCCCCGGCCTCGCGCATGCGGGCAGTAAAGGGCGCATCAACAGTCCAGGGGCCCTGAGGATCACTGGTGCGCGATCCCTTGCGGGTGGGCATTCCCGCAGTCAGAGTCAGATCTTTGATCGACGAGGGAACCCCATCAAGCGGCCCCATCGGCGTAGCAGCCTGCCACCGCCGTTCCGATGCCTTTGCCGCCTTTAAGGCGCCAGCATGATCAACATGGCAATAGGCATTTACCGCCCCATTAAAACGGTCAATCCGTTCAAGGGCCGCCGCCGTAGCTTCTACGGGAGAGAGCTTTTTATCGGCATATAAAGCCAGGAGTTCACCGGCTGTAAGATCGGCGATTTCGCCGCTTGTGGATTGGGCGCTCATTGCGCGGCCTCCTGATGTGCGACCCCGGCGGCGGCAAGCATGGCAAATAACAACACATTGCAGCCTGCTTCTAAGTCCTTGGGATCGGCATTTTCGATTTCGTTATGGCTAATGCCGTTTTCGCAAGGGACGAAAATCATCGCCGCAGGGGCTTTTTCGGCGAGGAAAATAGCGTCGTGCCCTGCCCCGCTGACAATTTCCATATGGCTAAGACCATGGGCAACCGCACCTTGGCGCACCTTATCAACCATCTGTGGTGCAAAGGACAGCGGCGGGAAATCAGCCGTCGGCTTTATCGTCACCTGCAGGCGATGTTTTTTGGCGGCGGTATCGACGGCAGCCATCGCTTCAGCCACCATTTCATCCAAAATGCTTGCTTCTAAATGCCGCAGATCGATGGAGAAATTTACCTGTCCAGGAATAACATTGCGCGAGTTCGGCCCCAGCGTCAGCCAGCCGACGGTGCCGCAGCCATAGGGCTGATGCGCCAAGGCCGTGGCATTGACCGCTGCAATAACTTCGGCAGCGCCAACTAAGGCATCTTGTCGCCGGTCCATCGGCGTCGGCCCGGCATGGGCTTCAACGCCGGTAAAGGAAACCTCGAACCATTTTTGCCCCAGGGCACCCAATACAACGCCGATGGTCTTTTCTTCAGCTTCCAGGACCGGGCCTTGTTCAATATGGGCTTCAAAATAAGCGGCTAAGGGGCGGTCGCCTAACGCTTCTTTGCCGGCATAGCCAATAGCATTTAGCGCTTCGCCAACCGAGGTTCCGTCTTGGTCTGTGCCTTCTAGGGTTTCTGCCAAATCAAAGCGGCCAATATAGACGCCAGACCCCATCATGCAGGGCGGAAAACGCGAGCCTTCTTCATTGGTCCAAACCACAACCTCTAACGGTGCTTCAGTCTCTATCTTTAACTCGTTGAGGCTGCGCAAAACTTCTAGGCCAGCCATCACCCCATAACAGCCATCAAACTTGCCGCCGGGAGGCTGAGTATCAATGTGACTGCCGGTCAAAACCGGCGGCAGAGCATTATTGCGCCCAGGGCGACGGGCGAAAATATTGCCAATCGGATCAATGCTGATCGTGCAGCCCGCATCCTTTGCCCAACTTATGAACAGATCGCGCGCTTGGCGATCTAGGTCGGTCAAAGCCAAGCGATGAACACCGCCCTTAGGCGTGCCGCCAATCGCTGCTAAGTCCATCAACGAAGCCCACAAACGATCGCCGTTAACCCGCTGGTTTGATGCGGCATGTTCGGGGGGTATCATGGGGGAAGATCCCTCGCTCATTATTAAGGCCTTCCAATAAAGTAACAGGGGGGAGCTAAAGTAAAACACGAGATTCGTTAAGCGCTTAGGGCCAGATAGCGATCACTGATTGATGGATCGGCGTTGAACTCGGCAGCGCTACCTTGATAGACGATGCGGCCTTGTTCTAAAACGTAATGACGATCGGCTAACGCCCTGCAAACCGCTAGATTTTGCTCCACTAACAAAATCGGCACACCGCTGCGACGGATTTCGCGCAGGATCTTAACCAATTCGTCAACGATCACCGGAGCAAGGCCTTCGGTTGGTTCGTCTAACAACAGGATTTTCGGGTTGTTGACCAAGGCGCGGGCAATGGCCAACATCTGTTGTTCGCCGCCTGAAAGGGCGTGGCCACCGTTGGTCCGGCGTTCCCATAGGCGAGGGAACAGGCCATAAACATCATCCAGGCTCCACTTGCTGTCAGGTCGCACCGCAATTCGCAAGTTTTCATCCACTGACAACATGCGAAAAATGCCACGATGTTCAGGCACCAGGGAGATGCCTTGACGAGCGATCTCAAAGGTTTCAAGGCCAACGGTGTCTTTACCCTCAAAGGTGATTTGGCCTTTGCTGGGGGTTACGATGCCGACGATAGATCGCAAGGTGGTGGTTTTTCCGGCGCCATTACGGCCCAAAAGCGTTACCAGCTCCCCTTGATTGACCTCTAGCGATACCCCTTCAAGGACGATGCTCTTACCGTATTGTGAGTGAATATCTTGAACATTTAGCATCCGCTACCCTCCCCCAGATAGGCCCGGCGAACACGTTCATCATCGCGGACCACCTGTGGCGCTCCTTCGGTGAGAATTGATCCCCGGCTCATCACGGTGATGGTGTCGCTAATCGACATCACGATGCTCATATTATGTTCAATCAGCATCACCGTATGGTCTTTGCCCAGTTCAGAAATCAGGCTGGTCATGACCGGAATATCGTCAATCCCCATCCCCGATGTCGGCTCGTCTAGCAGCAATAAGCGTGGCTTGGCACACAAGGCCATACCGACCTCGAGGACCCGCTGGCGGCCATGGGAGAGATCCCCGGCGGCGATATCGGCCTGAGCCGTCAACGCCAGACGCTCAAGAACCTGATCGGCGACCTCTAAGTGATCACCGCGCGATTCCGGCGGGCGCCAAAAGGTCAAAGCCCGCCAACCATCACGTCCCTGAGCGGCGAGGCGCAGGTTTTCCCGCACCGTCAGGTCCTGAAACAAGCTGGTGATCTGAAACGACCGCGCCATGCCCACCGACACCCGCCCATGCGGCGGGCGGCGGGTGATGTCCTGACCGGCAAACGTAATCACCCCATCGGTCGGGCGGCGTTCGCCGGTCAGGCAGTGGAACAAGGTGGTCTTGCCCGCCCCATTTGGCCCAATCACCGTATGGATGGTGCCTTCGCGAACGCTGAGCGAAACACTATCCACCGCACGAAAGCCACCATAGGACATCCCAAGATTTTTGGTTTGCAGCAAAACCGGGCGCTCTGCTGGCTGCGATGCAGGGGCCATGCTCATGGTGCATCTCCTTGCTGATTAGACGCTGTCGTGCGGCGATCCCGCCACCGTAGCCACAGGGCTTCTAGGCCACCCCACAGGCCGCCGGGAACAAACATCACGACCAAGATCAGTGCCATCCCCAGCAACAGCGGCCAACGTGGCCAAATTGCTGACATAAAGTCGCCAATCAGCACGATGCTTCCAGCACCTAACAGCGAGCCCAGCAACGATCCGGTTCCGCCGATGATAGTCATCACCAGGATTTCGGTCGAAAGATTAAGGTTAATCGTATCCAAAGAAACGAAATTCAACATCATGGCATAGAGAGCCCCGGCCAGGCCGGTCACGCCACCCGATAACACAAAGGCCAGGATCTTAAACTGCCGAACGTCATAACCTGCCGCCGAAGCGCGGCCTTCGTTTTCGCGAATGGCAATTAAGGTGCTGCCAAAGGGGGAATGGATAACCCGCCGCGCAGCAATAAAAATCGCCATGAACAACAGGCCAACAAAGATGTAAAAGCTGACCGGCGAACCAAGATCAATCAGCGTCATTCCACCAATCGCCACCGGAGGCCGGGGAATATCGAGCAAGCCGTTATCACCGCCGGTAATATCGCTCATGGTATAAGTGACGAAATAACCCATCTGGGTAAAAGCCAAGGTGAGCATTACGAAATAGATGCCGGTTCGGCGGATCGACAAAGTACCAACCAACAGCGCCATCACCGCCCCGCTGGCGATCCCGACACTAAGCGCCGAAAACAGCCCAAACGACCAATGGAGCATCGCAAGCGAAGCACAATAGGCACCAACACCAAAGAACAAACCTTGTCCAAAAGATAACAGGCCGGTGTAGCCCAACAGCAAATTCGACGCCAAAACCGCCATGGCAAAAATCAAGATTTCGCAGGCCAAGGTCGTCGATGGCAAAAGCAATGGCATTAAAATCACTGCGGCTAGGGCGAGCAAAGTCGGGCCCTTCCACAGGGCAGCTGGTTTTATGGCAAGAGTGGTCATCTTAGGCCCTCCCGAACAGGCCGTGCGGGCGTAGCAAAATCACCACGGCCATAGCACCGTAAATCATCAAGCTCGCGCCCTGTGGCCAAATAGAGGACATCAGGCTTTGCACCAAGCCAACCAACAAGCTGCCGACCAAAGCACCGCCAAACGATCCCATACCGCCAATCACCACCACCACAAAGGCAAGGCCGAGCACTTCATCACCCAAAAAGGGGTGCGCGCCACGGATGGGTGCCGATAGAACCCCAGCGATGCCAGCCAAGCCAACACCCAGGGCAAAAGTCAGCGAAAATAGTTTGAAAATGTCGGTTCCCAGCAGCGAAACCGTTTGCGTATCTTCGCTGCCAGCCCGCACCAGGGCGCCAAAGCGGGTACGTTCCAGCAAGACCCACAGGGCAACACCAACGGCAGCGGAAAACAAAATCATAAATAAGCGATAGGTGGGATAAGCAAAATCTCCGAACCTCACCACACCTTGCAACGCTTCGGGAATAGCAACCGACATCCCGTTTGCCCCCCAGATCATAATGGTCACTTCGCGGATGATCAGGGCCATACCCAGGGTAATGAGAATCTGAAAGGTATGGGGTAAGTGGTAGCAGCGCTTAATTAAAGTGCGCTCGGTAATCCAGGCTAAGCCACCAACCAAAAGCGGCGCAGTCACCATCGACAACCAAAAGTTTCCCGTTAGTGCCACTGTGGTATAGCAAATGTACGAGCCGAGCAGGAAAAATGCCCCGTGGGCGAAATTAACAAAATTGAGCAAGCCAAAGATGATCGTCAGGCCAACGGAGATGAGAAAGTAAATCATCCCCAAGCCCAGGCCATTAAGCACCTGAAAAAGATACAGGTTAATCATGGCAAGGTCTCCTCGGTGGGGGCCAAGCTGTGGGGTTGCGGCGAACGGGTCAGGGCGCATTCCCCCAACCCGCTGCCAAAGGATTAAGCGATACCTTTAGGACATTTTGCAGCCGCTATCTTGTTCGCTGGGAAATGAACGGCCCGAGCTGATCAAATCGGCGAAATCATCGGCATCCTTCATCGCCGAAGCCGCTTTGCCTTTCAGCAAATAGTAGTCTTTGATCACCTGATGGTCGCCAGCACGCACCGTTTCAGCGCCGGTCGGGCCTTGGTAGCTCATACCTTCGATGGCCGAAATGGTTTTCGCCGAAACTTCACCAGCAGCCTTGACCCCGTCCAAAATAACCTGGGTGGAGATATAGGCCGCAGCCATCGGATAGTTCGGCGTAATGCCATAGGCGTCCTGAACGGCTGTCACCAACTCTTTGTTCATTGGTGCATCCACCTGGTGCCAGTATTGTGCCCCCATATAGATGCCATCAATGATATCTGCGCCCAGGGACTGGAACTGATCGAGGCCAGCAGACCAAGCAAGCAAGATGGTCATATTGTTCTTAAGGCCAAAGTTCGCCGCCTGACGCAGGGTGCTCGACGATTGACCACCAAAGTTCAGCAGCAGCAACACATCAGGCTGAGCGGCCATCGCATTGGTCAGGTAGCCGGAGAATTCTTGTTCTTGCAGCGAGTGATAGCTGTTACCCACATGTTCGATACCCATTTCAGCGAACACTTGTTTGGCGTTGCTGAGCAGGGCTTCACCAAACACATATTGTGGGGTGATGGTGTACCAGCGCTTAGCCTTGGGCATCATCTCGGCCAGCGGCTTTACGGTTTCACGAATGGCGCCATAGGTCGGCACCGACCAGCGGAAAGTTGAACGGTTGCAATCGCTGCCGGTCAATTCGTCGGCACCGGCCGGGGTCATAAAGACGCCCCCTGCCTTAGCAACTTCTTTCCCCACGGCTAGGGCCGAAGACGACAAGGCGCAGCCCTGGAACAGCCGAGCGTTTTCTTGCTGGATGGCTTCTTGTACCTTACGCACAGCCTTACCAGCGTTGCCTTCGGTATCAATGGTCGTATAGCGCACTGGGGCGCCCAAAACATTGCCAGCCCGTGCGGTTGCAAGCATCGAGCCCATTTCGGCGTATTTACCATAGTTGGCAAAAGAGCCAGACATCGGCTTAACACCATAAAGGGTCAGGGCATCGCCCGCCCAAGCGCTGCGAATAAGGGACGGCGCAGCCAGCAGGGACGAGGCGGCGAGACTGGCTTTCAAAAAGGTACGACGCTGCATCTGTAGGCTCCTTAATTGAGAAATAAATGGGTTTCGCTGGGGTAATTTAGGCAAAAAGATCCCGTTGCCTGTGCACGGCGACAACCGCGACAAAGGCTTTAGAAAAGCAGATCTGCGTTTCATCCCTGCACGCAGGGATTGGTTTAACTCTTTACTTTACAAGCAAATACGTCATCGCAGATGCTTCCACCTGCTCGGGATTTGCCCTAAGGCTGAGTAAAGTCGAGCAAAAACGACCGGGCAACCTCGCCTTCCAATGCCACCATGTGGCTTTCAGCGTTGTGCATATGGTCGAGCATCAACTGCCGCACAGCAGGTTCGTCGCGACGGCGAAAGGCGTCTAAAAGCTGACGATGATAGTCAACGTTTGCCTCACCAAACTGGTGACGCTCGGGGGTATAGGCCTTTTTCAAAACGACAAGATCACGCAGCAAGTCATTTAAAAAACAGCCCATAAAGGACAAAAGCGGATTTGGGCAGGCCTGAGCCAGGATGTTGTGGAATTCAAGCTCCGCAATACGCTGCTCGCGTTGCTCTTCCTCGGTCTGTGGAGTTTTGGCACAAAAGGCGATGTTCTCTTCTAGGGCGGTGAAATGCTCAGGGGTTAGGCCCGCCATGGCTGCCGCTGCCAATTCGACCTCGATGACTTTGCGCAGCTGATAAACTTGCGCGCCGTCAATTTTCTGAAAGTGGAGAAAATTACGCAAGGTGCGCGAAGCAGGTTCTGACCCAGCTTCGCTAAGATAACTGCCGCCGCCAGGGCCGGTTTTTGAAATCACCAATCCCTCGACTTCCAGCGCTTTGAGTGCTTCACGGACGCTACCCTTGGAGCATTCAAAACGGTCGATTAACTCTTTTTCGCTGGGCAGTTTATCGCCTGGCTGCAACCCCTTGGTTACGATAAGACGCTTGACATCCTCGACAATCACATCAGACAGCTTAGGCCGTTTAGAGCGTTTACGAATGACGGGCTCGATGGCCATGAGGATCCCCTTGTTCCGCTAACCAAGCAATCAATCTAATTTATCTAGATTAATTGCATTGATTGAACCACCAGCCTAAAAATGGGTCAATGATAAAATTTGACCACAAATTAGTCAGTGGCACCCTGCGAAGACGGTTGCGGTGCAAATGAGACTTTTTTATGACTGTATTTAAACACTATTTTTCCCAATCCCGCCAACGGGTCACGACATACCGCTGCGTTGCAAAATAAATCCCACCCCCATTATTGGGGTGGGTTCACCGTGAAATCGGCGCCCATACCATTGATACCACTATGGTCAATGGCGATGTTTGAGCCATTAATAGCGACTGCGCCGCCATCGCTGACCCTTGACCCAGCACATGCACCACCCTTTATCCCCACCATCACTTATTGCCATGCAGGGACGCCAAAGGCTCCCCTCCTTTCCGCTAAGGACCCAAGATGTCAGCCCTCTTCTCCCCCTTTACCCTAAAAGACGTGACCCTGCGTAATCGCATCGCCGTACCGCCCATGTGCCAATACAGCGCTGTTGATGGCCTGATCACCGATTGGCACCTTGCCCACTACACCGGCCTCGCCCGTGGCGGCGCTGGGCTGGTCATCGTCGAGGCAACCGCAGTCTCCCCCGAAGGCCGCATCAGCCCCAACTGCACCGGCCTATGGAATGACGAACAAGCGATCGGTATGGGAAAAATTGCCGGCGCAATCAAAGCAGCGGGCGCAGTTCCGGGAATCCAGATCGCCCATGCGGGCCGCAAAGCCAGCGCCCACCGCCCATGGGACGGCGATGACCATATCGCTGATGACGATCCCCGTGGCTGGGAAACCATCTCGCCGTCAGCATCCGCCTTTGGCGCCAACCTGCCCAAGGTGCCCCGCGAAATGACCCTGGACGATATCGCCCGGGTGAAGTCTGATTTTGTTGCAGCGGCGTTGCGCGCTCGCGATGCTGGTTTTGAATGGTTGGAACTGCATTTCGCCCATGGCTACTTGGGGCAAAGCTTTTTCTCGCCGCACGCCAACCAACGCACCGACAGCTATGGCGGTGATTTGGCGGGACGTAGCCGGTTTCTTTTAGAAACCCTGGACGCCGTACGGGCCGTATGGCCGGAAAACCTACCGTTAACCGCCCGCTTTGGCGTTATCGAATATGACGGCAAGGACGAACAAACCCTCAGCGATTCGATAACCCTGGCGAAAAACTTTCGTCAGCATGGACTGGATTTCCTCAACGTCAGCGTTGGCTTTTCAACGCCGGACGCAAACATCCCTTGGGGACCAGCATTCCTAGGCCCGATTGCCAAGCGGGTGCGTGAGGAAAGCGGCTTGCCGGTATCCTCTGCCTGGGGGTTTGAGGCCGCAGCTAACGCTGAACGCGCGGTGACCGAGGGCCAGCTTGATGTGGTGATGATTGGCCGCGCCATGCTGGCAAATCCGCACTACCCCTATCATCTAGCCCAGGCTCTGGGCGTTGATAAGCCATCGTGGGTTTTGCCTGCCCCCTACGCCCATTGGCTGGCGCGCTATCGCCTTAATCAATAGCGCTAGAGAGCATTGTGCGCAAAAGTGGGTACCGGTTTTGCGCAAAAACAATGCTACCACTCAAGACCGTCGAGCGTTTTTGCCTTTCAGAGTAAAGGCAAAAACGCTCTAAAATGCATCGTCGCGGGGGTTGCGCTAAAGTCTGACATGGTTTTTCTGTGTCAGAAAAAGACCAAGCTCCCGCGTCGATAGACTTGCTAAAGTGTCGTTTGGATTAGAAATATTAGGCTAATCCCCAAAAACAAACATCTGGGACAGAAAATGCTCCAGATGTTTGTTTTGCAAGCAAATGTATTGCCGCAAAATCGGCGCGTGGCGATCTTTAGCGCGGGAAGATCCGCACAATAACGCGGCGATTAATTTCCTGATTGATGGGCAACGGCTCCCCCGTTGGGCCTCGGTTGGGCACCTTGGGGGATGTATCAGCATAGCCAACAGCTTTCATGCGGGCCGGAGCAATACCGACTTCAAGAAAATAGCGGATGACAGAACTCGCCCGCGCTGCCGAAAGTTCCCAGTTAGAAGGAAACTGCGGCGTGCTAATTGGCGTATCATCGGTGTGGCCCTGGACTTCGATTTGAAAGCCCGTATAACGATCAGCGCCAATAGTCGCTGCAATTTTGCTCAAAATAGGCGCGGCATCTTCATTGAATTGTGCTGAACCTGGGGCAAAAAAAGACCCCGCAGCAAATTCTACGGTAATCCCTTGGCTATCGGTACCAATACCGACCGTATCCTCGACCTTAAGAGACTTAATAACCTCGGATACTTCGTCTTTAAGATTTTCGACCGGGGTTTCGACTTTCCGGTTGCCGATCCCCTCGGCCATACCAGCCTTAACCTGCTCAAACAACACCACATCCACCTTAGATATTGATGCCAGTAGCACAAAGAAGGCCAGCAACAAGGTCATCATATCGGCAAAGGTCGTCATCCAATCTTCGGATTCTTCGTCCTGCTTATGCGGGGTGAGGTTTTGCGGGTTAAAGGCCATCGCTTACTTCCCCCGCATCTTGTCGATGCTAAAGTGAATCGAAGGATCAAGGAAAGCGTTCATGCGGTCTTGGATATAGCGGGGGCTTTTACGTTCGGCGAGCAAAGCCAGCCCTTCGGCAACAAGGTAGTTGCGAAAACGGACAATTTCTTCACGCTGCTGAACCTTGGCCGCTGCCGGAAGTAAAACCAACCGCGAAAAAAGAACGCCATAAAGGGTGGTAATCAGCGCCACGGCCATCCCTGGGCCCAATTGTGATGGGTCATCCCCCATTTTATCAAGCATGATAATCAGACCAACCAGGGTACCAATCATCCCAAAAGCTGGGGCCGTTGACCCCATATTGCGCAAAATATTGGCCTGAGTGGTATTGCGCTGAAAGGTCGCCTCGACGGTGGTCGCAAGAATTTCCCGCACTTCTTGGCCCGTGTAACCCGAAATCACAAGATCAATACCAAACCCAAGGAAGCGGTCTTGTTTGCGAATTTTTCCGACATCGCCTTCTAGGCCGGGCAGGCCATTTTTCTGAATCACATACCCCCAACGGATCACACGACCAACTTCCTGTGTCAGGATGCCGCGCCCGATTTTGTTGGTAAACAGGATCGATTGCAGACCTTTAAGCGACAGGATCACATAGCGGGGTTCGAACGAAACGAACGTAGCGGCGAATGTGCCGCCCACCACCATAATGAAACTGGGAGCGTTCATAAAGATCAGATAATTGTCCGTGGACAGAACCACCGAGCCGATAAACAAACCGAACCCGATAAGAACGCCGAGGATTGTGGCGAACGACATGAGTGTCTACATGCTCCCCTGCTCTGAGCCCTCCCTCGGGGCCAGAAAGTGCCTTTATGCAAGGACTAGCTTGCGGCAATTAACCGTAAAGGGCAAGCCCTTGGCATAGGATATTGAAGGCAATAGATTAAAGCCCGCTTAATAAGGCCGTATCTAAAACGGGCTAGCGCTCACGGAATCCTTCGTCGCGGATTTTTAGTACTGGCTTTATCAAATATTCCAGCACCGATCTGGTTCCTGTGTGAATATCGACAGTCGCTTGCATACCGGGGGTGATCGCGTACTCGCCTTCTTTATCCCCTAGGTAGTATTTGTCAAGGGTAACGAGGACGCGAAAGTAAGGAGCCGCATTTTCAGGTGTGGTTGAGTCGGGGGCAACCTGGGTGACCGTACCAGCCAATCCGCCATACCGCGCGTAATCATAGGTTGATATTTTTACCGTTGCCCGCTGACCAACTGTAACGTAGCCCCGATCTACGGGGTTTAGGCGCGCATCGACGATCAGATTATCTTGCGAGGGGACGATGTCCATAATCGCTTCGCCCGGCTTGATAACCCCGCCCAAGGTATTGTAGCGCATGTTTTTAACCACGCCGACAATCGGGCTGCGAATTTCGGTACGATTTTGTTGGTCGTCAGCCTTTATTTGCAGCTCCATCGTCCGCGCCAAATTGAGTTCTACCTCGCTGAGTTGTTCGCGGGCTTCGCGTTGAAAGCGCAAGGTTTCCTCGGTCAAGCGCCCATTGGCTTCGGCAAGGGCGGCTTGGGCGCGGGGCTTGGCTTCGGTGATGGAATCCAGCTCGCCTTGCAAAAGCTCGGTTTCTGATTGCAGCTGCAAATGATCCATTTTCGCCGTAAGGCCATCGGCAAGCAAAGACGCTGACATCCCCAGCTTGCGCCGTGACAACCGCAAATTCGAAGCTGTTGATCGTTCGCGAGCCGCCAGTTCGCGGAGCTCACTTTCGCGTTGGCTGATTTGGTGATGCAGCACCGCTAGAGTTGCCTCAAGTTCACTCATCCGCGCCTGATAGGCCTGTTGTTCTGCGGCGACCAAGGTCGGTCTACGGGCCGATTCCTCAGCAGGAAACACCAGCGGCTTTCCGTTTGCTTCGGCGGTCAAACGCGCGTGACTGAGGCGCAAGGAGTCAATGCGCACCTGCATTTCTTCTTGGTTGAGCCCGCCAGCGGCAAGGTCAAGCAACATCAGCGGAGCGCCTTCTTGGACCAAGTCGCCTTCTTGCACATAAATATCAGTGATCAGCCCGCCTTCGAGGTGTTGAATAACTTTTACTTTCCCCTGAGGGGTGATTTCACCTTCTGCGGAGGAGACTTCATCTAACTGTGCCACCGAGGCCCAGCCAAAGAACAAGGCAAGCAGGGTCATCACCACCCAAGATAAGCGGCGAATGCCAGGCCGTAAGCGGGTTAACAACAAACGATCAAGATCATTCCCCGTAGTCGCAGTCGCCCCCTTTTTGCTCGAGACTTTGGCTGGCGGCGTTTCAGGTGTTTTTATTTGAGGAGCAGCGTTACTCATAATTTTATGCTCCCCCTTGCGGATTACTGGCCGGTTGCGGTCCACCTGCCGGGGATGATGGGGCTGGGGCCGGTTTTGGCTGCTGCTGTGTGCTTAGAATGCGCATAACTTCGGCTGCGGGGCCTGCGCACGCGATTTTTCCCTGCTCCATCACCACCAACGAGCGACACCCTTGTAGTAAAATTGGGCTATGGGTGACGATAATGACGCTGCGTGTTTTTGCATACTCAATCAACAAGGCCCGCAGTTGTTCTTCGGCTTGGCGGTCTAGGCTGCCCGATGGTTCGTCCATGACCAAAACTGGCGGATCACCAATTAGGGCGCGAGCAATAGCCATGCGCTGCCGCATCCCCCCAGACAGCAAAGACCCAGCCTCGCCCACCATCGTGGCATAGCCGTCGGGCATATCGATCACAAAGCTATGGACGCCCGCAGCTTTGGCCGCAGCGAGAATTTCATCATCGGTGGCATCGGGCTTTCCTTGGGCGATATTATCGCGCAGACTGCCTTCAAACAGCACACTTTCTTGCGGAACATAGCCAATCCAGTTGGCCAACTCGCGGCGAGTGAATTGGCTAATGTCTGCCCCGTCAATCAAGACACGGCCATCAATAGGTTTATAGAGCCCCAGAATCAGTTTCAGCAGGGTTGATTTCCCACTGCCATTCCGTCCCATAACCGCGATCACCCCACCAGGGGCAAAATCAACCGAGACCGCATCGATAACTGGGCGGCCTTCGGGACGATAGCTAAAGGTGGCTTTTTCGACCGATATTTTACCCTGAGGACGCGGCATGACAATCGCCGAAGTGGCGATGTCTTCTTGTTCACCAAACAAGGCGCTAAGGCGGTTCACTGACTGACGAAAACCGCTGTAAGTTCGCCAAGCACCGACCAACTGATTTAAGGGTGACAGCAAACGCCCCGATAGCATGTTTGCAGCGACAAGACCGCCGATGGTCATGTCTTGATCAATGATCGCCAGGGCACCCACGGTCGTCATACCGACTGAAGTGGCCACGGTGAGCGCCTGGCCAATATTGACAAAGCGATCATTGAGGGTGCCACGGGTAAGCGATTGGTCAATGGTTTCAGCCTGTTTCGCATCCCAAATCGGCCTGAGATGTTCAGCCAGTGAGAGAGCCTTAATAGTAGTTCTCCCCATGATGGTTTCTGCCATCAGGGCATCGCGCGATTGCTGCGATTTTTTCTCGCGCTTAACCGACCCACCAACTTCACGGGCAGAAAACCAAGCCAGAATGGAAAAGGCGACCAGGGCCGTGAGCAAAACCCAGGCGACAGGCTGGGCGATGACGAAGACCAATCCCATGAACATCAGGGCGAACGGCAGATCAAAGACCAAAATTGCCGCCGAGCCAGAAAGGGTGTTGCGGACCACATCCAGGTCGCGAAACACCTGTTGCCAATAGCCCAATGGGCGGCTTTCTAAGGTACGCAGCGGTAAGGCCATAACCTTATCAAACAGATTACGGCCAATTTTGACATCGATGCTCAACGATACGGTCTGCATCACTCGGGCGCGGGTTTGTCGTAGAATAAAATCAAAGCCGATCACCAGCGCCATGCCAATAACCAAGCCCGTTAGCGTTGAGAGGCCCGCGTGATAGACCACCCGATCATAAACCTGCAACACGAACACCGGCGCGGCAAGGGCGAGCAGATTGACAAACAAGGACGCCAAACCAACTTCGCGAAAAAGCGGGCGGATAGGAGCCAGGACGGGCCTGAGCCAAGGGGTTTGTGCGGCCTTTGGCGATGGCGGTGGAGTTGGCTGACCGGTCATTGAACCAGCGGTCCTTTTGCTAGAGCTGCACTTATGAGCATGTGATCACGCGTTGCTAATGGCATCAAGGGTCAGTGTCACGGGAAAACGTTTTTTAATAAACCGGTGTTTAGAACAAATCCCGAGACGATGAGACCACCTGTGACCACATATTATCCTTTAAAACAAATAGTTAGAGAATTTTTCGTGCCCCTAAAAGAACGAGATATGCCTTAGAGCGTTTCTGTCTTTAACCTGAAACGCAAAAACGCTCTAAGGTCTTGAGTGATCGCATTGCACGCTGCGCCTTATTGATTTTCGACCATCGTTTCCGCCCTCTTCCGAGGGAAAACTTTCTGCATAAAAGATAGCCGAAAACGGCATATTTTATTAGAAAACAAAAAGATAAATCCTTCCTGGTCAGATACGTATGGGAAATACTGCCGTAGCATTGGGCCAATGACCATGTCTGTCGTGCAATGGGATGCGGGTCTGGCTTGCCGATCTACCCCTGCCAAGGCAGACTATCGTTTAACAAGCAGTTTGTGCGGGTGATGTGGGGATCAAAATGGCGGATGATAAAGCAGCGTCTGGGGCATTAGCGCCCATGACGGAGAGTGTGGCGATGGCGCCTGCGCCACAGCCACAGCCACAGAAAGAAAAAAAGAAACGGCGATTCTTCGCCGGGAAGAAATTTTCCTTTGGTGCAGGCCGATTGGTCGCGCTGGCTATTTTGGTTGGCTTGGTGGCCTTACGGATCGTCGATCCGACACCGTTGCAGTTGTTACGGGTGAAGACTTTCGACATCTATCAACAAATTAAGCCCCGCCAAGTTTCCGATCAACGCCCGGTGATGATCGTTGACCTTGATGACAGATCCCTGCGTGAAATTGGTCAATGGCCATGGCCGCGCACCACGGTCGCCGCGCTTGTTGATCGTTTAACCGCCATGGGCGCGATCGTTATTGGTTTCGACGTTGTCTTCGCCGAACCAGACCGGATGTCCCCGGCTGCAGTTGCAGGCTCTATCCCTGGTCTTGATGATGAAACCCGGAGTCGGCTAGAGGGAATGCCTTCTAACGACGCTTTTTTCGCCCAATCAATTGCTAACAGCCGTGTGGTTTTGGGAATGTCGGCGCGAACCACCAAGGCCGAAGATCAAAATATACAAAGGCCAATGACCTCTGTGGCCTCTATTGGTGCGGACCCAGACCCCTGGCTGAACCGCTACGCTGATGTTTTGCGCAACGTCGATGCGATTGATCGTGCTTCGTCGGGGCGAGGACTCTTTAATATTACAGGCGAACTTGATGGTATCGTTCGTCGGGTGCCGATGATGGCCTTGGCTGATGGCCAACGCTATGGGTCACTGAGCGTCGAGATGCTGCGTGTTGCCTTTGGTCAACAAACCATTGTCATTAAGACCGCGCCACAAGATGGTGTCGAGATGCTGCGTATCGGCAAAGCGGTGATCCGCACCGACGCCAATGCGCAAACCTGGGTCTATTTTTCCCACTACGATCGTGAAAAATATATTTCAGCAATCGATGTTTTAAACGGTACCGCCGACCCGGCCAAAATCGCTGGACGGCTTATTTTGCTCGGGACATCTGCGGTTGGCTTGCTCGATATTAAAGCCTCGCCCCTGGATAGCTTTTTGCCAGGGGTGGAAGTCCATGCCAATATTTTGGAAAACGTTCTCGAGGGCACTCAGCTTAATCGCCCACGCGACGCAGTCGGGAAAGAACTAATCCTAACCGCGATTGCCGGTCTGATGATGATTATTTTGGTGCCCTTGGTCGGCGCGCGTTTGACCGTCGTCATGCTGGCGGTGTTCATTTTGGGCACTGGCGGGGTGTCGTGGTGGTATTTTTCCGACGAATTGACCCTTTATGATCCTGTCTATCCAACGGTGACAGCGATCACCTTGTATATGTTCCTAACCTATTCAAATTACGCCCGCGAAGAAGCAGAACGGCGGCAAGTCCGCGATGCCTTTAGCCGTTATATGAGCCCTGCCCTCGTGGAGCGTCTAGCCGAAGATCCCAGCCGCCTGCAATTGGGGGGCGAAATGCGCGACATGACACTGTTGTTCTGTGACGTGCGCGGCTTTACCACCATTTCCGAGCAGTTTAGCAATGATCCGCAAGGGTTAACCAAGCTGATTAACCGCTTTTTGACTCCAATGACCAACGTCATTCTTGAACGCCAGGGCACCATTGATAAATACATGGGCGACTGCATCATGGCCTTTTGGAATGCCCCCCTGGATGATGACCGCCACAGTGCGAACGCCTGCCGTTCAGCTTTGGCGATGATCGATTGCATGCGGCAAGTTAACGTCGAACTAAAAGCCGAAGCCGACGAAAAAGGTGTCCGCTATTTTCCGTTGAATGTCGGCATTGGCC
>CEGD01000030.1_pt1 | contig 19212 bp, 17 predicted proteins | sample 306751 | NCBI WGS metagenome assembly CEGD01 (sample SAMEA2755657, study PRJEB7226) | microbial mat metagenome | biome: microbial mat; feature: hypersaline; material: grass silage | place: USA | collected 2014-02-19 | depth 0 m
GATTCCCACCCGCCCCCGTTGACCGCCACCCCAGGGCGACGGCGGGCGCGCTGTTACGGACGACATTGCCCCGATCCACGCACTTTGTACTTAAAGGTAGTCAACTGTTCGACTCCCACCGGGCCGCGCGCATGCAGCTTGCCGGTCGAAATCCCCATTTCCGCGCCCATACCAAACTGGCCACCGTCGGCGAACTGAGTCGAGGCATTCCACATCAAGATCGCCGAATCGATTTCGTTCATGAAACGCTCGGCGGCAACGCGGTCCTCGGTGAGGATCGCTTCGGTATGCTGACTGGAATAGCGCTGAATGTGCTCGATCGCACGCGCCACACCGTCGACCACCTTAATCGACAAGATGGCATCTAAATATTCGGTGCCCCAATCGTCTTCGCTGGCCGGGTCCAGGCCGGGAACGATGGCACGGCATTCGTCATCCGCACGTAAAGCACAGCCTGCATCCCGCAAATCAGCAACGATATCAGGCAACACTTTGGCCACAATCGCACGGTCAATCAGCAAGGTTTCCGTCGCCCCACAAATGCCCGTACGACGCATTTTGGCATTCAGCACCACCTTGCGCGCCATAGCGGTATCAGCCTTTTCGTGGATATAGGTGTGGCAGATCCCATCAAGGTGCTTAAACATCGGAATCCGGCTTTCGGCGGAAACACGTTCGATCAAGCCTTTGCCGCCGCGCGGCACGATCACGTCAACATATTGATCCATCGACAATAACAGGCCGACGGCAGCACGATCCTTGGTCGGCACCATCTGAATCGCATCGGCGGGCAAGCCCGCGTGGGCCAACCCAATCTGCAAAGCGTCTAAAATCGCGTGCGAGCTATGAAAGCTCTCGGAACCACCACGCAAAATCGCCGCATTCCCCGATTTAAGACACAAAGCGCCCGCATCGGCGGTCACATTGGGACGGCTTTCATAAATGATGCCAATCACCCCCAACGGAGTCCGCACCCGCGAAATCTGCAAACCGTTAGGGCGATCCCATTCGGTCATCACCTGACCAATCGGATCTGGCAAGGTGGCAATGTCTTCTAGACCTTGCGCCATCGCCTCGATTCGCTCATCGGTCAGCAGCAGCCGATCAAGCAAAGACGCCGACAGGCCCTTTTCCTTGCCCGCCGCCATGTCTTTGGCATTGGCTTCTTTGATCGCCCGAGCCGCCAAGCGCATCGCTTTGGCACCTTCGCGCAAAGCGCGGTCCTTGGCGTCTGCCGGCATGGTGGCTAACACCAAAGCCGCAGCTTTCGCGCGACGGCCGATTTCGGTCATCTGGGCTTCAACGGTTAGCGCATCCATGCCTTTGTACTCCTATGCTTGGTTCCGGCGGATAAACCGGTTCCCCGGTTTAGGGGAAATAGGGAATGATTAAGCCTTATTCCATCACCAAATCATCACGATGGATTAATTCTTCGCGTCCACGATAGCCTAACAGGTGCTCGATTTCGGCGCTTTTGTGACCTTTGATCGCGCGTGCAGCCTCGGCCCCATAGGCCACCAGACCTTTGCCGAGGATTTTCCCAGCGGAGTCGCGGACCAAAACCGTATCGCCGCGATGGAAATCACCCTCGACCTCGGCCACACCAGCAGGCAGCAACGAGCGGCCAGAACGCAACGCCTGCGCCGCCCCGTCATCCACCACCAACGCCCCCGCCGAACGCATGGCGCCCAAAATCCACTGCTTGCGCGCCGACTGCGGGGTCGTTTCTGCCAGGAACCAAGTGCACGGCCCGCCGTCTTCCAAGCGCTGCAAAGGCGAAAGCCCCTTGCCCGGCGCAATCACCATGGCGCAGCCTGCGCCCATGGCAATCTGTGCCGCCATTAATTTAGTGACCATCCCCCCGGTGCCAACACCCGGCAAAGCTTCGCCCGCCATGGCGCGAATTTCAGGGGTTAAAGCCGTCACTTCGGGGATCAAACGCGCCGATGGGTCACGTTTCGGATCAGCGGTATACAGACCGTCAATGTCACTCAACAGCACCAAAACATCGGCCCCGGTGCACATGGCAACGCGCGCGCCCAGGCGATCATTATCGCCATAGCGCAATTCTTGCGTCGCAACGGTATCGTTTTCATTGATCACCGGCACCGCACCCAGCTTGAGCAAGGTATCAAGAGTGGTGCGGGCATTCAGGTACCGCCGCCGGTCTTCGGTATCGCCCAAAGTCAGCAAGACCTGCGCCGCCGTCAGCGTATGACGGCCCAAGACTTCTTGATAGGCATGGGCCAAGCCCACCTGCCCCACAGCCGCCGCCGCCTGTTTTTCTTCCAGACGCAAAGTGCCTTTTCCCAGGCCCAAGCGCCGACGCCCAACAGCGACGGCACCAGACGACACCACCACGACCTCAACGCCGTTGTGGCGAAGGCGGGCGATATCGTCGGCCACCGATTCCAGCCACTGACGATGCACGTTTCCCGACGTCTCGTCGACCAACAAAGCAGAACCGATTTTAATCACCACCCGACGGGCAGACGTCAGGCGGTGGGGCGAACCGGCCCCCTGACATGCGGAGATCACGGTTGCCAACCCCCATCCTGAGGACTGTGCGATTCGCCGTCTTCGTCGTCTTGCTCACCGTCTTCGAAAACCTGCGCCGCACTGGTGCGCCCATCAATATATTTACTGACTTCGCGCAGCACTTCGGCAACATTGTTGCCTGAAATCGCCGAGCAATCAAAGACCGGCAGCCCCGATTCGGCGGCAACCAAAGCGCGCTGCTCGTCAACCAGCTCGGGAATCAAAGAGTCGGTTTTGGTCAAAGCAATGATCTCGGGCTTCCCGGCCAAGCCGCCGCCATAGGCGTCAAGCTCGTCACGCACCACGCGATAAGCGTGGGCGGGATCGTCCTGGGTGCAATCAATCAGATGCAGCAAAACGCCGGTGCGTTCAACGTGACCTAAAAAGCGGTCGCCGAGTCCTGCGCCTTCGTGAGCGCCTTCGATCAAACCGGGAATGTCAGCCAGGACAAATTCTTTATCGCCAACATGGGCCACGCCCAAATTGGGATGCAGAGTCGTAAAGGGATAATCGCCAATCTTCGGGCGCGCGCGCGTGACCACAGACAAGAATGTGGATTTCCCCGCGTTGGGCAAACCAACCAAACCCGCATCGGCAATCAGCTTTAAGCGCAGCCAAAACCAGGATTCTTGTGCTTCTTGGCCCGGATTCGCGTTGCGTGGTGCTTGATTGACCGACGTTTTAAACCGCGCATTGCCCCAACCACCGTTGCCGCCCTCAAGCAGCACAACCCGTTGGCCAGGTTCGACCATATCAATCAAAACTTCGTCGCGTTCTTCGTCAAGGATCTGCGTTCCGACCGGAACCCGGATCAGGCAATCCTTGCCATCACGGCCCGTGCGGTTACGTCCAGCACCAGGAACGCCGCGCTCAGCCTTAAAATGCTGCTGATAGCGAAAGTCGATCAGCGTGTTGAGATTGGGCACAGCCTCGAACACCACGTCACCGCCGCGCCCGCCGTCGCCGCCATCTGGCCCACCGAATTCGATGAATTTTTCGCGACGAAAGGAAACGCAGCCATTGCCGCCATCTCCGGCTTTTACCCAGATCTTGACCTGATCGAGGAACTTCATGCTGTCACCCGTAAATCGCCGTCGGATGGGGGGAAAGTATGACCACAAGGGCCATAAACACGATCCAACTAAGCGCCTGTCTGTAAACGCAAAATAGAAACTGAGAACGGCAAAAAGGGGAATGGCAGCCCATTCCCCTTTTTCTTGCCCTTAGGGGCAAAAGCCTGGATGGCCTACCGTTTTTATTCGGCAGCCACAGCCGGTTCCACCGAAACGAAAACCCGCTTTTTAAAGCCCGTGTAGAACTTCACGGTGCCGTCAACGGTGGCAAAAATCGTGTAGTCACGGCCCAGACCCACGTTAGCACCGGGGTGCCACTTGGTTCCGCGCTGACGGATGATGATGTTGCCGGAAACAACGCGCTCACCGCCGAACTTTTTGACACCGAGGCGCTTGCCCTCGGTATCGCGGCCGTTACGCGAAGAACCACCAGCTTTCTTATGTGCCATGGTGCGCTACTCCTTTTCTCGACTGGTCAGATTTAGCCGTTGATGGCGGTGATCTTAACCAGAGTCTGCTGCTGGCGGTGACCGTTCTTACGGCGGTAATTCTGGCGACGCTTCTTTTTGAAGATGATCACCTTATCGCCTTTGAACTGGTCGAGAACCTCAGCCGAGACAGAGGCACCGGCCACAATGGGGGCGCCAATCTTGTCGCCAACCATGAGGACTTCGTCGAACGTGATGGCGGCGCCGGCCTCGCCGGGCAGCTTTTCGATCGCGATGACTTCGTCCTTAGCGACCTTATACTGCTTGCCGCCGGTCTTGATGACTGCGAACATCGTGCTGCAACCTTACATAACGAAACGGGCGGCCGCCCAAGCCATCATGGCTCCGCGGTCCGCTACCCAAATGAGGGCGCAATAATACGCACCCCGCTTGCTCCGTCAAGGGTTTTGAATCAGAAACTTCCCGATCCCTATGACCAACCACGACCGGAGCCGTGATCCGGGTAATAACCAGACCCGCTTGGTGAACGGCGATGAATCCCTAAACACCCCCCCTATGGCAAGGAAAATCTGGGATTTTGGAAAATATTTTCTCACGGCGAAAAAAAACCTTGCCAGTCCCGATAATGCCGGGTACGTTCCGCTCCCTCGAACGACCCCCTGTTCTGAATAAAGTGAACAGCTTGCGGAGAGGTGCCGGAGTGGTCGATCGGGGCGGTCTCGAAAACCGTTGTGCCTTCACAGGTACCGTGGGTTCGAATCCCACCCTCTCCGCCATTCCTTTTTGATGACATTATAGACTGCATTAAAAACACCGCTTGCCAGTTGGAAAGCGGTGTAAATGCGTTATTGGCCTTCCTCATGGGGTTTTACCCTTGCGAGAAGGTCCTGCAGATAGTTTTTTTTAAGATTCGCAAACCAGGACGCCAAACACAAATCCAACAATGAACCCCCTATTCACCATAACTGTCGATAGCACTCAGAATCGCTTCCACCCGTTCTAACGACACGCCTTTTAGCGTCTGATGCAGCCCCAGGGTGGCATTGTGGAACCCAGCGCTTTCGGCGGCGCTGGGGGTATAGACGGCGATCCCCACGGCGGTCAGTTGGTCTTCTTGTGTTTGCTCGGTGCGGGCGGTCCATTCAAAAACATCGCGGCTGGCATCAAGGGCGGCATTGCGCACATCGTATTGCTCGGCAGCAGAGAGGCCATCCCACCAAGATTTTGACGCCAAGGCAAGCCGGAGCGAAATCGTCACTTTGGCGTCCGTATAGTGCTTAAACAAGTCCGCCTGCTCAGACGCCAACAGCCCCCCTGGAGCACCGATATAACCATCGACACTGTCCATCCAAACAGCCTCGGACACTTTGTAACTGTGCATGGCTAGATTCGGCACGCCGATTATTCGCAACATTGCCAATTGGTCCTGGTCAAAAGCACTCATTCGCAGGCCATCCATATCAGCGACGGTATGAATTGGCTTTTTCGTATTAAAAATACCCTGAAACCCGCCATCGGGAACAATGGCGATCAAACGTATATCTTTGACAGCCAGCTCGGCATTGATCTCATCGAGAAGCTTGGACTGGGTGAAATACCGAAACACTTGCCCGGTATTAGAAAAGGTAAAAGGCAGCTGTAAAACACGCATCTCCGGGGCGAACTGCGCCGCCGAGGCAAAGTCGGACATGGTCACATCTAAAATGCCGACGCGAATCTGATCAAGGCGCTCATCTTCACCACCGATGCTGTCGGTGGCAAAGGAAACCGTCTTCCAGCCCTTGGCCTGCAAGCCATTAAGAAAGTTCTTGGCCCAGCGATAAGGGCCGCTGCTTTCCGAATCCGCAATCGAGCCATGGGCCAAAGCCACAGACTGGGCTGCCAGAGCCGACACAGACAGTGTGGGCCAAGCCATCGTGCCCAACAGGGCACCAAGCAAGGCGCGCGAGAACAGGCGGCGCATGGGAAAGACTCCTGGTCAGGATGAGGCGGACAAGACTGGATCAAAGCCATTATCCTTATTTCACGCGCTATAGCCTGATATGGCTTTAACCAACCTTGAGCCAATTTGCAGCGCCATAGCCCTACTTTCATCCTCGTTGCTAAAGCGGCTGATTCGCAGAAGGAAAGCTATGCGCCGCGCTTGCGAGCGTTTTTGCGTTTCAGATCAAAGGCAAAACGCTCTAAGTGAACTGCGAAACCGCTTTTACCACAGAGTGCATCAACAGCTCTGTCGACTCATCACCCCGAAGCTGCAGTACAGGAGCCGTTTGCTCACTCAGCCACCGTTCATGCTGCGCCATATTTCGCCCCGAGAACAAGGGGTCATCGTATTGGGATGCCCACTCTTTAAACGCCAAGTGAGCTTCATACATATCGCCGCCGGGCAGAATCCGTGCCCCATACCTCATGGCTTCACGTTCATCGAGACGCTGCAGCCGGATAGGTGTCGGGGTCAGCAAGAACACAATCAGGGTGACATCTTGTATCAAGGCATCCCCCCACCCGATGAATGATCCGGCCAAAACCCAGCCATCCGCCTTGCGCTGTTCGTATTGCAGCAGGCGAACGCGATCTTGGGGCGGGCGCTTGGTGGTGAACGGCGGATCGGTAGGCTGCCAGTAATAATCGTCGACATCCAAGTGGAGAACAGCCAAATGTTTGGCAAGCCTCGCACCTAGTGTTGAGACGCCGGAGCAGGAAGCGCCCATGATGTAAATCTTTGGCCACATGAACATTTGCCTTATTCACATTTTGCGATCTATTCGCGGTAACGATACGGTCAGCACCGATAATTCCGTAAATGCGGTTTTTTTTGCATTTAACGCACATACATTGTTATTCCATACTCAAGGCAGATATCGCTCGCAACAACGCCAGCAAATCTAATCCCTTATCCCAATATACGCCAGGAACACCGCGCCTCAACCGTATCAAAGCATCATCGCCTAACGTTTGATCAAAATGATCGCACGCAACGACCAAATGTTTGAAACGGACAAGAAGGACGCGTTCCCATGGTCGCCCTCAATTTACATTCCATGTCCGAATTTTCACCGCTGATTGGGCAATTGCTTGATGCCGCATCCGCACGGTCAACGGTCGAAATTGGTGTAGAGCATGGCCCGATGTCAGCCTATTTGGCGAAACGCTCTGCTGGGAATGGGGGCCTGCATCATGGGATTGATCCATCTCCGGCACAGGCGGCCAACAGCTATTTTGATGGTGTTTCAGCGATCTTACATCAGGGGATCAGCCTAGAGGTTCTCCCCAGTCTCCCCCTAACCGATGCCTATTTCATTGATGGCGATCATAATTACTACACGGTCAAACACGAGCTAGAGCAAATCTGTCGCACCTATGACGAACGCCCCGCAGAACAGGCTGATCGCCCCTTTCCACTGTTGTTGCTCCATGACACAGGGTGGCCCTGTGGACGACGTGATTTTTATTATAATCCCGCCGCGATCCCCGCTGATGCCCTGCACCCCCATAGCTTTGACAAAGGCGTACACCCCCGGCTGAAAGCTGCCATTGACGGCGGCCTACGTGGCGAAGGCGCCTTTGCTGTTGCCCTGCATCAAGGCGGGCCAAAGAACGGCGTTCTAACCGCTATCGAAGACGTTCTAGCTGCCCAGCCCGATCTGTGCCTAACGCAGATCCCTTGCATTTATGGGCTTGGGATTGTGACATCGCGCGCGGTTGCCGAAAGAATTGCACCCTTGCTGCCCAGCGCCGAAGCTTTGGATTTGCTCGCCCGGATGGAACGAAATCGTTTGGATTTGTACATACGCGTGATTGACCTGCAAGACCGGGAAACCGCTCAACGCAAACGGATGCTTGGGGCCCTGTGATCCCTCCCGCCCCTAAAAAGTCTTTCTTACGGAGGATCCTTTAATGATTCCACGCTCGTTACAAGATGCAAAAGCCCTGATAACCAGCGAGACCTTACGCGCCTTTTCGCTCGATATTTTCGATACGACTTTATTTCGCCGCTGCACCACCCCGGCGGGCGTCTTTGAGCATACCTTTACCTTGGCACCGATTCCCCACGCCCATCAACACCAGCGCGAAGCTTTTGTACAGCATCGGATCGGCGCCGAAAAACGCGCCCGCCGGGCATCGGCACGCGAAAGAGGCTGGTCTGAAATTACCGCCGAAGAAATCTATCAGCATTTTCCCCTGCCTCTTTTTGGCCTAGGCCCCAACGACGGAAACACTCTGGCTCAAGCCGAATTCCAGGCCGAACAACACCTCTGCTTTGCCAATCCCGATATGATCGACATTATCGCTCTGGCAAAAACGCACGGTGTCCGGGTTGGTTTTTTATCTGATACTTATTGGACAAGCGAACGCCTGCGGCAGTTGCTCAAAGCCTGCGCCCCAAGGCTGGAGTATGATTTTCTTTATGCCTCTTGCGACTGGAAAACGTCTAAATCTGACCGCCTGTTTTCCCATTATCTTAAAAGCGAAGAGCTGCACGATACCCCTCTCGCCCATATTGGCGATAACACAGACGCGGATTGTATCCCAGCGCGGCGCTTGGGAATTTCGGCTATTCATTACCCACAGGCCAATGACCGCCTAGCCGGCCTTTTGAAGCGCGAAGAAATCTTGCTGCCATCCCTACGCACCCTGCAAACAAAGGCCCTGATGCTTGATGGCGGCTTTAGGGCTCACCGCCGAGCGGCCTCGGCCACAATGCCGACAAAAGGCACCGCTTTTGCCCTGGGGGTAGAGGTGGTCGGCCCGCTGATGAGCGCCTTTAATGCCTTTGTGCATCACCATGCTAAACGTCTGCAGCAAAATGTAACCGCAAACGGGGGCCGCGCAGCGGTGGTCTTTATCGCCCGCGATGGGCATTTACCGCGCGAGATTTGGCAAACCAACGGCGAACCTTCGGCCTGGATCGAAATCAATCGCCGTATTTCCATGCTGGCGGCGGCATCCTCGGCACAGTCATTGGTGCCTTTTTTCGAAGACGTTCCCAAACTAAACCACGAAATTGTCAGCGGTTTTCTGAAAAAAGATCTGCCGAAAATCCGCACCTATTTTCAAAATGCGCCCGGCGGTGTTGTCAGTGGCAAAACCTTTGCCGCTGCCTTGCCCTCACTTCTCAGCCCGCACGATATAAGCTGCATCGCTAAGGGCGAACGACAGGCGGTCATGCGCCATCTCCGCGCCTCGATTGCTGACTTTGATCACTGCACCGATCTTATTTTGGTCGATCTCGGCTATTCTGGGACCGTACAAAAAGGTCTGCGTAAAATCTTTGACCACGAAGGCCTGCCACACCGGCTCCATGGCTTGTATGTGATCAGCATCGACGAAGATTTCTGTGAAATCCCCACCAACGATAGCGTTCATGGTTTCTTGGGGGCGACCATTTTTTTGCCCCACATCCGCACGGCGCTTTTGTCAAATATCTCCATCTTCGAACAAATATGCAGTGCCAACCATGGATCGGTAAAAGGCTATGACCAGCAAGGGCATGCCCAGCACGAAGACGACCCCCGACAAGAAAATCATCGTAACATCTGCGGCGAAATTCGTGCCGGGGCCGTTCACTATGCCCAGAGCACCACGTCACAGATACAACAGGGTTTTCCCGCCGCCACCGATGATTTAAGCGCTGTCACACCGCAGGCCGCAGCCATCTTATCCCGTTTGCTCTTACAGCCCAGCGACGAAGAGCTATTATTGTTTCACAGCATCAAACACGATGTGAATTTAGGCTCTCAGGCCCTGGCGCCGATGGCTGACGGTGCGCGGATGCAGCAATGGCTTAATGCCTGTGGTCTGGTCGCTCCGCAGGCTGAGATGATGTGGAAAGCGGGCGGTATGGCGGCGGTGTCACCGCTGCACGGACTGCTGTCCAGTATGATGCTCACCGGAGCCGTTTCTTCTGATTTCCTCACCGAAGCCGTGGTTGGGAAAACGATTGTCACTTTGATCAGCCCCACACAAAGCAGGAAAGTCGAAGTTCCCTGCCTGCGTGATATTTTTGGCCGCCTGCGCATCCGCATCCCCCTGCGCAGCAGTGACGGCATTGCCGCCGTCGTGGTGCCCGCTACGGCCTTGCCGCCGCGCAGCTTTATCCACGGCCTGATTTTACAGAGCGGGGCGACCATAGAAGATGCTCTGAACGCAGCAAAGATGCAAAACCTGCCCCTGGACACAGTCGAAACCAACGGCATTATCAGAAATGGCGAGATCTTGCAGGTCACCGAGGCCGAAGGCCTGATGGCCCTGCCTATCCCACCGCTTAGCGCTCCGTTATCAGTCCTGACGCTCTACCTGCAACCCCTCGACGGGGTTCGGCTGCTGTCGGTAATCAACGAATTTTAAAGCATGCTTTGCGTGAAAAACCGTAATCGCACCGACCCACATCTCCTCGCCGAGCACACGCAAAAAAGCCCCTGCAAGACGTACAAATCTCGCAGGGGCAAAGGCATAACACTCACGGGCAAGCCAAACAGATAAGCCTCTTAGTTAGGCGCCGGAGTCGCCGCAACAACCACAGGAGCCGGAGCCGGATTATGGTTGGTCTTCGTGGTCACCGACGCAGCGCCGGTGGTGTTCATATAGGTAACAATGTTACCTGGATCGTCATAGCGGTCGCGTTCCTGCAGAGTCTTTGACGGCGCCCCAAACGAGAACCGCACACCGGCCAAAAAGAACGGAGGACCATCAGTCCCCACACCCATATCGACCAGATAAGACATCGAAGTAAACCCTTCGGGCCGATATTCAAAACCGGCTTGTACCGCCCGGGTATCCGACACCCCACTCAACGATGCACCTAGCGCCATATTCGGCGTTAGATAATAAATACCGCCCAGGCTGGCATAGCCGGTGGTGTCGCCATAGCTGTTTTGCGTACCCGCGGAAGGAAGGATGGAAAAATCACCCAGATAAAATTCCGCTTCTAAGCCAAACCGGCGCAGATTCGTTTCCGCGTCTTTTTGTGGCCCTGCAATGTTGGACCACATGCCAGTCGCCCCCAGCAGCATTTGCTCAGGATCACGATAGAACACATGCGCTGCCATACCGCCGCGCATATCACGGTCAGCATTGCCAATCGCGCCGTCAACCTGAACGCCAAACGCATGACCCAACGGGGCGGTCACAGTTGCGCCCGCCAGCGCCGCCGGACCACCGCTGAGTGCGCCCCCCATCAGGTCAAGCTTAACGTTTGGTGCGGAAACAGCCGGGGCAGTCTCGCCTGCCCAGGCAGATGCTACCGGAACCAATCCAATCACTATAGCCGTAGAGGCTAGTACCATCTTATTCATTACTCATCCCTCGAACATCGCTCAATTTTAATGCCGAGGCGTAGGCTAAACTTGTAAGTGTTCAAAATGAATAGGCATGATTACTCAGCAGCATGCTGCGTGTCAGCACCAAAGACCTGCGCAGGATCAAACGGCGAAAGGTTTTCGAGAAACTGCGCCACCGAGCGGTCCCAGGATTGCTCCAAAGCAAAAGCCCGGCACCGCTCGGCAGGGATTTGTGCCGCCGCCAACGCGGCGGCACGCAAATCATCCCCAAGTACGGCCACTGGCGCCTCGGGATCTTGTTCGGCCACCACGTCGCGCGGACCAGCAACGGGAAAGGCTGCCACGGGCAGGCCACTGGCCAGAGCTTCGAGCACCACTAAGCCAAAGGTATCGGTCAAGCTGGGGAAAACAAAAACATCAGCGGCAGCATAATGGGCAGCAAGCTCTTCGCCTTCCTTGGGGCCGGTAAAAACTACATTGGGATATTTACGCTGCAATTCCTCTCGCTGCGGTCCACCGCCCACCACCACCTTACTGCCCGGTAAATCCAGCTCCAAAAAGGCACCGATGTTCTTTTCTACTGCCACACGGCCAACATTGAGAAAGATCGGGCGCGGCAAATCGGCAAACACTGTTTTCTCTTGTGGGCGGAACAGCGCCGTATCCACACCGCGCGTCCAACGACGAATATTACCAACACCGTGCGCCGTCAGCTCGTCTTCGATTCCTTGCGTCGCCACCATCACCGCCCGTGCAGGCCCATGAAACCACCGCACCATCCGATAAGACCAAGCAATCGGGACTCCAGTGCGCGCATGAACATATTCGGGAAACTTGGTGTGAAAAGCGGTGGTAAAGGGAATCTTATGGCGCACACAGTAATTACGCGCCGCCAGACCGAGAGGGCCTTCGGTGGCCACATGCACCACACAAGGCCGCGAGTCACGGATGGTGCGCGCCACCGACCGCCCAGGCAAAACCGCCAACCGAATTTCCGGATAGGTTGGACAAGGCAGCGAACGAAATTGATCGGGCGAGATCATGACCACCTGGTGCCCCATATCCATCAAGCGATCCCGCAAGGTGGCTAGAGTACGCACCACCCCGTTAATTTGCGGAAGCCAGGCGTCAGTGACCAAAAGAATGCGCATGAAACGGTGTCCTGCTGCCAGGGAAGGGGAAAGAAAGACGGCAGACGGCAGCGCCGCCGTGTCATCTGACCGGGGCGGAGGCGGGCGGGGCGGATTCTTTATTGGGATAGGCATCCAAGGGGGAAAAGTCGCGTTCTTGCGACCAATCAATAATTTCTAAGCGACCATCAAAATGTTCGACCAGGGCAGTGCAGCTTTCGACCCAATCGCCATCATTACAGTACAAAACACCATCGATCGGGCGGATTTCGGCATGGTGAATATGACCGCACACCACCCCATCGCAGCCACGGCGGCGCGCTTCATCAGCCATCGCTTCTTCGTATTTAGCGATGAAGGAGACAGCGTTTTTAACTTTGTGCTTCAGATACTTAGACAGCGACCAATAGGGCAAACCCAAGGTTCGCCGCACAACGTTGAACCAGTGGTTGAGCGTAAGCGCCAGGGTATAGGCACTATCGCCTAACAGGGCCAACCACTTGGCATACAAAACAACGCCATCAAATTCGTCACCATGGATGATCAGCAATCGCCGACCATCAGCAGTTTCGTGGATCGCATCATGCAGCAAACGCACGTGGCCAAAATCATTGTCCACATAGGCGCGGGCAAATTCATCGTGATTGCCCGGCACAAAGAACACCTGTGTGCCTTTTCGGGCTTTGCGCAGCAGTTTTTGTACCACGTCGTTATGGGCCTGGGGCCAATACCAACTGCGCCGTAAACGCCAGCCGTCAACGATATCGCCAACCAAATAAAGAGTATCGCTTTCCACCGTGCGCAAAAAATCGAGCAAAAAGTCAGCCTTGCATCCCCGCGTCCCCAAGTGAACATCAGAGATAAAAACGGTGCGATAGCGCCGTTCAGGCAGATCGTCGGTTTGGGGTGCAGCGGGCGTATGGGGCGCCACGCCAGGCGTTTGGCTGTCACAGGTTTCATGACCGCCGCCATCAGAGGGATCGCTCAGAGCCTGCGCCAAACCGGACGGAATCGCCGCTTTAGCATCTCGTCTGAAGAGGCCGAAAGGCTTTGTCAAAGCGTTCATGCAGGTTCTGGCCCAGATGATCATGGGGACAACACGCCCGACAGGGCGATTGATCTTTGATCAGTGGTAATCCAGACAGAACGAGATAAAAACTCTAAAGGTTCTGCCGAGGGAATATTTCATAGATAGGAAAATAAACTGAAACATTACTTTCCAATAAGTTCACTTTTTCTGTCTGATTAAGCCCCCCACCCCACCCGATCCGACGGTGCCGTCAGCGCAGGGCGGGCAGAGCCGATGACCTTTTTTTGATCACAAGTAAAATTCTCAACTTTTCTGACAGCAACAGCAGAACTATTACATTTTCACTTAAAGTCATTGTAGACATTTTATGTAATAAATTCTTTCTACTTATATATATAAAAACTCACTCGATAATATAAAAAAGAAATCTAAAAATATTACAAGTAATATAAATTTGACCTCCCCCCTACATATATGTTACCCATTCTTAGCAGATCACAGTCTGCATCCTTCCGTATCTGATTTCTGATTCTCAGATCGGTTAGGCTATTGGCACAGATCGACTGTAATGATTAGTCGCTATCTTTTCGATGGCGACCCCTTTGTATTGTTCAATCGTTTAGCCGTTTTCGATCAACAAAACCGGAACCAAATCTTATGCCGCAGCCTTCGTCAGCCACCACCGAGCCTGCCGACAGTCCCACACCGCAGGCACCGCAAGAAAAATTGGTGGTACGAAATCTCTTTAAGATTTTCGGCGATCAGCCAAAAGTGGCTCAAAACATGTTGGCAAAAGGTGCCAGCAAACAGGAAATCTTTGAAAAGACCGGCCAAACCATCGGCGTCATGGACGCGAGTTTTACCGTTTATGCCGGGGAGATTTTTGTCATCATGGGCCTGTCGGGGTCAGGAAAATCAACCCTGGTCCGCTTGCTCAACCGCCTTATCGAACCGACCTCGGGCGAAATCTTGGTTGATGGCCGCGACATCGCCAAACTCACCACCGAAGAACTGCGAGAGCTGCGTCGCCAAGATATGGCAATGGTGTTCCAGTCCTTTGCCCTGATGCCGCATATGACGGTCATCGACAACGCCGCTTTTGGCCTAGAATTGGCCGGCCTTGCCAAACCCGAACGCCACAAACGCGCGCTGCAGGCCCTCGAGGCCGTTGGCTTGGACGCCTGGGCCGACAGTTATCCTAGCAACCTATCAGGGGGGATGCAGCAGCGCGTCGGCTTGGCGCGTGCCTTAGCCAATGACCCTTCGATCATGTTGATGGACGAGGCATTTTCTGCCCTCGACCCGCTAATCCGCTGCGAAATGCAAGACGAACTGATCCGCCTGCAGGCCGATAGTCAGCGCACCATCATCTTTATCTCCCACGACCTTGACGAAGCCATGCGCATTGGCGACCGCATCGCCATCATGGAAGGGGGCCGGATCGTCCAAATCGGCACCCCAGACGAAATTTTGCGCAATCCTGCCGACGATTACGTCGAAAGCTTTTTCCGTGGCGTTGATGTGGCCAAGGTCCTCACCGCCGCCGATGTCTGTCGCCGCAGTCAGCTCGAGGTTTTAGACCGCGCCGATACCGGCGTGCGCGCCGCCGCCGAGCGGGTGCGCAAGCATGACTATGATTTCGCCGTCGTCGTCGACCGCCGCCGTAAGTTCCATGGCGCTGTTTCCGCCAGTTCGCTGGCCCGCGCCCTCAAAGACCCCGAACCGACCTTTCACAAGGCCATGCTCACCGATGTCACCACAGTAAAGGCCGAAACACCCATAGCAGAGGTTTTAGGCCTAGTGGCCGAAGCCCCCTTCCCGGTGCCCGTCATTGACGACGAAGGCCGCTATTTGGGGGCCATTTCGCGCAGTGTTTTGTTGCAAACCCTCGACCGCGAAACCCCCTTGCCCGAAAGCACAGGCTCGGCCTCTGCCGCCGCCCCGCAGGAGGCCTTATAAATCATGGAATTCCTTGATCTTTTAAGCCCATTTCATGGCGCACTAATCCCCCTTGAAAGCTGGGTCGAAGACGGCCTGGATTGGGTGGTCGATAACTTCCGCCCCTTTTTCCAATATATCAAAATGCCCATCGATCGCGTTCTTGTCGGTGTGCAAACGGCCCTGATGGCAATCCCGCAAGTCCTGCTGATTGCCATCGTTTGGCTATCGAGCTGGCAAGCCGCAGGGCGTAAAACCGGCTTTATGGCGCTGATCTTCATGATTTTGATTGGTGCCATTGGCGCTTGGCCCCAAGCCATGGTGACGCTGTCTTTGGTGCTCACCTCGGTGCTGTTTTGCACCCTATTGGGAATTCCTTTAGGAATTTTGCTCGCCCGTTCGGATACCGCGCAACGGATCTCACGCCCCTTGCTTGATGCCATGCAAACGACGCCCGCCTTTGTTTATTTGGTGCCGATTGTGATGCTGTTTGGCATTGGGAACGTCCCTGGCGTGGTGGTCACCATCATCTTTGCCCTGCCGCCGCTGATCCGCTTGACCAACCTGGGCATTCGCCAAGTGCCCAAGGACGTCATCGAAGCCAGCCACGCCTTTGGGGCCTCGCCGTCACAGCTGCTGTGGAAAGTTCAGCTGCCGCTGGCGATGCGCACCATTATGGCCGGCCTCAACCAAACCCTGATGCTGGCCCTGTCGATGGTCGTGATTGCCTCGATGATCGCCGTCGGCGGTTTGGGGCAGATGGTGCTGCGCGGCATTGGCCGCCTGGATATGGGTCTGGCTGCCGTTGGTGGCCTGGGCATCGTCTTACTGGCCATCGTCCTTGACCGTTTCACCCAGGCTCTGGGAACACCAGCAAAAGACAAAGGCTGGCAAACCTGGCGCGATCATGGCCCGGCGGGTCTGGTCTATCGCCTACTGGGTTCCAAATCCTAACACCTTGGCAGCCTGCTTTTTCCGCAGGCGGCCGCTTTCATCCAAATCAATATATGAAGAGGAATAAGGCATGTTCTTAACACGCCCCCACACCCTGCGCACCGCTGGCGCTTTTGCCGCCCTTAGCCTGTCGGCCACCGTTGGGTCGGTCGCCTGGGCTGAAGATCTGCCGGGTGCAGGCATCACCGCCACCCCGGTGGTGTCATCGGTCGCCGAAGAACAGTTCCAAACCCGCGTGATCTCCGAAGGCCTGCGCCGCCTGGGCTATGACGTGCCCGAACCGTTGGAAGTTACCTATTCCGCTGGCGATACCGCCCTTTCTAACAACGATGTCCAGTGGACTGCTGTTTATTGGGATCCGCTGCACACCGAATTTTATAACAACTCGGGCGGCGCCGAAAAGCTAACCATTCTGGGTCATCTGGTTCCCAACTGCCTGCAGGGTTACCTGATCGACAAGAAAACTGCTGCCAAATACAACATCACCTCGGTCGAGCAACTTAAAGACCCAAAAATCGCCGCCCTGTTTGATGCCAATGGCGATGGCAAAGCCGACCTGACCGGCTGCAACCCCGGTTGGGGCTGTGAACGAGTGATTGAACATCAGCTCGAAGCCTATAAGCTTTCCGACACCGTCACCCACAATCAGGGCAGCTATTTTGCCCTGATGGCTGACACCATGGCCCGCTATAAAAAAGGCGATCCGGTGCTGTTCTACACCTGGACGCCGCTGTGGGTATCGGGCGTTTTGGTACCGGGCAAAGATGTCGAATGGCTGAGCGTGCCCTTTACCTCGCTGCCCGACGAACGGAACCAAGTTGATACCTCGCTTCCCGATGGCCGCAATCTTGGTTTCGCCATCAACGAACAGCGCGTGATGGCGAACAAAGAATGGTTGGATGCCAACCCGGCCGCCGCCAAATTCTTTGAACTGGCCACCATTCCGGTGAACGATGTATCGGCAGAAAACACCCTGATGAACAAAGGCGAAGATTCCACCGACGACATTAACCGCCATGTCGCCGATTGGATTAAAGCCAACCAAGCCGCCTTTGACGGTTGGGTGGCCGAGGCCAAAAAGGCCGCTAAATCCTAATCGTTCCCGCTTAGGTCAAATCCCAAGCAGGTAAATCTCCTGCAACGAGGCTTGGGCTGATAGCACAAAATGCTCTTGCGAAATCCCCCGTATGGTTTTCTCCATTCGGGGGATTTTCTTTTGTCTGCAATCAGTTCAAAATTAAGGAATAACAATAAGGAAGCTGTCCTATGACCCTTCAGGCTCCGACCCGGCTGACAGTGCGCCGGGTGCCGATTGACACCCATTCTGAAAACGTCGCCTTCCTGCGCCGCGATTGCCCGCTCTATCAGGCAGAAGGCCTGCGCGCCCTGACCAAGATCGAGGTCAAGGGAGGCCGCCGCCATTTGCTCGCCACCTTAAACATCGTCGAGGTCAACGGCGGCCCGGCGCTGATCAGCGACCACGAACTCGGGCTTTCCACCGAGGCCTTTGAGCGCCTGGGCCTGCCCAATGGGGCCGAAGTCACCCTTGAACCTGCGCCACCTCCGCGTAGCTTGACGGCAGTACGGGAAAAGATCAACGGCGCGGTCCTGCCACCCGAAGCCTATCAAGCCATTATCGAAGACATTTCTAATCACCGCTATTCGCGCATGGAATTGGCCGCCTTTTTGGTTGCCGCCGCCGGTTTTATGACCAGCGAAGAAGTTCTCGCCCTGACCCGCGCCATGATCAGCGTCGGCACGCGGCTTAATTGGCACCGCGATCTGGTGGTCGATAAACATTGCATCGGTGGCATTCCAGGCAATCGCACCACCATGCTGGTGGTGCCCATCGTTGCCGCCCATGGCTTGATCATGCCCAAAACCAGCTCGCGCGCGATCACCTCGCCCGCCGGAACGGCAGACACCATGGAGGTTCTGTGTGATGTCAACCTAGACCTGGAAACCATGCGCCGGGTCATCGAACGCGAAAACGGCTGCCTGATCTGGGGTGGCCACATGCGCATGGCCCCCGCCGACGACATTATGATTTCGGTCGAACGCCCCCTGGGAATTGATACCCAGGAACAAATGGTCGCCTCGATTCTGTCAAAAAAGGTTGCCGCCGGATCAACGCATTTGTTGATTGATATTCCGATGGGACCGCAGGCCAAGGTGAAAAGCCAAGTCGAAGCGGTTCGCCTGCGTAAAATGTTTGAATATGTGGGCGGTGCCTTAGGGCTGACCCTCGACATCGTCATCACCGACGGTCATCAACCCATTGGCCGCGGCATTGGCCCGGCGCTGGAAGCCCGCGATGTGATGCAGGTCTTGCGTCAAGATGACGAGCGCCCGCGCGATCTCGAAGACAAAGCCGTCATGCTGGCCGGCCGGATGCTTGACTTTGACCCCGCCGTACGCGGCGGCGACGGCGAACGTATCGCCCGGGAAATCCTGCAAGATGGGCGTGCCTTGGCCAAGATGAACGCCATTCTTGCCGCCCAAGGCCCAGCCAAAGAAATCACCTGCCTGGGCAGCCTCACCCGCGACATGATCGCCCCCGCCGACGGTGAAGTCGCAGTTATCGACTGCGCACAGCTCAACCATATCGCCCGACTGGCTGGCTGCCCGATGGATAAGGGCGCAGGTATTGATCTGTTCGTGCGTGTGGGTGATCAGGTTCGCAAAGGCGATCGCCTATACCGTATCCACGCCTGCCGCTCGGCTGATTTTGGCTTTGCCACCCAAGCCGCCGATGAACGCAGCGCTATCGGCCTGGGCTAGGGCGTTTTGCCTTTACTCTAAAACGCAAAAACGCTCTAA
>CEGD01000770.1_pt1 | contig 18551 bp, 18 predicted proteins | sample 306751 | NCBI WGS metagenome assembly CEGD01 (sample SAMEA2755657, study PRJEB7226) | microbial mat metagenome | biome: microbial mat; feature: hypersaline; material: grass silage | place: USA | collected 2014-02-19 | depth 0 m
TTTGCGCAAAAACAATGCACCTGCTCAAGACCTTAGAGCGTTTTTGCATTTCAGATTAAAGGCAAAATGCTCTAAACCGAATTTTCCTTTTAAAATCGTGGCAGCCTTGATCTAAATCAGGCGCCACGATTTATCATTTTTACTTTAGCCAATAAGGCCCATGGGCATGTCCGCTTCCCGTTCGTCTCGCTCCGGTAATTCCCCCCGTCGTAATAGCCCGCAACAGGCGCGTTCCCTGCGAGCGAAAAAGGCCAAACCCCGCTCGACCACGCCAACCTATGGGGCACCGATCGAAATCACTATCGACTATTTGGGCGCGCGCGGTGACGGCGTTGCGCAATGGCAGGAACGACCTTTGTTCGTCCCCTTTGCCCTGCCCGGTGAAACGGTCAGTGCCTCCCCTGGCAGCAAACGCGCCGATGGGGTGAGCGCGCGCCTCGAAAAGGTTCTTAGCCCCGCGCCCGAGCGCACAGAACCGCCCTGCCCGGTCTTTCAGAAATGCGGGGGCTGCACCTTGCAACACCTTGAACGCTCGGCAGAAACCGCCTGGAAACGCGGACTGATTGTCGATGCGCTACAGCACCGGGGCTTTACCGAAGCGGAAAGATTGGTTGGCCCCACCCAGGGCATTCCCCAAGGAACTCGGCGGCGCGTGAGCCTGAGCTATCGCCGTTTACAAGATAGCTTGGTGGTTGGCTTTAACGAACGATCCAGCCATCAGATTATCCCTGTCGACCATTGCCCGCTCAGCGTCGAAGCCTTAAACAGCATCCTGGCTCAATGTTCGCAGGTTTTTGCTCCCTTACTGCCCAAAGGTGCCCAGGGTGATTTGGTCCTCACCGCCACCGACAGCGGCGTTGATGCGGTCATCGACCTACCGGCGCGCCCCGACCTGGATGGCTATCAAGATTTAGCCGCCGCTGCCGAGCAGCTTGATCTGGCCCGCCTTAGCATCCGATTAAACGGCGAGGTCGAAACCCTGGCCCAGCGGCGACAGCCTGCGGTTTCCTTTGGCGGCGTTACCATTCCTCTTCCTGCCGGCGCCTTTTTGCAGCCAAGCAAAGAAGGGGAAGCCGCCCTGCAATCCTTGGTCCTAGATGGCTTAGCAGGTATCACCGGACCGGTGGGAGATCTGTTCTGCGGCGTTGGGACCTTTGCTTTGGTTATCGCAGAAAAAGGCCATGCGGTAACGGCTTACGACCATCTGTTGATGCAAACGGCCCCTCTGAATTCAACGGGCCGCGTTCATGCCCAGCAACGCGATTTGTTCCGCCAACCGATGCTCTGCGAGGAAGTGGTCGGTCTAGCAGCCTTAGTAATCGATCCGCCGCGCGCTGGCGCTAGCGAACAATGCGGTGAATTAATGCGGTTGCCTGAAACGGCACGCTTGCAACGGGTGATCATGGTTTCCTGCAATCCGGCGACCTTTTCACGCGATGCTCGCTTGCTCGAAGATGCCGGATTTATCTTGCAAAAGGTGACTCCGGTTGACCAATTCATCTGGTCTGCACACTTAGAAGTCGTGGCAATATTTGACCGTATGCGCTAAAAAAGACACTGTTATACATCTCTAACGCTTTAGCCCTGGTTTGCGTAACCAGGGACAATGAGGCAATGGTGCCAGCTGGCAAAATGAGGGAACTGCTCTGATGATCCATTTGGCATCTACCGTTCTAGCTATGGGCGATGAACCCAATGCCAGAGCCCTGCAACACACGCTCCTTGATGGCACCTATACCGCTCCGTTTTTCCATAGCGGTGCAGAGGCGTTAGACTGCGTCCGCCGCACCAGGCCCGATGTATTGATCATTGGGCCTGGTCTTACCGATATGACCAGCGAAGAGTTGGTCGATCAGATTCATGCCGACCCAACAACGGCAGCGGTACCGATTTTCATCCTCAGCACCACCACACTCGCCGACAACGGCGATCACCTGTTGGCGCTAGGGGTTGACGATGCCATCCATTGGCCCACCGACCCCGCCGCTGTTGCACAGCGCATTCGCCCCACCGTACGCTTATCAACCATGCGCGAAGAGCTGTCTATTCGCCGCTCTGTCGCCAATGAACCGCAAGAGCCCCTGGAAAGCGACGGCCTTAAGGTTGATCGCGATGAGGCGCCGGCAGTCATGGTTATCGGTGCGCAGCCTATCGCTGATGCGGTCAGCGATTGCCTTGATGCTGATCTCAAACTTACGCGTTGCGACGACCTGTTCGAAGCACAGCGCCAAATCGAAGAGCAGCGGTTTGATGCCTGTGTTTTGAGCGTCGGCAACGATCCAGAGCCCGCCCTGGATTTATGCCTACAAATTCGCCGCAATCCTCGTTTGTTTAATTTGCCGGTGATTTTGGTCTACCCCAGCGATCCAGAAGAAGCGATATCGCGAGCGTTGAACATGGGCGCAAGCCATGTGATGGCAATGCCCCTTGCGGTCGCAGAAATGCGTTTTGTATTGCAAACGTTGGTGCGCCGTCAGCGAGTTCGCTGGGCTATCCGTCAGGCCTTAACAGCAACGCATACCCAGGCGGTGACAGCGCCGGTAGTGCGCGAAGCCTATTCTGTTGATTTTCTAAGCGCCTATTTGACACATCGCTTAGCACAAGCGCAACAAAACCAGCGTCAGTTTTCAGTCGTTGGCTTTTCATTCGCCGGGGTCGATGCGATTCGCCACGAGTTTGGCATCGAAGCCGAAAGCCACCTGTTAGACCAAATCGGTCAATGGTTAACGCTGCTTGTCCGTGCCGAAGATTTGGTTGCCCATGTTGGTGGTGCTCGGTTTTGCGTTACCTTGCCCGATACTCCCCCCGCCGAAGCCCAAGTGGTGATGCACCGTATCGCCGGTGTAATCTCCAACACAGACTTCGCGGTTTTTGATGTTTATCGTGTTGTGAATGTCTGGCCGTATGTTCAGGCATTTGGCTTGACCGCCGTCGATACGGCGAGCAGCCTTTTGCAAGCCGTATCGACGCTTGATGCTGGCGGCAACGACTTTATCTAATTTTCCCCAAGCCCAGCCCTACGTCTGGTAACGATTGGCAAAACTGATGCGGATCGACATCGTATTTGACACCATTTGTCCCTGGTGCTTTGTGGGAAAGCGGCGGCTGGAACGGGCCCTGTCCAAACGGCCCAATATTGCCTTTGATCTGCATTGGCGGCCATTTTTATTAAATCCAGACATGCCAGAAAATGGCATTCCGCGATCATTGTATCTGGAACGTAAATTTGGCGGAACGTCACGCGTAACCCGGATGCTTGATGGCCTGCAAGATGCTGGCCAAAAGGACCAGATTGATTTTCAATTCAATCAAATTTCCGTCACCCCAAATTCAGTAGAATCTCATCGATTAGTTCAGCTAGCGGAAAAAAATGGCCTTGCGGCCCAGGTTGTTGAAGCCCTCTTCCAAGCCTACTTCTGTCAAGGCCGTGATATCGGCAACCGCAACGAATTAATCAGCATCGGCACCGAATGCGGCCTAAACTCTGACGATTGCTTACAGCTTTTCAATAGCAGCAGCGGGCGCGGAGAGGTCTATCTGGATAATGCCCAGACCCACCGACTGAGCATCAACGGCGTCCCCTGTTTTATTTTCGATAGTCTTTATGGCATTGCTGGCGCACAAGACCCTGATATTTTGGTTCGCATGATTGATATTGCTGCGGACAATCAGATGGTTGCCCCCATCTCTAGCTCTTGCCGTCAAGCCTAGAGTTTTCCCTTTAATCATCTGATTATAAATAATATTATGGTAAATGTTACTACGTTGGATGAACAGAGTGAGCGATCAGCTCTTCAACCAAAGTGATCAGCCGACTGACGACCTGATCCTCTCGTTCTGCGGGAACGGCCAGTGCTAGCCTCGCCCTTGGCGCCATCCCCTTAATCGGTCGGTAAACCACGCCAGAAAGGCAAATTTGTGCCATAGACGCCGTCACAATCGACACCCCTAAATCTGCAGCAACCAAATTGATCACCGATGACATTTGCGGAACTTCTTGATCAACCACCGGATCAACGCCGCAGGCTAAAAGCGCTGCTGAAATTTCGTCATACAAACTGAGCCCCGCAGCCCGAGGAAACAAAATCAACGTCTCCTCTGCCAAGTCCTGCAAGGCAACAGCAGCTTGCCCTGCCAAACGATGCGCAACAGGCAAGGCAATCAACATCGCCTCGTCAGGGGCGCGGATCAGGCGCATTCCGACCGGATCTTGAACCCCAGGACGAATAAAGGCGGCATCTAAATCCCCACGGCGTACTTTATCGAGCAGTAAAATGGTGTTCATCTCTGCCAAAGCCAAAGTGACCCCTGGCCACCGGCAGCGGAAGCCACGAATGGTCTCACGCAGTAACGGCGTAAAAGATGACGAGCCGGTAAACCCCAGCGCAAGGCGGCCACTTTCTCCGCATGCAGCGCGTTGAGCGGCGTCCTTTGCGCGGTCGGCAGCAGCAAGAATTGCCTGTGCTTCGACGGCGAAGGCGGCCCCAGCTGGCGTTAACTCCGCTCCGCGAGGAAGGCGGAAAAATAGCTTAACGCCAATCTCTTGTTCTAAATCTTTAATCTGTTGGCTTAGCGGAGGTTGGCCAATACCCAAGCGCTGCGCCGCGCGGGTGAAATGCCCCTCCTCGGCGACAGCAAGAAAATAGCGTAAATGGCGGAGCTCCATTGTCATACCTCAAACATATCAATTCATCTATTTCCATATATTGGACAAATAGATCGGCAACCGCTACAGAAAATAAAGTTGTTCCCCGCTACGGCCCAACGGCCACCATGGGGTGATACAACCTAAACACCTGACTTTCTGCGGAACCGCCCTATGCCCCCTACAATGCCCCTCCCAGACCTTGCCCCTCGTTGGGTTGCCCGCGGTAGCGCTGAGTACAAAAAGATCAGCCTAGCCCTGTTTTTGGCCGGATTTTCGACGTTCTCTTTGCTCTATTGCGTTCAGCCGCTGTTACCCGCTTTTGCCGACCATTTCGCCGTCAGCCCGGCTGGCAGCTCGCTGGCCCTATCCCTATCGACCGGAATGCTGGCCCTGGCCATTGTCTGCGCCGCCGCCCTTTCCGAAGGATTGGGGCGACGTGGCGTTATGTTTGTATCGATGAGCGGCGCGGCCTTCCTAAATATTGGGGCAGCCCTCACCGATAACTGGACGGTGCTTTTGATCATACGCGGGCTTGAGGGGCTGATCCTCGGCGGTGTCCCCGCCGTCGCCATGGCCTATCTTGCCGAAGAAATCGAGCCTAAAGGCCTTGGAAAGGCCATGGGCCTTTATGTTTCAGGGACCGCATTTGGCGGTATGACCGGGCGGGTTGCCGTCGGCTTTTTAGCCGATCACCTAGATTGGCGGGCGGCCTTGGTGGTGATTGGGCTGGCAGGCTTAGCGTCGGCTGGTGGTTTCATCGTCTTGCTGCCGAAATCACGCAACTTTGTCCGTCGCCGCGGCATATCCCTTGCTTATCACCTCAATGCTTGGCGTAGCCACCTAACCCATCGGGCCTTACCGCTGATATTCCTCATTGGCTTTTTATCAATGGGGGCTTTTGTCACCCTTTATAATTACGCTGGCTTTCATCTGTTAGCGCCGCCGTTCTCGCTCAGCCAAAGCGATTTAGGGCTTATCTTCACCGTCTACACCTTTGGCATTCTCTCATCATCTCTTGCAGGCGGCCTCGCTGATCGCTTTGGGCGGCGCTGGGTGCTGCCAGCGGGGCTGGTATTGACCACCGCTGGCGCCTTAATCACCCTGGCAAGCTCGCTCTGGTGGATCATCGGTGGGGTGATCGTGTTGACCTTTGGCTTTTTCATGGCGCATTCCGCTGCCAGCAGCTGGATTGGTCGCCTTGCCGATCACAGCAAGGGTCATGCCTCGTCACTGTACCTGCTCGCCTATTATCTTGGTTCTAGCGTTGCCGGATCAGTCGGTGGCTGGTTTTGGTCTGCAGGGGGCTGGGCCGCCGTTGTCGCTTATACCGCAGGACTGCTCAGCTTGGCACTTATCGCCGCTTTGTGGCTGCGGACAAAAACGGTACCGGGGGATGGACTGCGTTAACAGAAAAGCCCCCAAACACACAAAGGGCGCCTCACTGAGTGAGGCGCCCTTTTGCGGGGATGTAGTTAAAATGGTCGGAGCGGCGGGATTCGAACCCACGACCCCTTGACCCCCAGTCAAGTGCGCTACCAGGCTGCGCTACGCTCCGACCGTGAACCCCGCCGAAGCGGTTTTCAGTCCCGACAGCACCCTGTCGAGGCGCGCAATATATCCAGCACAGGCATGGTGCGCAACAACGAAATGCATAAAACGATCATTTTTTTGAAAAAAAAAGAGGACCGCTCAGCGATCCCCTATTTTCAAGAAAAAATTATCTCGTTTCAGGCGATTAATGCCCAAGGCTGACACTTTGTAACAGATCACGAACCGCACAAAGCTCGCCAACCACCGCCGATATTTCCTGCCGAGCCTTGGTCGGTAAACCTTCGGTTCGGGCCTTAACTGCCAAGGTCTCGATGATATCCCCATCGTCTGCCGCAGCAACGTCTTCGGGGGTATCAAGATCAGCAACCACAGCAGCAACCACATCATCGGGGGAATTCTTAATAGCCCCTTCACGCAGTAACTTTTGCACCCCTTTGATGGTGAAACCATCGGCATAAAGCAGGGTGCGGATACGCCGCAGCAAAGTCACATCTTCGGGGCGATAATATCGCCGACCACCGCCGCGCTTCATGGGACGGATTTGGCTGAATTTAGTTTCCCAAAAGCGAAGGACGTGCTGGGGAACCTCTAGTTCCTCGGCAACTTCGCTGATGGTGCGAAAGGCTGACTCCGACTTTGCCGGACGCCTTGGGTCGATTGTTTGCGACATTGCCCTTTCCATTAAGCCTAAGCCTCAAGTCCCGCGTTGATTTGCGCCTTCAGCAGCTGCGAAGGGCGGAAAACCAACACCCGACGGGGCAGAATGGGAACTTCTTCACCAGTTTTCGGGTTCCGCCCAACGCGTTGCCCTTTTTGGCGAACAGAGAAGCTCCCAAATGACGAGATTTTGACGCTATCCCCATCCGCTAGAGCGTTGGAAATTTCATCCAAAACCATTTCTAAGAGGTCGGCCGACTCATTCCGTGACAAGCCGACTTCCTGGTAGACGGCTTCGCTCAGTTGAGCCCGAGTGATGGTTTGTCCAGACATGGCGTCTCTCGCTTTCGGGAGGTGATCCTGAGATGACGGTACGCTGTAGAAAGAAATCCGTCAATATCAGTATGTTGCCGCCACGGGCTCCGATGGTATGGAAAACAGCACCAAAAGTGCATCCCTGGTAGCAAAAGGTATAAAATCAACGCAATAGGCGGGCTTCGCTAGTCAGCAAAGCCCGCCTATGGAAATCTTCGATGAAATAATTTTCACCAAATTCTCGCTAAATCAGCGCCAGAAAATGCACCCTAATCGCGAAAATTAGTCATTTTACATGCGCACTAAAGCACCACCCCAGGTGAAACCGCCACCCATTGCTTCCATCAAAACCACCTGCCCTTCCTTGATACGTCCATCACGGACCGCCTGATCAAGGGCCAACGGAATCGATGCTGCCGAGGTATTAGCATGCTGATCAACCGTCAACACCACTCGACTGCTATCCATATGCAGCTTGCGCGCGGTGCTATCAATAATGCGTTGGTTGGCCTGATGCGGCACCAGCCAATCAATTTGATCAGCACTCATCCCACTCGCCTCTAGCGCTTCATGGACCACCGAGGCAAGGTTCTGCACCGCATGCCGAAAGACCTCACGGCCCTGCATGCGCAAAAATCCGGTCGTTTGCGTCGAAGACGGGCCACCATCAACATAGAGCAGGTCAGCATGGCGACCATCGGCATGAAGGTGAGTGGTCAAAATCCCCCGATCCTGCGAGGTCCCCTCGCCTTCCACGGCCTTTAGAACCACAGCGCCAGCGCCATCACCAAACAAGACGCAGGTGCCCCGATCGTCCCAATCAAGGATGCGGGAGAAGGTCTCAGCGCCAATCACCAATGCAGTTTTGGTTTGCCCTGCTTTAATAAAATTATCGGCCACGGTCAGGGCATAGACGAAGCCCGAACAAACAGCCTGCACATCAAACGCCGGCACACCAAAACAGCCCAAACGGGCCTGAACAGTGGCGGCAGTGGCAGGAAATGTGCGGTCAGGTGTCGCAGTGGCGAGCACTATCAGATCCAGATCTTCGCCCGCAATTCCGGCGGCCTCAAGGGCACGCACCGCAGCGTTATAGGCAAGATCAGATGTCAATTCGCCTTCGGCGGCCATGTGGCGTTGACGAATCCCAGTCCGCTCAACAATCCATTCGTCCGTCGTATCGACCTTTGCTGCAAGTTCAGCGTTAGAGACGATCCGTTCCGGCAAATAGGAGCCGGTACCTACGATGAGGGAGCGCGTGATCATGACCCTTTGGTTTTCTAGGCCGGATTTCCCGGACTACGGAGGACGTGCAGCTTGCGCGCCCTCCGCCAGTTTCGACCAGAGGCAGTTAGCCTGCCTGCACTGCGCCCCCATCAGGGGACTCGCTGGCAGTCTCGACTGTCGCCTCATCGGGACGAGGCTCCCCCGATGTCTCGACGGCATCGACCTTTTCCTCAGGACTAGCCTTAGGAGCATAAAGGGCAATGCACTCTTCCTTGATCTTGCTGTTCAGATCATTTGCAATCAGGTTTACAGCCACACCAATGGCGTTAGCAAAACCAGTAGCGTCAGTGCCGCCATGGCTTTTTACACAAACCCCGTTCAGGCCCAGGAACATGGCCCCATTATAACGCCGCGGATCGGTTCGCTTGCGCACCCGATCAAGGGCACGCCGCGCCAGCAGATAACCAATCTTGGCAATAATGCTGGAGCTAAACGAATCCCTTAGGAATTGCGAATAGAGCTTCGCTGTTCCTTCGGCGGTTTTCAGCGCAACGTTACCGGTAAAGCCATCGGTGACGATAACGTCAACGGTGCCCTTGCCGATATCGTCACCTTCGACGAAACCATAATAGTCCATCGTTCCCAAGGCATGCTCGCGCAAGATGGTTGCCGCTTCGCGGAGCGAATCGGTTCCCTTTAGATCCTCGGACCCAATGTTTAGCAGGCCGACAGTGGGGCGTTCCAATCCGAGCAAGGTGCGCGAAAAGACTTCGCCCATGATGGCGAACTCAACCAAATTATTGGCCGCGCACTCGGTATTGGCGCCGAGATCAAGCATGACGCTTTCCCCGGCAATTGTCGGCAGTAATGTCGCGATTGCTGGCCGGTCGATCCCGGGCAGCATACGCAGGCTCAATTTTGCCATGGCCATCAAGGCGCCAGTATTACCCGCCGACACGACCCCAGCCGCCTCGCCGTCTTTTACCGCCTTGATTGCAAGCCACATGCTCGAATTACGACCCTGACGGACCGCCTGAGAAGGCTTCGCATCGCCTGTAACCACATCGGGAGCATGCCGAATGGTACAGACTTTGCGGAGCTTTTTCTTCATCAGGGGCTCAAGACGCGCTTGGTCTCCGAACAGCAAAAAATGCACATTCGGATAGCGTTTGCGCGCAATCTTGACACCTTTGAGCACCATTTTGGGGGCAGCGTCGCCCCCCATGGCATCGAGCGCGAGAACGAGCGGAGCGCTCAAAGCACTATCCCCTCAGTAGGACGCGTCCGAAATAGAAACCGCCGAATTAGGCGGCTTCCGATGCTACCACTTCGCGACCATCGTAGTGACCGCAGGACGGGCACACATGATGGGGGCGCTTCAGCTCGCCGCAATTCTTGCATGCTGCGTGCGCGCCAGCCGAAATGGCATGGTGCGAACGACGCATATCGCGACGGGACTTGGAGACCTTCTTCTTGGGAACAGCCATTTTCCACTACTCTCAGTTCTGGCGTGACCGGAAAGGCAGCCTTATTAAACAAAAACATCACGAGGCGCAACCTTTGCCTCATGACTTCGGTGACTTTCCTGTGCCCAGCCCCGCCAAGACGGCAAAAGGACTAGCTTGCACTGGATCATTGACCCCTTTGGGGGGGTCAAACTCGGCCCCTGGAGCCCGCGGGAAGGGATCGAGCCCCAACGAAAGTTGCTCGACCACCACTTCACCTAAATCAATGTGCCCTTCAATGACCGGGTCGGGGGGCTCAGCCCCTTCGGGGTCAAGCTCCATTTCCTTGGCATTATCACTTTCGGGCACAGTGAAGGCGAAGACCCGATTGATGTCTTCACAGACATCTGACTCTACGGGTTCCAGAGTGATTCCGCAGGTCTGTAGCACATGAGCGCTCAATGATCCAGTGACACGAACCATTTCTCCGCCCGCAAACGACTTTAATGTCACTTTTGCGGTAAATTCGGGCAATCCACCCAATCCCAGCAGGTCCGCAATAGCCGCGCGCTCTTGCTCAGAGGGGGCAAGTTTGACCACGCGGCCTTCACCAGGCAAGCGCTCTACGGGATAGAGGTGAGAAAAAACAGGCGCGGGCGCTTCGATGCCCTCGGGTGTTTGCGAATCGGTCATACAGTGCCTCCATTCGTTTGCTCAGCGGCGCCCTCGGGGGGAATGACCGCCGGGAAGGTAACAGTTCCGTCAAGCAAAGCGGCATCATCCTGGGTCGTTAAATGGGCTGCAGCACGGATAACATAGGCCGCAACCGCAGCCACTTGCCAATCCCCTGCATCGGTTTTGCGGTAAAGGTTCCGCCGCAAAGCCGTTTCTAATGCCTGGGTTCCTGCGTTCAATCCCTCTTCATAGACCGCCGCACGTCCGTAATAGGCCTTAGCCATCCGTTTCACGTGCTTGCCCACAGCAAGGTCACTGACGCCCATTTCCCGCAAGCTGCGATCCATATCGCCAAACATGAGATCAAATAAGGCCTGTGTCTGTTTGGGCCCATCTGGACCTGCTAACTGAACCCGGCGAATCACCAGCACCGCATGGAGGGCGATCATGTCGAAACGTCCATCGACGCTATCGGCCACCCCATACTCGGTATAAAACTCGGGCTGACGGGCCTGCCCAACCAGCGCCCCATAGAGGCCATAGGCCGCCTGCTCTAGGCGGCGGCGCTTAAAAAAGCCGAAGACCACGGCAATCCTTTCCACTTAACTCAGTATGACTGAATGCGATCGAGAGCACAGATGTAAGGTGTTCTGCCTGCCGGGGCAATCCTCCTCTCGACCCTTGGCTGTCTTTCCTTTATCGGGAAACAAGCGTATAACCAGAAAGCCGCTGCGATTTTGCGCCGGGAGCATAAAATTGCCCCATCGTTCTTAAGATCGCGTTTAGCCCCTCGCCATCAGGATAAAGCACACCGCAATGACGTGTTCCACTCCCCCGCTGATGACCCGTCGCTCCTTCACCCTATCTCCCTTGACCAAGGATCGCCGTACTCTACGCGGCTTTGTCATGGCCATCGGGCTGGGGGCTGCCGTCCTGGTGAGCGGATGCGATGCCGAAGTTCATACCCGTGGCAATATGGTAACCCAGCGGTCACTTGAGCAAATTCAGGTCGGCCAAACCAGCCGCGCTCAGATTAGCAGCCTCTTGGGAACACCTTCTACCACCAGTATTTTTGATGGCGGAGAAACCTGGATCTATGTTGGCGCCTATACTCGGCAACAGTCCTATCACGCCATGGAAGAAATCGAACGCCAGGTCATTGCAATTTCTTTTGACCAAAGCGGCATGGTCAACAATGTCCGCTCCCTATCCAAGGAAGACGGCACCGAAATCACCATAGTCGAACGCCAGACCCCCACCGCGGGCAACGAGCTAACGGTGATGGAACAAATGCTTGGAAACGTCGGTCGCTTTAGTGGTGGCTCGGAATCCTCAGCTCAAGGGGTTACACGGCGTTAGAGCCGTTTCTCCGTTTTTGCGCGATCCCCCAAGCCGTTAGTTTTGCTCGTAAGAGCAAAATACAACATTTCCGCCCAGAAAATGGTTGCTCCCGACACTCGGGCAGCAACCATTTTTTATGGCCTATACCTTCAGAAGTTAGTGCGCGCAATAAATTAACCAGAATAGATACAACAGAACACGAAAGCGTACTAATAAATAAAACAGAAACAAATTAACATCACTACCTAGATTTAACTCATCCGCAAGCACTAATGTTATTCATATAAATTGTTTTCATGGAAACGTTTTCAAGTAAATAAAAATGTTAAAGTCTCTCACAAGACACAAAAAGCAAAAATAATTTCAATTAGATTGATAATAAACACCCGACTCTTCACGATAATCGTATTGCGATACCAGTTTGAATAAATCCCCTCATGGGGGATTTCACATTCAGGTAACCGCTGCAACCGGAGAGAGGGGCTCACACAATGACCATCCAACTGATGAAATCGGTTGATCTGAAAAGCTTGGATCTAAGAACGTTGGTTCATGAGGAAATATCAGACCTTGATACCCTGCGCAAAGCCGCTCAACTGGCGGTCACGGTAGAATTTTCCACCATCCCTGTTTATTTGACCGGCCTTTATTCCATCAGTGACCGCGCATCGAACGCCTATCAAGCCCTGCGCAGCGTGGTGATCGAAGAAATGTTCCACGTCAATCAAGCGGCCAATATTCTGGTCGCCATTGGCGGAATTCCTAAATTCACCGGGTCATCGGTTCCCACCTACCCCACCTACCTACCATCAGCCAGTACATCCAGCAGCAGCCCATTGCCCTATGTCGGCCTATTCCGCGCCTCGCAGACTGTATTTCAAAATGTCTATATGGCCATTGAAACCCCGGCTCCGTGGGATGCGCCAGCACAAGGCGACAATTACCACACCATCGGCCAGCTTTATAAAGCGCTGTGGGACGGGATCAAAAAGTGCGTTGAGCTTTATGGCGAAGACGCCGTCTTTAGCCCCGACCCCACCGCCGAACAACGCACCGATATTTATTTGGGAAAATTTGGCGGTCATGTTGTGGCCGTTTCTGACCTGGCATCGGCGCAACTGGCCATTCAGCAAATTGTTGCCCAGGGCGAAGGCGCGACCAGCGAAACCCACCCCTTGGTCCCCAGCCAGCCCTATGGTGCCTATGAACACTATGGAATGCGGACTGATGGGACCTATGGGCCTATTTTAGGCACCCCTTACGAACTATCGCATTACTACAAGTTTCTTACCGTCGCCAATGCGGGATCTTTCCCCGATACGCTGCCGATCATTTCCAGCCCCCGTATCGAAGACTTTGCCAACCCGACGGCAATCGATGCGGCCAACACCTTTAACGTTTGTTACAGCGTCATGCTGCGGGCCTTGGAAAAATCGTTCCTGGTTTCAGACAACAGCGAAGACCTCTACTTCAAAGTTGTCCTGCCGATGATGCACACCCAGTTGCCAACCCTCGCTGACTATTTGATGCAAACGCCAGCCTTTACCCATGGGGATAGTTCGGTAGGGCCGAATGCCGCGCCGACGTTTGAATATATCGATGGCGTCACTTTTAAGAGCTACATCAAATCGCTGGAAAAATTACAGGCCTTCATCAGCAAAACATCTGCCGACAGCCCGTTGCTGTTAAAAGCCACGGATGTGGCACAGGCTGTTCCCGCACAATCATCATCGGCTCTCGCTGGCTTGCACCCCAATGAAAGTAACAAAGAAGACGCCCTCAGCATGGCGCTTGGTACCGCGCGCGGTCTTAAATCCTTGGCCGAGGCCATGGGGCTAGGGCTCTAGGGATAATCCCCTAACAGCAAAACTATTTCCTGCTACAGCCCCTATCCCTGGTCGGCAGATGATCTGCCCAGTGATCAGCTTTAGCGTATGATTTTGAGTGAGGGACTTTCCATGACCACCACCTATTCCATTTTCCCCGCAGTTGGCATTGCCCGCGTTGGCAACTCGACCGATGCCTTTTACATCGGGCCCGAAGAAGCCAATGGCCTGCCGATCATGCCCGACGGATCAGCTTTTACTCCGGCGGATTTTCGTGATGCCAACGGGGCCCTACGGCGGCAGGCCGCGCGGTTCCGCATTTTTCGCAGCGTTGACGGTGGCCCGCAAGAAGAAGTGACATTAGCCAGCGCCGGCGTTTCGTCGATCAACTGGACGGCCCATTTAGCCAACAAAAAATCGTCTTGGTATGCCTTCCAGACCTACAAAGGCGAAGATGGTTACGCGCCAAACCACCCCCTGCGCAATGCCAGCGAAACCTCGCTCGCCGAACGCCGAGCGCTGATTATCGACGCTGGACCGCGCACCATTTCCGGCGCTAACGCCCCAGCCGAAACCTTTTCACGTGATAGCATCCCCGATGGTTATCCAGGATCGTTTCCACCAGAAACCCTAAAGCCTTATGCGATTGATACGATCGGCGAGCTGCAAACCGATGCCGATGGCCGCTTGCTGGTGCTCGGTGGCCTGGGACATTCGGGATCGAAAATTGATCCGCCGTCCATTGATGCTTATGCCAACAACGATGGTTGGTGGGACGACACCGCCGATGGGCCGATCTCGGCAACCCTACAAACCGACGACGGTGAAATTACCGTTTCGGGCGCTTGGGTAATGGTAGCCCCACCCAGCTATGCGCCGCAGATCGCCAATCTGGTGACCCTCTATGATACCATTTTTGATGTGGTGGTGCGCAAGCAAGGTGCCCGGCCCGATATCTTTGCTGCAGGCCTATGGAAATCCGGCGCTGACGGCTTCCTGCCCAATTTCGAGCGTGATATTAAGCCAATCTTTGAACGGGCGCAGTTTTACCCCTGGGTGACGGCAATCCCGCCCAAACCGCACAGCTTTGACTATGGCCGCATGGGGAATACCGATAAAGCCCTGAATGGCTTTCGTAAATACTACCTTGATTTCATCCGCCCACCGGGGGGTGAAAATGTCCTGACCAACGCCACCACCGGCGCCACCATGATGCCCTATTTGGCTGGTGACGATGGAATCGGCGTTTCGGCTCCGGGATCGGTGACGGCGGGAACGTCGAAATATCTGCGCCTGACCGACACGCAATATTTTTACCTGCAACAGTGGTCCGAAGGCTGGTTTACCAACGATGCCGCTGAACCCGAACAGCCCGGCGACGCCTTAACCCGTGGGGTTTTGGAAAACTGCGTTGGCGGAGCCTTTTCACCGGGCATCGAAATGACCTGGATTTCACGCAATCCCGCCATATACGAAAGCCCCTTCCGCATCAAAGCCCGGGTTAACCCACCTGCCCCCCTTAGCCTGGGCTATACGCCTGAGCTGGGTATGGAGCCCGGTGACGTTTCCCGCTATATGGCCTGCCCGTGGCAAGCGGACTTTAACGAATGTTCGTCGCAACCTATCGAAGGGCGAATTTTGTGGTGGTGGCCCGCTCAACGCCCCGAGTTTGTCTATCTGCCCCCCGAAGAAAATGGCGGTGCTGCCCTTGGGCCTCAGGTATCGTGGATTGGGACCGTCTATAATCAAAACGCTGCCGACTATATCTCGTTTTCTGATGACATCGAAATGGTCGAACATTGGCACGAGCTGGGCTTTGTCTATAACATCAGCGAGACGGACAAGCCGCATTTCGTCGAGGTCAATCGTCAGCTTCCGCGCGCACCTGGATCTAGCGGTGCCACCGGACCAAACCAAGCAGCAATCAAAAAATCGATCACGTAAGGGATCGCTTGATGACGACTGTGGATGTGGCCATTGTTGGGGCGGGGCCTGCTGGCTCCGCCACCGCTTTGGCAGTGTTGCGCGCGGGCATTCCGCGCGTAGCCTTAATTGATCGCCCGCCAGCGGGGGGCCGCCTAGGCTTGGGAGAAACAGCAGCACCACCAGTTGGGCCGCTATTAACCCGCCTGGGGCAACAAGGCATCCTTGATCATCCCCAAAGCCCACACCGCAAATATTTGGGGAACCTTAGCGCCTGGGGCAATGAAACCTTAGTCTGCGAAGATTTTCTGTTCCGCCTTTCCGGTCACGGCTGGCACTTAGATCGCCTCGCCTTTGATCAGGATTTGCGGCAGACTGCCGTTGCTCGGGGGGCGCAGCCGCTGTTAACCCATAGCCTGCGGACCTTACAGCGAAGCTCCCAGGGGTGGGATATTACCCTGCAAGACAAGACAAATAACGCCCTTAGCACCCTCACCGCCCGCGTAGTGGTTGACGCCAGTGGGCGACGGGCTGTGCTCGGCCAGCACCTGGGGATTCAGCGCCAACGCCTGGATCGCTTGGTGGCCCTGGCGGTAACAGCCTCGCCCCATGACGCCGCCGCCTTAAGCGGACGATCGTTCATCGAATCTATAGAGCATGGGTGGTGGTATGCCGCCTGCCTGCCCAACGGTCAAGCGATGGTCACCTTAATGAGCGACGACGACATCATCCGTGATCAAGGATGGCACGATAAAAGTCAGTTTCTAAAATCTTGGGCTGCAACCCGCCACCTTTCAACCCTGGTTCCTCCCCCAGATGAAAGCTGCACCATCTCCACCGTTTCAGCAGCCAGCCAGTTCAGCCCGCACGTCATTGGCGCCGGATGGCTGGCGGTAGGAGATGCCTTAATTGGTTTCGACCCGCTGACCTCGTCGGGCATTGCCGGAGCCCTAGACGACGCCTTGGCTGCCGCCGATACCATCACCGCCTGGTTTGGCAGCTCTGCCCAAGATGCTATTAAGGCCGCAAAAGCCTATAGCCACCGCGCTAACAGCACCCTTAGCCGCTATTTAAGCGAACATCGCGACCATTACCGCGCCGAACAGCGCTGGAGTGAACAACCGTTCTGGAAGCGCCGCCACAGCGGCCTGATGCCGATTGTGTAAGGAAAATAGCCCATACAGGGGGGAGTGACTTCCCCCATTTATGATGGATCTATCAAAAAGCCGTAACTGGCTCGATCATCGGGTGGCGACCTTCGCGGTCTTCGATTTCGATCACCCATAAATCTTCATCATAGGTTCCTTGGCGGGAAATATAAGTGTCAGCCTCGGCCTCTGGGCGGGGATCAGACCCCATGGCATAAACCCACACCAAAGCACCGTTGCCATCACGGGCCTGAGAAAAAACCAAACAGGTCCCGTCAAGCCGGTTAAGTTTAACGATGATTGCCCCTGCGTCGGGGTCACCGCGTCGGACCACAGCGGCAAAGGCTCCCAACATATTGCATCGTCTAATAAGGGCAGACACCCAAACTTTTGATTTTAGTTTTGCTTCTTCCACGGCATCCTACCTTGCAAATACGTCATCGCAAACAATCCCATTTGCTTGGGATTTGCCCTAGAGAGTATCCCCTATCATGAAGCTTATTGGTCGTTATCTTTCACCCTTTGTCCGCCGTGTTGGCGTTAGCCTGCACAGCCTAGACATTCCTTATACCCTGCTTCCGCTCAGCACGGTAACCGATGCCGAGGCAATTCGCACCATTACTCCCCTGGGCCGGGTCCCGGCGCTAGAGCTTGATGATGGCCTTATACTCATCGACAGCAACGCGATTTTAGACCACATCGATCAAATGGTCGGCCCAGATCGAGCGTTAGTTCCCGCCAATGGAACGGCCCGGAGCAAAGTTTTAAACTTGGTCTCCTTTGCCACTGGCGCTTGCGAAAAAATCGTCACCGCCTATTACGAACGGAGCCGCCGCCCTGCCGAGTTGAGGTGGAACGATTGGGCCGAGGATTGCGAAAAACAAGCTCGTGGTGCATTAAGCTTATTAGACGACATTCAGGCCGAACGGGGTGATCGCCCCTTGGTCGGTGCCACGCTGACACAGGCCGATATCTCAGCCATTGTTGCCTATGACTTTGCCTGCGCCGTGCTGCCGGAAACACTCGCCCCGGCAAATGCTTTCCCTAATCTTTCCGCAGCGTCAGAACGTGCCAACGCCACCGCCCCATTCGCTGAAACGCGGTGGCAGGGATAATGCACCATCAAAGACAGGAGGTCCCCCTATTTGGGATTTTCTGTACATAAAATCATTCTGTTATAGAATCTGTCGCTGCTTTTGCTACAAAGGCGGCGACACCCTTCTGCCCTTACCAGACAAAGACCTAGAGCATTTTTCAGGGCCGCAAAAAAACGGAACACGCTCTAAATGCGTTTGATCATTGCTGAAAAGCCTGCTGTCGCCGCCGCTATTTCCAATGCCTTCAATGGCCCCAAACGACCCTCTAACGGGGCTTACACTTTATCTAACGGCGATGTCGTAACTTGGCTTTATGGCCATATCGTCAGCTTGACAGACCCCGAAGATCACGACGCACGCTTTAAGCGCTGGTCGATGACAGATCTGCCGATGACCTGGCCAATTAGCCACCGGGTGAACCCGCAACACCAAGAGCATTTTAAAATCATTGTCGGCTTAGCACAGCGGGCCTCAATGCTGATCCATGCCGGAGACCCTGACCCCGAAGGGCAAAGGCTGGTCGATGAAGTGCTCGAGGTCGCAGGCCTTACCAAAAAGCCCTGTCAGCGGGTGCTGATTAATGACAATAATCCGGCCCCGATCCGCAAAGCCTTTACCAACTTACGTGATAACGCCGACTTTCAACCGCTGTCGATGTCGGCCTTGGCTCGCGCCGTCTGTGACCAACGTTATGGGTA
>CEGD01000125.1_pt1 | contig 18371 bp, 13 predicted proteins | sample 306751 | NCBI WGS metagenome assembly CEGD01 (sample SAMEA2755657, study PRJEB7226) | microbial mat metagenome | biome: microbial mat; feature: hypersaline; material: grass silage | place: USA | collected 2014-02-19 | depth 0 m
GCACAATGCTCTAGCCGCGATCGCCAAAGGCGAGGAAGGCGTCAACATCAAGCACGATCAGCAATTCTTCTTTTAGCCGCACCACGCCCGCTGAAATTCCGCGCCAACGCGGATCCAGGGTCGAGGGATTGGATTCGATATTGCGTAGCTGCAAGTTCAAAACATTGCCAACACTATCGACCATCAGGCTATAAAGCTCGGCGCCCTGTTCGACGGTGACGCACATGATATTGCCCTTGCGGTTCTTTTTATGCAGCCCCAAACGGGTCCGCACATCAATCACCGTTACGATACGCCCACGCAGGTTGATTGACCCTGCGACTTCTGGCGGTGCCAGCGGGATTTTGGCAATTTTTTCGGGGATCAGGATGTCTTGCACCCGTTCTACCGGGATACCGAACAGCTGGCCTTCCACATAGACGGTCACAAACACCTGTTCCGCCTGCCCGGCTACGGCACGGTTACCGACGGTGGCGAGTTGGCCTTGGGTGGCGGGGGTCAATTCCGTCATATCCTCTCCATCTCCGCAAAATAAGGGGGTGCGGGATTATCTATGGCAGCCCAAGCCAACAGGGCACGGCTGCACGTTTCCATAACCTAAGTCTCATGATGGCGCGAAACGGGCGGATATTCCAGCATTTTCCCGCATTCACCCCGGAACAACATGAGCAACCAACGCTGTTAACACTGTTATGAACAAGAAGCCAAAAATAGCAAAGCCTCCGTTCCAGCGCGTACCGGCGGTAAAGGCGCCGACCTGGGTCATTTGACCAACCAACATCGTCGCTGCCCCAAAGGGCGAAGAGGCCGACGTCAACGCCCATGCTCCGCTTAAAGCAACCGCAACGGCGACAGCAGGAACGCCCAGCGCCTCGGGCGAGGGTAAAGCTCCGGTCAAAACTGTTACCGACAGAATCGGATTCAGTCCAACCTGCCCAAGCAAGACCACCAGCGCCCCCAGCACCGAGAGCAACGCCCAAGGAGGTAAGGAAATGGCCTTAATGATCGCCACCACCTGATCGGGCGGCAAAAGAGTAGCCACCATCGAGCCAACAAAGGCCGCCGAGGAAAGCAGAACAATTTCTTTGCGATAGCGAGGAAAAACCGTTTGCCCATGCGCCCGCAGCCGACAAGCGGTGCTAAACAGCGACCGGGTTTGCACCAATAACCACAGACTGCCAATGGTGGGGGCGGCAATCATCACCGCCATCACCAAACGCAGATGTAACAGCTGCTGCAACAAAGCCCCCAGGCCAAAAACCGCCAGTACCAAGCCACAGATGGGCAATAACAATAGCCAACTGCCTTGAGGCTTCCACACCGTTGGCGTCATTCCCGACGGAATTTTCACCAATCGATCCAAAATCCACCCAATCACCAATAAACCAACGGCTGAAACCAGCCCCCACCCGGCGATGTCAGCCCATCCTACATTGGGCAAAGCCGACAGAACCACAGCAGTGGAGACCGTCATTGGCGACCAGACCAAAATAGCGGCGAACCCGCGATGAATCGCCGTCATCATCCGTTGCTGCCGCCGCTGTCGGCGAAGCTCTTCCATCGGGTCATCCAACGGCGTCGAGCCGGTGGCTTTGACGATTAAGGTCCCCAGCAACGCAATACAGCCAAAGTTCAAAATCAACCCGAACAGATGGCCGCCAATGGAAAGCGCCACATAGCGGCGCCCCGGAGGCTGCGCGGCGAGAAACTCCCCACAGCGGCGAACCATGCTCGATGTCTCGGCGGCTTCACGCAAAAACCCCAAAGCGCTATAGAGGCTGGCAATAAAAATCGCCCGATCCAACGCCCGTTCCAGCGCCAACACAGGCGAGGCCGCATACAGCACCGCCGGGATAATCAAAGCCCCACTCAGCAGCATAAAGATCCGCCCACCCCGCCCCAAATGAGCCCAGGCAAGCAGCATATAAACCGTGAGTCCGAACCAAGCGACGGCGCGAATGGCGGTGGTAATCCCGAGGTCTGCAGCCAGCGGCCAGACACCCCCTAAGGCATCGCTGCCCAATGTTCCAACCAGCGTTGCCCACAGCCCCCAAGTGGTGAGGCGTCCTTGCCAAACGGCCCAGGGCACCGGGCTGGGGGAATTCGCGGGCTGCGCAGGGGTCACGCTGGACACTCCTTTGGAGTCTCAACCTCGCTGCTATCGGCATTGATTTCCGAAATGGCGGGTTCTGGGGGCCAAGTATCAGGCAGTGTCACGGTCAAATGCGGCACCGACGGCGGCGCTTGGCCATCATGGGGCCGCACGGCGACTTCGACGGTGATTGTATGCTCTCCGCCGCCAACCATCACCCCCTTGATCGGGCTAACATCATCAAAGTCACGCCCCCAGGCGGCAACCACATGTTCATCAATGGCAAATTTGTTATTGGTTGGATCCAAATCAATCCATCCATGACCTGGCACCCAAACCGACACCCAGGCATGGGTGGCATCGGCGCCAATCAGACCCGAAGCATCGACTGGAGTTTTAGCGTCATCCTCGACGACGACACTATTGCCAGTCAGCAGATAACCCGACACATAGCGGGCTGCTAACCCCAAAGTCCGCAAAGCGCCGATCATCACATGGGCAAAGTCCTGACAAACCCCACGCCGCTTTGCGATCACCTGCGATAACGGCGTACTAATATCGGTGGCTTCTGAATCATAGGTAAAGCGATGAAAAATCAACGCGGTAAGCGTCATCGCCCCGTTCAAGATCGTTTCACCGGGCGGAAAGCAGGCTTCGGCCAAGGGGCGCAACTCGGGCAGCAGCGGAATCATTGGACTCGCATGCAAAAAGCCAACGGCATCACTGAGGCTCTCTGGGTCGATTTCCAAAGAACCTTGCGCCAAGGGGCAATAGCCGCCTTCGGCAAAGCGCAAGGATGGCGTCGGCGCACGCAAAATCTCGGCAACCCGCTCCCAGGCTGGAGTCGCCGCTGCATCTGGTAATGGCAAGGGATCAACAATGACATCGCTGGCCATCAAAACCGAAAGCTCGTCGTGGCTTTGTTCGATGGTAAACGATGTCAAAGCATTGCCGAAATAGTCGAACCGTTCACTGCGGCTTGCCGGCGGCGGGCTAAGCTCCAGGCGGCTCTCTTGGGTTTGCTGGCGGGGACAGTCGCGCAACAGCAAATGCGCCACATGGTGCGACAGCGTCACCGGATAGGCATAGCTATAGCGCGTACGGTGCAAAATGGTATAGCGCACCGTCATGATGCGTCCTCCGCCACGTCGTCATCATCGTCGTCGCTGGGGGCCTCGGTCGGCTTGGGATGAACCAGGGCGATTCGGTGCGGATGGCGTTGCTCTGCCGCATGCACAAAATACCGCCGCATCAGGGCATCAACCAACAGATACAGGTCTTCGCGCACGGTGGCTGTCACCGCATCAATGGTCACGCCCTTATGGCCGCGCGCCTGCACCCGGTCCAAGGATAGGGTGCGCACGGTGGCTTGGATGGAAATCACCAAACGATGTTCGGCAGTAAAGATCCGATGCACACGGTCGGGGGCGAGCATTTCCATATGCTCCATCAAACGCTCGATCTGAAAGCCCAGTGACCGTGGGTTGGTTTCATCGGCCAGCAACAAATCCAAACACGGTAAAAACCGGGGAGGAGACGGATAGCGGGCGCGGTAGGTCATTTGACTATCGGACACATCCAACGCCAACTCTAACGCCGCAGACACCGAAACGGTCGGGGTGATTTGCGTCGCGTCCAGCAGATCAAGCATGTGCAAGCCGCGCTCAATCCGCCGCCCAATATCCATGAACCGCCACCCCAAACCGCGCGTCATGCTTTCCTGCGCCAATCCCGACAGCGCTGACAAGGTGGTGATGATGTCATCAAGCGCTGCTGCCACATCGTCGGGGTCGAGGGCATCGGCCTTTACAATAGCCTCAAGCAAGCCAGGCAGGCTGCCCAAGGTGCGCCAGGTATCAATAGACAAACGATCCCGGGCGACCGTAGACGCCCGTTGCAGGTTTTGGATCGTGCCCGCCAAGGCATGGCCAATGGTCGGGTCCAGATTCACCGTCAACAAACGGTCTACGGCGCGTTCGTGTGCTTCTTCGGCGGAAAGAACCGGCCCGCCGTCTTCGGCATCGGGTTCGGCACCGCCGATCACGTCCAGCCCCAACGGTAAGTGCGCCATGCGCTGGAACAACGACAAAGCCACGGTCAGCTCTGCCGCTGCGTCGGGGCCGGCCAGTGCCCTGGTTAAAACGCCGCGCAATAAGCGACAGGTGTTTTCACAGCGTTCCAGATAGCGGCCCAGCCAGAACATATGATCGGCCACCCGCGACGGTAAATCGATTTGCCCGCGCGAGATCGCCAACAGGCGCGTCGGCTCGCTGCGGCCAAGTTCGCGCGGCTCAAAGCCCTGAAGGTTAGGCGCGGTCGGCGAAACCTCAAAAAAAGTTTCACCGTGCGACGGCACCGAATCGCGTTTTTGATCGCTCGGAACCGATAAAACCCAGGTGTCCTTTGATCCCCCCCCTTGCTGCATGGAAATCGATAGCTCGCGCGGGGAAATACCGGTGCGGGTCAAGCCGCCCGGCATCACCGCATAGCTGCCATCGCTAGCGCAACAATGGGCCCGCATCACCACCGGGCGCGGCTGAATAGAGCCCGCCTTCCACTGCGGCGCGGTGGAAAGGTCAACGGCTTCTTGTGCCACCCACAGGGCCGGATTGGCGCGCAGGCGGTCGATCCATGTTTGGCGTTCTTCTGCCGACAACACTTCACCGCGCACCAAAGGCGTGGCAACGCTAAAGGCCGGGCGCAGGGCCAGACGGTCAAGGTTGGCGATAACATACTCAAGCTCGGGCTTTTGCCCACACCACCAGGTCGCAACCGACGGCATCATCAGCTCTTCGCCCAACAACACCCGGCACAGACTGGGCAAGAATGCCATCATCACCGGGCTTTCCACCACGCCGCTCCCCAGGCCGTTACAGATGGAGACCGTATTGCGATGCACCGCCTCGACCAGCCCCGGCACGCCGAGCGTCGAGTCACTGCGCAATTCCAACGGATCACAATAAGCCCCATCGGTGCGGCGCAAAATCACATCGACAGACTTTAGACCCTCGGTGGTTTTTAGCATCACCCGCCCGTCACGAACGGTCAGATCTTCGCCTTCGACCAATAATAACCCCAAGGTACGCGCCAAATAAGCATGCTCAAACCAGGTTTCGTTATACGGGCCAGGAGTGAGCAAAATGATGCAAGGATCGTCGCGATTCAGCGGTGCCCGCGCTGCCAAAGATTCGCGCGCTTTGGTAAACCACGGCGCCAAACGTTCAACGCCGCATTGACGATAAAGATCAGGGAGAACCCGCGAAATAATCGAACGATTTTCTAACGTGTAGCCCGTTCCCGACGGCGCTTCGGCGCGGTCACCAATCACCCACCACAGGCCATCAGGCGAACGCGCCAGATCCGCCGAATAGAAATGCAGGCACGGCCCCCGTTCCGCCCCGCTCTCGCGCCAGCCGACCAACGAGCGCAAAAAGGCCGGGTTTGCATGCACTACCGCCGGGGGGAGTAACCCACTGCGCATTAAGGCCTGCGGGCCGTAAATATCATCAAGAATGGCATTAAGCAGCGTTGCCCGCTGCTGCAAAGCCAGTTCCAGCCGCTGCCAATCGGCGCCCTCGATCACCATCGGCACCGGATCTAGGCGCCATTGGCGCACGGTTCCCAAGGGGTCACCATAGACGTTATAGGTCACGCCATTGGCCCGTAACAGCCGCTTGCCGCGCTCCCAGCGGCGGGTCATGCCGTCGGCGCCGATATTTTGCAAGCCACCACGCAGGCGTTGCCAATGGGGCCGCACCTGACCATCAGGGCCAATCATTTCATCATAAATTCCCGCCGTCGGCGCATAGGGCAAGGCACCAGCCTCGGCCTGCGCAATCGCGGCATCACGCGGTTCGGTGGTGGGGGCTAAAGACAGCTGTTCCACCAACGGCGTATCCATGGTCAGCGGCATTTTGCCCTCACACTTTCGACCCTAAACAGTCCTGCTCTATGCACCCGATCGCCATCATCGTTAGGCCCAGCGCTATCGCTTCCCATACTGCCGCGCCACCATCCACGCCTGCCCGACACTGATCGCCGGATCCCCGGGAGAAAGGCGGTTAGCCATCAACGGCGTAATCCCCGCCTGCGATAGCCCCATACTCACCGCCTGTCGTAGGACTTGATTAAAAAAGCATCCGCCCCCCAGGGGAGCAATCACCGGCAAAGCGCGGTCAGCCACATGCTGCAACAGCCAATCAACCAGCGCCGCCGCCAAGGTGCCATGAAACAAATTAGCCCCTTGCCGCTGGAGCCCGCTATCAATCGCACCACAGTCCTGCCCAGCACCCAGATCGGCGAGCGCTGCCATCAAAGGAGCAAGGCACAGACTGCCGTCGGCGGCAATCGACCACCCCTTTTCCATCACTTGCGGCGCGTCAACCATGCGCTCCAGCGCCATCGGCGCTTCTCCTTCAAAGGTGGCAACGGGAACCACCCCTAACAAGCCGCAAGCCGCATCAAAAAGCCGCCCACACGAAGATGTGAGCGGACTATTAAGTGCCTTATCGAGCATTTGCCCCAGCAATCGCACGGCACCAGCGCCACCAGCAACATCAGAAAAACGCTCAAGCGCCTCGGCAAAGCGGCCCAAGCGATGCAGTTCGGCGCAAGCCATGCGCCAAGGATGGCGTGCAGCCACATCGCCGCCGGGTTGGGCAAGCAGAGCCAAACCGGCGGGGCGGCTCCAGCCCCCTGCACCGTCAATGGCGATCAGCTCGCCGCCCCAGGAGGCATTCCCCACCCCCAGGCCAAAGCCATCCAAAGCCAAACCCAACCCCTGGCAACGACCGGCGGCTAAGTCCACCGCCGCCTGGGGGTGTTCGATCATCAGCGCCCCCATGTGGGCGGCATGATGCTGCACCGCCACCGCAGGGCAGTTCCACTCGCTGGCGAGCACCGCCGCTAAACGCGAAGAGTAAAAATCTGGATGTAGATCATGGGCAATCGCACAGGGCATAACCCCGGCATCGGCGACCATTTGGCGCGCGGTTGCCTCAAGCACCGCCGCCGCCTGCGGGCTATCAAGGTTGCCAATATCCCCAGATACCAGCGCCGTACCGTCAACAATCAGGGTGACTGTGGCCTTAAGAAAGGCACCCAAGGCAAGCACCGGCGCCACCGCAAGCCCCTGGGGCAGCGCCAAGCGATCCATCACCGACACGGCGACGGCAGGAGGTAAAGACGAAACAGGAGATCTGACCATCACCAACGAACCAATCTAATAAGATCGGATCAAGCCCTACTTACGCCAATGCGGCAAGCCAAAGAGTCGGCTTACCGCATTTTGTCACAGAATAATTATCTATGCGCACCCCTAGGAGGCGAAGATATCCTTGTATTGCTCTCGCAGCAGGGCTTTTTGCACTTTGCCCATGGTATTACGCGGCAAGCTGTCCAAGAAAAATAGCTTCTTGGGCACCTTATAGTTCGCCAGATGATCCTTAAGATGGCCGAGAATCGCCGCTTCGTCGGTTTCGACCTTGCCATCCTTGACCACAAACACCAAACCCACTTCGCCAAAGTCCGGGTGTGCCACACCAACGACAGCGCTTTCATCAACGCCGGGCAGGTCGTCAATCACCCCTTCGATTTCCTTGGGGTAAACATTATAGCCGCCGGAAATGATCATATCCTTGGCCCGGCCAACGATATTCAAATAGCCGTCAGCATCAATCATCCCCACATCGCCAGTTTTAAACCAGCCATCAGCGGTGAATTCTTCCTTGGTCTTTTCAGGCATCCGCCAATAGCCTAGCATGACGTTGGGGCCCAACACCTGAATATCACCCACCTCGCCCTGGGCCAGCGGAGTGATCCCATCTTCGGCCACCACGCGCGCAGAAATACCAGGGAACGGCATTCCAACCGATCCCGGACGCCGTTCGCCGTCATAGGGGTTGCCGGTGTTCATGCCGGTTTCGGTCATCCCATACCGTTCCAGAATTGCATGGCCGGTGCGGTCGGTGAACGAGCGGTGCGTTTCAGCCAGCAACGGCGCCGAGCCCGAAGTAAACAGGCGCATATGACTGGTCAGCGCCCGGTCAAACCGATCACTGCTCAGCAACCGGGTATAGAACGTCGGCACCCCCATAAAGGTGGTTGCCTTGGGCATTTGATCCAAAACCTGCGCCAGATCGAAACGATCCAACCAAATCATCGACGCCCCGCTCATCAAAACGCAATGGCAAGCAACGAACAGGCCATGGGCATGGAAAATTGGCAGTGCGTGCAACAAAACATCCTGCGCCGTAAAGCGCCAGCTTTCCGCCAAGGCCACGCCATTAGACGCCAAATTGCGCTGGGTGAGCATCGCTCCCTTGGGCTTGCCGGTGGTGCCCGAGGTATAGAGCATGGCAGCCAAATCATCATCGCCGCACTCAACGGCGGCAAACTCTTCGCTCACCCCTGCGGTCGCCTCAATAAAGCTGCCGGTTCCATCGGTGGCCAAAGTATAGACCCGAGCAACGCCATGGCGCTGGGCTATGGTCTGCGCCATGCTTTCGTCTTCGGGACGGCAGAGGAACGCAGCAGGCTCGGCATTACCAATCAAGTAATCAATCTCGTCCTGGCGATAGGCGGTGTTCATCGGCAAAAAGACAAACCCAGCCCGCAAACAGGCAAGGTATACCATCAGCGCTTCGGGGCTTTTTTCCACCTGCACCGCCACCCGGTCGCCCTTGGTCACGCCAGCGTCGCTTAAAAACCGAGCATAGCGCCCGCTGATGGCTTCGGCCTGGCCATAGGTAATGATCTTGCCGCCAGGCGTGGTCAGCAACGGCGTGCTAAGATCAGCGGGAAAGCGGCTGCGGATCTGGGCGTAAAGCGACTGTGTCATGGGTTTCCGTCCCTGTGCTATTTGTTTGCTTGCTTGTTGCTTGGTCGTTCTGTGTGCGCTGATCGCCATAATGCCGACCATTAAGACTCCCCGCGCAGGGAGCGGGGCGAGATATTGTATACAATTTACCTAGCATGTGAATAATTTTTCAGCAATGAAAATGACTCTCATGCCCACTGAGCTTTGCCATACGGTCATAGCTATCCCCCCGAACGAGGACTCGACCGCCAGCAGAGGGCCGTGAAACAATAGCCTCAGACGCCACAAAATTTGTGTGATGACAAAGGAGAACTCCCTTGCAGATCAAAACCCCCTATCTGCTGTTCCTCGGTGATGCTGCTGATGACTTGGCAGCAAAGACTGCCGCAGGCATTGCCCAATGGCGCCCCGAGTTCTGCGTTGGTCAATTGCGCCTTGATGGCTGCAATACCACGCTTGGCCTGCCCGACATCACCATTGCCCAGGCTGTGGAACAAGGCGCCCGCACCATGGTGATCGGCGTGGCCAATCGCGGCGGTGTCATTTCCGCTGCGTGGCAAGATACCCTCATCGCCGCCATGGCCGCAGGTCTGGATCTGGCTGCCGGTCTGCATCAGAAGCTCGCCGATATTCCTGCCCTGACCCAAGCCGCCATGGCCCATGGCCGCGCTCTGTCTGACGTCCGCCACGCCAGCGGCCCGCTGACCGTGGGCACTGGCGCCCCACGGTCGGGAAAACGCCTGTTGGCAGTGGGAACCGATTGTTCGGTGGGTAAAATGTATTCCACCCTGGCCATTGAAAAAGAAATGCGCGCCCGAGGTATCGCGGCTGATTTCCGCGCCACCGGGCAAACCGGGATTTTGATTACTGGGGCGGGGATTTCGGTCGATGCCGTGGTCTCTGACTTTATTTCCGGCGCCACCGAAGCCCTCTGCCCAGCCAATGACGCCAACCATTGGGATATTATCGAAGGCCAAGGCTCGCTGTTTCACCCCTCCTTCGCCGGGGTTTCCATGGGCCTGCTGCACGGCGCCCAGGCGCGCGCGCTGGTCATGTGTCACGAACCAAACCGCCCGCATATGCGCGGCCTACCCCATCAATCGTTACCCGACCTTGCCGCCTGCGTTGCCTTGAATGAACGCTGCGCCCGCCTGACCCAACCCGATGCGCAGGTGATCGGCTTTAGCTTTAACACCTCGAAACTATCGTTAGACGACGCTAAACGGGTTTTACAGGAAACCGAAGACGCCTTTGGCCTGCCTGCCACCGACCCGGTACGCTTTGGCGTTGCCGCCCTGGTCGATGCGGCGGAGGGCCTGAAATGACCCCCCTGCCCGATCTTTCCACCGTATCCTTAACCGCCGAACATCAAAGCTGGCCCCTGGCCGAAGCCTTCACTATCTCGCGTGGATCTAAAACCTCCGCCGAGGTGGTTCTGGTCACTCTAAGATGCCACCGCGACGATGGAACCTTGGTCAGCGGCCAAGGGGAATGCGTGCCCTACACGCGATACGGAGAAAGCGTGGAGGGCGTGCTCCGCACTCTGCGCGACCTTCCTCGCCCTGATCCCGTTGCCTTGCCCGCCGGGGCCGCGCGCAATGCCCTGGATTGCGCCCTGTGGGATCTGCGCGCCAAATGGACCGGGCAGCCCATTCACAGCCTGCTCGGCTGCCCTGCTCCCCTGCCCATCGAAACCGCCGAAACAATCAGCCTTGCCAGCCCGCAGCAGATGGCCGACAAGGCCCGCCGCTTGGCCGACCGACCTTTGCTCAAGGTGAAAGTTGGCGGCGATTCTCCTTTGGAACGCCTACAAGCCGTGCGCACCCAAGCCCCGAAACCGCGTTTGATTGTTGACGCCAACGAGGGCTGGAACTTTGAACAGCTGCGGGACCTATTGCCCGATCTCGCCGCCCTTGGCTGTGATTTGATCGAACAACCCCTGCCCGCTGACGAAGATCAAGCCTTGGCCGGGCTTGGGGTGCCAGCGGTTCCCCTATGCGCCGACGAATCGGTGCATGATCGCCAAAGCCTCGGGCGCCTGCGCAGCCTGTATCAAGCGGTTAATATCAAGCTCGATAAAACCGGTGGCCTCAGCGAAGCCCTCGCCTTGAAAGCCGCAGCCCAAGATGCCGGATTTGCCATCATGGTCGGCTGCATGGTCGGTACATCCCTGGCCATGGCACCGGCGCATCTGTTGGCGCAGGGAGCAGCCTTTGCCGATCTTGATGGGCCCTTAATGCTAAAGCATGATCGTGACCATGGGTTAAAATTCAACCATGGAACGATTTACCCATCAAAGAGCTCCCTATGGGGATAATAACCCGATAAAAGAGCAGGAATTCCCATCCATATAGCGTACTACCTGCGGTTTCTCTTGAAACTGAGAGTAAGGACAAGTATCGCTATAGGATGGTTCCTCATGGGGTAGTCCCGGCGGAGCGGGGCGACCCCCTTACAGTGGAAAGGAGGGCGCCTCGGCGTATGGTGCGCAACGCGCACGGTGCGAGGCCGCCTTGTAGAAAAGAATGGGCCTTGGAAACGTTTTGCTTAAAGCCCCATCCCGGTTTCTCTCCGAGATGAGCCTGGATCTGTTGCATGACCTGATTGTGCCCTCCTTGCATTCGCCCCTGGTGCGACGGCGGCGGGCGCAGCTTATCAGCTCGCGGGTTTATTTGGTGGCGATTACCTTTGCCATCCTGACCCCCCTCTGGATCGTCGTTGACGTCTATTTTTTCCCCAATCCACTCTGTTGGTATTTGGCAGGCTTACGTGCGGCGGCGGCGACGGCGTTTGCCGCGGTTGCCTTTGGCTTTAGCCGTAGCAACGAACGCATCGGCGTCGCGCTCAAGGCGCTGGCGGCATTACTGGCCGTGCCAGTGGTGTTTTTCCTGATCTCTGATCCGCTGATGATGGGCTACGAATTCGATAGCCTGCAGTTGGCCCTGGCGGCGGGCTATGCCTTTTTGCCGTTTGTGATGGTTGCCGGCCTATCGGTCTTTCCCATCACCGCCGCCGAAGGCGCGGCCTTTTCGGCCCCTTTGATCTTGTCGATGGTCGCCATTGTCATCGGCGGCTATGAACTGCTGCCGTTTTCGTCCTATCTAGGGGCCTTATGGCTGTTGGGTCTGTTGGCGGTGGTGGCCACTCTGGCCGGGATGAGCCAGCTACATTTCATGATGGCCCTGGTGACACAGGCCAGCCACGACGTCCTAACCAAGGTCTATACCCGTCGCGTTGGCGAAGAGCTGTTGACCGTTCAGTTTTTGCATGCCGAACGGCAAGATAACCCGATGGCGCTGGCCTTTATCGACCTGGATAATTTTAAAAGCGTCAACGATGTCTTTGGCCACGAAGAGGGTGACCGTACCCTGATCCGCGCTAGCGATTGCCTGCGTAAAATCCTCCGCCGTGGCGATATCGTCGTGCGCTGGGGCGGTGAAGAATTCCTGATCATCATGCCGATGACCGATGCTGACGGCGCCCGGATGGCCATTGAAAGGTTACATGTCGAAGGCTTAGGTCTGCGCCCTGATGGGATTCCCCAGACCGCTTCTATTGGCATTGCCGAACGCAAGGCTGATGCTCTGAAAAGCTGGGGTGACCTAGTGGAAAAGGCAGATCATCGTATGTATCACGCCAAAAAATCGGGAAAAGATCGCGTGGTCACTGTCGGTGAAATCATGTTCCCCGCATCGTCAAAGGATCCGCTGCAAACGGCCCCGGCCCCGGCTGCGTCCTAACTTAACAGCAAATCCCGAGGTGGCGCACAGCGCCAGCGACGACGCATTTGCGTAAAAACAGAGTCAAATCCCGAGGTGGCGCGCAGCGCCAGCGACGACGCATTTGCGTAAAAACAAAGTCAAATCCCGAGGTGGCGCACAGCGCCAGCGACGACGCATTTGCGTAAAAACAGAGTCAAATCCCGAGGTGGCGCACAGCGCCAGCGACGACGCATTTGCGTTTGACCAGAGTCAAATCCCGAGGTGGTGAAATCATCATCTCGGGATTTTTTTCGCTGATCATCCTGCCGCCATTCTGGGCAACAGGCGCATTTCCCAGTACAGACAACAAAAAACCCCGCATCGCAAGGATGCAGGGTTTCCGTCCCCCGAGGGGGAAATATGGGGCGAGTGATCGGGATCGAACCGACTACCTCCTGAACCACAACCAGGCGCTCTAACCGAGTGAGCTACACCCGCCACATTGTGTGAGCGGGTTTGTATCGCCGTTGCAGGGGTCCCGTCAAGCATCAAAAACAGAAATTTCGTTTTTTTTTCACCAACACCCCCACAACGAGATCAACGGAATGTTTTCGCCAGCAGGTCTAACGCCTTATCAATCTCGTGATCGGTTTTTGCAAAACAAAAGCGAATGGTCGATGTCGGCGTCTGGGTCCCAGGTCGCGGCGCATAAAAGGCCGAGATCGGTACCGTTGCCACCCCAACTTCGCTCACCAACCACTGACAGAACTCGCTATCCCCCAGATCAGACAGCGCCGAAAAATCAGCAGAGAGGAAATAAGTCCCCTGGGCAACTAGGGGCTTAAAGCCAATGGACGCCAAACCGTCCGATAAATGATCACGACGGCGAACCAGCTGCCCCGCTAGCCCGGTGACGTAATCATCGCGATTGGCCAACCCCCAGGCCACCGCCATCTGTGGGGCAATCGGCGAGGTAAAGGTCAAAAATTGATGCGCCTTGGCCACCGCCTGCATCAGCTCGGGCGCGGCAACGATATAACCGACCTTCCAATTGGTGACCGAAAAAACCTTGCCGAACGAGCCAATGCGCACACAGCGCTCCCGCATGCCCGGCAGGGTCATCATCGGCACATGCTCTAGGCCATCAAAGACCAAATGCTCGTACACTTCGTCGCAGATCACCGTGGCGTCATAGCGCTCCGCCAGGGCGGCAATGGCCGTCAGTTCTGCACGGCTAAACACCTTGGCGCAGGGATTGGCCGGCGTGTTGATCAACACCAACTTGGTGCGATCGGAAAAGGCGTCTTTTAACGCTTGCTCAGGAATTTCCCACTGCGGTGGCGCCAAGCGCACCAGCTTTGCCACCCCACCAGCGCGGCGAATAATCGGCAGATAGCTATCGTAAAGGGGCTCGAACAAAACCACCTCGTCACCGGGTTCGATCAGGCCGAACAGGCAATCTGCCAAAGCCTCTGTCGCACCGGCGGTGACCATCACTTCGCGCTGCCAATCCACATCAAGGCCGTAATAGGCTTTTTCATGGGCCGCAATCGCCTGGCGCAGATCTGGGATTCCCATCATTGAGGGATATTGCTGCGGCCCGTCCCGCATCGCCAAAGCACCCTGTTCGATGATATCACGGGGTTCTAACCCCTCGGGCGTACCCTGCCCCAGGTTTACCGCTCCGTGTTTTTGCGCAAGCTGGCTCATCACCTCGAAAATGGTGGTGCCATAGGATGATAAAATGCTGTTCGCCGCCTTCATTCTCCGCCGTTCTCCGCCGTTGGTACTGCGTTATGGACCATCGTCCTGCTAACATCAGGCTTACCATGGGCGCGACCTTTGCGCAAAAGGCAGCTTTGGTGCGTTTTATGCATAGACTGAACAACGACCACCCTATGGATCACGACAAACCGCCCACCCAAAGGGGTAAACGCAAGGCCACACTCTTTTTGTGCCTAAATTCAAGGCAGCACATGCCACATTAGTGGGCAAAAAACTGCCGTTTACCGTTGAAGTGCAGCACCGAACTGACGGAAAATATGGTATTTTCGCCACATTGTGCGGTTGGCACGGGGCGTGATAGAGAAGAACAGGGCAACCACAGACGACACCCCCAACGGCGGTCTTTTAAAACCCCCGTTTGGGTAGCGTCAGGACAAGGGAAGAGACACTCGGCTCATGAAGAAGATCGAGGCGATTATTAAGCCGTTCAAACTTGATGAAGTAAAAGAAGGCCTGCATGAAATCGGCCTGCAAGGGATCACCGTTACCGAAGCCAAAGGCTTTGGTCGCCAGAAAGGCCATACCGAGCTTTATCGGGGTGCCGAGTACGTGGTCGACTTTCTCCCCAAGGTGAAAATCGAACTGGTGGTCGAAGACGGTCTGGTTGAACGGGCCATCGAAGCTATTTCCCAGGCTGCCCATACCGGTCGCATCGGCGACGGAAAAATTTTCGTTTCCCACATCGAAGAAGCGGTGCGCATCCGTACCGGCGAACGCGGCACAGAAGCCGTCTAAGCCGTTAACGGCCCGCTTACGGCGTGGCCGGTGGATGATCGCGGGTGGCAGAAAACAAAACTGCTTGCCTTTATCCGCCGAATATCGGCCTGTTCGTCAAACGCAAGGGAAACGCCCTGGCATCGACGGTCAGACCACCCCTCGCGTTAGTTTTTAGTCACATAGACGGGATTAGGGATCATGTCCGACGTCAATAAAGTTCTCGAGATGATCAAGGAAAACGACGTAAAGTACGTCGATTTTCGGTTCACCGACCCGCGCGGTAAGTGGCAACACACCGCCCAGCACGTCTCCACCGTTGATGAAGACCTGCTGACCGAAGGTGTCATGTTTGATGGTTCGTCGATTGCTGGTTGGAAAGCCATCAACGAATCCGACATGATCCTGATGCCGGACCTGTCCAGCGCCGTGATGGATCCGTTCACCGCCCAGCCGCAGCTGATCTTGTTCTGCGACATCCTAGAGCCGTCCACCGGGCAGCCCTATGATCGCGACCCGCGCTCGATCGCCAAAAAGGCCTTGGCCTATATGGACAGCGTCGGCATCGGCGACACCGCGTTCTTTGGCCCCGAAGCCGAATTCTTCGTCTTTGACGACGTTCGCTTCAGCGTGCAGATGAACAAGGTCTCCTTTGAACTCGATTCCGAAGATGCCGCTTGGGTGACGGATAAGAGCTACGAAGAAGGCAACTTTGCCCATCGTCCGATGGTCAAGGGCGGCTACTTCCCGGTTCCCCCGGTCGATTCGGGCACCGATATGCGCGCCGAGATGGTTTCCGTGATGCTCGAAATGGGCATTCCCATGGAAAAGCATCACCACGAAGTGGCCTCGTCGCAGCACGAGCTGGGCGCCAAGTTCGGCACCCTGATTCAGGCCGCCGACTGGATGCAGATCTACAAGTACTGCGTCCACATGGTTGCCCACTCCTATGGCAAGACCGCAACCTTTATGCCCAAGCCGCTGGCTGGGGATAACGGCTCGGGCATGCACGTTCACCAGTCGATCTGGAAAGACGGCAAGCCGCTGTTCGCTGGTTCGGGCTATGCTGACCTGTCGGAAATGGCCCTGTACTACATCGGCGGGATCATTAAGCATGCCAAGGCGCTCAACGCCTTCACCAACCCGTCGACCAACTCCTACAAGCGTCTGATCCCCGGCTTTGAAGCCCCGGTTCTGTTGGCCTATTCGGCGCGCAACCGTTCGGCCTCTTGCCGTATTCCTTACGTTGCTTCGCCCAAGGGCAAGCGCGTGGAAATTCGCTTCCCGGATCCGACCGCCAACCCCTACTTGGCGTTCACCGCCATGCTGATGGCTGGCCTCGACGGTATCCAGAACAAGATCCACCCCGGCGATCCGATGGACAAGAACCTGTACGACCTGCCCGCCGAAGAGCTGGCCCAGGTTCCGACCGTTTGCTGTTCGCTGCGTGAAGCCCTGGAATCTGTCAAAGCTGACAGCGACTTCCTGACCAAGGGCGACGTCTTTACCCCTGACTTCATCGACGCCTATGTCGATCTGAAGTGGGAAGAAGTCTATGCCTATGAACACACCCCGCACCCGATCGAATACCAGCTGTACTATTCCTGCTAATTAGCAGGGCAGCGAACCTTGGGACGTCCTGCGTCCCAAGGGGGCGCGTTTGAAAAACCCCCGTCAGGAAACTGACGGGGGTTTTCTTATGCAACCGCCCCCGCACATGACGGGGACACCCTAAAAAAGACGCCGCAAGGCTACGCCCCTACTCCGCAGGGATCCGTAAAACTTGACCAGGATAGATTTTATCCGGGTCGGTCAGCATGGGCTTATTGGCCGTAAAGATTTGCGGGTACTTGCTGGCGGAACCGTAATGAGCCTTAGCGATAACCGATAGGGTGTCACCCTTTTGGACGGTGTAAAACGTTGCAGCAGGCTCGTCAGAGGCGACCTCGATGGTTTCCTCGACCTTTCCAATGCCTCTGACGTTACCAGTGGCCAGAATGATCTTTTCCTTTATTTCCTGGCTGGCGGCTTTCCCGCTCACCTTCACTGTATCGCCATCAACCACGATGTCTAAGCCTTCAGCCTCTAGGCCCAGGTCATCGACAGCCGCTTTGATAGCGCCGGCATCGGGTTCTGCCGAGCCACCGATACCAATCATAGCGCCAACATCTTTGATGAAATCAAACATACCCATAGTGTTGCTTCTCCAGAATAAAATGGGAAAATGACAATCAAAGCCTTTGAGTGCAGAATCAGCGGCTGAAAAAGCCACCGATGAAATCATCGACCATCGAACCGTTACCGCCTTTGTCGAGCATGGATGCCAGAAAGTCGCCTGCGTCATCAATGCTTGATTTGAACCTACACTGTTTTTGTTCCGGTCAGATCCCCATGTTAAGCGGCTCTCTGTTCGAAGACCACAGGTGATTTTCCGCCGAAGGGGCAGTGGTTTTGAACCCGCCATGATTGTGACAAATATAAAAACCTCCCCATCATGATCAAAGCCCTTTCCCCTATCCCTAACCCACAAAAAATTGCCCTCCCATTTTATCTGGGAGGGCAATGATGCTGTTTTAGAGCAGTCTTCGTTCTCTTATCCAGCGCGAATTTGGGTCAAAAAGGCTTCCATCTCGCGGTTCAGACGATCGGTTTCTTGATTCACCTTTTGTGCAGCATCCAAAACGTGGCGTGATGCGTCACCGGTCTCTTCAGCGGCTTCGTTAACAGCCTGGATGTTATCAGAGACCCCTTGCGTGCCATGGGCCGCTTGGTGAACGTTATGGGTGATCTCGCGCGTGGCCGCGCCTTGTTCTTCGATGGCCGCCGCAATAGCCGAGGCAATGGCATCAATGCGGCCAATGGTTTCCCCAATCCCGCGCAGCGCCGACACGGCGTTTTGGGTTGCCCCTTGCACCTCGGTAATCTGTGCCGAAATTTCTTCGGTGGCCCGGCCAGTTTGGCTGGCTAAGTTTTTCACTTCGTTTGCAACCACGGCAAACCCTTTGCCCGCGTCGCCGGCACGGGCAGCTTCGATGGTGGCGTTTAGGGCGAGCAAGTTGGTTTGATTGGCGATATCGGTAATCAGAGCGACCACTTCGCCAATTTTTTGTGCACTGTTTGCTAACCCCTGCACCAAGGCATCGGATCGCTTGGCTTCCTCGACGGCGGCGTGGGCGATCTCGGACGACTGCGTTACTTGGCGGCCAATTTCCAAAATCGAGGCTGCAAGCTCTTCGGCAGCGGCAGCAACGGTCTGCACATT
>CEGD01000738.1_pt1 | contig 18121 bp, 19 predicted proteins | sample 306751 | NCBI WGS metagenome assembly CEGD01 (sample SAMEA2755657, study PRJEB7226) | microbial mat metagenome | biome: microbial mat; feature: hypersaline; material: grass silage | place: USA | collected 2014-02-19 | depth 0 m
AGACCGGGGTTTGGGGCCCGAGGCCCCAAGAAAGGCCGCCTGCAAGGCTGCCCGTCAGGGCACACCCTCCCCCCTTCCCCACGTTCCCCCGATGCAAAGGGCTGTCCCTCCGACGGGGGACGGTCTTATGGGGGGGTTGGTGTGGGGTTAGGGTGTTTTTACCGAGGCGGACTGACTGTAAGGAGCGCTGTTGTGATTGGATTGATTGAGGCTGCCATTGTTGAACGGCTGGTGAGTTCTGCGCCGTTTTTGGACTATGGCCTGAGCGCGGCGGCGGCGACGGAGGGTCAGTTTTCCACGGCGGAAGGGATTGCGCAGGTGATATCTGGGCTTCCTGGTGCGTGGGTACGCTACCAGGGCAGCGGCGACGGCCCCAAGCAGATGGGGGCTGCGCGGTGGCGGATCGAGGCGCAGTTTAGCGTTTTGGTTGCTGCGGGGGCCGCACGTCAGAGCGGGGGGGATGTTGGCAGCTATCAGCTGTCCTCTGACGTGATCGCGCTGCTGTTGGGTCAGAGGTTAGGCCTAGATATTTCTGCCTTTTCGCTTTTGGCGGTGCGTTTGGTTCCGACGGCACCCTTAGCACAAAGCCCGGTGTCGGTTTTGTCGGTGGACTTTTCCACCAGCTTTGTTGTCGGGGCTTTAGCCGATGCTTTGAGTGCATCGTTGGCCGATCAGGTCGCGGCCTTTGCGGGCCAGGCCGATGGTTTGAGCCTGGCGATGGCGCAGGCAGCGGAGATTGGCGATTTGGCCAGTTCGGCCAACACCTGGGCGGTGCGAAAGAACGCGACTGTTTTGGGCAACCCTGCGGGGGCTGGCCCGGTCACTGACACCATCACCCTGGAGACCGGCTCATGAGCCCGGAGACGATTTTTATCAAGCCATCCCGGCCTGACATGCTGGTACGCGACCCTCAGACGGGCAAGGCGTTGCTGGTATCTGGCGAGTGGAAGCAACCCTCCAGCCATTGGCAAAGGCGCCTTTGGGATGGATCGGTGGTCGAGGCGGTGCCTGTGACCAAACCTTGAGCTTTTTCCGATCCTTGGGGATCGCAAAACGTCTCTAAATCATTGTTATAACAGCAAATACGTCGATACAAGTATTCCTGGCTTGTTCGATGCTTGCTCTTAGGAGTCATACGAATGGCAATCTCCTTCAATCAGATCTCTGCGTCCTTGCGGACGCCGGGGTTTTACGTCGAGTTTGATAACTCTAAGGCGATCAAGGGCTTGGCTCTTGATATTACCCGCCCGTTGATGATTGGCCAGATGCTCGACACCGGCAGCGCCACCGAATTTGAACCGGTGCGCGTTACCAGCACCCAACAGGCCGTTAGCCTGTTTGGCCGTGGTTCGATGGCTGCCAATATGGTCAGCGCTTGGAAAAATGCCAACGAAAACAGCGATCTTTGGGTTATGCCCTTGTCGGATAACGCTGCGGGTACCGTGGCAACCGGCGCCATTACTTTGGCCGGCACCGCCAGCAAATCGGGGACGCTTTGCGTTTATATCGGTGGCGAACGGGTGCAGGTCGGAATTACCGCTGGCAACACCGCCGCGATTGCCGCTGCGGCCTTGGTCGAAGCGATTAGCGATGCGCCTGACCTGTTGGTCACTGCCACCGCCACCGCTGGCGTCGTCACCCTGACCTGCCGCCATGCTGGCGCGGTGTTCAATGACCTTGATCTGCGGGTGAACTATTACAGCGGCGATCAAAACCCGGCTGGTTTGCGGGCCACCATTACCGCCATGACCGGCGGTACGGCGAACCCGGATTTGGCCGACGCTTTGGCTGCTTTGGGCGATGTTCAGTATCACCACATTGTTTGTCCCTATGCCGATGCGGCCAACCTTGCCTTGCTGACCGCTGAACTTGCCGACCGCTGGGACGGTATGCGCCAGATCGAAGGCCAAGTTTGGGGCGCGGCTGTGGGCACCCACAGTGAATTGTCCAGCGTGGGCGCGGCGCAAAATTCCGAAGTGATTTCGCTGTTGGGCGTTTCGTCCAGCCCGACCCCGCCTTGGTGTTTGGCCGCCATTTATGCCGCGATTTCGATCAAGGCTTTGGATATCGACCCGGCCCGCCCGCTGCAAACCCTGGTGTTAAAAGGCATGTTGGCCCCAGCCGAAGCCGACCGCTTTACCCGCAGCGAACGCAATCTGTTGCTGTTTGATGGCATCAGCACCTTTACCGTTGGCCCCGATGGCACCTGTGCCATTGAACGCGCCATCACTACCTATCAGGTCAACGACGCTGGCCTGCCTGACGCATCGTATTTGGATGTGGAAACCCTGGCGACTTTGGCGGTGTTGCGCCGGTCCTTGCGCGCCCGTTTGGCGCAGAAGTACCCGCGTCACAAGCTGGCCAATGACGGCACCAGCTTTGGTTTGGGTCAGGCGATTGTTACCCCGTCCATTTTACGCGCTGAACTGATCGCCCTGGCCCGCCAGTGGGAAGAACACGGCTGGGTGGAAAACCTCGACGCTTTCAAAGACGCCTTGATCGTTGAACGCAACAGCGACGATCCCAACCGCGTTGATGCGGTGATCCCGCCTGACCTGATTAACCAGCTGCGCGTTTTTGCCGGCTTGGTTCAGTTCCGCCTGTAAGGGCTGCGGGCTTTAGACGTCATCGATAACAAATTGTTTTAATTGGCAAATACGCTGTCACAGGTGCAGGGCACTTGTGAACACCTGTTTGCTTTTAGGAGACTTTCCATGCAGTACCTCGGACGGGCCAGCATCACCTATGACGGCCAAGAAATCGACAGTATGCCCGGTGCTAAAATCAACCTGGGCGGCATCAAACGCAAACAGGTCGTTGGGATGCACCGGGTTGGCTATTCCGAAGAAGTCGCCGCCGCCACCGTGGAATGCGATTTGATGGTTTCGGCGACCACCCCGATTGAAGAAATCCGTTCCATTGCTGGGGCTACCGTGGTGTTCCGCACCGACATCGGCAAGGCCTGGATGATCCGTGATGCCTTTATCGAAGACCCCCTTGATGTCACCAGCGGCGACGGCGGCAAGGTCAAAATCAAACTGACCGGTGCCCCGGCGGAAACTGTCTAACCACCGACTTTGCATTTTAACGACATGATCTAAGGCGGTTTTTGCCCCCTCACAGGTGCAAGAACCGCTTTAAGAGGAGCCTGAAACCATGGCCGCAAAGCCCACATATACCATTACCCTCGACAATCCCTTTAGCCACAACGGGGCGACCTACGACAGTCTGACCCTGCGTGCGCCCACCGTCGGCGACCAGTTAGACGCGGTGAAACCCGGCATGAGCGCCCCCCAGGCCGAAGTGGCTTTGTTGGCCCATTTGGCTGATGTTCCGGTCGATGTTCTGCGCGAAGTTTCTTTTATTGATTACAAAGCATTACAGGGCGTTCTGCTAAATTTTCCCTATCCGAAATCGGCGCGCAAAGCCAAAAAAGCGCCGGTGACGGAAGCCGAAGACCAGACCCCCATTCAGACCCAGGACTAACTGACAGCGACAGCGCGGGCCTGTGCCCCCGCAGCCTGCGCCGCGCCATTTTGGGCCTTGCGCATAATACCGGCTGGAGCCTGGACGCCCTGCGCGCCCTCTCCCTGGCCGAGTTCATTACCTGGTGTGAAGCCCTCTCAGAGACCCTAGCCCAAGGAGACAGCCGGTGAGCGTGGATTTAACGTTGCAGATGGGAGCAACCCTACAGGTCGGGTTAGCGGTGACGCTGGGGGCGACGTTAATCACCCAGGACGCCGTTCAAAATGCTACGCAACAGCTTGATACCAGCGTTGCAGGCATCAGAACCGCCGTCGTTGCGGGCTTTGGCTCTGCCATGGGGTTTGTTACCCAGTCGATCACGACAGTTCAGCAGGCTGTCGAGGACCTGGAAGGTGAAATCATTAATATGGACGAGGCCGTGGTTTCACGAACCCGCAAGGTGTGGGATTCGGTCACTGCAGGCGTCGATGCTATCCACGATGCGGCGGGCAAAATCGGTGATAGCTGGGGAAAATTAACCGATGGGTTCGGCAAGCTGTCCTTTATCGGCAGCTCTATTACCGATGCTGCCGACCTGCAAAGCCAGCTCAACGATATTCGCATCAACGGCGATTTAACCACGCAGCAAATGCAAGACCTTGGTCTGACCCTGCGCGACCTGTCGATGCCTGACGAAACAAACCAATCGGTCGAAGACCTGGGAAATGCTGTCCAAGAGCTTATCGACGGCGGTCTTTCGTCCGATCAGGCCCAGGTGGCTGTGCGCAGCGTGGGGCGCGCGGCCACAGCCACCGGGGATGATATCCGTGATTTGGCCAAAACATCGGCGGTATTGGTTGATACCCTGGGCATTGCGCCCGAGGGGCTTTCGACTGCGCTTGATCAGATGGTGACCATCGCCGATGGGGGTAACGTCACCTTACAGGAAATGGGCCAGTACTTGCCAAAGTTAGGTGCCGAGGCCAAAGCCATGGGCCTGCAAGGCACCGAGGCGATGGTGTCGATGGGGGCGGCCCTGGAAATGGTCGGCACAGACGGCGTGTCATCGGCGGATGCGGCCAAGAGCATGCAAAGCTTTATGGCCGAAGTGAACAGCCCCAAGGTTCAGGCAAGCTTTAAAAAGCAAGGCATTGATTTGGCTAAGGTTTTGGCCGAAGCCGCCGCCAGCGGTGAAAACCCGATGGAAGCGGTGTTAGCCAAAATCGACGGCGCGCTTGGGTCTGACCCTGGCAAACGCAAAGCCGATGCTGGGCGATCTGTTTGCCAATAAACAGGCTCAGGATTTTACCTCCGCCATGCTGTCGCGTCTGCCCGAATATTACCAGCTCAAGGCCGAAGCCTTGGCCAGTGTTGGCAACGTTGATGCCGACTATACCAAGCGCATGCAAGAGGTGAACGAACAGATGAAGTCCGTCAACACCGCGACAGACAATCTGTCGTCAGCGGTGGGCGGGGCGTTACTGTCGTCGTTTAGCGCCGTCATGCAGCCAATTGTGCCCTTGCTGAAATTCCTTGCCGATTTGGCGATCAGCAGCCCGATGACCACCACTGCCATTATCGCCCTGGGCGCGGCACTGGTGCTGTTACCGGCGGCGATTGGCCTGATTTCCACCGCTTGGACTGCCATGTCAGGGGCGATGATGGCCACCGGCATCGGGGCGTTAATTGCCGTGATCGGAATTGGTGCCCTGTTGATCATCGAAAATTGGGGGGCGGTGAAAACATTCTTTTTGGAACATGGCAGAACTATTCTGGCCTTTTTTGGCCCCCTGGGCTGGGCGGCTATTGCGCTTATTGATAACTGGAGCACGGTTTCAAGCGCTTTTGGTCGGATCTGGACCGCCATTAGCAGCGCTTGGGACAGCGGGGTTGGCTTTATCAAAAAACACAGCAGAACCATATTGCTGTCCTTGGGGCTGATTAGCCCGATGATCGGGGCGCTTGGTTTGGCTGGGGTCTGGCTTATGGACCGCTGGGAACCGGTTTCAAAATTCTTTTCCACGCTTTGGGACGGAATTACCAAAACCTGGAAGAGCGCTATCGGAAAGATTATGGAACTGTGGAACCTGGTCTCCGGTCCGGTGAATGCGACCATAAAATTCATGGGCTTAAGCGGAGAGCCGCATGCAGGGTCGTTTAACACCACCCCTGATCCTCTCGATACAGAAACCTTATCGGAAACTGTGGCAGAGCCGGAAATCACCCGGCCCCGTGAAACACCCCCCATGCCCATGGCTGGCGATGCGATGGAAACCACCGCCATGCCCAGCGGCGGCGCTGGTCTGCGCGCCTTGGCTGGCAACGGCGTGCAAGCGGCGCAAGCCCTGGCTCAGGCGGCGCGGATTGACATTCTTGTTCGCTTTTTAAACCCGCCCTCGGGCACCACCGTTCAAACCCGCAGCAGTGACAACAACATCATGGTGAGCGCGGCCATCGGCCCCGCCCTGGAGGGGATCTGATGGCTATTTCATGGCGCAAAGACATGCGACCGGCGGCCTTTCGCGGCATCGCCTTTGAGACCAGCACACGGGTGCTGAACGGCGGGCGGCGGCTGGTCGAACATGCCTATCCCCAGCGCGACGGCAGCGAAACCGAAGACCTAGGCCGCCTGCCGCATGGGATCAAAATCACCGCCTTTTTGTTTGGCACCGACTATCAGGTGCGCCGCGATATCCTGATTGATGCCCTCGAACGCAGCGGGCCGGGTGAATATACCGACCCCTGGGGGGTGCATCACACGGTGGTGTGCAAAACCTGGACCCTGACCGAAACCCTGAACCAGGGCGGCTATTGTTCCTTTAGCATCGACTTTACCCAAGCCCCCGCCCGCGCCCATCACCGCGTTGTTGCCGATACCGGCTATGCGGTGGGCACGGCGGCAACGGCGGCATCAGCGGCGGCGGCGTCTAGCTTTAGCTCGGTGTTTTCCCTCAGTGGCGTCAATGCCTATTTGGCCGATGCAACGGCGGTGGTGAATGGGCTTTATGATCAGCTGAGCGACATGGTGCAAAGCGGCGTTGGCCCGGTGGGCGACCTGCTTGACGCTGCCGAAGACCTGTTATCGTCGGTGGCCACCTTGTCATCGGTGCCCATTGATTTCGCCCGCCGCGTTGACCGGCTGATTTCCCAGGCGGCGGCCCTGTTTCCCACCGCCAAGGCGCGGTTTTTGATCTTGTCGGGGCTTAACCGCTTTGGCGATAACATTCCGTCTCCGGCGGCGTCGGGCGGGGTCTATGCCCCGGCGGCGGCCCCGGCAGCGGCGCCCATGCCCTGGGTGCCCATGCCTTGGGTGCCAGGCGCAACCCCGGCACAGGTGCAAACCGCGATCATCGCCGCCACCACCGGCCAGACGCTCAGCGTCTCTGACCGTTTGGCGGTTAATCGCGCGGTGTTGGTGCGCTTGATCCAGGATTTGGCCTTTATTGAACAGGTCCGCGCCGCCGCCACCGCCACCTATGACAACGCCGGGGCCGCCCTGCAGGCGCGCGACACCTTGGCCGCCGCTCTCGAAGAGCGCCTTAATACCGCCGACGATGCGCTGTTTGCCGCTTTGATGGCCCTGCAGACTGCCATCGTTAGCGACCTCACTCAGCGGGCGGCTCAGCTCGATCAATTGGTCTCTTATACCCCCACCGCCACCGTTCCGGCGCTGGTATTGGCCTATCGCCTATACGGTAATGCCAATCAGGAGGCCGATATTGTCACCCGCAACGCCATTCGCCACCCCGGTATGATCCCTGGCGGCGTCGCCTTGTCGATCCTGGCTAATGGGGCACAAAGCACTGGAGCGCAAAGCAGTGGAGCGCAAAGCAACAGCAGCCAACTGAACGGCGGGCTGTCATGATCCCGCCAAAGCTGACCTTATGGGTCGATGGCCACGTTCATCATGGCTGGACCGCCGCCGGGCTGACGCTGGGGCTAACCCAGCTTAGCAACGCCTTTACCCTGACTGTCACCGACAAGTGGTACGATAATAACGGCACCCCGACCCGGCTTGATATTGCGCCGGGCAGCGCCTGCCGCCTAGACATCGCCGGGCAACGGCTGATTACCGGCTTTGTCGATCAGGTGACGCCGTCCTATAGCGCCAGCGCCCATTCTATTGCCGTGACTGGCCGCGATAGGGCCGGGGATTTGGTCGATTGCTCGGCAGAAATCGCCGAATGGCGCGGGCAAAAGCTAGAAACCATCATCCGCGCCCTGATTAGCCCCTATGGCATAACCCTAACCGTTCAGGCTGGCGTTGAGAGCGGCGAGGTCTTTGGGCGCTTTGCGGTTAATGCCGGTGATAGCGTGCAGCAAACCCTGGAACGCCTGACCCGTCAGCGGGCGCTGTTGTTGTGGTCCGATGGCCTGGGCGGTTTGATCCTGGGGCGTGGCACGGTGGGGGCCCCGTTGGTCACTCTGGTCCGAGGCCAGCGGATTTTATCGGCCAACGCCACCAACACCCACGCCGACCGTTTTTCACAGATCACCGTCATGCAATCGCAAGAAAGCCCCGGTCACGGCGGCAGCGATACCGCCACCGTCACCCAGTCGCTGGGGATTGCCTATGACCCTGATATTCGCCGCTACCGCCCGCTCATCCTGGTGCCCGAAGCCCCAAGCACCGCCCTTACCATGGGCGAGCGTGCCGAATGGGAACGCCGGGTGCGCGCCGGGAAAGGCCATAAATTTACCCTGTCTGTTCAGGGTTGGTTCGCCGATCCGGCGCAAACCACCCTGTGGCGTCCTGGGCAAACGGTGACTTTTAACGACGATTGGTTAGGCGCTGCGGGCACTTACCTGATTTCGGCGGTCACTCTGTCGCTATCGACCAGCGGCACCACCGCCAGCCTAACCTTGCTGCCCCCCGATGCGCTTGATCGTTTGGCCGAACCTGACGGCCCGGCCAAGCCGCCCGCCCAGTTGCAAACCGCCCAGGCGCAAGACCCGGCCTCTGAACCGCAAAAGGCAGTCTCATGATTGATCCGCACATTCGCCAACAGTTTGGCACCCTTTCGCGCCGGATCGCCCTGGTGGTGGGGCGCGGCATTTTGCGCCTGGTTAACGATGCCACCGACTGCCAGCGGGTGCAAAGCGAGTATCTGCGCGGCGAAGTCCGGGAAGCCATGGAACGTATCCAAGATTACGGCTTTACCAGCGTTCCTCACCCTGGCCAAGAAACCTTGGCGCTGTTTGTCGGCGGGGATCGGTCTAACGGTGTGGTGATTGCGGTCAACGACCGCACCTATCGCCTAAAGGGCCTGCAAGGCGGCGAAGTCGCCCTGTACGACGACCTGGGGCAAAAAGTGCACCTGGCCCGCGATGGCGTAAAGGTGGAAACACCGCTCAACGTCACCGTTTCGGCAGGCCAGACCCTGCGGCTAGAGGCCGAGGACATCCAAATCCACGCCCGCCACAGCTATAGCCTTGATGTCGATGGCTACGGTGACCGCTTTACCAGCGTTACACAAGGCAGCGGCACCTATCGCACTGAAACATGGCAAGCCGGGGCGGTGGTCATGACCTCTCCGCCGTTGACCATCAGGCCACCGGAGGGGCCGTAACATGGATCTGCAAACACGTTTTACCGAACAGTTGCGCGAATGCGATTGGGCCATCGACGGCGGGGCACTGGTGTCTGACGCCGGGTTACAGTCCGCCGTGGTGATCAGCCTGTTTACCGACCGCCGCGCCGAAGCCGACGATGTTTTACCCGACGGTGCCAGCGACCGGCGCGGCTGGTGGGGCGATGTGGTCGCCCCCAAAACCGCCCCCAGCGATCAACCGTGGCTCAGCGGATCGCGCCTATGGCTGTTGTCGCGCGAAAAGCAAACCACCGCCACCGCTCAGCGGGTCGAATTTTACACCCGCGAAGCCCTGGCTTGGATGGTCGAGATCGGTGTCGCCAGCGCCGTTGATGTCTCGGCCACCTGGATCCGTCAGGGGTTTTTAGCCCTAGACGTTACCATTCACCGCCCCAATGGGGTCGCCGAAACCTATGACCTTGTATGGCAGGGAGGCCTATAATGCCCTATACCCGCCCGTCTTTAAGCACCCTGATTAACGAAACCGAAGCGCAAATTGATGCCCGTCTGGGCACCGCTCAGGCGCGCTTACCGGCATCGAACCTGTCGGTGCTGGCCCGTGTGATCGCTGGTGGCGAACATGGCCTGTACGGCTATATCGATTGGATTTCTAAACAAATCCTGCCCGATACCGCCGACGATGACATGCTCGACCGCCACGGCAGTATCTGGGGCATTCATCGCAAACTGGCCACCAAAGCCAGCGGCAGCGTTACCGTCACCGGCAGCAGCGGTGCCGTCTTGCCCCTGGGCAGCACGTTACAGCGCGCCGATGGGGCAGAATTCACCACCACCCAAGCCGCCATCATCGCCAGCGATGGCAGCCGCAGCGTGCCCGTGCGCGCCGTGGTCGCCGGAACCGCTGGTAATACCGATGCTGATACCACCCTCACCCTGCCCTCGACCCCAGCGGGGATTTCATCGGCGATCACCGTCGAGAGCGCGGGCCTGAACGGCGGCATTGATGGCGAAAGCGATAACAGCCTGCGCGCCCGTATCCTGGCCCGCATTCGCCAAGCTCCACACGGTGGTGCCGCCTTTGATTACGTCACCTGGGCGCTAGAGATCGAAGGCGTCACCCGCGCCTGGGTCAATCCGGGATACCTGGGACCACATACCATCAGCGTTACCTTTTTGTGCGAAGACCGCAGCGACATCATCCCCACCCAGGCCGATGTCGCCGCCGTCACCGCCCACATCGAGCAAAACCGCCCGGTCACTGCCACCGAAGTTTCGGTCTTTGCCCCGGCTCCCCTGCCGCTGAATCTGACCATCTCGCTGGTTCCGGGAACCGATACCGTCAAGCTGGCGGTTTTAGATGCCTTGGCCGAGTTCATGACCCGCGAAGGTCTGCCCGGTGCCAGCATCCCGATTTCACGCATCCGCGAAGCCATCAGCGGCGCGGTGGGCGAAACCGATCACGAATTAGTCAGCCCAACCTCGGCCCTTCATGCGGCCTTTGGGCAAATTCCGGTGCTTGGCACCGTCACCTGGGCCTAGGGGGGATCTGGCGATGACCACCTATCTGCCGATCTTGCAATCTTTGCTGCCCAGCGGTGCCGCCTGGACCCGCGACCCTAACGCCGTTTTGACTCAGTTTTTAAGCGCCCTTGGCGATGGCCTGGGCCAAACCGACCACCGGGCCGAAAACCTGATCACCGAGGCCGACCCGCGCACCACCCTGGAAATGCTGGTCGATTGGGAACGCGCCCTTGGCCTGCCCGATCCGTGCACCGGCGTTCCCGAAACCGTCGCCGGGCGTCAACGGCAAGTCTACAGCCGCTGGACCGCACGCGGCGGCCAATCCGCAGCCTATTTCATCTCGTTGGCTCAGGCTTTGGGATACCAGATCTCCATCGGTGAACACCGCCAAGCCCTATGTACCGACCCTTGCACCGTCGCCCTGGACCCCGCGCCCTGGCATCACGTGTTCGAGGTCAAAGCCCCCCCGGTCACCATCCACGAATTGGACTGCGTTGCCGGGGGCTGCGACGAGCCGTTACGCATCTGGGGCAACATCGCCCTGGAATGCGCCCTGTCGCGCTATGCTCCCGCCCATTCCCTGGTCCGCTTTTTGTACGGAGATTTTTAATCATGCATCGCATCAGTCACGATACCGCCGACGCCAACCTGAACGGCTTTGGCAAGGCCGGATTCACCGGCGGCAATCCTGCCACCGGCGTTCTTTCTACCCGCCTGACCCCCGAATGGTGTAACGCCCTGCAAGAAGAAATCGCCAACACCGTCGAGGCCGCTGGCCTGACCCTGGACCCGGCGAATAACAGCCAAATGGCCCAGGCCGTTCAAGCGCTGGCGTCAAGCTATGCGTTCAGTGGAACCTGGCCTGACATCACCGGCAAGCCGACCTTTGCCCCGGTCGCCACATCGGGCGCCTATGGCGACCTGAGCGGCAAGCCCGATCTATCGGACGTCCTGCGAACCTCGTCCCTGCTGTCTTCGACTCTGGTTGAAAGCGGCGCCTGTGGGCCTGCGGTCACTCACATCGCAATCGAAGACAAAGTGATCGGTACCTTTGGCAATACCCAGGGGCATCAGCAATACCCCGATTTCAACCACACGCCCAATGCCTGGGGATGGTCCTATGTTTACGGAACGGCCAACCGTCCACCCGTTGGCGGTAGCCAAGGCGGCTATCGCTGTCGGGTCTCCATCGGCGCCGGATATGGCAATCATGCCATGGAACTGTGCTATGGCCGTCCCAGCGCCGGCGGCGACGGCTATACGCCCTATGTCCGCCATGCAGCATACGATAGCTGGAGCAGTTGGAAAAAGATCAACGCCGGCAACGCCGACACCATCGGCGGCATGAGCGCCAGCCAGTTAATCCAAATGGGACGGGTGAAAAAGTGGCTCCACCTGGAACCCGCCGGGAACACCATCCGCGATAGCTATGGGATTTCATCGATCACTGACCACGGCGTTGGCCAGTGGACTATCCGGTTTTCCACCTATTTCAGCAGTACTGGCTATGCCCCAGCGGGTTTTTCACACGGCGATTCCGGATACATTGAATCTGTTGGTGCCGAGGCTGAATATTCACCTTATTGGGGAACGGATGCTTTGCGGATTGCTCACAAGGTCACTGGCCTTGCTAATTATTGCGATGGCTCCCACGTCACTATGTCCTTTGTCGGCAATGAATAATGCGCACGCTGTCTGAACGAATGGCGCAGTTTGACGGCCAGCCGGTCGCGGCCTCGTATGTGATCGCCTACGAAGCCTGTCTTGACGAACCGGTCACTCTGCAAATCCCAGATCCCAATTGGCTGGCAATGGCGCTCGCCGGGGGCGTTTTGCCCGCCGTCGAGGTCTATCACAGCAAAGACCGCGCCACCATCGAAGCCGCCCCGGCCATCGGCCCGCTCAGCGAAGAACAGGCGATGGAATACCTGCTGCAAAAAGATGTCCCGCGCGAGATTTGGGACGCCCCAACCGGCAACCGGCGCCGCTTTATCATCACACGCAAAAACGCCCTGCCCCCCACGCGCCAATGGCGGAACGCTTGGCGCTTATCGGAGATTTTGCCATGACCACCCCTGACAACCAAATTGACGCCCCGACTGCTGATTCTCAGGCCGAACCGGCGGTGATGACCATCGCCCTGGCTGATGGTCACACCGTCGATGCCAGCGCTGCCGAGGGCCAACCGCGAAGCTTTCGCGATGCCTGGGTTTTAGACGGCGATGTGATCAGCATCGACATGACCCTGGCCCGCGACATCCACCGCAGCACCTTGCGCCACGCCCGCGCACCGCTGTTTGCCCCCCATGACGACACACTGCGACTGTTGGGGCGCAAAGCCCTGCTCGGCGGGCTGAGCAGCGAAGAGCAAGCCCTGGCCGTCCAGGCCGAGGCCGCCTGTCAAACCCTGCGCGATATCACCGCCGACCCGCGCCTCACCAGCGCCCAAACCCCAGAGGAGCTTACGGCGTTGACGATTGAGGTTTTAACGGCGGCCTAAACAAATGCGTCGTCGCAAGAGCACTGCTCGTGCGACGACGCATTTGCCTATGAACCGGCTCAAATCCCCTCACCCACACTCTGCCGGATAGGGGATAGATGCCGATTTTCTTAACGGCCTGCAGACCACCAGCTTTGCGCGCACCACCAGCGGCGGCAACGATATTCGCCGGCACCTGGACCGTCGGTGCTCTCCGGGGCCGATTTCGGCAGCCCTAAAACGATTAAAAATTTTCGCATTCGCTGCAATAGCGGTTATGGGTTTTGCAATAATAAGGGGGCCGTGACTGTTACCCTTTATGGCAGTCCCAACCTCAGCTTTAGCGTTTCAAACCCACAAGGCCGGTTCCGCTATGCTGGGCTCTATTTTTCTCATAGTTCAGCGGTGGCCTATTGCTTGCTGCAAGGCGAGGTGACACTTGATACCGACTTTGACGTTCAGCTTTCACGCAATGGCGGCGGACCTTGGATCACCGCGCTCGCCGCGCGCACGACATGCAGCGCCTCGGCACCGCCCAACAAATCGGCGTCGTTTTTAGACCCCGCCAATCAATCCAAAACACAATCTCCCCTAATCCAAAAGGCAAAGGGCGGGAATATCTTAGCAGGCGGGCATTTTAGGAAATATTTTAAAATCTAAGACATGTCTTAGGTTCTTGGATGATCGATCAAGGGGTGGCATACTGTCCATAGGACAACCCGTTAAGGGAACATCATGGCCATCCCCCCAATCCGTAGACTTCTTGTTGCCGGCCCCAAAGGCGGTATCGGCAAGACGACCCTTTCGCGCAACCTCGCTGTTGCTGCGGCGCTTGATGGGCTTAGCGTTGCCACGCTTGATCTTGATATGCAGCGCTCTTTGACCAAGTGGTATTCTAAGCGCCCCGATGGCATGGCACCAATCACGCATTTCGAAGCCGGAATGGCCACCCAAGACGTGCAAGACGCTTTGGCCGGTATCGAAGGGTTTGATCTTCTCATCATCGATACCCCGCCTTCCATCGAAGATCACCCCGAAGCCTTTCGGCTGTTAGCCGATGCAGCGTCGCTTATTCTGATCCCAACCGGCCAATCCGATGACGACCTAGATTCGGTGCGTCCCTGGATGCGCTTTGTACGCCGGATTAAGGCTGATGCGGCATTTGTGCTCAACCGGGTCAATCCGCGCACACGCAGCTTTACCGAAGCAAAGTCATTGCTGGTCGCCGATGGGCGTATCTGCCCAATCGAAATTCCCACCTATGAAGATGTCGCCTTTACCAGCTCGCGCGGGATTGGGCTTTTGGAGCTAAAAGGCGGTAAGGGAACCGAATACGTCGCCGGCGTTTGGTCCTTTGTGCGGGCAGAAATGGGGATGAACTCATGAGCGGCTTTAAGCAAGTCACCAAAGCGCAGGCCCGATCTCATCTTTCCCATGATGAACGCATCGCCCGGCTTGAAGGCGTCGTACGGCAGCTTGAATCCGAAGATGAATTCGTCGAAGAAATTGACCGCCTGTGGAAAAGCGCTCAAACAACCTTTTTGACCATTGGCCGCTATCTGGTGCAGGCACAAATTAAGCTAAAGCTTGCCGATAGGAAAGAAGAGGGGAAGCAAACCTTTGCCGCATTTGTCGAACATCGCCTTCCCTTTGGCTACCAAGTCGCCTACCAACTGCGAAAGGTTGCTGAAGCGGTCGATCACAACGTTTTGAACCTCGAGGAACTCCCGTCGTCTTATGCAACCGCCTATCAGCTGACGACACTAGACCCCAGCCGCCTAGAAGAAGCGCGCAGAATGGATCCGCCGTTGGTACGGGCCGATGTTAAGCGCGAGGAAATCGTTGCCTTTAAACGCAAAATTGCCCGCGAAGCGCCTGCGCCAACGCAAGATCAAGCAAAGCGGGTCAAACAATTGGAACGCCGTCGGAAAGTTCTCATCGCCCAGCGGGATAAAATCCTCGCTGAACTGTTAGACGTTGAACAGGAGCTTGGCACCGATTTTTCGCAAGGCGACGGGCTGTATTAAAGGCACAGAGGCCGTCACCGGGGCAGGCAGGGCAGGGGGGCATCGATCAAGCAGCCAAGGTTATTATCCTCCCTACCCACAGCCCCGCCTGCACCGTGACCAGAAAAACACCTTTTCCGGTTAACCGGCTGTATAAATCTCTCGCCCTGAACGCTTTTATTCTCCATCATACGCCCTTGACGTGTTGATGGGGCGCAGGGGCGAGAATCCTATGTATGATGTTTTTATCAGCTATGCCCATAGAGATATGGACGAGGTTAAAGCCCTTCAGGCACAGTTACAGGCCGCAGGCCTAAAGGTCTGGCGCGACGAGAACCAGATTGAAACGTTCGAAGCTTTTACCAGCGCGATCAGTAAAAATCTCATCCGCTGCAAGGTGTTGCTGGCGTGGTATTCCCAGACCTATCCGCTGCGCCCTTATTGCCAGTGGGAATTAGCCACTGCCCATTGCGCCGACCCCGAACGGGTGTTGGTGATTAACCCGCATGAGAAAGATGACCATATTTGGCCACAGAGCTTACGGCCCCGCAAATATGGCCGCGCCAATGACCCGGAAACATGCGCCGCCATCGTCGCACGGGTGAAGGCATTGAGCGGTCCGTTGCCGCTATCATCCTTTCCCGATGCAAAGCGCTGGGTGGGAATACAGCACAACGGCGGCTCTAATCGCTTTGTCGGGCGCATGAGAGAGCTGTGGCAGATAGATGACTCTCTTCAATACCAGCCGGTTACCATTTCCGCCCCCGGCAAAATTGCACCGTCTGCGGCTGCTGATACGGCGCAAATTCAGGGCCTGGGCGGCATGGGAAAAACCATGTTGGCCGAGGAATACGCCCGCCGCTTTGCCGCCCGCTGGCCGGGCGGGGTCTATCGGGGCATTGCCGCCAATGGTGCCCCGGTGGCCAGCTTTCACCGCGAGGTGGTGGAGTATCTGCGCGGCAGCGCCGCCGCTGAAACCTGCAAGACCGATGCTGATGCCTTGCGCATGGTGCGCGATGTTTTACCGACGGAGCCCTATTTATGGCTGGTCGATAACCTGCCGGAAGGGATCACCGCCGAGCAAGCCCAATGCTGGTTGGCCCCCACCGCCCAGGGCCGCACCCTGATCACCACCCGCAACCAAAAGATAGACACCCTGGGAAAACTGCTCCCCCTCGACTGCCTGGACCCTGCCGAGGCCCTGGACCTGCTCACCCGTGGTCATAAAACAGAAGGTGACGAACGAACCGCAGCCGAGGCAATTTGCATCGCCCTTCTTGGCGGTCATGCCATGGCCGTTGACGTCGCCGGCGCCCTGGTGCCCGAAGTTTACCCCACCTATGCGCAACTGCATTTAGCCCTGCGCGACCAAGACGCCGCAACCCTCGCCGATGTCGATGAACTGGGGCTGGTTCTGCCCACCGGCCATGAACCGAGCATCCTGCGCACCTTTGAAATCTCCCTCAATCAATTGCGGGGGAGCAAGGCGTTGCAGGTGCTGCGCTTTGCCGCCTTGCTAGCCCCGAACCAACCGATCCCACGTCTCTTGCTAGAGGCCAGCTTACCCGATCAGCCACCCAAGACGGTGGGCTTAGCACTGAAAAAACTCTGCTCCTCCAGCCTCTGCCGCCGAGACTCGTTGGAAAATATGATCCTGCATTCGGTTTTGGGCATCGTCGTGCGCGGCTATTATGGCAGCGACGGCGAAACCGACCACCTGGCACCACTGACAGCACGGGCGCAACTGGCTTTTATCTCGCTGGTCAGTAAAACGGTTGAAAAGACACCCCGCGACTGTTTGCCGCTGATTCCCCATGGCACCCATTTGGCCGATAAGGGCGAGGAGGTGATCCAGGGGAGAGTACTGACTTGCCTGTGGCACTCTCACCAGCGGAATGGTTTCTATGCTGCTGCCAAGAAGGTGGGGGAGGAGGAGCTGTCTCTGCACCGCCGCGTTCTTGGCCCTGAGCATCCTGACACCCTGACCAGCATGAGTAATCTGGCCATCACCCTGTGGTCACAGGGCGACCTAGAGGGGGCGAAAACGCTGCAGGAGGAGACGCTGTCTCTGCGCCGCCGCGTTCTTGGCCCTGAGCATCCTGACACCCTGACCAGCATGAATAATCTGGCCAGCACCCTACAGGCTCAGGGCGACCTAGAGGGGGCGAGAACGCTGCAGGAGGAGGTGCTGTCTCTGCGCCGCCGCGTTCTTGGCCCTGAGCATCCTGACACCCTGAGCAGTATGAGGAATCTAGCCAGCACCCTGTGGTCACAGGGCGACATAGAGGGGGCGAAAACGCTGGAGGAGGAGACGCTGTCTCTGCGCCGCCGCGTTCTTGGCCCTGAGCATTCTGACACCCTGAGCAGCATGAGTAATCTGGCCAGCACCCTGTGGGCACAGGGCGACCTAGAGGGGGCGAAAACGCTGCAGGAGGAGGTGCTGTCTCTGCGCCGCCGCGTTCTTGGCCCTGAGCATCCTGAGACCCTGATCAGCATGAGTAATCTGGCAAGCACCCTGTGGGCACAGGGTGACCTAGAGGGGGCGAGAACGCTGGAGGAGGAGACGCTGTCTCTGCGCCGCCGCGTTCTTGGCCCTGAGCATCCTCACACCCTGAGCAGTATGGGTAATCTAGCCATCACCCTGTCGGCACAGGGCGACCTAGAGGGGGCCGAAAATTTATTCCGCCAAGCTCATCCGCTATTGGTGAAAAAACTTGGCCCCAATCACCCGCAGACTCAAGCCGTTGCAGCCTTTCTTGCCCATGTCGTTGCGCATTCGGCTCAGGTTCAGGCTTTTCCCGCTCGATTCCTTTGGGCAGCCCTGCGGACGGCCTTTTTGTCTGTCGTTCGCAGGGTGTGCAGGGTATGCAGGCTGTCCTAAAGGCGGACGATATCCCAGGCGAGGTAAAGGCGAAATCGGTCGCGGTCGGTGATTTCTTCGACCAAGTCGGCATGCAGCAAGCGTTCCATCACCAACAGGCTGCCGCGCTTTGAGAGCCGCCCGCCCTTACCGCGCCCCAGGCCAGGAAGCGTTTGCAGTGTGGTGAGATCAAGCAAAGGCCGTTCAAAGAGGATGGCGACGACTTTGCGAGCGGTGT
>CEGD01001250.1_pt1 | contig 17847 bp, 20 predicted proteins | sample 306751 | NCBI WGS metagenome assembly CEGD01 (sample SAMEA2755657, study PRJEB7226) | microbial mat metagenome | biome: microbial mat; feature: hypersaline; material: grass silage | place: USA | collected 2014-02-19 | depth 0 m
GTGGCTAAACAGACCGGGGTTTGGGGCCCGAGGCCCCAAGAAAAGCCGTCCGCAGGACCTGCCCGCAAGGGCAAACCCCTCCTCCCCATCACGAGATCGCACTAAGCGCGTTTGAGCATGGATCCGAGGACGCGGCCACCGAGGATGTGGAAATGCAGGTGGGGCACGTCTTGGACTCCGTCTTTGCCGGTATTGGCGATGACGCGATAGCCGGTTTCTTTGACGCCTTTGATTTCGGCGACGGTGCCGAGGGCCTTCATCAGGGCGGCGAGTTCTTCGGCGGGCGCATCGCTACTCATTTCCGAAACCGAGGCATAGGGCCCCTTGGGGATGACCAGGGTATGAACGGGAGCCTGCGGGGCGATATCGTCAAAGGCTAAGACGTGCTCGTCTTCATAGACTTTGGAGCAGGGAATTTCCCCGCGTAAAATTTTGGCGAAAACGTTTTGCGGATCATAGGCCATGGGGAGTCCTCGACAAGGGAGCAAAGAGGGCAGGGTGCCAGAGGCGGGTCGCTTTAGGCAACGCCCTACTTTTTGCTACGGGCCTTCTTTTCATCTAGGCCCGAGGTGCCGACGCGGCTTTCTAGCTCTGCCCAGACCAAGGCGGGATCAATACCGCAATCAGCCCAAAGGACGGCGAGGTGATAGAGCAAGTCAGCGCTTTCAGACACCACATCGGCGGATGTTTCTGACACAGCAGCGATTGCGGTTTCGACCCCTTCTTCACCGACCTTTTGGGCGATTTTCTTCCGGCCCTTGGCGAACAACTTGGCCGTATAGCTGGTGGCGGGATCAGCGCCTTTACGGCTGGCAACAGTGGCCGACACGGTGTCTAAAATATGGGGCACGGCCATGGCCGGAAGTCTCCTAAACTGCGGGAAGAGAACGAATTAGACCTCGCGCACGGGGATGCCGCGCGATCGCATGTGAGCTTTGGCTTCGGCGATGGTGTATTCGCCAAAGTGGAAAATCGACGCGGCGAGAACAGCGGTGGCATGCCCTTCGAGAACCCCCTCGGCAAGGTGTTCGAGGGTGCCAACGCCGCCAGATGCAATGACGGGGATGCGCACGGCATCGGCAACCGCGCGTGTTAGGGGCAAGTTAAAACCCTGTTTGGTGCCGTCGCGATCCATCGAGGTCAAAAGGATTTCACCAGCGCCATAAGACGCCATACGTTGGGCCCATTCCACCGCATCAATGCCGGTGGGATTGCGGCCACCATGGGTGAAAATTTCAAACTTATTCGGCCCGACGGCCTTGGCATCAATGGCAACGACGATGCATTGATTGCCGAATTTTTCAGCCGCTTCTTTGACGAATTCAGGGCGGTGAACGGCGGCGGTGTTGATGGATACCTTATCCGCCCCAGCAAGCAGTAACTTGCGAATGTCTTCGTTGGCACGCACGCCACCGCCGACGGTCAGCGGCATAAAGCATTCTTCGGCGGTATGGGACACCACGTCATAGAGAGTATCGCGGTTGTCGGAACTGGCGGTAATATCCAAAAAGCACAGCTCGTCAGCGCCAGCAGCGTCATAGAGGCGAGCCTGTTCCACCGGGTCGCCCGCATCACGCAGGCCAACAAAGTTCACCCCTTTGACCACGCGGCCATCTTTAACGTCCAGGCAGGGGATGATGCGCATTTTCAGCATGGGGGAGGGGGTCCTCTCGGCCAAAGGGCAAATCTAACAGCGGGATGTCAGCGACTGGATTCTAAAAAGGATTGGTTAGGCCTCAAGAACCGTCAAGGCTTCGGCCAGATCCAGGCGCCCGTCATAGATAGCGCGACCTGAAATCACCCCGGCAATCCCCGACGATTCGACCGCTTTAAGCGCGTGCATATCCGCCAAAGACGAAACCCCGCCCGAGGCGATCACCGGCGTTGAAATAGCACTGGCCAGGGCGGCGGTGGCTTCGACGTTACAGCCGGTCAGCGCGCCGTCGCGGTCAATGTCGGTATAGACGATGGCGGCAACGCCGGCGTCTTCGAATTTCAGTGCCAGATCCAGCGCCGACAGATGCGAAGTTTCGGCCCAGCCTTCGACGGCGACCATACCATCACGGGCATCAATGCCAACGACGATGCGGCCCGGATGACGTTTGCAGGCGTCTTTAACCAATTCAGGATCCCGCACGGCGACAGTGCCCAAAATCACGCGGGTGATGCCCTTTTCTAGCCACAGATCAATGGTGGCATGGTCACGGATACCGCCGCCCAACTGCACCGGTACATCTGGGCTCATGACGGCCAAGATGGCTTCGACCGCCTGGGCATTGACCGGCTTGCCGGCAAAGGCACCGTTGAGGTCAACCACATGCAACCATTTACACCCGGCATCCTTAAAGCTGGCGGCCTGATTAGCGGGGCTGTCATTAAAGACGGTGGCCTTTTCCATTTCGCCTTTGTACAGGCGGACGCAGGCACCATCTTTCAGGTCAATGGCGGGGAACAGAATCATCACAGCGGCTTTCGAAAAAGAAAAGAATCAGCGCACCCTTGCATAAGGGCAGGGGAGTCCGAATTAAGGCTTCCAGCGCAAAAAGTTGGTGATTAAAGCCAATCCTAGGGCTTGGCTTTTTTCTGGGTGGAACTGGGTGCCGACAATCGGCCCTTTACCAACGATTGCTGCCACCGGCCCGCCGTAATCCACATGTGCCCAGCAGTCGGCGGGATTGCGCACCTGCATCTGAAAGCTATGGACGAAATAGGCATGGCTGCGCGGGGTAATGCCGTCAAGCACCGGGTGAGCGTTGGCATCAAAGACCAACTCGTTCCATCCCATGTGCGGTACTTTCAGGGCGCGATCAGCGGGATCGAGCGCCACCACATCGGCATCCAACCAGCCAAGCCCCTGATGGCTACCGTGTTCAAGGCTGCGTTGAGCAAGCAACTGCATGCCGACGCAGATGCCTAAAAAGGGCCGACCATGGGTGAGGGCGACTTCGCTAATCGCTTCGATCATGCCGGGGACGGCTTCTAGTCCGGCCTTGCAGTCGCCAAAGGCACCGACACCGGGCAGAACCACGCGGTCAGCTTTGCGCACCACATCGGCGTCGCTGGTGACGATCACCTGATGATGTCCCTCGCACTCGCGCACGGCACGTTCAAAAGCCTTGGCGGCAGAGCGCAAATTGCCCGAACCATAATCAATGATGGCGATGGTCATGGGGTCCTCTGGTGGCAATGGGGATCAAAAAACTTTACCGTCTTTCTTAACAGGTCCGGCTCTGACAGTGAACCCAGCAGATGCGCTAAAACGGCGGAAAAGAGGGCTGTTCGCCGTTTTGCCAACAGGGATCGCTGCGGTTGGGACTTGCCCGCCCTGGGCCTGTAGAGGCAGAGTGACCATCACCCGATGATTTGAAAACACTTTGAGGCAAAGCATGACCCCCTTTGGTGCCCGTTTGCGGGATCTGCGGCGGCAACGCAGCATCACTCTCAAGGATATGGCGGCGGTATTGCATGTTTCGGCGGCCTATTTGTCAGCGCTGGAGCATGGCAAGCGCGGCCAACCGGGGCCGGGTTTGGTGTTGGAAATCTGTGGCTATTTTGGCCTGATCTGGGACGAAGCCGAAGCCTTAAAACGGCTGGCGGAACTGTCGAAACCAAAGGTCACTTTGGATGCCAGCGGTCTTTCACCGCAAGCGACCGCCTTTGCCAATCGCTTGGGCGAATGCTTGCGCGATTTAGACCCCGGTGCGGTGGCGGCCCTTGATGATCTGTTGGTGCGGGTTCGTCCCAAGCGCGCCCATCATCGCACCAAAGGGTAGGGCGGCTTTTTAACGATTACTTTTCCCTGAAACGCAAAACACCGGCAGGCCATAGGGCCGCCGGTGTTTCACGTGAAACATCACAGAGCCGTCTTTAGTTCGGCTGGCCTTCACCTTGGGCATTTTGCTGCGCCTGCGCGGCGGCCAATTCCAGGCGCTGGCGGAACATCTGCACAAAGTCGATTGGCTGCAGCATCAGCGGCGGGAAGCCACCGTCGCGGGTGATGTCGGCAATCAGGTTGCGAGCAAAGGGGAACATGGTGCGCGGGGCTTCGATCAACAGCAACGGCTGCGCGTGATCGGGTTCCTGCGGATTGATCTGCACCACGGCGCCGTAAACCAGTTCCAGGATAAAGGCGGCTTCGCTGCCCAAGGTCGCTTCGACGTTAAAGTGCAGCGTCACTTCAAACATATTGTCTTGCAAGCGGCGGGCGTTCACATCCACCGAGATGGGGATCTCGGGAGAGTCTTTCATTTTCGAAAAAATTTCCGGCGCGCCGGGAACTTCGAACGACAGGTCCTTAATGAACTGGCCCAAAATCACCAACGGTGCCCCTGCGGGGGCTTGGTTCGCGGCTTGATCCTGCGGCGTATCGGTCATGTCAGCACTACTCCCTGCTTTGAATAAAAAGGCCGCGACGCTTCCCCCAGCGGTCAACAGGTCTGCGGCCTAAACCTGCCCGATGCTCTAGCACGCTTTCGCCGTGGCGGCAACAAAGGGGCAGAGAGCAGGCCGATAAACGCAGCTTATTGAGGGTCGGCCTCAGACTTTTTCGTCTGTGACTCCTGATGCGGTTTTTGGTCGGTGACATCCCGATAATCACCATCAACCACTCCGGGATCCGCAGTCGGTGCGCGCCACCCCGCCCCAGAATCCGGCTGACGAAAGGGATCTTGGGAGCCACTGAAAGCTCCTTGGTCAAACCCAGCCCCCGGACGGCCTGCGCTCCGGCCCCGGCCTGACATTTTAAGTTTGCCCGATTTAACCCCTGACACCACCGCCAGCAACACCAACATCCGCACTGGCGGTAAGACCAAAGCAAAGCCGATACTGTCAGTAATAAAGCCCGGAGTTAACAACAAGGCCCCCGCAATCAACAGGCAAACGCCATCAAAAACCTCGCGCAGGGGGGCTTCGCCACGGGCCAAAGCCTCTTGCGCCCGCCGGAGAACGGCAACCCCTTGCCACCGGATCAGCGCCGTTCCCAGCATGGCTGTCAGCAACACCAGGCCAATGGTGGGCCAAACATCAATCGCCGCCCCGACTTGAATAAAGGTGTAAACTTCAAGAATGGGTAAGCCGACCAACAGGCCAAAAAGAATTAGGGAAACCATTAAGTGTTCTCATTTCTGCTATGATAAAATCTATTGCGTTTCACTGTGGTCGGAAGCACCGTCAGTGACAAGGCAGCGTCGCCGTGTCGGCAACACATCACAATCGAGTCTTTCTCTGCTGGTCGATGCTGGCAAAACTTGACCCTTCCATGCTACGACACCATTTAAGACTTAGGCCTTGCTGCTTCAATGGGTGTTTTCTCCTCGCGGTGGTGGCTGGGCGTGATAGTCTTATTAAAAATGTGCAAGAGTCACCGATCCGCCGTTACGGGCTGACATGCGGACCACTGGGGTTGAAATGGGCCAGAGCTTTTCTTTCTTAGATATTATCTTCCTCGCCTTAGTTACCGGCTTTTTGGTGCTGCGCTTACGCGCCGTACTTGGAAAACGCACCGGAAACGAAAAACCACCACAGGAAGACAACCGACAAGATAACGATAACGTCGTTGTCTTGCCCCGTCGTCGTGGCGAAACCGATGATGATGATGTGATCACCGATTCCGCCGCCCCTCTGGGCAGTTGGGGGAAGGCCGTTGGCACCATTGACGAGAGTGCCGAAAGCGGTTTGGAAAAAATCCGTGCTGCCGATAGCAGCTTTGATGAAAACCGCTTTATGTCCGGCGCCCGTTCAGCGTTCGAGATGATCCTCACCTCTTATGCCAAAGGCGACATCCAAACCCTGCGCGATTTGCTAGATGACGCGGTTTACACCCCATTTGCTCAGGCCATTGCCGACCGCCAAAGCCGTGGGGAAACCATGGTCAGCGAACTGATCTCGTTTAAGTCGCTGACGTTAACCAATGCTGGAATGGACGGCAAAGTAGCCAACGTCACCATCCGCTTTGTCACCGAACAGCTGATCTTGATCCGCGATGCCGATGATCAGGTGGTTGAAGGCGACCCGACGCATATTGATGTGGTCACTGACGATTGGACCTTTAGCCGCGATGTCAGCTCGCGCAATCCCAATTGGTTGCTGTCAGTAACATCGACTCCTGAAGCGTAAAGCCTTTCGCCATGCGCAGGTTAGCCGCTTCGTTGCTATCGCCTAAAGGTCAGCATGGCCGCGCTTTTAGCGCGGCTGTTCTGGCTTTTGCTATGACGGTCGGGCTCGTGGGATGTGATGATCAAAGCGGGCAGGCGGCAAAAAAGACCGATCCGGCCCCGCCACCAGCGCTCCCGGTGGGGATGAGCCTCTCTCCGACGGGGTTTGCGGCGCTGCCGGGCTGGAACGAAGATAGTATCCTTCAGGCCTTACCTGCCTTGCGCCGAACCTGTGCGGTGATCTTAAAGCGCAAGGATCCCGAGTCATGGATGGGCCCGGGGGAGGTGGCTGGAACCGTCGCCGATTGGCAGCACTGGTGTGATGATCTCAATCGCGCCTTACCAGAAAACCAACCGCCGAGTCCCACTGATAGCCTTACCTTACGGGCGGTCCTGGAAAGTCGCCTACAACCCTATGCGGTCACCTATAGCGGCAGCGACGGGGCGGTAACGGCAGCAGGCACCTTTACCGGCTATTACGAAGCCAGCCTTAAAGGGTCACTGACCCGCCAGCCAGGGTACGAGGTGCCGCTATATGGCCCCCCCGATGATTTGGTCACCCTTGATCTGGGTCAGGCCTACGCTGACCTAAAAGGTCAAAAAGTGGTTGGCCGCGTGGTCGGGCATCAGCTGTTGCCCTATTGGACGCGGGCCGAAATTGACGGCGGCGCCATCGAAAAAACTCTCGGACCAGAAAAAACCCCTGTCGTTGCCTGGGCTGCCGATGCGGTTGATGCTCATATTTTACACATCCAAGGCTCTGGCGTGCTGGACCTGCCCGATGGCGGGACGGCACAAGTGGGGTATGCGGGCAATAATGGGCATCGGTTTGTCGGCATTGGCCGGGTGATGCTGGACCGGGGTTTGGTGGGCTCTGGCGGAGCGTCGATGCCTGCCATTCGCGCATGGCTCAAGGACCACCCCGAACAGGCTGACAACGTGTTGCAAGCCAACCCGCGCTATATTTTTTTCCGCACCCTTAAAGGGCCTGGCCCCCTGGGGACCATGGGGGTCGCCTTGACTCCGGGGCGATCGATGGCGGTTGATACGCGCTATGTGACCCTGGGAACGCCGCTGTGGCTCGATAGTGTTGACCCTGATGGCGAACCCCTACAGCGGCTTATGGTCGCCCAGGATACCGGCAGTGCTATCAAGGGTGTGGTGCGCGGCGATTTCTATTGGGGGGCAGGGGAGCCTGCCTTAGCCAAGGCAGGGCGTATGAAAAGCGGCGGCACCTATTACCTTTTGCTGCCCCGCGCGAAGACTTCCGCCGCCACGCCCTGATTTCTTCGATACATCCAGCGTCGAAAACGCGCCTACAGTGGCCCCACCGACCGAGAAATATCCTGATTTTTAACCCCGCTCGGCCTCTGTCATAGAAACAGAGGGCCTAGGCTGTTATCTATGATCTATGGGACCGTTTCCGCTTTTCACCGGCTTTGCGCCCGCATCTGCCTGTTGAACGAGCAATAGAACGACCCACCGCAAAAAAAATCGATCAAAAAAGGTCAGGATCATGGGTGAACAGCACACTACCCCCTCTGCCGCACCTGTTCGGGTAGCGCTTTTTGTAACCTGTCTTGCCGACCTTTATCGGCCAGCGGTGGGCTTTGCCGCCCTGTCGTTGCTCGAATCAGCGGGCTGTACGGTGGTGGTGCCCCAGGGGCAAACCTGTTGCGGTCAGCCGCAATGGAACAGCGGCGACCGCGCTGGGGCGCAAAAGATCGCCAAAAAAATGATCGCCGCGTTCGAGGCCGAGCCCGTTGACTATATCGTGGCACCGTCAGGGTCATGCATCGGTATGGTTCAGGATTGGCCATTGATTTTTGACACCGACCCCAGTTGGAAGGCGCGCGCCGAAGCCATTGCCGCCAAGGCCTGGGAACTGACATCGTTCCTGGTTGATATACGCGGCTGGAGCGATAGTCACGCCCGCCTGGACGGTGTTGCCGCCTATCACGACAGCTGCACCGGCAAGCGCAAGCTGGGCATCCAGGCGCAACCTCGGCAGTTGTTGGCCGCCGTCGAGGGGCTGGAAGTCCGCGATCTGAGCGAACCAGAAGAATGCTGCGGTTTTGGCGGCACCTTCTGTGTGAAATATGGCGAGATTTCCACCCGCATGGTCAGCGACAAGGCAAAGGACATCATTGCCACCGGCGCTGATACGCTGTTAGCGGGCGAGGTCGGCTGCCTGTTGAATATGAGTGGCCGCCTGAAACGAATGGGCAGCCCAATCCGCTGCCGCCATGTGGCCGAAGTCTTGGCCGGCTTGACCGATGGTGCCGCCATCGGCGAGGGAGAATAGCCATGCAAATCCCCACCAGCGCCCAGTTTAAAGAAAACGCCCATCGCGCCGCCAACGATGCCAATCTGCGCGCATCCTTGGAAACCATGAAGACCGGCTTTCGCCTCAAACGCGCCGCCGCTGTTGCCAGCTTGCCCGAATTTGACGCCCTGCGCGATAAAGGCAAAGAGCTTAAAGACCATGTGCTTGCGAACTTGGATCTGTACTTAGAGGCCTTTGAGAAAAAGGTGGTCGAACAAGGCGGCCATGTCCATTGGTGTGCCGATGCCAAAGAAGCACAGCAGGCGGTTTTAGAAATCTGTAAAAAGGCCGGAGCGCGCACCGTCACCAAAGGCAAGTCGATGATCTCCGAAGAGATCGGCTTGAATGACTTTTTAGAAGGGCAGGGAATTACCCCGGTTGAAACCGATCTGGGCGAATATATCATCCAGCTGCGCCACGAACCACCGAGCCATATCATTGCCCCAGCGATTCATGTGCGCAAAGAAATGGTCGCCGACTCTTTTCGTGCCACCCACACCCATCGCCCCGCCGACCGCGATTTGTCCGAGCCCCGTCAACTGTTGGACGAAGCCCGCGAAGAACTGCGTGATAAGTTTCTGGCCGCTGATGTCGGAATCACCGGCGCAAATATGCTGATTGCGGAAACCGGGTCGACGGTGATTGTCACCAACGAAGGCAACGGCGATTTAACGCAGCTGTTGCCAAAGGTGCATGTGGTTTTAGCGTCCTTGGAAAAGGTGGTCCCCACCTTGGACGACGCCGCCACCGTATTACGGCTGTTGGCGCGTTCGGCCACCGGCCAAGACACCAGCACCTATACGACCTTTTCCACCGGCCCACGTCGTGCCGATGACCTTGATGGGCCCGAGGAATTTCACGTTATCTTGCTCGACAATGGGCGCACTGGCATGCTGGGCAGCGAATTCCAAGACATGCTACGTTGCATTCGCTGCGGTGCTTGTATGAACCACTGCCCCGTCTATGGTGCCGTTGGCGGCCATGCTTATGGCTGGGTCTATCCGGGGCCGATGGGATCGGTGTTAACCCCGGCCTTGATCGGTATTGAAAACGCCGCTCCCTTGCCCAACGCCTCAACCCTATGTGGGCGCTGTGAAAGCGTTTGCCCGATGCACATCCCCTTGCCACGCATGCTCCGCGCCTGGCGGGAAAAGGAATTTGAACGTCATTTGACCCCGAAACGCGCCCGCTGGGGCCTGGCTGTGCATACGGCTCTGGCCAGTCGGCCAAAGTTATACCGCTGGGCAACCCGCGCCGCCGCCTGGGGATTAAAAATTTGGGGGGGCCGTCGCGGCTCTATGGATCATCTGCCCTATGCGCAAGAATGGACAGATAGCCGGACCATGGCCGCCCCACAGTATGGCCGGACCTTTATGGATCTTTATCAAGGGCGCCCCGGAGCCCACAGCGATCGCCCCTAACCGCAGACCGGAATGCGATGAGCCACAAGGTAAGTGACAATGTCTAAGACCAGTGAACGGGAGCATATGTTGCATGAGCGGCTCAAGGCCGCCTATGACCGCGACGTGGTGACCTTTTACACGAACTTTGACAAGCTGCACTCACCCTCTTGCCCGGTCTTTGATCCCTGGCTGGCTGGGGGGCCGTTGTTAGGTCTTTTGATGCTGGCGGTCACCGTCTTGTTTCTTGGCGGCTTAGTGGCCGGGACTCTGGCCATCATCATCGCCGCCGCGATCTATGCGATGGCAGTGCGGCCCTGGATGGAAACCCAGTTCCGCGACCGTGCCATTAAAATGGCGCTCAAAGATATCAAGAGCTTTCAAACCCTGTGGGATTATGGCGGCATTGGTATTGCGATGACCAAGCGCCCAGAAACGATTATTGCCGCCCCCGAAGGCCCGTGGAAAGCCTTTCTCGCCCACCATCTGCCCGACATCGAAACCAGAGTTTTAGATGCCGAGATGCAAAACTTTGTCCCCGACGAGAACCCCAGTCGCCGGGTGCTTGACCTCAATACAATCACCGTACCAACAGGGGCCGAGCGCATCACGCGCCGACGCCCTGCGGCAACGATATTGCCCCCCGAAGACGAACAGACCTTTGCTGATGATGAGAGGCCGCCAGAGCCCCCGGTGAACACCATCGATGATGATAGCCTCTACTTTGATCCATCCTTCCCCAAATGGACTCCACCGCCTCAACAGGAGAAGTAATATGCAGGGATCGCGCAGCGCCATCCTTGATCGTATCCGCCGTGCGGCGGGCCCCGCGTCGGGGGATCGCAAAGCCAGCGTAGAGGCGCGCCTGAGTGCGCCGATGCCGTCGTTGGTTCCGCAGCGATCACAAGACGGACCCAATGTCCTGGATGATTTTTGCCAAAGAGTGACCGCTTCGGCGGCAACCCTGGAAACCGTGTCCGGCTGGTCTGGCGTTGCCGCCGCCGTTGCCGACTATGTGAAACAGCGGAATTTGCCCAGTGATTTGGCGGTTGCTCCCGACCCGCGCCTGGATGGTTTGGCCGAACACGGTTTGCTCAGCGTGCACCGGGGGGCTGCCTTACCGCAGGATTTGGTGAGCGTTTCGACCGCCGTTCTTGGGGTGGCGGAAACCGGAACCTTGGTCTTGACCTCGGGGGCGGATACCCCGACCTCCTTAAACTTTTTGCCCGATGTGCATGTGATCTGTGTCGCCCGTAAAGACGTGGTTGGCGGCTATGAAAGCATTTGGGCACACCTGCGCACCCAACACGCCCAAGGCCAGGATCTGCCGCGCACAGTCAATATGATCAGCGGCCCATCACGCACCGGCGACATTGAACAGACCATCCAGCTAGGTGCCCATGGCCCACGGCAAGTACACGTGATCTTGGTCGATGAGTGAGCGCAGCCGCCGCCGTCGCCCTTTAAGTCCCGAGGAACGCCAGCTCTGGGATCAACTGGCCAAAACAGTGGCGCCCCTTTCCACCCATATGCGACAGATTGGTGCTGATCTGGCATCAAGCCGAGAACCCGTGCTTGAACCCGAGCGGCCACCGCCGTTTGCCGACCATCCCACAGGGACGATCAAAGCTAAAACCGTCACCGTTCCGCGTGCCATTCCCGATGATGACGCGCTAGAGGCTCTGTGGCTCAAGGGTATTTCAGGCTCTGGAAAAGAACCTGCATCCCCCTCGCGAACAACAGTGATGGGCTTGCCTTTGCTTGAACATGGAGCCTCGCCGGGAGTGGATCGACGCACCGCTGATCGCTTTCGCAAAGGGCGGATGATCGTCGAAAAACGTTTAGACCTGCATGGAATGACGCAGGAACAAGCGCATGGGTCGCTGAACCGCTTTCTCGAACATTCAGCATCGACCGGGATTCGCTGCGTATTGGTGATCACCGGCAAGGGCATGCGTGGTGAAGGGGTCTTGCGGCGCATGGTGCCGCGCTGGCTCAATGATGCGCGCTTGCGGCCTTTGATCTTGTCATTTTCCCACGCGCAAATTCCCGACGGCGGCGACGGGGCGCTCTATATCTTGCTCAAGCGGCGGCGGGAAACGGTTTAGAGTCTCCCGCCCTGCAAAAGCCCGCGCAGAGAAAAGGACTTTTCCTCAGGCGGTGACGGCTTTATACCAGCAGTCAAAGGGCTCTGCGCCGCCAGAGATGCGGCCTCTCTGCAAGCCCGCCAATCCAATGATGAGTCCGTGATCGTGGCCACACTGCCAGATCCACCAAGCGACAAGAGCACCATGAACGAACCGATTTTTAAGACCAGCGCCCAAGAAGCGCCAGGCCGTTCCGTCGATGCCAACGGGCGTCTTGACCTGATTGGCCTGTCCCGCGAACAACTGGCCACCGCCTTGGCCGAGATGGGCGAAAAGCCATTCCGCATGAAGCAGGTTTGGATGTGGTTGTACAATCGCGGCGTAACCGAAATTGACGCCATGACCAATCTGTCAAAGGCGATGCGCGATAAGCTGAACGAACACTTTTTTATCTCGCGCCCGCAGCTGTCGCGTGAACAGACCTCAACCGACCAAACCCGCAAATGGTTGCTGCGCTTTGGGGATCGCAACGAAGCCGAGACCGTCTATATCCCCGATGGCGATGGCGACCGGGGCGCGGTGTGCATTTCCACCCAGGTGGGCTGTACCCTGACCTGCCGTTTTTGCCACACCGGCACGCAAAAGCTGGTGCGCAACCTGACTGCGGCGGAAATCGTCGGGCAGTTTTTGATTGCCCGCGATAGCTACGGCGAATGGCCAACCCCCAACGAAACGGGCCGCATGCTGTCCAACGTGGTGGTGATGGGCATGGGGGAGCCGTTGTTTAACTATGACGCCACCGTCAACGCCCTGCGTATTTTAACCGATCCCGATGGGATTTCACTCAGCAAGCGCCGTATCACCCTCTCGACCTCTGGGGTGGTCCCGCGCATGTATGATCTGGGCAACGATGTTGGGGTCAATTTGGCCGTCTCGCTGCATGCCGCCACCGACGACGTGCGCGACGAAATCATGCCGATTAACAAAAAATGGCCGCTCAAAGAATTGATGCAGGCCTGCCGCGATTACCCCAGCGCCAGCAATGCGCGGCGGATTACCTTTGAGTATATCATGCTCAAGGGGATCAACGACTCCGATGCCGACGCCCGCCAACTCGCCCGTTTGGTCAAAGGCGTGCCGTGCAAGTTCAACCTGCTGCCGTTTAATCCCTGGCCGGGTTCGACCCTGGAATGTTCGGATTGGCCGCGCATCGAACGCTTTGCTGATGTGCTCTCGAGCTGTGGCTATTCTGCGCCGGTGCGCAGGCCGCGCGGGCGCGATATTTTGGCCGCGTGTGGGCAGCTAAAATCCGACAGTGAGCGCCAGCGTAAAAGTGCCGTCCTCGCCGCTTTGGCCGAAGATAGCGACGACGCTTCGGCATAAACACGACAACGGAACGGGGTATGGGGCTGCCCCCAGCACACTCAAGCAGGATCACAGCATGATACCAAAGCCCCCTCGCCCACCGATGTCCGAGGCCCAAGCCGCGCGCAAGGCTCCCTATCCCGGTGACAGCGCGCGGGGCGAGATCGCCTTACTTGCCCCGCACCGCGTTTTACAAACCCCCTATGTCGAAGCCTTTAACGACCGCGTGCGCTTTCCCAACGGCACCGAGGGGGAGTGCTTTCGCTGGTACTGGACCGCGCCCTATGGGGTGATTGCCCTGCCCTATCTGGCCGATGGATCGGTGGTACTGATCGAACAGTTCCGCCACAATGACCGCGCTTGGCGGCTCGAGGCCCCGCGCGGTTTTGGTCAGGCGGACGAAACCCCCGAACAGGCCGCCAGCCGCGAAGTCAGCGAAGAAACTGGCCTTGCCGTCCAAGCCGTACAACAGCTGCGCAGCATCGGCCATGCCGCTTACCGTGTGCATCTGTTCTTGGTTGCGGTCAGTTCAAGCCCTGACCATAGCGCCAAAAGCGATAGCGCAGAAGCGATTGCTGGCTGCCAGCATCTGCCCGCCTCTAGCGTTGCGGCGCTGTTGGATGATCCGCGCATTCATGATGCGGAAACGCTGCTATTGCTCAGCCAGTTTCTGCAACGTGGCCTACCACGGTAGGCCTTGCAGGCTCCACACCAGACCAACCAAAATCCCGTTGAGCAAACAGCCAATCGCCATCAAGCGCACCGCCGCCCGCAGATCTTGTTCCGTGGCCTCTGCCCGGCCCTCGCCAATCCAGGGCTCGTTGACCAGTCCCTCGCCCCGATAAAGGCGCGGCCCGCAAAGCGCTAGCCCCAAACCTCCAGCACAGGCGGCTTCGGGCCAGCCTGCGTTCGGGCTGCGGTGCTTGCCCGCATCGCGCAGCATGATACGCAGCGCGGTCAAAGGCCGCCCATTCCACACAAAGGCCGAGGCAATGCACAACATCAGCCCCGCCAAGCGCGCCGGGATCAGGTTCAGCAGATCGTCAAAGCGCGCACTGGCCCAGCCAAAGGCCAAATAATGCGGCTTTTTATGGCCAATCATCGAATCTAGAGTGTTAACGGTTTTATAGATCATGATCCCCGGCAAGCCTGCGATCAAATACCAAAACACCGGCGCAACAATCCCATCGGAAAAATTTTCAGCGCAGGATTCAATGGCTGCGCGGCATACGCCGTGCTCGTCAAGCTGTTCGGGATCACGACCGACAATCATCGCCACCGCGTCCCGCCCGCCGCGCAAACCGCCCCGGTTCAAGCCCGTCGCCACCGCCTTAACATGATCATACAACGACCGTTGAGCGATCAAAGTTACCAGCAAAAACAGCTCAACCACCCAGCCAAAGGGCAAGGACAAGGCCAGACTTTGCACCGTCCAGCCGATGGTTCCCATCAGGCTGCACAGGCCCAGCAACAGAAAAACCCCGCGCAGACGGCGTTCGGTTGGGCTGCGGTTTGGCCGATTGAGCTTGTGATCAAGGACATCAATCATCCTGCCCAAAGCCACCACCGGGTGCGGGATGAAACGAAACAGCGGCCCCATCTCGCCCACCACCATATCCAGCAGCAGGGCGAGCAACAGCAGCAACAGGGGATCAAAGGCCGGATCCGGCCACAGGCCAAAAGGAAGCATTCCCCATTGATGCCCAATGCAGGCGGCGGCGTCAATCAACGTCTGCGGCGAAAGGGGGGAGCGGGTGAATTGCGCTTTAGGGGGCGAGCCTATATAGTCCGCGACAGGTCTTCCCCCGCCCATGGACCCCGAAGGCTAGGACCAGGGTCCAGGGGGAAGTTTTTCCCGCTCGAAGGCAAGGACCAAGCGCGCCATGACCAATACCCCCGCTCCCCTTTCGACCCCGCAGCCGCAAAAAATCGGCGTGATGATCTGTGGCCACGGATCGCGCGATGATGCCGCCGTAACCGAATTCAACAAGCTGGCTGTTTTGCTGCGGGAACGCTTTCCGCAGTGGCCCGTCGAAAGCGGCTTTCTGGAATTCGCCCGCCCCATCATCCACGAAGGCTTAGACAAGCTGCGCGACGCCGGGTGCACTCGCATTCTCGCCGTGCCGTCGATGCTGTTTGCCGCAGGCCACGTTAAGAACGATCTGCCGTGGGAAGTGAACTCCTACGCCGCCCAACATGATGGTCTGAGCATTGAATTTGGCAAAGAGCTGGGCATTGATTCCAAGCTGCTGAAAGCCGCGCAGCAACGGGTTGAAGAAGCGATTGCCGAAGCCAATGCCACCCACGGCGACATCGACCGCAAAGACACCTTGTTGCTGGTGGTCGGGCGTGGGACCAATGATTCCGATGCCAATTCCAACGTCTGTAAGGTCGCCCGCATGTTGTGGGAAGGCTGCGGCGTTGGCTGGACCGAGGTTGCCTATAGCGGCGTCACCGCCCCGCGCGTTGATGACGGTCTACGCCATTGCGTCAAGCTGGGCTATAAGCGCATCGTCGTTTTCCCCTATTTCTTGTTTACCGGCATTTTGGTCCGCCGCATCTATGACCAAACCGATGAAGTTGCAGCGGAAAACCCCGATCTGCAATTCATCAAGGCATCTTATCTCAATGACCACCCGTTCGTGATCGACAGCTTTGCGGAACGGGTGCAGGGAATTTTGGATGGCGATGTGGCGATGAATTGCCAACTGTGCAAATACCGCGAACAGATCATCGGCTTTGAACAAGATGTCGGCACGGTGCAAGCGGGCCATCATCACCATGTGCGCGGTGCCGGCACCGACGGCGATCATCATGGCCATGACCACGGGCATGATCACCACCATGGCCACCATCATGATCATGGCCATCATCACCACGATTAAAAAACACTCTGGCGAATACGGGAACGCCTCGGGGCAGCGTTGACGACGCGCTGCCCTGGGATGCCCGATGCGTCAGACTTTGCGTAAAACAAGGAGACGCCATGATGTGGCAGTATGAAATGGACCCGGCAGAAATTTACCGCCAGTCCTTTGCCACCATCCGCGCCGAAGCTGGGGAGGCGTTGGCGCGTCTCCCGCAGGATCTGCATCCCCTCGCCCACCGGCTGGCCCATGCCTGCGGCGATACCTCGGTGATTGCAGATTTGGCGTGGTCCGATGATGCCGTTGCCGCCGGACGCGCGGCTTTGGCGGCGGGTGCGCCGATTTTTGTTGATGTCGAAATGGTGTCGCATGGGGTGATCCGCCGCTTTTTGGGCACCTCAGCGGTGGTCTGCACGCTCAATGATCCCATGGTGCCCGGACTCGCAAAGCAGATTTCCACTACCCGCTCTGCGGCGGCAACCGAACTCTGGGGCGAGCGCCTTGAGGGTGCGGTGGTGGCGATTGGCAATGCACCGACGGCGCTGTTTCATTTGCTCAATGCCCTGCGCCAGGGCGGCCCACGTCCGGCGGTGATCTTGGGCTTTCCAGTCGGCTTCATCGGCGCCGCCGAAAGCAAACAGGCGCTGATCGCCGATGCCCCCTGCCCCTTTATCACCTTGCGCGGGCGGCGCGGCGGCTCGCCGTTGGCGGCAGCGGCCGTCAATGCCCTGGCCAAACCGGAGGAAAGCGCGTGAGCGATGTTTCACGTGAAACACCGGTACCCTGGCTGACCGTGCTGGGCGTCGGTGACAATGGCGCAGCCGGCCTCTCTGCCGCCGCCCTGGCTGTTGTACAGTCGGCACAACGGATCATCGGCAGTCAGCGCTTGCTCGATCACTTGCGGCCGATTTTCTCCGCGGCCCCCGCCCCTCAAGTGACCGCCTGGAGCAGCCGCGAGCAAACGCTGGCCGCCATCCTGGCCTGCCGTGGCCAGCCAACAGTGGTGCTCGCCACCGGCGATCCGATGTTCTTTGGTCTGGGCTCGACGCTGGCGCCAGAGCTGGCGGAAGCCGGTGTTGCCACCGCCGAATGGAGCGTCATTCCCACCCCCAGCGCCTTTTCCCTGGCGGCGGCGCGGATGGGCTGGCCGTTGCAAAACTGTCGCTGCCTCACCGTTCATGGCCGCCCGCTGGAAAGCGTGCGGCTGCATCTGGCACCAAAACAAAAGCTTTTGCTTCTTTCGGCTACGGGTGAAACTCCGGCACAGGTGGCCCGCCTGTTGGTCGCCGATGGCTATGGACCATCGCAGATCACCGTCCTCAGCCATATGGGCGGAGCCGACGAACAGCGCCTAACAGGCCGCGCCGATGCCTTTCCTGAACACGACTTTGCCGCCCTCAACACCCTGGCCATTGAGTGCCATCTGGCCCCCGGAGCCCGCCCCCTTCCTCACAGCAGCGGCCTGGCCGATGATCTTTTTGATCATGATGGCCAGATCACCAAGCAAGAAATTCGTGCCGTCACCCTGGCAGCCTTGGCCCCCTGGCCGGGGGCGCATTTGTGGGATGTCGGCAGCGGATCGGGATCGATCGCCATCGAATGGATGCGCGCCGCCCCCGGTGCAACCGCTCTCGCCATAGATCACAATGC
>CEGD01000064.1_pt1 | contig 17634 bp, 18 predicted proteins | sample 306751 | NCBI WGS metagenome assembly CEGD01 (sample SAMEA2755657, study PRJEB7226) | microbial mat metagenome | biome: microbial mat; feature: hypersaline; material: grass silage | place: USA | collected 2014-02-19 | depth 0 m
CGCCCCCGTGAAGGGGGCGACGCCTTCGTCACCGGCTGGCCGCAGTGATGATAGAGTTTCAATCCACGCCCCCGTGAAGGGGGCGACATCAACGCGGGAGTCATGACCGATTTCGACGTGCGCGTTTCAATCCACGCCCCCGTGAAGGGGGCGACGGCTGGTAGTTTAACCTATTTAAACGGCAGGGAAAATTACCGACTTTGCGCGAACCTCTCATAATTTTCTAACTTTACAGCAAAAACACGAGCCGCCTCCAAAAAACACATTTAATTTCAATTGATTAATCCTGCGCGAACCTATTCGCGTCTTTTTCCATCAAAGGGATTGAGAAAACCGTATTTATCGCAATAGGTTAACATGATAGCCGCATGACGAAATACCCCTCCGGTCTCAACGACCGCTAGGGGTTCGCGCAAATCGCCTGATATTTGGCTCTGCTTGGCCTGACAGCAGGCTCAGGCGACCGGGATCACCGCTGCCGCAACCCGGCGATCTTCGGCCATCAAAACGTTATAGGTCCGACAGGCAGCGCCGGTATCCATCAAGTCAGACATGATTCCGCGTTGGCGAATCTCTGCCCGCAAGCTTGGGGAAACCAGAGTCATCCGCATACCGCAGCCAATCAACAAAATCTCCACCGCTGGATCAGCCTCAAACAGCGGGGCAAGGCTTTCTAAAGTAATGTCGTTAATGGAAGCAACCGACCAAGGAAGCGTTTTTTGCGGCAATATCAAAACCGGCTGCTCCCATATCGTGCCAGCAATGCGAAAACGCCCTTCACCATAGGCGTGCACCACCTGGCGGCCTTCGGGAATCGCGGGGGTGATATCCATAAAACTCTCCTGGTGGGGTGCCAAAGCGGAAAACAGCGTCCTTGCTGGTCGCAAAACCACCCTAGCGCTTGGTTCTTTACGCCGCCATGGTGCCTCTGTCGGGAATTTCCCCCCAGCGCCTAACGCGACTTTATCGTAAGGGGCCCGAGAATATCACCGATGGTAACCATGTGGCCAGAGCAGGCCACAAGGCAAGAACAGTTAAGGCAAACAGCTGAATGGCAATAAACGGCGCTACGCCACGGTAAATATCGCTGGTTTTAATCTCCGGCGGTGCAACGCCACGCAGGTAAAACAAGGCAAAACCAAAAGGCGGAGTCAGAAAGCTGGTCTGTAAATTCATCGCCATCATCACCCCCAGCCATACCGGGCTGATGTCCATTTTCAACAGAACCGGGCCAACGATTGGCACCACCACATAAACAATTTCCACAAAATCGAGAAAGAACCCCAGGGCAAACATGGCGAACATCACCACCGCCAGGGCTCCCCATTTCCCGCCCGGCATCTGTGCTAGGGCTTCATGCACCAAATCATCACCGCCAAAACCACGGAAGACCAACGAAAACAGGCTGGCCCCGATGACGATCATAAATACCATCGACGAAATGCGCGTTGTCTCGACCATCACTTGGCGCAAAATGCCTTGCTTGGAAATCGCCCGCAAAGCAACAAAAAGTCCAATGAAAACCAGGGAGACCAACAGCATGGCCAAGGCGATACCAGCCTGATCAAAGGCTGTAAGCTGATCGCGGGCCACCCGCAAATCGACCCCTTGCGCCAATGCTAACACCGCCAGCAAGGCCACCGCCGCCCCTTGGATCCAGCGCCGCCCCCGGCGACTGACCCCAGGGCGCAGGGCGGCCAAAAAGATCGCCCCGACCGCGCCCACCGAAGCGGCCTCGGTCGGTGTGGCCAGCCCCCCCAAGATTGACCCCAGCACCGCTAACACCAGCACCAACGGCGCAAATAAGGCTTTGAGCACCGGCAACAGCGTCGCCCGTAACGGCACACCGTTGGCATCGGTTTGCGCGGGCATTGCCGGTGAGGTATGCGGGCGCAGCCATGCGGTCAGCAGCTGATAGGTCATATAAAGCCCGACCAGCAGCAACCCCGGCAGCAAAGCCCCCGCAAACAAGTCGCCGACGGAAACCGGGTCTGGTGCCCAATTCCCCAGGGCGCGCTGAGCCTCGGCGTGGGCATTGGCGATTTGGTCGCCCAGCAAAACCAAAACAATCGACGGCGGAATGATCTGCCCCAAAGTCCCCGCAGCGCAAATAGAGCCACAGGCAAGGGCCGGGTCATAACCCCGGCGCAGCATGGTGGGCAGGCTCATCAAACCCATCGTCACAACTGTCGCTCCAACGATGCCGGTGGATGCCGCCAACAGCATTCCCACCAGCGACACCGAAATCGCCAAGCCCCCCCGCAACGAGCCAAACAGACGACTCACGTTCTCAAGTAAACTCTCGGCAACCTTGGACCGTTCGAGCATCACCCCCATAAACACAAACAGCGGGACCGCAATCAGCACCGTGTTGCTCATAGTGCCAAACACCCGTGACGGCAGCGCGCTAACAAAGGCAAAATCAAAGGCATCAAAAAAGATACCAATCACCCCAAAGGCCAACGCCCCCCCAGCCAAACTAAAGGCCACCGGGAACCCGGCCAACAAGGCACCACAGGTTCCGGCAAACATAATCAAGGCCAAAATTTCTTCGGGGGTCATCACCGGCGCCTCACTGTGCTGACGGGGGAAGTACGGGCGGGAGTGCGGCGGGTGTTTCAGGCGGCGTTGCGCCACCGATCACCATCAAGCATCGCAAAACCCAGGACAAACCCTGCACCGCCAAAGCAAATGCCAGGAACAAAATCATCGACTTCAGCAAAAACACCCCTGGAAGACCCGATGTTTCCGTCGATCCCTCAAGCACCGCCCAGCTATTGCCGACATAGGGAACCGCCGCCCGCGCCAGCACAAAACAAAACGGCCATAGAAACAAAACCACACCGATCAAATCGACCCAGGCTTTGGTCAAAGGCTTGGCATCACGGTAAAAAATATCAACCCGCACATGACCGTCTTGCGCCAACGTCCAGGCACTGGCACCCAAAAACACCAGCGCATGCATCCAGGTAATGCTTTCTTGCAGGGCAATATTACCGACACCAAACACATAGCGCAGCACCACCAAGGCGAACTGCATCACCACCATGCCCAGGGTCAACCAACAGACCGCCCGCCCCAACAAGGCTGAAAAGCGGTCAATCAGGCGGATTACAAAACTCACAATAAATTTCTCCCTGGCTTCACGCGATCGGGGACAAAACGCTGCAGCCCAAAAAGGAGCGGTTTTGGCCGATGCTGGCATGGTGAAGGGCGGCACTATGGACGAGCACAAGCAAACTGTACAGTCGTTCTGCTCTGCACAAGACGCATGACCGCACTGCAATATTGCATAAAATCCCTGTAGTACTGTCGGACTTTGCTAGCAATTGGGTTTCCGTTGCGTTAAACCTGTATGTAACCGAATTAATGCCGACGCATGGCGCAAAGATCCCCTTTTGTTGTACGACCTTGCCACTCTGTAATATGGCCCTGTTGCGAACATCTGTTATAAAGCCCAACCCCTGACCAAGCCCAGGTCACAAAGGCTAAGCTTTATCAGGACCGTGAAGACGCACAAAGGGAAGAGAAATGACGAAATGCGAAAGCCAAAAACAGGCTGTTGGGAGGATTGAGTGTCTGCTTTAGGGTCTTTTGTCAGGGCCATTGATGCGCTAAATGGCGCCATTGGTAAGCTCACATCTTGGCTGGTTCTAGCCGTCGTTTTGGTCTGTTTTGGCGTTGTTCTCGCCCGCTATGGCTTTGACTGGGGCGATATCCGGCTGCAAGAAAGTTATGTTTGGCTGCACGCCGTGGTCTTTATGGTTGGCGCGGGATACACGCTGCGCGAAGACGGCCATGTGCGGGTTGACGTGTTCTATGCCAACCTGTCCTTACGTGGCAAAGCCTGGATCAACGTCATCGGCACCACGCTGTTTTTACTGCCCTGGTTAGCAGTCATTTTTTATTATGGCTGGCCGTTTGTCTCTTCGTCGTGGCGGATCCTTGAACCCTCTGCCGAACCCGGTGGCTTGCCAGGTTACTTTGCCCTGAAAACCACCATCATGATCTTTGCCGGGCTGGTTGGCCTGCAAGGGCTCGCTGGTCTGGCACGGTCCATCCTGGTTCTGGGTGGTGACGAAGACTGGGCGCCAAAAGAAGGTGGACATTAAGAATGGCTGATCCCAACAGCACGTCCAAAACGATAAGAAGCTAGGAACAGCATGGATCCGGTACAAATCGGCGAAATTCTCGCCATCGTCATGTTCGTGGCCACCTTGGCCCTGGTCATGCTTGGTTATCCCGTAGCCTTTACCCTCGCAGGGTCGGCACTGATTTTTGGTGCCTTAGGCAACATGCTTGGGGTCTTTGACCTATCCCTGCTCATCGGCCTTGCCTCGCGCTATTTCGGCACCATGACCAACGAAGTTTTGGTCGCTGTCCCACTGTTTGTGTTCATGGGGGTGATGCTAGAACGATCAAAACTAGCCGAGCAGCTGTTGCAAACTATGGGGCTGCTGTTTGGTCAGTTGCCCGGTGGTTTGGGCATTTCGGTGATTCTGGTCGGCACGCTATTGGCGGCATCAACCGGCATCGTTGGCGCCACTGTGGTGACTATGGGCCTGTTGTCGCTGCCTGCCATGTTGCGCGCGGGGTACGACCCGAAACTGGCCACCGGCATTATTTGTTCGTCGGGAACTTTGGGACAGATTATCCCGCCGTCGATGGTGCTGATTTTCCTCGGCGATATGCTGCAGGGAGCCAACACCACCGCACAGATGAAAAAGGGCAACTTTGCCCCCGACCCGGTGTCGGTCGGTGATCTGTTTGCCGGTGCTTTGCTGCCTGGTTTAATGTTGGTTGGCCTTTATATCGGTTGGGTAATCTTTAAGGCGATCACCGACCCCAAAAGCTGCCCGCCGCTGCCCGATGAAAACATCAGCCGCCGCGATCTGTGGCGCCGGGTGATCTTTGTCCTGATCCCGCCGCTGGGTCTGATTGTTGCCGTTTTGGGTTCGATCTTGGGTGGCTTGGCAACGCCAACAGAATCGGCGTCGGTCGGTGGCATTGGCGCCATGATCCTGGCTGCTGCCAACAAGCAATTCAGCCTAAAGATGCTGCGCACTGTTATGGAATCGACGCTGAAAATCAGTTCGATGGTGTTCATCATTTTGATGGGTGCATCGGTGTTTTCGCTAACCTTCCGTGGCCTGGGCGGCGAGCATTTGGTCGAAGAACTGTTTAGCAACCTCCCTGGTGGCGAGCTGGTGGCGGTGATCGTGGTCATGTTGACCATGTTTGTGCTCGGTTTCTTCCTCGATACCTTTGAAATCATCTTTATCGTTGTGCCAATCACCGCCCCGATCCTGTTAGCCATGGACGGCGTTGACCCGGTATGGCTGGGGGTGATGATCGGCATCAACCTGCAAACCAGCTTTTTGACCCCGCCATTTGGCTTTTCGTTGTTTTACCTGCGCGGTGTTGCCCCACGAACGGTCACCACAGGCCATATTTACAAGGGCGTCATTCCCTTTGTGATTATGCAAGCGGTGGCGATGGTGGTTCTCTACCTTTTCCCCGGCATGGCCACCGAATTGCCCAAAATGATCTTTAGCTCGCCTGCACCAATTGTGCAGGAAGGCTCAAGCACCAGCGGCGGCACTTCGGTTGATTCGATGATGCCCACTTTTGGCGAAGGCTCTGAAAGCCTGATGCCCGAAGGCTTTGGCTCTGACGCAAACAGCAACAATAACTCGTTGTTTGGCGAGCCCTCGTCTTCGGGCTCCGAAGAGTCATTAACCCCAGAACGCAGCGACGACGTGAATTCAATGTTCAAGTAACATCGAATTCACCACCATAAAAAGACGATCTGAGCGGGGGGCTGTTATGGCCCCCCGTTTTTCATGCCCTATCGCCGATAGGTCTGGTCGATGCTTGACCTTTTCCGGTGCCCCACCCACCATGGGCGATCAAGCGATTAAGCAAGCCTGCCCGCCTTGTTCAAACCGCACAGGCCTAGATCTGGGAGAAGCGAACCACCATGGCAAAGTCCAAGCCTCAGCGCACAAAAAATACCCCCCCGGCCCCCTTGACCGAGACCGTTTTTACCGTCGAGCCGGTGGCGTTAAAATATGGCCATGGAGCCCTGGCCGAGCTGGGGGCCGAGGCCAAGGCCCTGGGTCTAAACCGGGTTTTGCTCGTTACCGACCGGGCACTCAGCGACTTACCGCCAGTCCGTACCGTCAAGGCATCGCTAGAGGCTGCGGGCTGCACCGTGGTCGTGCATGAAATCACCCACCTAGAGCCCACCGATGCCTCGTTCCAAGAAGCAGCGGCGGTTGCCCGCGACGCTGCGGTTGACGGCTATATTTCGGTTGGTGGAGGATCGGTGATGGATACCGCCAAGGCCGCGAACCTTTACGCCACCTATCCGACCGATGATTTTCTTGATTACGTCAACGCGCCCGTCGGTGGGGCGAAACCCGTTCCAGGACCATTAAAGCCCCACTTGGCCTGTCCAACCACTGCTGGGACTGGCAGCGAAACGACGGCTGTGGCCATTTTCGACTTGGTTGGAGCCAAAATCAAAACCGGCATTTCGTCCAAATTCCTCCGCCCAACCAAGGCAATTGTTGACCCCACCGCGACCTATTCGGCGCCGGCGGGGGTGGTCGCTTGCACTGGCTTTGACGTGCTGACCCACGCCATCGAAAGCTATACCGCCCGCCCTTTTAGCAGCCGCGCCAAACCGACCGATCCAATGGTGCGCCCCCCCTATCAGGGCGCCAACCCCTGGAGCGACGGCGGGGCTCTGCGCGCTATCGTCCTGGGTGGGCAATATCTGGAACGCGCTGTTCAAGACCCCGACGATACCGAAGCCCGCGATTGGCTGTGCTTTGCCGCCACCTTGGCCGGTTTGGCCTTTGGCAATGCCGGGGTGCACATTCCCCATGCCATGAGCTATTCCGTCGCAGGTCTGAACCACAGTTACAAGGCCACCGGCTATGAACGCGAAGGCGGCATGGTCCCGCATGGCCTTTCCGTGGTGATCAACGCCCCGGCGGCATTCCGCTTTACCGCCGACAGTGACCCAATGCGGCATTTGCGGGCGGCCCATGCCCTAGGGGCTGATTTTGAATTCGAGGACGTCGACCCCAGCGAAGCGGGCGACATTCTGGCCGAACGCCTAGAAGAAATGATGCGCGCCACTGGCATGCCCAACGGCCTCAGCGGCCTGGGCTACAGCGAGGCTGACATTCCCGCCCTGGTCGATGGCTGCATGAAGCAACAACGCCTGTTGGTCATGGCCCCCAAGGAGGTCAGCGAGAAAGACCTGACTGCCCTTTATCATTCGGCGATGCACTATTGGGATGAAAGCTCAACGCTCGGCTAAGGTCACCGCATTTTCTTTAACCATCAGGGCAATGATGTTTTTACCGCGCAGGGGGCTTTTGTCGGTTCGCAGTCTATGCGACAACAGAGGCCTCCTGTCGCTTCATAGGCCATCTTGCCCATGATCATCCTGTCGATCCACCCCGGCACCCATGACGCCGCCGCCGTCTTGTTTGACGAAGGCCGCGTTGTGGCAGCAGTTCAGCAAGAACGTCTCACCCGGCGCAAGGGCGATGGGGTCAGTGCCCAGTCCTGGGCCTGGGCCTGTGCGGACGAAGTTCTTTCCATTGCCGGCCTAGGGCGGCGAGACGTTGATGTCTTAGCCCTTAGCCGCGGCCTGATGCCCCGACCCTTTTATCGCAAAAACCAAACGCTAGCCCGCCGCTTACTTGATACCGTCATCCCGTCCCGACAGGCAAAACGACCTTTCCGCCACCTGGATCAAGCCCTGCGCGAGGCCCATAGCCTGGATGTTGGCTTGGTGTTTGACTCTGCGGCTTTTGCAGCTGCCAGCGGCCTGCGCTCGGATGTGATTGTTCATTATACCAGCCGCAACTTGGCCCATGCCCTGCCCGCATTATATTTTACCGACTGGGACGAGGCGCTGCTTTACACCTGCGCTGGTGGCGATGGGCCTTCGCCCCTGTCAGCACGCAGCTACCGCAATGGCCTGTTGACCGACCTGATCGGCGGCGATGAATTGGGCGATCTAGCATCGCAAGAAGGCGACGCAGAACCCAGCGGCGGCCACGGGGCGAGCCTAGGTTTAGCCTATGGGCTGGTGACCGAAATGCTCGGCTTTTCCATGATGCGCCACGAAGGCAAGGTCACTGGCCTCGCCGCCCAGGGAAAACCAGTCTTCGCCGACGCCATGGCGCGGCAGTTCGTTTTGCACGATAGCGGCGCCATTTCATGCCATTGGCCCAATCAACACGCCATGCGCGACGGGCTGGGTGAAATCACCAGCGGCGGCAGCCAGGCCGATATCGCCAGCTCTGCACAAATGCTGTTAGAACACCTTGTCTTAGGATCGGTTCGTCGTTTACTGAGCAGCCATCCGCATCGGCGCCTGGGGCTATCAGGCGGGGTTTTTGCCAACGTCGCCCTCAACCGTGTGCTGGCCGAACAAAGCGGCGTTGAGGAAATTTTCGTGGTCCCCGCCATGGGCGCCGAAGGCCTTGCCCTTGGCCCTGGCCTCGATTTTTTACTCGCCCGCGATGGCCTAGAAAGCTGGGCCGCCTCCCGCTATCGCCTGGAGGGGGTCTTTTGGGGCCGCGACCACGGCCCCGCCATTGATCAAGCCCTAGGGGCTGCAAGTGGCATTCGCAAAGCCCCAGACACCCCCTGCGCCGGGGCGGCGGTGCGCCTATCACAAGGGAAAATTGGCGCCCTCTTTGAAGGGCGCATGGAATTTGGCCCGCGTGCCTTGGGGGCTCGGTCGATCCTGGCCAGCCCGGCACGACGCACCATTCACGATACCTTGAACCGACGCCTGGGGCGCAGCGAGTTCATGCCCTTTGCCCCCGTTGTTGCCGCCGAACATGCGTCTGATGTGTTTGCCATTACGCCAACAACGGCCTACGCCTGTCGGTTCATGACCTTAACCACGGCGGTAAAACCCGAATGGCGATCGCGAATTCCGGCGGTGGTCCATCTGGACGGATCGGCCCGACCACAGGTTATCAACCGCAAGCAAGCACCGCTGTACTATGATATTTTGGCCGCATTCGAGCTGCAAACCACCCTGCCAGTGCTGTTAAACACCAGCTTTAACGCCCACGAAGAACCGATTATCAATGGTCCTGCCGAGGCTGTCCGCGCCTTGCAAAGCGGTGCGGTCGACTTTATCGTCACCTCTGGCGGCTTATACGAAACGACCCGATAGCGTCGCCTTATTCTGTTCAACGCATAGGATTTGTCCCCATGTCTAGTCTTGCTTTTCTCGAACATGGCGACGCCGCCAAGCCACCGTTACTCATTTTGCATGGCTTATTTGGCTCGGGCCGCAACTGGGGAACCATTGCCCGCAAACTTGCCGAGCAGTACCACGTCTTTGCCCTGGACCTGCCCAATCATGGGCGCAGCGATTGGACCAGCGGAGAAATGGACTATCCGTTCATGGCCCATACGGTTGCCAACTGGATGGACGAGCACGCCATGCCTTCAGCAGCGGTCATTGGCCACTCAATGGGCGGCAAAACGGCCATGCAGTTGGCCCTGCGCCATCCTGAACGCATTGAAGCCCTAGCTGTTATTGATATTGCCCCGGTGGCCTATGGGCCGCGCGAGCACCTGCACTATATCCACGCCATGCAAACGGTGAACCTCGACGGGATCAATCGCCGGGCCGAGGTGGAGAGTTTGCTCGAAGACTCGATCCCCGAAACGATGATCCGTAAGTTTTTGATGCAAAATTTGGTGCAAGACGACGGCGGCGATGCCTTACGCTGGCAAATCAACCTCGCGACCCTGGCCGAAAGCATGGACGCCCTTATGGACTTCCCCCTGCCCGACGACCTAGAGCCTTATAGCGGCCCGTCGTTCTTTTTGGCCGGTGGAGCGTCGGATTATGTCCTGCCCGCATCCGAATCCGCTATCAAGCGCCTTTTCCTTGATCACACCCTAGAGCGTATCCCCGCTGCCGGGCACTGGCTGCACGCGGAAAACCCGGCTTTATTTCTGGAAAAAGTCGGCGGCTTTTTAGCAACGACGCAATAGGCCCGCCGATAGAATTACAAGAAAACAATACTCTAGCGACGACCATAGCGAATATAGTCGGTCCAGGTGCGTTCTAGGGTTTCGAGGGTCTCAATCGACGCTGCCATCGCCGCCTGATCAAGGCCAGCCTTGCCCATTTCCCCGGCTAAGTGCGTTTGCAACGAGCGAATAGTCTCGCACAGACCCATACCCTTTTCCGTCAGCTTTAGGCGCACCGCCCGACGATCATGGGCGCAGCGCTCTTGCTCCAGATAGGCCATTTCAGTCAATTTTTTGATGTTATAGCTGACGTTTGAGCCGTGGTAATACCCCCGGTCTTTCAGGTCCCTGATCACCACTTCCTCGGTTCCAATGTTGGCTAATAACAAGGCCTGAACCGCATTAATGTCTTCGATGTTTAATCGGCGCAGCTCGGTGCGCAAAACATCAAGAAAATGCCGGTGCAGACGTTCAACCAATTGAACAGTGGTGAAATAGGACTCAATCACGGTGTGGATTCACTTTGGCTAAAAAGCCCTCGCAAGCGCAACACAATCACGGTCGCAAACACGCAAGCGCTTTAGATCAAAAAATACCATCACAGGCGGCCTGTCCGACGCAACATGGCGTTAGTGATAGCAAGGAACGAACGAAAAACCATTTCTTTTATGGGGTCTAAACCGTCACAAAAGCAAGCAATTTGACCCTAAACCAAACGATGCCTGCACCCTGTCACCGACTATAGCAGGCCATCTTGCTTAAACGAACAATAGCCTGTACGCGAAACAATCAGGTGATCATGCAAAACGATATCCACATGCCGTAGGGCCTCGCGGACTTTATGCGTGGTGGCGATATCGTTCGGCGATGGCTGAGGATCGCCCGAGGGGTGGTTATGCACCATGATAACGGCACAGGCATGCAGTTCCAAAGCGCGTTTAACCACTTCGCGGGCATAGATCGGCGTTTGATCAACGGTGCCTCGCTGTTGGCGCTCATCCCGGATCAGGCAATTCTTGCGATCTAAAAACAACAGGCGGAATTCCTCAACTTCGCTAAAGGCCATCGCCGCGTGGCAGTAATCGAGCATCCGTTCCCACGATGACAGGATCGGCTTGTCTTGAACATCTTCGCGGATCATGCGCAGGCTGGCAGCATGAACCACTTTGAGGGCGATAGCCGCGTTTTCTTTAATCCCCTGCACCCCAACCAAGGATTCAGGATGGGCCGAAAACACCGCACCCAAGCTGCCAAAGCGTTCGAGCAAATCTTTGGCCAGGGGCTTAACGTCCTTTTGCGGGATGGCCAAAAACAGCAAGAGTTCCAACAATTCGTAATCAGCTAAGGACTCTGCTGTTTCGCTGGTCACCGCTTTCAAAAATTTTTCGCGCAGGCGTTGGCGGTGACCATGGTAATGGGCCACCGGCTTTTTTGCCGTTGGCGCTAGCGATGCCACGGCATCATCACCCTGGGGGAACAGGTCCCCCTTATCGTCGCCCGCCATTTTTCGTCCTCAAGCGCCTTCATAGGGCGGGCAATGCCACCCCTTGGGCGACAAAGTGAAAATCTCGCAGCTATCAGCGGTGACGCCGATGGTATGTTCAAACTGAGCCGAAAGAGAACGATCTTTGGTCACCGCAGTCCAACCATCTTGCAAAATTTTGCTGTCCGGTTTACCGGCATTGATCATTGGTTCGATGGTGAAGATCATCCCTTCGTCCAAAACATCGCCTGTGCCTTTTTTCCCATAATGCAGCACGCTCGGCGGACAATGGAAAATGGTACCAATCCCATGACCGCAGAAATCACGCACGACGGAAAAACGCTGTGCTTCGGCGTATTCTTGGATGACAGCACCAATATCGCCCAATCGGCACCCTGGCTTGACGATTTCAATCGCCCGCATCAGGCATTCATAGGTGACTTCAACCAATTTACGCGCTTTGATGCTGGGTTTTCCAACATAGAACATGCGACTGCTGTCACCGAACCAACCATCGACAATCGGCGTCACATCAATATTGACGATGTCACCGTCGAGCAGCTTTTTCGGGCCAGGAATTCCGTGGCAGACCACGTGATTGATCGACGTGCACAGCGACCGCGGATACCCACGATAGCCAAAGGGCCCGTTGGTCAGCCCGCGTTCGCTGGTCCAGGCAACCGCAAGATCATCAATTTCGCCCGTGGTCACGCCTGGGCGGACAAAGGGGGTGAGGTAATCCAAAAGCTCCGCCGCTGCTTGCCCTGCTTTACGCATGGCCGCAAAGCCTTCGGCGCCGTGCAGGGGGATCTGTTCAATATTTCGGGCGGTACGACTCATGAAAAATACTCTCGTCGGTGGAATGGGGGAGAACTACGAAAACCTAAGCACAGAGACCAAGCACCCCTTTTGTGCTGTCTATGTCGCTCTATTCTAGGCGAATTGGCAAGGGTCTGGCGACAGTTATGCCCTGCTCGGTCACGTTACAGGTGTAACAGATGGCCTCTACCCCGGCTGCCATCGCTTCATTTAGGGCGCTGGCGTAGGCCGGGTCAATATCACCGGCGACAGAAAAATGGCTCAGGTCCTGAGGCGAACGCTGTACCATATAGAGCATCACCGCCCGATGCCCTTGGGCAACCATGTCGGTTAACTCGGCCAAATGCTTGGCGCCACGAACAGTTACCGCATCGGGAAACAGAGCCACTTGCCTCGCCCCATCATCGCCGTGAGGGCGAAACAAGGTGGTGTTTTTGACTTCAACGTAGCAAACGGGCCGATCAGGCGCTGTCAGATAGACATCAATACGGCTATTTTTACCGTATTTGACTTCACGCTTGAGGGTTTCATAACCTGCGAGTTCGCTAATCGTCCCATCGCTAATGGCTTCCGCCGCTAGGGCATTCGGGTGGCTGGTGTTAATGCCCACCAAGTGCCCAGAAACACGGATCATTTCCCAAGTGTATTTCAGCTTACGATCTGGGTTATTGGCGAGGCTTATCCATACCTCGCTCCCCGGTTCGCAGCAGCCGAGCATTGAACCAGAATTTGCCGTATGCGCCGTCACCACACTGCCATCGGCCAGAGTGATATCGGCAAGAAACCGCTTGTAGCGCTTTACAAGGGTTCCTTTGATCAGATCAGATGAAAACAACATGGAATGTTTCTAACTCAAAGAAAAGGCCAGAGCCACCCCTAAGCGGTTGCCCACGGAAAGTTTTACCAACCTGCTTAGCTTTGATTTTCTGGAGGCTGCGTCCCCAGAGCATCGGCAAAGCTCACCGTTGCGCTGCCCGGTGCCTTTGGCTTGGGCTGGCTTTCGTGCGGTGCCCAACCTGCCAGCCAAATGACTTGGAAGGTGGCGGTGATCCGCCCCTCGTCGTCGGCGAAGTTTTCCATATAATGTTCCATCGCCGCCACCATCACTTCGCGGCGGGTAAAGGTCTTAATGCGCTCGATTACCGCATTAGATTCGCCCATGCCACGCAAGTCGGCCATCAGCTTGAGCGGATGCTCGTAACTCACGGTGATAATTTCACTGTCAACCACCGGCATGCTAAAGCCCGCCCGCGACAACAATGCCCCAGCATCGCGAATATCAACAAACGGTGACACGCGCGGGCTAAGACCACCACAGACTTCGATCTCGGCAGCGGCCAAGCTTTGGCTGAGTTCTTTAAGCGTCTCGCCACCAAACAAGGCAGCAATGAAAAAACCATCGGGCTTTAACGCTTGACGAATTTGCAACAGCGCACCGGGAAGATCATTCACCCAATGCAAGGACAGGTTCGATGTCACCAAATCGACACTGGACGCGGCAATGGGCAGGAACTCTTCATCACAGACCAAGCCCAGGGTCGCGGCGGCATTGTCCTGCGCGCACTTGACCATCGGCAAGGAAAGGTCCGCCGAAACGATGGTTTCAATTCCCTTCCGCCCTGGCAAAATTTGCGCCAACTCACCACCGTGGCAGCCCAAATCAAGGACGGTGGGGAAATCGCGTAAAACATCATCGATGCGCTCGGCCAAACGGTCGGCGACCTCGGTGAAAAAAAAACCGTGTTCGTCAAGGGCCCCTGCGGCCCGGTCACGATGGCGGCGCACGGTGGCGCGATCAAAGATTTTCATCTGTTCGCTGTTCTGTTGTGTCATAGCTTTGGTTATGGCATCCCTGAGGCAGCTTGCAAAGCCCCGAGGCAGGAAAGTTTCGCACGCCCCGCCCCCAGGACCAAGGCAGGAGAATGAGTTTGGATCGGCAACCCTGGACTTTGCAAAAAACCGTACACCGCCAAATTCAAGACATGGGCAGGATGGTTTTTGACCTGCTCCTTCCCGCCCATTGCCTAAAATGCGCCAGCCCCGTCAGCGGTGGCGCCGGCGTTTGTCCCACCTGTTTTACCGCCATAACCTGGCTTGATGCCACCGCATGTGACCGCTGCGGCGTTCTCCTTGACCTCCCTGCGGGGTCCTATACGGCCACTCATCGCCCCTGCTGTGTTGACTGTCAAGAACGCCCGCCGCCCTTTGCCCACAGCCGTGCAGTAATGGTCTATGACGATGCCAGTCGGGATATTGTTCTGCGCTTAAAGCATACCGACCGCATAGACGCCGTCCCCACCCTCGCCCGTTGGATGGCACGCGCCGGGGCTGATCTGCTGCAAAACTCGCCTTTGTTAATCCCGGTGCCTTTGCACTGGCGCCGCCTGTTTCAACGGCGCTATAATCAGGCTGCTCTTTTGGCCCGCGCATTGGCGCGACACAACACCCTCCCCTACCTGCCCAATAGCCTGCGTCGCACGCGCCACACCCTGAGCCAGGGCAGCTTTGATCATCAAGATAGCCATGATAGCCGCCAAGCCCGGCAGCGTAATATCCAAGGTGCCTTTCATCTGGCCCATCCTGATAAAATTGCCGGGCGGGCCGTGGTGCTGATTGACGATGTGATGACCACCGGGGCGACGGTTGCCGAATGCGCAAGCATACTGCTCAAACACGGAGCCCTCTCGGTTGATGTTTTGGTGGTGGCGCGGGCGGTTCTAAATACCCCCATAAGACAAATATAATTTGTTTTCACCTCAATGTTAGAACCTGCTATACCCCAAAAGAACGTGATCATCGGCTAACATACAGCCTTTGATACATCACGTTCCTAGGCGCATGAAACGGACCCAAAGCAACCCACGGCAGCCTATGCCACTGACGAGCGCAAAAGTTAGTGACACCCCCTTGAACGGACCAAGGCCCCATGAGCGACGCAGAAACCCCAAAAGCCCCAGAAAAAGCACCGCAAACCTTTGATGCCAAAGACATTCCGGCTTCGGTTAGCTTTGAGCACAGCTTTTTTCATCGCGTCAATGACATCTATTTTAAGAACGACGATACCTTGGGCGAAGCTATTGCTGTGGTAAAGCTGGGCGAAGAAACCGTATCGTTACCGTTAAATGGTATCCGCCGCGAATTTAATCTCTCCGGGACTGCTGACGGCACCATGCTGTCTATTCTCAGCAAAGCCTTGCGCTATGTCTCGGCCCTGAGAATTGGCGACCCAATCCCGTCGGAAATCATTAACCGCAAGGCATCTTGGGAGCCAGACGCCCGCCACAAACAAATCGCCTACCACCGCCTGGCTATGCAGGTTTTAGGCTGGCTTTCGGGCGATGAGCATATCATCACTGATCCCGAAGAATTGCTCCAGGTCGCTGGCGACCCGATGTTTCGCAAAAAGATCAACGACGCCTTTTCCGAAGCTGCCGAGCATCTGGGTCTTGGTCGCGAAAATAAAGAACAAGTCACCCATATCCTAGCTGAATTGGCGCACGAGCTTTCTTATATCGAAGCCATGCGCGACCAGTTTAAGCAAATGGAAATAATGGACCGCAAAATCCAAGAGCTACGCCGCATTTACGGTAACTCGCGCACGGTTTTAGAAGTTGCCGACCCTTGCGCCCGCTTGATGGAAAGCGCCCTCACCCAATTCCGCCAACTGTTTGAGCAAGCCGATGCCCAGACCGGCGAAATCATGGGCGTACTAAAAAATATCGACCAACAAAAAAGCTTTATCCAAGACGTCCGCGACGATCTGCACGTTCGCTTACTGGCTTGGCAAGAGATGCTTGAGCACTGGCATCACCAGCCTGTCCGCCGCGGTGAAGCGGCGGAAAAGCTGTTGAATGAAACCTATCGCTTCCTTGCCCCACGGTTCATGGCCGTTGATGAATGGGCAATGATGACCAAATTGCAGGAAGGCCCGCAGGTCATCTCTTCCAAAGGCCCGACCACCGTCGGCAAAAACAAGGTCAAACGCTTAGGCGGAAGCATGGAGTGGAACTAATCACGACACCTATCGGCGGCTCCGTGTGTTCAAGATTTTCTCTAGCCCGCAGCCACTGGGGGGCAGAGTTCGACCAAGAGGCCGTTTAAATCGCGGACATAGGCTACAGTTTGCCCCCATGGTTTTGTTTCCGGCGGCTTAACCGCAGCCGCCCCTGCCGCCAAAGCGCGCGCAACCGCCGCCGCAACGTCATCCGTCACCAAGGCAATTTCCACCGCTGCCGGGGAGGAGGTTGGACGCGTTGGCTCGAAAGGCACCCCGCTTTGACTGACAAAGGCTTCATCAGCAAAGGCAAGGGCAGTGCTGCCGGTATCAAGCTCACTATAGGTACCACTCTCGTGGACAAACCGTGGCATCAGCCCGAAAGCCTGTTCATAGAACGCCACGGTCGCAGCCACATCGGGTACATAGGTAATTACATAGCCTAATTTCATTTTAATCACCGTCCAAATCGTTGCCAAATTCTTTTAACACCTGCAGTTTATGGTGTAGACTTGCAAAAAATCAAAGGGCATCTAATATTAAACTGGTTGGCTGCATATAGTATTGGCCCGATTGGAATGGGAGAGTCCAATGACCGTTTCCACCCTTCTTCTGTCTTTGGCCCAGGTGGCCGCTGCTGGCACCGTGCTGGCTGCTGTCGCCTTTGTCGCCATGCAACGGCAAAAGAAACTGGCCAAAATTGCCGTGCGCAAGACCCCGCGCTCGGTGCGGCCCTACCGCTAGAAAAACACCCAGCGCGGGATTTCCCCCTAGCGAATCAGTGGACGCGGCGCCGACTGAGCTGTTCTTGTTGTCTTAACCAACGCGGCGGACGATTGCGCAGACGTTGGCTAAGATCATCAAGAGCTTCGGCAATGGGGCGTCCTGAATAAGATCGCACCGCTTGGATTTTGAGCGCCGTCAAACGGCCAACCGCATCCACGCCAATATCTTGCACAAATACCAACGTACAGCCCCTGACCACGCGCAGCTTAGCATCGAGCTTAGCGCCGTCGCCATCCTGATGCAAAGGCCCGCGAAAGCGGTGTGTCCGCAACAGGTGATGGCCCTCAGGGGTGACTTCAAAAAACATCATATGACGAGCCCAACCAAAATGGGCATCAACCCGTGTCAAATCTTGGGTGGCAATGGCAACGCGCATGCGGTGTCTCCTGCTAGAGTAAATCCCGAGCCGATAACGCCCGGCGCATTTGCTTATGAAACAATCAGCTAGAGCATTGCGCGCAAAAGTGGGTACCGATTTTGCGCAAAAACAATGCGACCACTCAAAACCTTAGAGCGTTTTTGC
>CEGD01000478.1_pt1 | contig 17558 bp, 21 predicted proteins | sample 306751 | NCBI WGS metagenome assembly CEGD01 (sample SAMEA2755657, study PRJEB7226) | microbial mat metagenome | biome: microbial mat; feature: hypersaline; material: grass silage | place: USA | collected 2014-02-19 | depth 0 m
ACCCGCCCGTTTACTCACAGCATGGTCACTTTTTATCAATTAAATCAAATAGTTATGAGCCCTAGAAATTGAATTTAAGAAATTGAAATTTAAGCGGTTGATAAGTTCATCTTGTGGATAAATTCAACGCACAAAACAAAAAACTAAATGTTTTCAATTAGTTATTGTAATTTTGAAGCTTTTTAAACACCCGGCCAACAGTGTTCAAGCTGTAACCAAGTGGGCGGAGTGCAGCGGGCTGCACTCAGATCATTGTACAAACCAAACAACGCAGGTTTTCCTGCCGGTCTGTTGGTCAAAGCCCGTCGCAAAAGAAGGACATCCTTCAATATGTATATAGTTGTTTTCGTTAGCAAATCTCCGCGCCCACTGACCCGTATCCGATTCAGCCCAGCGAAGCAGCTCCGCTTGATCTTTGGATATGCCAGGAACCGCAATCCAATTCCAAGATTGGAGAAGAGGGCTTATTCCAGCCCAAGCTGCCACACCAATTAGAATGAAAAAAACAGCCGCTAGAACGGCTAAAAACGCCCAAGGCCGGGTTACTGAGGTAGATCGGCTAAAAATCTCTTGAAGATTTATTGCCGTTTGGTTGGCCTCTGTGGTGGCAGATCGAAGATTTGATCCAATCGATCCTAAATTAGCATTGTGTACAACTCTCTCTAGGGCAGCCACGCGATCAGAGAGACCGATAATAGTTTTCGGTAAAGGGGCAACGCTCTTTGCTGCATCTGCCGCAACCTTGGCATTTACTGCGGCTAATCGGAGTTCTGTCAGGATCGGATCTTCGCTCATTTATCGTCCTCCAGGCTCCAGCCTTCAAAGGCCGCTCGCTCCTTCTCAGGAAGGGCCGCTATTTGCTGTGTCAGCTTTGCAGCCGCATCAGGATCGCGCTTTGCTCTAGCTAGGACCATCCCGCCTAAAATGATTTTCCGGCGAGTGTCTTTTTTTCTCTCTTCCGCCTTAGATTTTGCTTTCAGCTTTTGAACACGCGCCTTTGCTTGTTCAAGCTGGCGTTGGGCTTTTTCTAAGTCATCCATGAGGGCGCTTTCTTTCAAAACGTGCACTACTATTTTTATACCTTCTGCCGTAAAAACAACCAAACAAAAACCCTTGTGAGCGACGAGCGAACCCCATAAAATTCCCAACGAAGAATGAGGAAGGGCGCACTTATGCAAACTCCGTTTGCGTGCGGTCCTGCGGACACTAACCAAAAACCAACTTAGCCCCTTCGGGGCGTTTACGACGGCAGGAAGAAAAATCAGTGGCGCTGTATCACCTGAGCATAAAGACCGTATCGCGGAGTAACGGCAGGTCTGCCGTTGCCGCGTCGGCCTATCGCTCAGGCTCAAAGCTTCATGACAAACGCACAGGTGAAACCGCCGACTACACCCGTAAGTCTGGCGTTGAACATGTGGAGATCATCGCGCCAGAAAGTGCGCCAGCTTGGGCGCATAATCGTGAGCATCTTTGGAACGGTGCCGAAGCGGCCGAGAAACGGAAAAACAGCGTCACTGCCCGCGAATATGAAATCGCTTTGCCGGCTGAACTGACTCCTTTGCAGCGCCAAGAAGCCGCGCGGGCATTCGCCGACTGGCTTGTCGAGCGGTTCGGGGTGGTGGCTGATGTGGCAATTCATGCGCCGGGGAAGGAAGGCGACCAGAGAAACCACCATGCTCACATTCTGACCACCACGCGAGCGGTGGGGCCTGAAGGCATGGGAGCGAAAACGCGGGAACTGGACGACCGGCAGAGCGGAGCGGTGGAAGAAGTTCGGGCGAAGTGGGCAGAGATCGCTAATTTGGCCCTAGAGCGCGCTAGAGTGGCCGAGCACGTCGATCACCGGAGTTATCCAGGCAGGGCATAGAAGACGCTCCTACGGCCCATTTGGGGCCCTCTGCTGCTGCGATGGAGCGGCGCGGCATCAAGACGGAGCGGGGCGGGATCAACCGCTTGGTGGTGGCGGCCAACCAAGCGCTGCACCAGGCGCGGCAGATGGTGGAGCTGGCGGCGACCAGAGCGAAGGAAGCGGCTAGCCAGGTCATGGACCGCGGGGCGCGGATCATGGCTGAATTGGGGAAAATCGACACAAAGAAACTGGATGAGGCTTTGCAAATCAGACAAGCCGAGAAGGTTTTGCAAGAACGACAAAAACAACACCAGAAGCCGAAAATGGCCCCCAAGAAGGGGTCATCGCAGAATCTTCCCAAAATCGTACGCTAAGCCTGATACCCTCGCCAGAGACCAGAGAATGGTCAGGCGGCATCAAGAATCGATGCATTCGGATTGCGCAAGGGACGGAAGCCGTCCTTGATGGGCTCGGTCGGCCAGATGTAGTCGCCGTTGAAGTTGATGTGTTCCCAGCCGAGTGGCGCGATATGAGCCAGCAATTCGTCGGGGAGATCGGTCCCGGCCGACCGTAGTTCGGCGGCGGCGCGGCTCAGGTAGGTGGTGTTCCAGAGGATGATCGCAGCGACAGCGAGGTTGAGGCCGGACGCCCGATAGCGCTGGTTCTCGAACTGGCCGAGAGCGCCAAAAATGTGGAAGATGAGCCGGCCACCGGGTGTGGTGGTGTCGATAGCCTCCGTCAGTGATCGGAAGCCGACACCGCGGGTTTCCAGGGCGCTCACGGTCTCGATCAAGTGCGGCAAGGACCGCCCAAGACGGTCCAGTTTCCAGACGACCAGGACGTCACCCTCCCGCACGAACGCCAAAGCGGCCGTCAGTCCTGGGCGATCGGTGGCGCCGGATGCCTTGTCCTGGAATACTTGAGTGCAGCCGACCTTGGCGAGAGCGTCCAGTTGTAACGCCGGGTCTTGTTCAGCCGTAGAGACCCTTGCGTAGCCGATCTCTGCCACACTGCCCACCTTTGTCCGGAAACCCGTCCGGCAAACTATGTGTCCGGAAAGCCATTGTCAACGTGGTTGCCGGACAGAGCCGGTGGTTGGCCGGCAAACGGTCGAATGGCGGACAGGGCTTGCTGCGGTCAGCATGGCTGCGCTCCGCCAATTTGGTGCAACTGGAGAGGCGATAGCGCCAGCCGCAGTGGCGAGAGGTGGCCGGCGCACTTTGTGCACCGGCCAAACCATCAGAAGAAAACCGCGACGCCGGCGACGAGGGAGGTTCGTTCCGGATCCTCGCCGTCGGTCCTCGTGCGGATGGCGGTTTCGCCCAACCCGCGCTCCCAAGCCACGCCGATGTAGGGCGCGAACTCCCGCTCGATCTCGTAGCGCAGGCGCAAGCCAGCCTCGATGGACGAAAAGCCCGCGCCGATGCCCAGCGGGCGGTCGTCGCTGAAGGCGATGTTGATCTCGGCCTGCGGCTGCAAAACCAGCCTCTGGGTGAGCAGGATATCGTACTCCGCCTCGATCCGGGCGGAGGCGTCGCCGCGATCACTGAGGAATAGGTTGGCATCGACCTCGAACCACTGCGGGGCGAGGCCGTTGACGCCGAGGACGGCGTAGGTGCGCTCCGGACCGGGTTCAAAGTCGTGGCGGACGCCGGCCTGGATGTCGAAGAAGTCGGTCGCCATGCGCATGTACAGAAGCTGGGTCTCGACCTTCTCGAAGGAGTCGTCGTCGGGCACGTACTCGCCGGAGGTCTTGAAGGCGACCTTGTTGGTGTCGGTGCCAGCACGAGCCTGGGCATCCCAGGCCACGGTGTCGGTCTCGTCGGCGGCGCGGTATTCCAGCTTGTCCACTTTTACCAAGCCCCAGACGGGGTTCCCGGCTTCGGCGGCCGACACCGTGGACGCCGTTGCGGCGACAAGGAAGAGGGCGGCGGCGCAGCCTCCGAGCTTCGTGATGATGGTCATTGTTACATCCCCCCGTGAGCGGCGTGCGCGGTGGTGTCGGCGGCGGCAGCGGCCGTCTGCGGTCCGCCCTCGACGATCACCTCGCGGAACATGCCGGTCGCCATGTGAAACATCAGATGGCAGTGGAATGCCCACGTGCCGGGCGCGTCGACCTCGACCTCCGCCGACAGGGTGGTGCCGGGGGCGATGTTCAGGACGTGCTTGATGGGGTTCCAGGCGCCGTTGCCGTTGTCGAGGATGCTCCACATGCCGTGCAGGTGCATGGGGTGGGACATCATGGTCTCGTTGACGAACTTGAAGCGCACCCGCTCGCCGTACTGCAAGCGGATGGGTTCGGCTTCGGAGTAGGTCTTGCCGTTGATCGACCAGATGTAGCGTTCCATGTTGCCGGTCAGGCGGATCTCGATCTCGCGCGTCGGCTCGCGCAGGGCGTACAGCGGCTTCTGCGCCTTGAGATCGGCGTAGGACAGCACCTTGCCGCCGTTGGCCGCCTTGGGGGTCAGGCCGCTGCCCGGAGCGTAGAAGGGATCCTGGGCGGGAGCCGCCATCTGGCTGTGGTCCATGCCGGCCATGCCACCCATGGTCCCGTGGTCCATGCCCTTCATGTCGGACATGCTGCCGTGGTCCATTCCGGCCATGTCGCCCCCCATGTCGCCATGTCCCATGTCGGCCATGGTCAGTTGCGGGCGGGGGCCCAGCGGCGGGATTTCAGCGGCCATGCCCTCGCGCGGGGCCAGTGTCGCACGGGCGAAGCCGGCCCGGTCCATGGACTGGGCGAAGATGGTGTAGGCCTTGTCCTCCTTGGGCGTGACGATGACGTCATAGGTCTCGGCCACGGCGATGCGCAGTTCGTCAACCTTGACCGGCTGAACGTTGTTGCCGTCGGCCTGCACCACGGTCATCTCCAGACCGGGGATGCGCACGTCGAAATAGGTCATGGCTCCCGCGTTGATGAACCGCAGGCGCACGCGCTCGCCGGGCTTGAACAGGCCCGACCAGTTCTGGTCCGGGCTCCGGCCGTTGACCAGGAAGGTGTAGCCGCTGGTGTCGGCGATGTCGGTCGGGGTCATGCGCATCCCGCCCCAGGCCAGGCGGTCGCTCAGCGTGGCGCCGAGCCCATTTTCGGCGATGTCATCCAGGAACGTCCCCAGGGTACGCTGGCCGTAGTTGTAGTAGTCGGCCTGCTTCTTGACGTTGGCCAGCATCTTGTACGGGCTGGTCGGGTGAGCCTCGGACAGCATGACGACATAATCGCGGTCGTAGCGGAACGGCTCGCGGGCCGTCGGCTCGATGATGATGGCGCCGTACACGCCCTCCTGCTCCTGCAGACCCGAATGGCTGTGGTACCAGTAGGTGCCGCTCTGCTGGGCCGGAAATTTATAGGTGTGCGTGGTGCCCGGCTTGATACCGTCGAAGCTCAGGCCCGGCACGCCGTCCTCGGACGACGGCACGATCAGGCCGTGCCAATGGATCGAAGTGTCCTCGTCGAGGGTGTTGGCGACGTTGATCACCAGATCCTCGCCCTCCTTGAAACGCAGGACGGGACCGGGCACGGTGCCGTTGATCGCCATGGCCGGCGACGGCTCACCCAGCACGTCGATGGTGGTCCTGCCGACAGAGATGTCATAGGTGGCGGCCGAAGCCGCCGAAACCGTGAACGTGGCGATGCCGGCGGCGGCCAGCGCGACGAGTCTTTTCATGGACGATTCCCCCCTGTCTCATTTGGTGGTGGGCGGTGCAACGGTGAGGGTGCCGACCATCCCGGACTCGTAGTGGCCGGGAACGTTGCACGCGAACTCCAGGGCCATCGGAGACTTGAAGGTCCAGACCAACTCGGCGGTCTGGCCGGGGTCGACCAGGACGGTGTTGGGGTCGTCATGAGTCATGGCGCCCATTCCCATCGCGGAATGGTCCATGCCCTTCATGTCTTGGCTCATTCCGGTGGCCGTGAGCATGCCGTGCTCCTGCATCATGGCCATTTCCTTCTGATGGGTGGCGTGCATCTCGGGCGTGCCGAGCGCGAATTCGTGAACGAAGGTGCCATCGTTGCGGACTACGAAGCGGATGGTCTCCCCCGGCTGCACCGCAAGCGCCTCCACGCCATAGTAGTTGTCGTTCATCACGACCTCGACCGTCCGATCCGCCTTGGCCGCCGGGGCTGGGCTGCCGATTTGGTGGGATCCGTCGGCAAGGGCCGGCTGGGCGACCAGGACCGTCGCCGCCGCGAAGGCGGCAAACCGCATGACGTTGTAAAGGCGCATGAAGGCGTCTCCGTTAAAGTGTTTGAATTGTGCCTTGAGAGGCTGTTCGGCGGCCGGGATCACTGGCCGTAGCGCTGGAAGGTTTCAGCTCCGCCGGCGCGGGTGAACAGCATCACGGAATAGGGTTCGGAGGCGCCGCCGTTGTCCATTCCAGGGGAGCCCATGGGCATGCCCGGTGCCGCCAGACCGGCCGCCTCTGGCTTTTCGGCCAGCAGGCGGCGCACAGCATCGGCCGGCACATGGCCTTCGACGACATAGCCGTCGATGGTTGCGGTGTGGCAGGAGCCCATGTCGGCGGGCACGCCGAGCATCGCCTTGACGGTATCCATCTCGTCGGTGTCCTTGGTCGTGACGGTGAAGCCGGCGGCCTTCATGTGATCGACCCAGCCGCCGCAGCACCCACAGGACGGCGACTTGTAGACCGTGAGCGAAGTGCTCGGCTCCGCCCCTGCCGCCCCTGCCACGCTCACCGTCGCCAAGGTGGCCGCCGCCAACGCGCTCGCTATCGTTTTCATCATCTTGTTCACCTCAGTGCCGGTGCGGGTGCCGGTGGTGCCCAGGAGGGCCATCGTCCCGGTGCGGTCGCTTCGGCCACACCAAGCGGACCAGCGCCACCACGCCGACCACCAGAAGGACGAGGGCAAGAACCCAAACCAGGAAGTGCAGGCCCATGAACCAACCCCAGGCGCCGTCCCAGCCGTGCTCGGCCATCATTCCGTTGTTCCACATGATCAGCCTCCATTGGCTTCCACGGGCTCTTGCCGTTGACCAAAGGGTGACGCCAATTCTTTTCAGAAGTTTGTCGGCCGCCGTATAGTCTGTGACATGGACACGAAACCCCACATCCTGGTCGTCGATGACCACGAGGAGATCCGCGACCTCGTGGCGCGGTATCTGGACCAACACGGCTATCGGGCCTCGGTGGCGAAGGACGCCGCTGCCATGCGCGAGGTTCTCGCCGAGCAAGCCGTCGATCTCGTCGTGCTGGATGTCATGATGCCGGGTGAGGACGGCCTGTCGGCGTGCCGTGATCTGCGAGCCCGGTCTTCTTTGCCGGTCATCATGCTGACCGCGCTCGGCGAGGAGACGGACCGCATCGTCGGGCTGGAAATGGGGGCCGACGACTACCTGCCCAAGCCGTTCAATCCACGCGAGTTGCTGGCCCGCATCAAGGCCGTGCTGCGGCGCGCAGGCAGCCAGGGCGTGGCCGCAGCGGCGGCGGCAGAGCCCAGCCGCAACGAGGTGTCGTTCGGGACTTGGATTCTCGACCTCGATCGGCGGGAGCTGCGCACTCGTGACGGCGTGACCCTGCCCTTGTCCAAGGGCGAATTCACACTTCTCCAGGCCTTTGTCGCGCGTCCGCACAGGGTGCTCAGCCGCGACCAGTTGCTCGACCTCGCCAGGGGCAACGCCGGTGATGTCTTCGACCGCAGCATCGACACCCAGGTCAGCCGGCTGCGGCGCAAGATCGAACCGGACCCCGCGAACCCCATGTTCATCCGAACAATATGGGGCGACGGCTACATGTTCGTTCCGGACGCGACGGCACCATGAGCAGGTCGCTGCCCTGGGTGCGCCGTCTTCTGCCGCGCACCTTCGCCGGGCAGACGGTCCTGCTGCTGGTCGTCGGCCTGTCGCTGTCCCACGCACTGACCGTGGTGTTCCACCAGCATGACCGGGGGATGCTGCTGGCGGCGACCGGCGGCAACGAGTTCGCCCACCGCGTCGCGGCGGCGGTCCGCAGCCTGGATGCCGTGCCTCCGGAAATCCGTCCCGCCGTGATTCAGGCCGTCCAGGCTGCCGACCTGCGTTTGCGCCTGAATGATGGTCCCCCAGACGGCCGAGAGGAAACGCCGGAAGAGGCGGACTGGCGGGCGGACTACGTGCGTCGCCTGGTAGTCGATGCGCTGAAAGGCTGGCCGTTGATTGATGCGTCGCGTGTCGATCTGCGAGCCACCCCCTCGGGAGCCCAAATGATCGCACACGTTCCCGTCGGGGACGGCGCCTGGCTGAGAGCGGAGGGGGCTCTGGTGGCAGAAGATGCCCCGGCCTCCCTGTCCATGGACATTGTGGTGTCGACCCTGATCATGTTCGTGGCGGTTCTGGTCGCGGCCATCTGGGCCGCCCGGCGGCTGGCGCGCCCCCTGCGCCATATGGCTCTCGCCGCCGATCGCCTTGGCCGCGACGTCACCGCTCCGCCCCTCCCCGAGGAGGGTCCGGAAGAGGTGCGGCGCGCGGCCGAGGCCTTCAACAGAATGCAGAGCCGGTTGCGGCGATTGGTGGAAGACCGCATGCAGATGCTGGCGGCCATCTCGCATGATCTGCGCACCCCGATCACCCTGTTGCGCCTGCGCGCGGAGTTCATGCCGGACAAGACCGAGCAGGCGAAAACCCTGCAAACCCTCGACGAGATGGCCGAAATGGTCAATTCCCTGCTGGCTTTCGCCCGCGAAGAGGCGGCCGAGGAGGAGATCCGGGTTGTCGATCTGGCGGCGCTCGTTGACACCGTATGTGCCGATCTTGCGGACACGGGCGCCAAGGTCACATTCCGGCCCGCCGACCCCTTGCCGATGTCCTGCCGGGTCTCGGCGGTGCGCCGCGCCGTGACGAACTTGGTCAGCAACGCCGTTCGCCACGGTGGCGAAGCGTCGGTGGCGATGGAAACGACGCCGGACCAGGTGCGCATCATTGTGGAAGATGAGGGGCCGGGCATCCCGGAGGGCGAGCTTGAACAGGTCTTCCGGCCGTTTTACAGGGTCGAGCGCTCGCGCAACCGCGACACCGGGGGCGTCGGCCTAGGGCTGGCGGTGGTGCGCTCCGTCGCCCGCCAGCACGGCGGCGACGCCTTCGTGGAAAACCGCCCGGACGGGGGCTTGCGGGCCGTTGTGACCTTGCCGCTGACACCACCCTCGGCGGCGGGTGACACACTTTGACACACTCGGCGACATAAGCCCGTCACAGCTTCCTGGTGAACTGGCCTAGAGCTACTTCAGCAGGAGACTGATCATGCGCAGCACCTGGATACCCGCCATCGCCATCCTGATGTTCAGCGGCGCCGCCTTTGCCGAGGAGGCGCACCACCCTTCGGCCGGTGGTGCTTCGGCCACGCCCGCGCCTCAGGCCGCGGCGGCCAACTCGGCAATGATGGGCTCTGGGATGGACTCTGGAATGATGCAGGGCGGCATGATGGGGATGATGCACGGCGGGCAGGCTAGCCCCGGCGTGGCCGGTTGTCCGCTTATGACGGGCGGCGATCTTGCCCTGAATGTGGAAAAGGCCCGCAGCCTCGTCGCGGCGCACGTTGTGATGATGGGCAACGACCGGCTCCGGGTCGGCAGCGTCCAGGCGCAGGGCGACGACTTCGTGGCCGAGATCGAGACAGTCGACGGCTCGCTGGTCAACCGCCTGACCATCGACGGCAAGACCGGGGCGATGCGGCCGGCCACCTGATCCGCCGCGGATGAGCACGCCGCCGCTACCCCCGCACTGTTGGTTGCTAATCGCCACAGCCCGAAGCCTCGCTCAGGAAGGCTACGCTGAGGCCGCCAAGCAGCTGTTGCGGCCGCTGGACACGTGCCGCGCCGAACGGTCCTGCAGCCGCATCACGGGATGCCGCCAGGAAACCAGTAAGATTGGCTCATAAGCCCGGATGCAGCGTCGGGTGACATACCCGCGTAACAGTCTTGTTGTTTTATGGGACATGTCACCATGACGCAGCACGCGAGGAGGCAACGATGAGCAGTCACCATGGAAGCCACTTAGGCCACGTTCAAGGGCATGCCGACCTCGCGGTTGACCCTGTCTGCGGGATGAAGGTTGATCCAGCCAAGACGGCCCATCATGCGGCTCATGGCGGCGCCAGCTATCACTTCTGTTCAACACGCTGCCACGACCGCTTCGTCGCGGCGCCGGAGCAGTACCTGGAGCCTCGCACCGAGGGGCGCGACGAGCCGCCGGCCCCGCAGAAGGGAGTGATCTATACCTGCCCGATGCATCCGGAAATCCGCCAGGAGGGTCCGGGCAACTGTCCCATCTGCGGAATGGCTTTGGAGCCGGTCACGGCTGGCGTGGAGGGGGCGCCGAACCCCGAGCTGGTGGACATGACCCGCCGCTTCTGGATCGGGGCCGCGCTGACAGTGCCCCTCGTCATCCTGGAGATGATCGCCCACCTGCCGGTTGGCGGCATGCACAATCTCATTTCGCCCCGAACAGGGGTGCTGCTGCAGTTCCTGCTGGCCACCCCGGTGGTCCTGTGGTCCGGCTGGCCGCTGCTGGAACGGGGCTGGCGGTCGTTCCTCACCTGGCGGCTGAACATGTTCAGCCTGATCGCCATGGGCGTCGGGGCTGCGTACCTGTTCAGCCTGGTGGCGACGTTCCTGCCGGCGATTTTCCCCGTCAGCTTCCGCACCGCCGAGGGCGTCATCGCCGTCTACTACGAGGCCGCCGCCGTCATCACCGTCCTGGTGTTGCTGGGCCAAGTCTTGGAGTTGCGGGCTCGTGAGCAGACCGGCGGGGCCATCCGTGCCTTGCTCAATCTCGCCCCCAAGACAGCGCGGCGCATTGGCGCCGACGGCCACGATGAGGAAATCCCCCTGGAAGCGGTGCGCGTCGGCGACCACCTGCGCCTGCGGCCAGGCGACAGCGTGCCGGTCGATGGAGTGGTGCAGGAAGGCCGTAGCAACGTCGATGAATCCATGGTCACCGGAGAACCTGTTCCGGTCGCCAAGGAGGCCGGCGCCAGCGTCATCGGCGGCACCATCAACCAGACGGGTTCCCTGATCCTGCGCGCCGAGAAGGTGGGCTCCGACACCATGCTGTCGCGCATCGTCGCCATGGTGGCCGAGGCGCAGCGGTCCCGCGCGCCCATCCAGCGCTTGGCCGACGTGGTCTCGTCCTGGTTCGTGCCGACGGTGATCGTGGTCGCCATCCTGGCCTTCATCGCCTGGGCCATCTGGGGGCCGACGCCGAGCTTCGCCTTCGCGCTGATTGCCGCAGTTTCGGTGCTCATCATCGCCTGCCCCTGCGCCTTGGGTCTGGCGACGCCCATGTCGATCATGGTCGGGGTCGGCAAGGGCGCCACCGCCGGCGTCCTCATCAAGAACGCCGAGGCCCTGGAACGTTTCGAGAAGGTCGATACCCTGGTGGTCGACAAGACGGGGACCCTGACCGCAGGCCGGCCGGAAGTCACCGCTGTTGTTCCCGCAGACGGCTTTGACGAAGCCATCGTCCTGGCCCGCGCCGCCAGCCTGGAGCGGTCGAGCGAACACCCTCTGGCCGCAGCCATTGTCGCTTCGGCCCGTGCGCGCGGCCTGACCCTTGACGATGCCGACGCCTTTGACTCCATCACCGGCAAGGGCGTCACCGGCACCGTTGGCGGCGAGGCCGTGGCCCTGGGCAACCGCGCCCTGATGGCCGACCAGGGGGTTACACTGGGTGCCCTGGAGGGCTACGCCGACGACCTGCGCCGCGACGGCGCAACGGCCCTGTTCGTGGCGATCGGCGGCCGTGCCGCCGGTATCGTGGCGGTGGCAGACCCGATCAAGGAGTCCACGCCGGCGGCCCTGCGGACCCTGCTCGCCGACGGCATTCACATCGTCATGCTGACCGGCGACAACCGGACAACGGCCGAGGCCGTGGCGCGCAAGCTCGGCATTGAGACCGTGGAGGCCGAGGTGCTGCCCGACCAGAAGCATTCCGTGGTGCGGCGCCTCAAGGCCGAGGGCAAGGTCGTCGCCATGGCCGGCGACGGCGTCAATGATGCACCGGCCCTGGCCGAGGCGGACATCGGCGTGGCCATGGGCACCGGCACCGACGTCGCCATCCAGAGCGCCGGGGTCACCCTGGTCAAGGGCGACCTCGCTGGCATCGCCCGAGCCCGCACCCTGAGCCGCGCCACCATGCGCAACATCCGCCAGAACCTGTTCCTGGCCTTCGTCTACAACGCCGTGGGCGTTCCCGTCGCGGCGGGTGTGTTCTACCCGATGTTCGGCTGGACCCTCTCGCCGATCATCGCTGCCGCCGCCATGGCGCTGAGTTCTGTTTCGGTCATCGGTAACGCCCTGCGTCTCCGCACCTTGAAGCTGCAACAGTGAGGGCATCATGACACGCCACGAACCGACGCCCACTGTTCCAGAGGCACCTCCGGTACGCTGGTACAGGACCTGGAAAGGCTTGATCGTCCTGACGGCTGTGGCGGGAGGTGCGTTGTACCTGTCCGTTGCCCACCCGGCGCACACACTTGCGGCGTTGCCGTGGGCGGTCTTGCTGCTCTGTCCGCTGATGCACCTCTTCATGCACGGTCGGCACCGATGAAGGGGCTGGCGGTCGCCGGGATCAGCGCAGCAGCAGTGGTCGTGGCGGTGGCGACCTACGTCCTGGTGCCGGCCGGACGCAACGTTCAGGCGGATCTCGCCGATCCGAAGTTGGTTACGGCGGGAAAATCTGTTTACGCAAGCCAGTGCGCATCCTGCCATGGAGCGCGCCTGGAGGGTCAGCCTGAGTGGCGAACCCGTCGGGACGATGGCCGCCTTCCTGCGCCGCCCCACGATGCAACAGGCCACACTTGGCACCATCCGGACGACGTTCTGTTCGACATCATCAAGAACGGCGTGGGCGCAAAGCTCCCGACCACGTACGAGACCGACATGCCAGTGTTCCGTTCGGTGCTGACCGATGACGAGATCCAGGCCGTCCTGAGCTACATCAAGAGCATGTGGCCCGACGATGTCCGCCAGCGCCAAGCCGCCATCTCCGGACGGGCCCGGTAATATAGACACGGGCACGGCGGGTCTGGCGGGAACAGAGCGCCAGGCACTGCCAAACACCATCCTCCGCTACAACGCCAAGGGCCACGGCCCGGCTTAAACAGGGATGCATCTGGCATGGGAGTCAGGCACCCCGGTTATCAATTTACGCATATGTTAAAAGGACCAAAAGGAGGCGGCTGACCGCTTAGCGTACGATTTCGGGAAGATTCTGCGATGACCCCAAGAAGGGAAAGGGGCCAGGGTTCGGCATGGGGTTTTAGGTCGTGGGCCAGAAGTCTGCATCCATAGCTTGGTCAAATGGCCATGGGCATGTTCCAGGGAAGACGTTTACGTCCATGCCTGTTTCTCTAGCGGCATCGCGGCGAGCATAGCGGTAAGCGGTTTCTAATGCCTCATCGAGCTTGGCTTTAAGGCTTGGGTTATCAGCAAGATGGTCTGCAAGCTGATCTCGTGAGTTTGCAACAGATAAACGCCAGCTATTACCACGAAGATTAGGCTGAAATTGCCACTTCAAGAGGTGAAGCAAGAGGACAGAAAGACGGCTAACGAGTTCGCGTTTCTCGCTTTTGCCCATGCTCTCAATTTCCTCAGCAATGTGTTCAATATCAGCGGCTGACAACTGACCAGAGCGCAGCAAAGCAGCCTGTTGGTTAGCCCAAGCGTAAAAATCTTGTTCATACAAATGGTTATGCATTTTTCCCACCTTCGATTACATCAAAAGGTAAAGGGACTTGCTCAGCCGCAAGCTTGCGGCTTTCCAGCTTGCCATTCCAGCCTACATGCGGGTTGAGGCGATAGCGCGCCTTACCTGGGCCGCGCATTCCCGGCACCTTCACCCGTTCGCGGACAATAGCGCCAAGATCTTCAAGGCGCTTCATGGCTGAGCTTACGTGTTTTGGAGCAATACCAACAATGTCGGCCAATTCGTCACGTGTCAGAGTGACAAGACCAGTATTTGTCTCGATGTGGGTTAGTACATAGTCAAATATTCGCCGTGTTTCGTTGGGCTTTTCACCTTCATTGATTGCATTCCAAACAGCAAGACATTGAGCTGGGCTGATCATATTGAACGTCCAATCTGCAAGGATACCGCCCGTTTCATGACGTTGGAGGGTAATCAGAATATCTTCGGTAGCTCGACCAGGTAGGCCCAACCCTAAGACATATTGGCGAACCTCTGCTACCTGTTCGGCTTTGAGGCGCTCTGCTTTAGGAATGAATTTTGCGATATCGGCCATGTGGAAAAGCTCCGATTAGGTCCCACCCCGTGGGACTACTAGGTCCCATACTGTGGGACCTATTAAAATCGGTCAAGCTTGCTTTTATGCGGCTCTCCGGCGGAGCGTCTTCCTGATAATATATTAAGAAGTCAAAACCCCCCCTTTGCGGGTGGCGCCCCACCACGCAAAGCCGTAAAGGGGGGGTTTTTCCGAATCCCCCTTAGTTCCCCCTTAGAACTGTGGATAACCAAGGTTTTAGCAGGGCTGAAAGGCCGCAAAGTGGCTTGGCAAGGGGTCAGGGGATTTCCCGCCAGCACATAGCCCCACCTTCAGGGCGCTGGCCCCACTGTCCGCCCAGGTAGAGGCATCCAACTTCAGTGGTCATGGCCAAGTCGGAGCGGGTATAGACCACTCCCCCCACAAAGCCGCTAAAAAGGCTCAGGAGCACGGTCACGACGATTAAGGCAGGTTTCCACCACTTGCGACGAAGTTCCGCTTCCTGGGCCCTCTGAGCGGCAGGAACGGCCCATTGGCGAAGATCAGAGGTAACGCTCTGCAATAGCTTGGTTGTCTCCGAAAGCTTGATTAGTGTCTCGGAGGACCCCCGAGCTGCGCCTTGTTCGGCCATTTGACTAACTTTCGCAGGATCAGCCGCTTTCACAGCCCTAGATAGCCCGGCTACTTGGCTTTCCAAAGCATCCAAGGCGTCAATCAGGGTTTGGCTCATGGGATACTATCCTCAATCGACACGCAGATAAGTATTTATTGATGCCACAAAATGGCTTTGAATTCTTTATCGCCCAATTTTAAATTGTCGCCTAGGTCAGTTCTTATCTGAAATATAAGTTTTGACAAAAGATTATTATGATTTTCTGTACTCTTATTTTTATTTGATATCCTAACTTCATCAAGATATTGATGTAGTGCGTCAATAACTTCAATAGAAGCTACTAAATGTAAACTACTAACAGATATCGAGAATCTTAATCTACTTTCATTGCTTGAATTTTCACCAACAACATTGCTAAGTGCATTCATAAATTCTTCATAATATACAAGTTTTTTAGATTTTTTTTCGGCTTCTCTTTCTTTTTTCTTAGTTAGAAAGAATATTATTGACGGAACTATTAAAGCCGTTATTCCGGTAATCGCCGATGGGATAATGCTATCTATCATTTTCCAAGCTCCAATTTTTAAATGCTGCCTGCTCTTTCTCAGGAAGAGCCGCTATTTGCTGTGCCAGCTTTGCAGCCGCGTCAGGATCGCGCTTTGCTTGGGCTAGAACCAAGCTGCCGAGGATGATTTTTCGGCGGGTATCTCTCTTTCTCTCTTCGGCCTTAGCTTTTGCTTTCAGTTTTTGAACACGTGCCTTTGCTTGCTCAAGCTGGCGTTGTGCCTTTTCCAAATCATCCATGAGATTTTTCCTTTAAAAAATCACCCTTATTTCTATACCTCTTGCCGTAAAAACAACCAAACAAAAACCCTTGTGAGCGACGAGCGAACCCCATAAAATTCCCAACGAAGAATGAGGAAGGGCGCACTTATGCAAACTCTGTTTGCGTGCGGTCCTGCGGACACTAACCAAAAACCAAACTAGCCCCTTCGGGGCGTTTACGACGGCAGGAAGAAAAATCAGTGGCGCTGTATCACTTGAGCATAAAGACCGTATCGCGGAGCAACGGCAGGTCTGCCGTTGCCGCGTCGGCCTATCGCTCAGGCTCAAAGCTTCATGACAAACGCACAGGTGAAACCGCCGACTACACCCGTAAGTCTGGCGTTGAACATGTGGAGATCATCGCGCCAGAAAGTGCGCCAGCTTGGGCGCATAATCGTGAGCAGCTTTGGAACGGTGCCGAAGCGGCCGAGAAACGGAAAAACAGCGTCACTGCCCGCGAATATGAAATCGCTTTGCCGGCTGAACTAACCCCTTTCCAGCGCCAAGAAGCTGCACGAGCATTTTCCGGCTGGCTTGTCGAGCGGTTCGGGGTGGTGGCTGATATTGCCATCCATGCCCCAGGGAAAGAGGGCGACCAGAGAAACCACCATGCCCACATTCTGACCACCACGCGAGCGGTGGGGCCTGAAGGCATGGGAGCGAAAACGCGGGAATTGGACGACCGGCAGAGCGGAGCGGTGGAAGAAGTTCGGGCGAAGTGGGCAGAGATCGCTAATTTGGCCCTAGAGCGCGCTAGAGTGGCCGAGCGCGTCGATCACCGGAGTTATGCCAGGCAGGGCATAGAAGACGCTCCTACGGCCCATTTAGGCCCCTCTGCGGCTGCGATGGAACGGAGAGGCGTGCAAACGGAGCGAGGAAACATCAACCGTTTGGTTGCTGCGGCGAACCAGGCTCTGCATTTTGCCCACCAAGTGATGCAGAAAACAGCGGTTAAGGCAAAAGAAGCGGTTAACGGTTTGGCACGGCTTAAAGCCGCAGGAGAGGCTTTAGCTCAAGAAAAAATGAAAACAGAGCGTTTACGAGAAGCAGGGCTAAAGCTTCAACGTGAGAAAGAGATAGGTAATACAAAAGCTCCCCGTGTTCCAAAAAAGGGGCAAGGTCCTGGGTTTGGAATGGGGTTTTAAGATATTGATTCTACAATATTTTGAAGGCGTGCTTTTCGACCAACTTTAGGCTGATTTAATTCCTGTAGTGCCGCCCGATATTCATCGCCTTGTTTGCGCCACCAAGCCATTGTGACATGAGTAATTGCACCATTGGCGCGGCCTCCCTTCCGCTTCACGTCCAAGGTTACGCCAACGTCTGCCAGGGCGTTAATTTCCAGTGCAGCAGTATCTAAAACGAAGCGTCTTAAATCGGGGCCACGGATCATTTTTCCTGAAGGAACACCTAACAGTTCCCGAAACTTGTCGAGAGGGAATGTCTCAACACATGTTTCAAGATTAATGCGGGCTTGGATGATTTCGTACAGTGCGATGGCATATTTGCTACTCATTGCGTGCACGATTTCAGCCCGAATACGGCCCCACCGTTGGCTTTGAGCAAGTATGGGCTGAAGTTCTTTTGGAAGCCCAAAGCGAACGCTAGCGGCCCCTATATTTCCCACTTTACTGACATCGAAAAAATCAAACAGATGGGTCTTCAAGAAACACTGGTCCCCATCCTTGTCAGTGTAGGGAACTGTTACGATAACCCCTAGCAAGCGGTCAAAAGCTCCTCGCAAGCGATCATTGCTTTCGTGGGTTCCGGTTCGGATATCAGCTAGAGCAATAGTCCATTCGGCGTCTTTGATCGTCATTCGGCCGCTGTCGTGAGCGATTTGATAAAGGCTGTTGAGTAAGGCGCGGTCCTGGGCTTCGAGCACATGATGCCCGGTAAACTCGATGAGTTCTCGGGCTTTGGGCCAGCCGGTTGTTTCATTGGAAATCTGCTTTAGCGTTTTGCTCATAAAAACCTCGCCGTTTGCTCATTAGACATTATATGTGAGCGCGAATATAAAGCAACACACATTCATATTTAATCCCGCCCGTTTACTCACAC
>CEGD01000342.1_pt1 | contig 17484 bp, 12 predicted proteins | sample 306751 | NCBI WGS metagenome assembly CEGD01 (sample SAMEA2755657, study PRJEB7226) | microbial mat metagenome | biome: microbial mat; feature: hypersaline; material: grass silage | place: USA | collected 2014-02-19 | depth 0 m
CACTCAAGACCTTAGAGCGCTTTTGCCTTTCAGACTAAAGCGCTCTAAGGCACCAGGAGTTCCATAAGATAAAACGCCCGGCTGGCTCTCTGCTTGCCGGGCGTTTTTCTTTGTATGGGGGGGGGAAAGCGGAGAATTGCCCGGAACGGGCAACGGCGGCCTCCCCTCCCCTCAGCAGTTTTTTTATATCATCGCAGGCAAAAACACGCGCAGGCGGTGCTTGTCGGGGTCCAGGCCGACGAAGGTGTGACCAAAGTCCATTTTGGTGAGATCTTGTGCCATCTCGACGCCGTGGGCTTTCCAGGTGGCGAAAGTTTGCTCCAGGGTGGCTTCGTCGGTGACAGTAAAGGCGACTTCGCTGCCGCCGCCGGTGATTGCGGCGGCGGGTTGGACACTATCGCGGGCCCAAAGGCCAATTTTCACGCCGCATTCAAGCACATAGAGCACAAATGTCGGCGAGGATTCCACCGGCTTCAGCCCCAAAAGCAAGCTGTAAAAGGCTTCGCTGCGTTGGGTGTCTTCGACGTAAAAAAGGATATAGGGGCAATCGGTCATTGAGGTTCTCCGAGATCGGGCTAAGGCGACCAAAGGCACCGTGTGGCATTAAGGGGATCCCTATTTTTCGCCATCACGGTGCGTCATCACAGAAAACAAAACGCTCTGGTGTTTTGCTCTGGGACCGATCTTAGCCACATCATGCTGACAGTTTTTGTCAGTATGATTTCTCAGATGAAAAATTGCCCGCCAACGATGCCCGTTTCCTCACGCCACGCCTTCATTAAGGCCGGGCGGCGGCGAGGGTAACGCTGGGGGAGAACCTGCCAATCCTTGATGCGGTCGGTGCGGAAATGGCGAAATGCGCCGCGCAGCTCGCACCAAGCGATCACCACCTGCACCCGTTCAAAAAAGCCGCAGCCGATGGGCCAGATAACCCGTTCGCTGGCGTTACCCTGTTCATCAGAATAGGCGAGGCGTATTTTGTGCTCTTGGCGAATGGCGCGGCGCAGGGCCTCTAGGTCAATGCCTTCGCTGGCCTGTTCGGGACCGGGGCCGACCAACAGGCTCGAACTTTCCAACTGCGTGCGCACCTCGGCGGGCAGAACGGCAGCGACCTTTGACAACAGGCTGTGCGCGGCTTTGGCCAGGGAGTCATCGGTGCGGGCCATCACCCAACGGCAGCCCAGGGCGAGGACTTCGATTTCTTCTTCGGAGAACATCATCGGCGGCAGCAAGAACCCCGGACGCAGCACATAGCCGACCCCGGCCTCACCCACGATGTCGGCGCCTTGGGCTTGTAGAGTTGCGATATCACGATAAAGCGTGCGCAGACTCACCCCCAAGGCCTCGGCCAAAATCTGGCCGCTAACTGGGCGGCGGTGCTGGCGCAGCAAATGCACAAGATCGAGCAAGCGTTGGGATCGGGACACGGCAAAGCCACCGTTTGTTATCGAATAAAGACTGCACATCAAAAGGATGCAGTATGCTGCGGGCGATGAAACGCGCTATAATACCATGATATTCCCGTAAAAGATCGAGTAAGACCGATGAGCTTACCCCTCTCCCTCAGCCAAGACCAGCGTGCCCAATTCGATGCAGAGGGCGTGCTCCACCTGCCTGGACAACTGCCTGCGCCGCGCCTTGCGGACCTTCGGCAGGCCAGCGCCCTGTGGCTGAGCGATCCAGCCAGCCGCCACGGCCACGGCGGCCCAGCCCCAACGGCAGAAAAGCAAGATGCACATGGGCGTTATATCTATCGCATCAATCACCTAGAACGCCTTTTGCCTGCCGCAGCTTTGCGCTTGTTGGGCGATCCGGCTTTACTCAGCGTCGCCGAAAGCCTGTGCGGACCAAATATGGTGCCCAACCTGTGCGATATGGTGGTGAAAACGGGTGGCGATGGTATTGCCATTGAATGGCATCAAGACGCGATCCACCGCCGCAGCTCACGCATGGTGGCGATTGGCATCTATTTGGATGACAGCGTTGCCGGGGCTGGCGCGCTAGAGATTATACCCGACACCCATCACACATGGCAGGATATTGCCGCTATGACCAGTGCCGAGGCTCTGGTGCGGGTGCCCGCCGTCTCCTTGCCTGCTAAGGCGGGGGATATGCTGGTCCACGACGTGATGATCATTCACGGATCAGCCCCCGCCACCCTGGGCAGCCAGCGGCGGGTGATCTACATAGAATTCCGCGACGCCTGCGACGTGCTGAACTATGGGCCGCAGGGCCTGCGCTGGATTCAGGCACAGATGCGGCTGTTGCGCTTAGGACTCAGCACATGGCAGCAAGAAAACCCCGACGCCCCCGCCTTTGACTGGCAGCCCGACGCACAGTTCAGGCCCGGCCCGGCAGGTAGCGTCGAAGACGAGCTGAAAATGATCGCCGACAGCTGGGAAGCTGGCCTTGGTGCCAACTACGCTAACATCCCCTCCCCCTGAGCCGCCCACGCCGCTGCAGATCGCCCGGCATGGCGCCCGGTGGCAAAGCAGGCGGTCAACAGATAGCCGCCGGTGGGGGCTTCCCAATCGAGCATTTCGCCGCAACAAAACACGCCGGGCTTGTGCTGCAGCATCAAACCCGGATCGAGACTTTCAAAGGCAACCCCCCCGGCAGTGCTGATCGCCTCGTCAAGCGGGCGCGGGCGATTGAGGGCCAGGGGCAAAGCCTTGATCACGGTGGCGAGACGTGCCGGGTCATTCAGATCGCTCAGCGGGCAAAGCTCGCGTAGCAGGCCGATTTTCAGCGGGTCCAAGCCCAGCGCCTTTTTCAAATAGGTCGAAAGCGACTTCGCCCCCCGGGGCTTTGACAAATCCCGCCGCACCCGCGCCGCATCACGGCCCGGCAACAGATCCAACTGCAAAGCCGCAGGCTCCCCGGCGGCAAGGCGGTCACGCAAAGCGGCAGAAAAGGCATAGATCAAACTGCCCTCAACCCCCTGTGCAGAGATAACAAATTCGCCGGGGCGGGTTTCGCCGTCGAACGACGCAGCCACCGTTTTGAGCGGCTGCCCAGCAAAACGTTCGACAAACACCGGCGACCACCGGCGTTCAAAACCACAGTTAGACGGACGCCAGGGCAAAACCTCGGCTCCGCAGGCGCGCAGCAAATCGCCCCAAGTGCCATCGGAGCCTAAGCGTGCCCAACTGCCACCACCCAAGGCCAACACCACAACCGATGCTGCCACCGCCTGAGCGCCTTCAGGAGCGTCGAAACAAAGCCGCCCGACAGCATCCCAGCCGGTCCAGCGGTGGCGCATATGAAAACGAACCCCCTGGGCGCGCAGGCGGCGCACCCAAGCCCGCACCAACGGCGCGGCCTTAAAATCAACCGGAAACACCCGCCCCGACGAACCGACAAAGGTTTCAACGCCTAAGCCTGCCGCCCAAACGCGCAACGCTTGTGCATCGAAACTGCGCACCATGCCTGTAAGTTCAGCAGCCCGCTGGCCATAGCGGGCAATAAAGGCGCCGGTAGGCTCGCTATGAGTGAGGTTCAGGCCGCTTTTGCCCGCCATCAATATTTTGCGCCCAACCGACGGCATCCGGTCATACACATCAACCGCAAAGCCGCTTTCTGCCAACTGTTCGGCCGCCATCAGCCCCGCAGGACCACCGCCAACAACCACCGCCACCGGGGGAGCCTTTGGCAGGGTCTCTGCAGATACCGATGAATTTGGCCTATCTTTTGCATACTCAATCATAGACGCAACTTTCCTGTTCACCCCCGCAGGGTATCGCCTGCGCCCCGCATGCCTAACCGTTTTTGCCCAATCACAACAATAAATATGAACAAAGGCTTCTTACAATGCTTCTTAAGCAGGCACAAAACCGTTACACTGTGGATAGTTGGTGATTTATGCAGCAGTTTTTTCCTCCGTTTTTTCAATCCGTCGATGTTGCGACTTTCGACCCGTTTTCTAGCCTCTTCTAACGGCCTCAGCTGGCCGTCGTGCCCTGTCACGACCCATTCGGGTCTGTGCTGCCTCCCTCGCCTTTCCCATTCCCAATAGCGGACGCCGAACCATGTCCATCCATGTGGCCCTGTCTCATCGCACCGTCTATCGCTATGATCGCCCGATCACTTTGGGCGCCCAAGTGGTCCGCCTGCGCCCCGCACCCCATAGTCGTACGCCGGTGCTCAGCTATTCGCTCAAGGTGACGCCAAAAAACCACTTTCTAAACTGGCAGCAAGACCCCCAGGGCAATTTTCTCGCCCGCTTGGTATTCCCCGAAAAAACCACCGAACTGATCGTTGATGTCGATTTGATCGCCGATATGGCGGTCATTAACCCCTTTGATTTTTTTCTAGAACCCGACGCAGAGACTTTTCCATTCGAATACGACCATGTCCTTGATAAAGAACTGGCCCCCTTTCGCGAACGCGGGACCCTAACCCCACGGCTCAAAGCCTGGGTTGAGGCGGTTGATCGCAGCGAAAAGGTGACCATTGATTTCCTGGTCGAGCTCAATAGCCGTCTGCAAAACGATATCGGCTATGTGATCCGTATGGAGCCTGGCGTTCAGACCCCCGAAGAAACCTTAACCAAAGCCAAAGGATCGTGCCGGGATTCGGCTTGGTTGCTGGTGCAAATCCTGCGCCACTTAGGGCTAGCAGCGCGGTTTGTGTCGGGTTATCTGATCCAATTAACCGCCGACCAAAAATCCTTGGACGGCCCCAGCGGCCCCGAAGAAGACTTTACCGACCTACACGCCTGGACCGAAGTCTATCTGCCCGGAGCAGGCTGGGTCGGCATGGACCCCACATCGGGCCTGTTCGCCGGCGAGGGCCATATTCCGCTGGCCGCGACCCCAGAACCGCGTTCGGCTGCCCCCATTGACGGGCTGCTCGAAGAATGTGAAGTCACCTTTGAACACCATATGTCGGTAACCCGCATCGCCGAAACCCCACGCACGACCAAGCCTTATAGCCGCGATCAGTGGGATGCCATCGAAGCCCTCGGTCACGAAATCGACAAGCACCTCACCGATGGCGATGTGCGCTTAACCATGGGCGGCGAGCCGACCTTTGTCTCCATCGACGATATGGACGGCGCCGAATGGACCACCGCCGCCCTTGGGCCGACAAAACGCCTGTTATCCGGTCAATTGCTCCGCCGTTTGACCGACAAATGGACCACTGGCCCGCTGCTGCATTATGGGCAGGGTAAATGGTATCCGGGCGAAAGCCTGCCCCGTTGGGCCTTGGGGTGTTGGTGGCGTAAGGACGGCGAGCCTATTTGGACCGATCAGGCCCTGTTGGCCAGCGACGAAACCAAAGGCTCGGCGACGGTTGCCGACAGTAAGGCCTTTATCCACGCCCTCGCCGAGCGTCTGCATCTTGATGGCCGTTGGGCAATGCCAGCCTATGAAGACACCTGGTATTACCTGTGGAAGGAAAAACGCCTTCCGTCCAACGTTGATCCGTTTAAGTCGCAGCTGTCAAACGCCGAAGACCGCAAGCGACTGGCCAAGGTTTTTGAACAGGGCCTAGAAGACCCCATTGGCATGGTGATGCCGCTGCAAAAATCCGAAGGCCGTTGGATTTCCGGCCCCTGGTTTATGCGCGATGAACAGTGCTATTTGATCCCCGGTGACAGCCCGATGGGCCTGCGCTTGCCATTGGATTCCCTGCCCTGGGTGGCCGAGGAAGAAATGCCCTGGCACAGCCAGCGCGACCCGATGGAACCGCTCGGCATTCTGCCCACGCATCAGCAATTCCGTTTGCTTGACGCACGCAGCACCTCGGCGTTATCGAGCACCTCGCCCAGCCTGCGCCCAGCGCAAGATCAAATCCGCGGCTTAGCTCAGGGTCCGACCTCTAGCACCCGTCGCCCACCGCCGCTCTATCCCAATCGCCAGCCCGGACAGCAAGAATCCGCGCCCTGGATCGTTCGTACTGCGCTCTGCGTCGAACCTCGCGATGGCCTGTTGCATGTGTTTATGCCACCGGCAGAAACCTGCGAAGATTATCTGGAACTGATCACCGCCGTCGAAGACACGGCGCGTAAAATGGCCACTCCGGTGATCATCGAAGGCTATAAGCCGCCCAGCGACCCGCGCCTAAAGAACTTCTCCGTCACCCCCGATCCTGGCGTGATCGAAGTCAACGTCGCCCCCTCATCGTCATGGGAAGAACTGGTCACCACCACCACCACCCTGTACGAAGAAGCCCGCCAAACCCGCCTGGGCACCGAAAAATTCATGATCGACGGTCGCCACGTTGGCACCGGCGGCGGCAACCATGTGGTGATCGGCGGCGCAACCCCTGCTGACAGCCCATTGCTGCGTCGCCCGGACCTGCTGCGTTCGTTGCTATCCTATTGGCACAATCACCCGTCCCTCAGCTATCTGTTCTCTGGCCTGTTCATCGGCCCGACCAGCCAGCACCCCCGGGTTGACGAAGCCCGCGAAGACGCCACGCACGAGCTCGAAGTCGCCCTTGCACAAATCCCCGTCGGCAAAGAATCGCCGCCGTGGCTGGTTGACCGCGTACTGCGTCACATTCTGACCGACCTGACCGGCAATACGCATCGCGCCGAATTTTGCATCGACAAGCTGTTTTCGCCCGATAGCAGCACTGGCCGCCTGGGGCTGCTAGAACTGCGGGGCTTTGAAATGCCCCCACATGCGGAAATGAGCTTAGCGCAGCAGTTGCTGCTGCGGGGTTTAGTGGCCGCATTCTGGGAAAAACCCTATGACCGCCCGCTGATCCGCTGGGGCAATGTGCTGCACGACCGCTTTATGCTGCCGCATTTTGTCTGGGACGATATCACCGACGTTCTGGCCGATCTGCGCGATCACGGCTTTGCCTTTCAGGACGATTGGTATCGCCCGCATCACGAATTCCGCTTCCCTGCCATTGGTGAGCTCTCGGTCAAAGACATCAAAATCGAACTGCGCTCCGCCCTAGAGCCCTGGCATGTTTTGGGCGAAGAGCCCGGCGGCGGTGGCACGGTACGCTTTGTTGATAGTTCGGTGGAACGTCTGCAAATCAAGGTCAATAACTTGATCAAAGGCCGTCACTCCATTTCCGTCAATGGCGTGCGTGTTCCCCTGCAAGGCACCGGCACCGAGGGTGAATTCGTTGCTGGCGTGCGCTATCGTGCATGGCAGCCGCCCAGCGGCTTACACCCGACCATCGAAGCACATGCGCCGTTAACCTTTGATGTGGTCGATAGCTGGAACAATCGCTCTATGGGCGGATGCACCTATCATTCGACCCACCCGGGCGGACGTAATTTTGAAACCTTCCCGGTCAACGCCAACGAAGCCGAAGGCCGCCGCTTGGCCCGTTTCATGAAATTTGGTCATAGCATCGGCCCAATGGAAACGCTGGCGGAAACGCGTAATCCCGACTTCCCACTGACCCTTGACCTACGACGGGTCAACGTGGGCCTCTAATTAGGTTGCAATAACGGACCCTGCCACCGCGCAGGGTCCGTGATACAAATGCTCTAAGATCCAAGCGGGGGGATTTCGCGGTAGTGGGTGTGATAGGTGGTGATAACAGAGCATCCATGCCCATCGACGAAATGGTCGATGGCAACGGTGGCTTACGTCTGCATTGGCAAGCCGCCGTCGGCAGCATCTGTTCACTGCCTACCGAGCTGTTACAAGAACGCCGCGACCGCATCCGCCGCCACCTGCTGGAAACCGGCATCGCCCCACACAGCGCCGACAAACAAAATTCACACCTGCCACCCACGGCGCCGTGGGAATTTGATATTCTGCCGTTGATCCTGCCAGCCCAGGAATGGGAAGCCCTGGCCCAAGGTCTGCGTCAACGTGCCCAGCTGATTGATCGTATTTTGTGCGATATCTATGGGCCGCAAACCTTGCTCACCCAGGGGCTTTATCCTCCCGCCCTGGTCTATGCCAACCGGCGTTTTCTCCGCGCCGCCCGCCATAGCCTGATGCCCGAGCAGCGTTTCTTACACACCTATGCCGCTGATTTGGTGCGAACGCCCTCAGGGCAATGGCAAGTGGTGACCGATCGCCTGGACGCGCCAGCGGGTGCCGGATTGGTATTGGAAAATCGTCTTGTCCTCGCCCGCTCCCTGCCCGAGGTTTTCCGCGCCGCCCCCGTCCGTCGTTTGCGGCCTTTTTTCGAACTGTGGCAACAATCCCTACATGCGCAAGCCCCAGGGCACGCCGACAATCCGCGCATGGTGCTGCTCAGCCCAGGGCCTTACAGCCAGACCTATGTCGAACATGCCGCCCTCGCCCGTGAACTGAATTTGGTCCTCGCCGAAGGCGCTGATCTGACCATTCGCGGCGACCGGGTGTTTTTAAAGTCCCTTTCGGGCTTACATCCGGTTGACGTGATTATGCGCCGAATTGACAGCGAATATGCCGACCCATTGGAACTGCGCCCTGACTCGGCGCTCGGTGCCTGCGGTATGCTGCAAGCGGTGCGTGACAGCAAAGTCAGCGTTGCTAACGCCATCGGCTGTGGCGTTCTGGAAACCCCGGCGTTGAGTGCTTTTTTGCCGCAACTCTGCCGCCATCTGTTGAACGAAGACCTCATCTTACCGTCTTTACCCAGCTGGTGGTGCGGCAACCAGGAACAACGACAACAAGGGTTGTCTCAACGCCAAGGCCGCCTGATTCGCCCGGCCTTCCCGTCCTCAGCCACTGATGCGATTGATCCCGAAACCCTCACTGAACCCCTGTATGCCGCCCTCCTAGCCAAAATAGACGCCGCCCCGGCGGCCTATGTGGTGCAAGAAAAGCCCAGTCCGTCAACCACACCGATTTGGAACAAAGGGGCTATGGAAGCCCGCCCCTTGGTGTTGCGCATGTTCTTGGCCGCCGCAGGCGCGGGCAACACCGACGGCTATAACGTCCTTCCCGGCGGCTTTGCCCGCGTGTCTGCCAGCGAAACCTTTGAGGGTCTCGACGCCATGTCCTTGACCCATGGCGGCATCAGCAAAGACGTTTGGGTTTTGGCCGACAGTGACAGCGACATGGTGGTTCCCGCACCGCCGCCATCCGCCCCCCTGGAACTGCGTCGCAGTGCCGGCGAACTGCCCAGCCGGGTCGCCGATAACCTCTATTGGTTAGGCCGCTACGCCGAACGCGCCGACAATGCCGCTCGCCTGTTGCGGGCAACACTCAGCCGTTTGGCCGAAGGCGTTCTTGGCCCCCGTGAACGTAACGAAGTGATCATTCTGACCAACCTGCTTAGCGAACGCTTCTTACTTGATCGCCCGGTGGCCGCAGCCCTGGCCGATGGCCCTGCGGTCATCCAGGCCGTCGTCCGCGCCTGCAGCGAAGGCCGCGCCCTGGATCATCTGTTGCAATCCATTGGTCGCCTGCTGCCCGGAGTGCGTGATCGCCTCTCGCCCGACCTGTTACATGTGCTGGGGCCGCATCTGGATAAAACCCGTCAACGCCTAACTCATGCGCCGCGTGATCTGGACGGCGCGCTTGAATCCCTTGATTCTCTGATCATCGTACTGGCGGCCCTCGGCGGGATGGTATCAGAAAACATGACCCGCCACGCCGGATGGCGATTCTTGGACATGGGCCGCAAGATCGAACGGGCGCAATTCACCAGCACTATTTTACGCGGCCTTGCAGCCCATACCAGCAGTGGCCCCGCCGAACCGGGCCTGCGCTTAGCGTTGGAACTGTGTGACAGCACCATCACCTATCGCTCACGCTATCGCGCTGCCCTCCAGGCCCCAGCCGTGCTCGATCTGGTGGTCGCCGACCAAAGCAACCCGCGTTCGCTAGCACATCAGGTTGACCGCTTGCTAGATCATCTCGGCGCCCTGCGCGATCCCGAAGGCCTTGCCGCCGCCCAAACCGCCGTTCGCCTAGGTCATGCTGCCATGGCAGTCTTGTGGAGCCTGGAAATAGACCTCATCAGCGACGCAACGGCGGTAAAACGCCTGGATGAAAGCCTTGGTCGGGCGGAATCCCACTTAGCTGCGCTCAACGAAGCCATCACACGCACTTTTTTCAGCCATGTCCATACGGCGCAATCTTTGGGCTATGGCAGCCCCGCCCCAGCGCCCGAAGCCCTGGACAAAGAGCCCGCCGATGAAGATGCCGAGGGGGTGCTATGAAGTATCAAATCATCCACTGCACCACCTATGATTATGATGATGCCGTTGATTTAGCCGATCACTTGCTCTATTTGACGCCCCGGGACTGTGCTGCACAACAGGTGCTCGCCAGCGAGATTACCTGTGATCCCCAGCCCCTGCGCCAGCATCGGCGATACGATCACTTTGGTAACACCGTGGTGCAGATTGCCATTGAAGAGTCACATAAAAACGTCACGCTGATCGCCCGCTGCACCGTTGATGTTGCCTTCCCCGCCCCGCCGATGGCCAATCTCACGCCGCCATGGGAACAGGTGCGAGATCTCCTCAACGGCGACGGCTTTCCTGCGCAAGCCGACGTCAGCGAATTTATCCACCCTAGCCCGCTGGTGCCCTATCTCGATGCTGCTGGTGCGCTGGCACGGCAATCGTTTACCCCTGGGCGGCCCTTTGTTGCCGCCCTACAAGACCTGACAAGTCGCATTCATCGCACCTTTATCTTTTCCCCTGGGGCAACCGATGTTTCGACGCCAGTTGCCGAAGTGCTGCGGAACCGAAAAGGGGTTTGTCAGGATTTCGCCCATGTTCAAATCGCCTGCCTGCGCGCCATTGGTCTGGCTGGGCGTTATGTCTCGGGCTATTTGCGTACTCTACCGCCGCCAGGTAAGCCCCGCTTGATCGGTGCCGATGCCTCGCACGCTTGGGTTTCCACCTGGTGTCCCGGTTTTGGCTGGATTGATGTGGACCCGACCAACGATCTTCTCGTCTCGCAGGAACACGTAGTGCTAGCATGGGGTCGCGATTTCGCCGACGTCAGCCCAGTGCGCGGTGTAATCCTGGGCGGCGGAAGCCATTCCCTCGACGTTGCCGTACAAATGGATGAACTGCCATGAGTCAACCCGTCACTATACCCCCGTCCACTGGTCTGCTCAGTGGTTATGACCCCGGCAACTTCTTTTGCGAACTCACCAGTCCGCGACCAGGAGGCGATGGGGCCGAAGATCAAAAGGCCATTATCGACCGCCTGCATAGCCTGGATCTAGGCCAGTTGCGCCAGCGTGCCAACGAAGCCGAAAACGAGCTGCATAATATGGGCATCACTTTTACCGTCTATACGGAACGCGATGCCATCGACCGCATTTTACCCTTTGACGTCATCCCCCGTATTCTCGCCCCCAGCGAATGGCAGAATCTCGAAAACGGTGTTATTCAGCGCGTTACCGCCATCAATATGTTTTTGCACGACATTTACCACGACCGCAAAATCATCAAAGACGGCATCATTCCCGCCGAATTGGTGTTGGGCAATTCCAACTACCGCGACTTCATGGTTGGCGTTGATGTGCCCTGCGGGACCTATGCCCACATCTGTGGCATTGACGTGGTGCGCGATGAACTGGGCGCGTTTCGCGTCCTCGAAGACAACGCCCGCACCCCGTCGGGGGTATCCTATGTGATCGAAAATCGGAACTTGATGTTACGATCCTTCCCCGATTTAACCGAACTGACAGGCCTGCGCCCGGTTGATACCTATGGCATGATGCTGCGCCGCGCCATGCAAGAAATTGCCCCGCAGGTTGATGACCCGCAGGTGGTTTTGCTCAGTCCGGGCATTTATAACTCGGCCTATTTCGAACACGTTTTTCTTGCCCGTGAAATGGGCGTGCCATTGGTTCAGGCCAGTGATCTGGTGGTTGATAACGACCGCGTCTTTATGCGCACCACCACCGGCCTCGCACCCGTGCATTCGATCTATCGCCGCATTGACGATGCCTTTTTAGACCCGCAGGTGTTCCGCAAGGACAGCATGATTGGCGTCCCCGGCCTGATGAATGCCTATCGCAAGGGCAATGTCGCCATCGCCAATTCGGTGGGAACCGGGGTTGCCGACGACAAAGCGGTTTACGCCTATATGCCCCGGATCATCAAATACTACCTCGCCGAAGAACCGATCCTGGAAAATGTCGAAACCCACATTTGCCGCGAAGCATCCGACCTGCAATTCACCTTAGACAACCTCGATAAGCTGGTGGTTAAGCCGGTGGGCGAGTCTGGGGGCTATGGCATGTTGGTGGGGCCGAAATCCACCAAACAAGAAATCGAGGACTTCCGCGCCCAATTGCGCGCCGACCCCGCCAATTACATCAGCCAACCGATGGTATCGTTGTCGGTGGCCCCCACCCTGACCGAACGGGGCATTGGCGCCCGCCATGTGGATCTGCGGCCTTTTGCGGTGACTGGCGCTAACACCTGGGTTCTACCCGGCGGCTTATCACGGGTGGCCCTACGCGAAGGGTCAATCGTCGTCAACTCGTCGCAGGGCGGCGGGTCAAAGGACACTTGGGTTCTCGAAGCCTGATCAGGCGCCATCGCATTCACGGAGATTTTATCATGCCCGTCTTGCTAAGCCGTAATGCAGACACCCTGTTCTGGCTGGCCCGCTATGTAGAGCGGGTGGAGAACATGGCCCGTATTTTAGACGTCACCGAAACCTTTAGCCGCGACAGCCTGCGATCAGGCCGGGGAAGCAACTGGATTTCGGTGCTGCAAATCAACGCCGACGAAGAAGCCTTTAGCGCCCTGCACCCGGTTGCCGATGCCTCACGCGTGATTGATTTCTATCTATTAGACGCCAGCAACCCGACCTCTATCCCGGCCTCACTCCAGGCTGCACGCGAAAATGCCCGAACCTTACGAGCCCTAATTTCAGTCGAGCTGTGGCAGCAAATTAACGTCTTTAACACCTGGGTGCGCGGCCTGTCCCATGACGATGTCGCCCTCCCCAAAATGTCGCGCCTGTGCCAACAAATCCGCGAACATTGCCAAACTCATACCGGCATTATCGAAGGCACGTTCTTCCGCGATCAGGCGTGGTATTTCTATAATATGGGCCGGGTCATCGAACGCGCAGACCAAACAACCCGCCTGTTGGATATCAAATATCATACCCTACTCCCGCGCGTGGAAGACGTTGGCTCGGCGTTGGATGTGTCGCAATGGAACGCCTTGCTGCGCGCCGCTGCGGGTTATCACGGCTTCCGTCAGGTCTTTTCCGGGCAAGTCACCCCCGAAGCCGTGGTCGCCTTTTTACTGTTCTCCGACAGCCATCCGCGTTCAGTGTCGCTGTGCATCCGTCAACTAGAATGGCATGTCACCCAGTTGCGCAGCCGCCACGGCCTACGCAGTTGCTCCGAAGCCCTAGAAACCCTTGATGACCTGCGCGGCCTCCTCGATAGCGTTGATTCCCGCGAAGTCATCGCCAAGGGTTTGCACGAGTTTGTTGATATTATTCAACAAAAACTATCCACCATCACCAGCGCCCTTTCCGTGGCCTATATGGCCACCGAAGCCGCCTAAAGCACACGCCAAGCAGATGGAACCATCTGCAACGCTGCATTTGCTCTAACACGTGATACTCTTTCCATAGGCGAGATCATCCCTCGCCTATGGAAAGCATGGAGAATGCCACAATGCTGCGCCGTTTTTTGACCGGAGTTACCGCCACCGCCACCGCTTTGCTTGGCGCTTGTCAGGATGCCCCGCGTTCAACGGTCCTTTTTAGCAGTGGCCAGGCCAATACTTATTTAGACTATGCCGCCTCACGCGGGCCATTGCTGGTGGAAACCATCGGGATGCCGTTTTCAGGCAGCACAGACACCCTTACCCAAGCGGTCGGCGATTTGGTCCGCAGCGCCATCACCCGGCGCGTGGTCACCACCACCAGCACTGCCAGCGAAGCCGGGGATGCGGGATTTCGTCTAAAAATGGCCTTTAACGGTGGCGCCGCACAGGATCCGAACCATCTGTGTGCGACCAACACCAACCAAAGCGGGTCCTTTGCCAACCCCAGCATTCCAGGCGAACGCCTAGACGTTCTGGCCGTTTTTTGTAATGGCCAAACCCTGGAAGTCGCTGTCCGCGGGTCAGTCGCCTATCCCAGCACGGTTCAAGACGACCAATTTGCCGCGCTCATTAAACAGGTCACCCGGCAGCTGTTCCCCTAGAGGGGAGCCCTTCTTTTCCTTAGCCCTTCACCAACCAATGGCTTAGGGCATCCATCGCCGCCGTCATGTGATCCAAGCTGCGAGCAAAGGAAAACCGCACACAATGGCCGCCGTTAACCGGGTCGAAATCCACCCCTGGTGCTGCGGCAACGCCGCATTCGGCCAACATTTTTTGACAAAAAGCCAAGCTGTCATTGGTCAAATGCGCCACGTCGGCATACAGATAAAAAGCCCCATCAGGCGGCGCGAAATGGGTGATCCCCGCAGCAGGCAGAGCCTTTAACAACAGCTCGCGATTGGCGGCATAGCCCTGAACCCGGCGTTCAAATTCATCAATGTGATCAAAGGCCAGAATCCCCGCATATTGCGACAGAGTCGGGGCGGAAATAAACAGGTTCTGCGTCAGGCATTCCAGCGGCCGCACCATATCTTCGGGCACCACCAACCAGCCCAAACGCCAGCCAGTCATGCAAAAATACTTAGAAAAGCTATTGATCAGCACCGCCGAAGACGAATAGCGCGCCGCCGTCACCGCGGGTTGGTCAAAGGTGATGCCATGATAGATTTCGTCGGAAATCAAGCGCACCCCGTTGGCCTCGCACCATTGGCACAAGCGCTCCATATCAGCAGCGGGCATCACCGTACCAGTGGGGTTCGAAGGGCTGGCAACAATCAAACCATCAAGCTTTTCGCCCAAAGCTTCAAGCACCTCGACCGTAGGCTGATAGCGGCTGTCCGGCCCCACCGGAATGCGCACGGGCTCGATGCCTAAGGATTTCAAAATCGACGGATAGGCCGGATAGCCTGGCATCGCCAGCCCCACCCGGTCACCGGGATTAAAGCAACTGGCAAAGGCCAGGATAAAGCCCCCCGACGAGCCCGTGGTGACCACCACCCGTTCCGGCGCGATTTCTACCCCTTGGCTGGTACGATAATGATCGGCGATTTTCTGCCGCAAAGCAGGCAGGCCCAAGGAGACCGTATAGCCAATTGGGTCGCGGTCGAGGATGTCTTTCAGGCCTTGAGTGACAGCGGCGGGCACCCCCAACGAAGGCTGCCCGGCGGCCAAGTGAAAGACCGGCGCGCCGGTCGCCTCGCGCTCGGCGCTGGCACGGAGGACATCCATCACGATAAACGGCGGAACAACACTGCGGTCAGAACACTTAAAGGTCATGAAACTCACTCGGTTCGTAAAAGAAAGACGGCGAGAGAAAGGCCAAAGGCGAGCCCCTATTTAGCCACACCAATCAACAAGCCATAGCCCGCGCCACGCGGATCGGTTGCCACCGCACAGCTACCGGGATGAGATGGCAAGCCTTCGCTACAAGCAATTCCATTCAACAAAGCCGGTCCGGCATTGCTGCTTGCAGCCCCTTCCACCGCTTGATCCAAGGGGCGTTCTTCAGCAGTGATCGCCGCTGCGGCCGCTACCACATGGGCTTCGGCCCCGCCACCGACCGACGCCAGCGCAAAGCGGAATTCATTCACATGGTGATTCATCAGCAAAGCCACCGAAACCGGCATCCGGCTGCGCCCTGGTGCCGGACCAGGAGCGACCAAAAAGGTTCCCGTCCCAGGTGCCATGAAACCAGCCCCAAACGGGCCGTTGGAGGTCAAGGCACAAACCACAGCCGAGCCCTGAACATCGACGACGGCGAACCCTGAACCACCGACACCGGGAATTTGTTCTTGCCCCAACAGCGGCGCGCTGTTTTGCGTGCTCCAGGCTGTTGCCGCGTCAGCACCACTGATGCCCGCAGCGGGGAAATGGATCGTTTCATTGCCGACTTCAAAGCTTTGGGTTTCACCCCAGGTCGGGGCATAGGCGCGCAAGGCGTCCAGGGTGAGCAGTCCCCCTAGTTGCTGAACCGCCGCCACATACTGTTTGCCCAATTGACCGCCGTACAAATCCCCTGGTCCCTTGGCACGCAAGGCTCCGAGCACCATCGCCAGATCAAGCTGCGTTAACACGTCGCCTTCTTGAACTGCGGTCCGCCCATTGTCCGACGAAAACAACGTCCGGGCATAGGGATCGCGTGAGATCCGCTGCGCGCCCACGCGCATTTCCTGCGACAAAGCCCGTGAGACCGGCTCGCCAAAGCGCGCGATCTGCTCCGCCGGAGCCAGAAGCTGTTCCCAACGCAGGCGGCCAGCTTTGGCATAAAGCGCATACATCGCCCGCGGCAAGGCCGGAACCGCCACCGGGGTTCCCTGAGCCCCCGCCGGGGCCCCAACAACCGAAGCCTGCGCCGGTGGCGGGAAGAATTCTAAGGTTTCGGTTTTCTTGCTCGCATGGTCATGGAACAAGCAAACACCGCCCGAAGCAATCCCCACCGATGTCGGCAGGGTTGCGGTCATGGTAAAGGCCACTGCGATCGCCGCATCGGCTGCCGATCCGCCAGCGCTTAACACATCACGCCCGACCAAAACAGCCCGTGGCTCGCTGGCGCTCACCGCACCGGCAAAGCCGCTGACATAGCCAATGGTACCAACTTTCAGGTCCCGCGCCGGGTCCCCGCAGGCGGCAAGGCTAAGGGCAGCCCCCAGGACCATCGCACTAACGGCTTTGCTCGGAACGGCCCATCGCCGCAGGAGATGTTTCATCCACAACGTCCCCATCTTAAGTGGGGCAGTCAATTGACGTTGCCCGTTCAAGCCCCTACCTTGTTGAGGCAACACAGGAGAGGTGCAGGCCTTGCGCGCTTTATCATCTTTAAGGGTCATTGTCAGAGCCGGGGTCCTGTCTGTGGCTGCGTGGCTGGTCCCCGTTACGGGAACCGTGTCGGTCGCGTGGGCAGAGGCAGCACCGTCGATCATTCGCGATGCGGAAGTAGAAAGTATCATCCGCTCTTACGCGAATCCACTATTCAACGCTGCTGGGATACCGCTCGATGCGGTAACGATTCGTATCCTTAACAGTAGCGTTTTGAACGCCTTTGTCACCAACGGCAATCGCATGTTCTTGCACAGCGGCCTTATTTTGGAAACAAAATCCCCTGGCGAGCTGATTGGCGTCATCGCCCACGAAACCGGACATATTGCCGGGGGGCACTTGGTTCGCCTTGGCGACCAGATCGAAAAGGCGACCATGGCCTCGATGGGATCATTGGCTTTGGGCATTTTAGCGGGTATCGCCGCCGGGCGATCAGATGCTGGGATGGCCGCCATGTCCCTAGGACAGCAAATTACCCAACGTGAATTCTTCTCCTATACCCGCACGCAAGAAGCATCTGCCGATCAATATGCCTTTAAGTTGCTTGATGCCACCCATCAATCCGCGCAAGGAATGGAAAACTTTTTTGAAACCTTGGTCGATCAGGAGCTTTTAAGCTCCGCCAACCAAGACCCCTATATGCGGACTCACCCGATAACCAGCGACCGTGTTGCCGCAGTGCGCGCCCATGTGCAAAAAGCCGCCCTGCC
>CEGD01001856.1_pt1 | contig 17429 bp, 16 predicted proteins | sample 306751 | NCBI WGS metagenome assembly CEGD01 (sample SAMEA2755657, study PRJEB7226) | microbial mat metagenome | biome: microbial mat; feature: hypersaline; material: grass silage | place: USA | collected 2014-02-19 | depth 0 m
AACATCTAGAACCATCCTAGCATTGCAGTCTGTTCCAGCTAGCCTTATGTAAGGTGACACAAAAGCAGTGGCATGATAGGAGGAACGCTGTACCTTTCAGCGGCAAGAGAAATAAATCTGCGTTCATCTAAAATATCAAAATTTTAAAGGTATCTTATGTTCTGGGACAGTATTCCGTGGTCAAAAATTCCTCTATTTGAATTATCTGGGACCATATTGCTTCTTTCGTTACCCGTGATTATTAGGAGATTGGCCGAGCGGTCTTTGCGCCGTGAAAATGAATTTTTGTCTGAGCATCGCCGCCGCCTGCTCTCAAACCTGCGCAACGGATTGGTTTTCGTTGTCCTGATTGGCATGGTGTTGATTTGGGCACCGTCTCTCCGCAGCTTTGCCCTATCGCTAACAGCATTTGCGGTGGCTTTTATCATCGCTACAAAGGAGCTAATCCTCTGTCTCTCAGGGGCATTTTTGCGCGCGGTCAGTACATCGTTTCGCGTCGGCCATTGGGTGGAGGTCCACCAAATCCGCGGCGAAGTCATTGATATCAGCTTGCTTACTTTTACGGTCCAAGAAGTCTATGCTGATGGGCGGCTGCACGAGTTTACTGGACGAACCGTTACTTTCCCCAATAGCGTGCTTTTAAATTCTGTCGTAACCAATGAGAATTTTTATAACCGTTATGTGTTTCACCGTTTTCGTCTTTACATGGATGTAAGCATAGATCCTCAACCGGTGATTAACGCGGTTAGGATTAGCTTGGTCAATGATATGTCCCCTCATATGGAGGTCGCCAAGCGCTATAATTCGCTCATTGAACGCAAAGCATCTCTCGACATCATGGGGGTAGATCCCATTTTGCGGTTAGAAAGTCGTGACGATACCAAGGTTTTGCTCGAGATCACTGCGTTTCTGCCCACCCATGAGGTTTTGACTATGGAGCAAAACGCAGTAGAGGCGGGCTTATGCCAAATTCGCAGCCAAGCCCGCGCCTTATAAGCATCGCAAGATTAAAGTGAATGAAATTCTTTTTGATGAGGTATCGTTTTAAAACAAATCGTCGATGAACGTCGCCATTGGACTGACTTCCTTATCGGCTACCTCGCACCTTTACGAATAGGGTGGTCGATCAGAGCCAGGGTCCTGCGCCATTCGCACAGCCCAAAATACTTGCGCCGTGCTTTTGGGTGGCAGACCCTTGGGCCGTGCCTGTTATTGACAGTCGGTCATGAGGACGGTGAACATGTTTTCACAAAGGTTCACTGTTCGGCTCAGCTAGCGGGATCAGCGGTGCCGCCAGCGCCTATATCAGATGTAACGGTTGTCCGATTACCGCTTTTATCTAGATGACGACACATCCCTGGACAGGAACGACTTTGACCGAAGATAGGGGAGAGGGCACGTCCTCCGGTGATGCAAGACCAGCTGTCAGCATCAGATTCCAGTAGGGAAACGCAATCCCGGACATACAGGCGTAGACCAGACCTCCAGACATGCGGCTGTTGATTTCAAGGAGAAATTGGACGCCGTCCATCTCCTTGGTCTGTAGATTGAAGACCCCATTCAAGTCGTATCTCTTTGTTAAGAACGCCGCGACGTTGATTGAAGCCCCCTCTACCTCAAGAATCTGGTGGTTCCCAGCCTTGATGCGGGACACGGCGCTTACGAGACGTCCCTTGTGGGCGAGGATGTCCACGCTCCGTTCCGTCCCTGGCAGGTAGGCCATCAACATCATGTCCCGATCCTGCGCGGAACCGGCCAATGCTGTGCGAAATGCCGCGAATGACGTGCGGACGATGTCGCCGGATAAAATACGCTTGAAGTCGCATCCCTCGCGTTCGAGGATGCGGAAACCCGCGCCGTAAACGCCGACACACGGCTTGACGCAGAGCTGCCGCACGGCAGGCTCCATTTCCGCCGCTGCGGTGTCGAATTCCTCGACAGTACGGAAGACTTTGTACGGGGGCACGGGAACCCCGGTGCCTACTAGGTCTCCGTAGAGTTCATCCTTCCGATCAGCCATCTCCATGATTCGAGGGCCACCCATCACCGAGACCCTTACGCCGATAGCCTCGAACTCTTTCGTTCTGGCTGCCACGGCCTCCCGCCTCCGCTGGGGGATGAAGACGCCTACGCCGTGCTTGCGACATTCTTTGATGCACCATCCAACGTAGTCGTCGTTTTGGTCGCCCGGTTCTACGGCGAACTCGTCAGCAGCCTTCGATGCGGCGGAAAGCGGGTCTGAGTGGGTCGCCCTCAGGGTGAAAGCGCGATGCTGATCAGCCTCCCTGATGGACATCAGGGCGTCATAGGTGTTCGAGAGCCCCCGGTTAAACCAGACCTTCACTTGTCCCCTCTGCATTATTATCTACCTTTATTTTCTGTCAGTGGACTGCGGTTCCCGCAATCGAGACGGAATTCTTATACCAAGCAGGGGCGTGCGGCAATTAGCCGGTCGGGATATTTTTCTCTTTAAGAATGGGGCTTTGGACTTACCTGGAGCAAGTGGAGAGGGATGTCCTTAATTTTTGACAATATCTGGATTTATTACGCGTAAAAAGGAATACGTTCCAGGTTACCACCTGCGTCGCGCAGATGATCTCACCTGCTTGTCTTGTGATTTTCCATAAGTTTAAGCGATAAAAAAATTACTGAGAGAGAGTAATTACTCTCTCTCAGAGGTGAGGATGGATCGAAAATCTGCAGACCGTTTTACGGGCTAGTGCTTTTTATGCCCGCCTTAATTGCTGTCCTGTTTAATCCATGCCTGAGGTTTTCTCTAGTGATAGCTGCGTAAAAGTCCGACCAGACGGCCTTGAACGGCAACCCGATCCGGGCCGAAATAGCGAGTGTCATAAGCGCGGTTGGCAGGTTCCAGGGCTACGGTTTCCCCTTGGCGGCGGATACGCTTTAGGGTGGCTTCGGCACCGTCTACCAAGGCGACGACGATGCTGCCATTTTCCGCAGTTTGACATTTGCGAATGACGACGACGTCACCATCAAGGATGCCTGCATCAACCATCGAGTCCCCTTCAATGGTCAGACAGAAATGTTCGCCACGGCCAATCATGGCGGCTGGAACATCAACCGACGGACCAGACTCTTGCAGTGCTTCGATGGGAGTCCCTGCAGCGATCTTTCCCACCAGCGGCAGAGCCATCACGTCCTCAGCGGCAGGAGCCGAAGGGGTAAGTGCGGGCTTAGCGAAAGGGAGGACGCTTGCCGAATCCGTCGTTCCAGTTTGCGGCAGCAACGCATTGGCGATCGTGCTGGGCATTTGGACTGGCGGTGTCGGTGCAGCAGCGCTGCTTTCAGGCAGGCGCAGCACCTCTAGCGCGCGGGCGCGATGGGGCAGGCGGCGGATAAAGCCGCGTTCTTGCAGCGCCGAAACCAAGCGATGAATACCTGATTTTGACTTGAGCCCCAGGGCGTCTTTCATCTCGTCAAACGACGGCGAGATGCCGTTTTCGCGCAAGCGCTCGTCGATGAAAGTGAGAAGTTGGTGCTGCTTCTTTGTCAGCATGGACGTTTCCTCTGCAAAGGGGCTTGGCCAACTGCCTATTTCTTTAAGCCAAAACGCCTAAGGATAACAGTTGGATGCCAACGGTGTTGTCGCTCTGTTTGTCTTAAACCCCTTATGTTCCTATCGGAAAAGGCATAACAAGGGACAGATACAGAACAAAGAAACAACGATATCCTATTGTTCTATTTTAGTTCAGTGGAAACGTCAACTGTCGTTTGCTCGGAATTGGTGCAGAGTGGTGCGGACAGGGCCAATGCCAAAGGCCCGAACACTTTTTGCCGCCCTTAAAGTCGTCTCTTTGTTAGGCGTTATAATCGCCTGATTTGCCACCTGATTTATGAACCAGACGGATATCAGTTAACGTCATCGCCTTATCGACAGCCTTGCACATATCATAGATAGTCAAGGCCGCGACAGAAACTGCGGTCAGAGCTTCCATTTCCACACCCGTGCGTCCCTTGAGCTTGCAGGTCGCGGTGATTTCAATGGCCGAAAGCTCGGCAAGGCAGGTCAGCTCTACCGTCACCTTGGTCAAGGCCAGGGGGTGACAGAGAGGGATCAGATCGGGGGTGCGTTTAGCCCCCATGATACCAGCCAATTGAGCAACGCCAAGCACGTCGCCCTTTTTGGCCTTTCCGCTCAGGATTAAAGCCAGAGTTTCCGGTGCCATACGCACCAGCCCCTTGGCCACCGCCACCCGTTCTGTTTCGTCCTTGGCCGAAACATCGACCATGCGCGCATTACCAGCATCATCAAAATGGGTGAGGGTGCTCATGGACTAAGACGCCTTAACCGGCGGCTGCAGCAGCGCGCGGGTGGCCTCGGCAACATCGTCTTGCTTCATCAAAGACTCACCAATTAAGAAGCGTAGCGCTCCAGCTTTGCCCATACGGAAAAGATCCTCGGGGGTCTTTAGGCCACTTTCAGAGACAACCGTGCGTGTGCTTGGCACCATTTTCGCAAGCTCTTCGGTGGTGGCAATGTCGGTCACCAATGTCTTGAGATTGCGGTTATTAATACCGATCAGGCGGCTGCTTAGCACGCTGAGGGCGCGCTCCATTTCCTCGCCATCGTGGACTTCGACTAGAACATCCATTTCCAGTTCAAAGGCCAGCTCTTCTAACTCGCCAGCCAGATCATCATCAAGCGCAGCCATGATCAGCAAAATGCAATCGGCCCCCATGGCGCGGGCTTCGAACACTTGATAGGGATCAATCATGAAATCTTTGCGCAAGACGGGCAAGTCACAGGCTGCGCGGGCTTGCAGCAAGTAATCATCACAGCCCTGAAAGTGCTTTACATCGGTCAACACCGACAGGCACGATGCGCCGCCGTCTTGATAGGCGCGCGCCAAGGCAGCAGGATCAAAATCGGGACGGATCAGACCTGCCGACGGAGACGCCTTTTTGATTTCGCAAATCAAACCATAGCGTTGCTGAGAGACGTGCCGTGAAAGGCTGGCCATGAAGCCGCGTGGTCGCCCAGCGCCAAAAGCCATGGCTTTGGCGGCTTTTTCGACTTCGGCCAGCGGACGACGCTCTTTGCAGGCGGTAACGTGAATCGCTGTATCGACGCATATTTTCTTGAGAATATCCGGCATATTACAGATCTTTCTTAAACTTATATCTGAGTCAAAGAAACGAGCTTTTCTAGCGTCGCTCTCGCCGCGCCGCTGTCAATCGCCTGGCACGCCATGGTTACACCATCACGCAAGCTATCCACCTTATCGGCGACCATTAACGCCGCAGCAGCATTGATTGCGGTAATATCCCGGTATGCGCCGGGGGCACCATCAAGCAGGGCACGCAGCGCAGCCGCATTAAAGTCGGCGTCTCCGCCCTTTAGGTCTTGTGCCGAGGCACGCGGTAGGCCTGCATCTTCGGGGGTGATGGTATAGGTGTGAACCTGTCCATCGCGGAATTCACCGACATGGGTCGGGCCGGTGGTGGTGATTTCATCCAGCCCATCAGAGCCATGCACCACCATTGCTCGCTTAGCACCCAGACGACCCAAGACCGTCGCCAGAGGCTGCACCCAGCCCTCGGCAAAGACACCCAGCAATTGGCGCGAGGCCCCAGCGGGATTAGACAACGGGCCAAGCAGATTAAAAATGGTGCGTGTCCCCAGCTCTGTGCGAACTGGACCAACGTGGCGCATGGCTGAATGATGGCGCGGGGCCATTAAAAAGCCGATGTTGGCTTCGCTCATACAGGTTTCCACGCGTTCCATCTCCGCCTCTAGGTTTACACCCAGGGCACTTAGAATATCAGCAGAACCTGATTTTGATGACATGGCTTTGTTGCCATGCTTGGCGACGGGAACGCCACAGGCGGCAACGACCAGTGCTGCGGCGGTGGAGATGTTATAGGTGCCCGATGCATCGCCGCCGGTTCCACAGGTGTCGATGGCGCCTTCGGGGGCTTTGACGTGGGTTGCCTTGGCACGCATGATCCGGGCGGCGGCGGTGATTTCGGCCACCGTTTCCCCGCGAACGCGTAGGGCCATCAAAAAAGCACCGATCTGTGCGGCTGTCGCCTCGCCTGACATGATGACGTTAAAGGCGTGTTCGGCCTCGGGTTCGCTCAGCGTTTCCCCCAGCGCTAAGCGCGGCAAAATATCCTTAAGCCCAGTCATCACGCAGCATCCCCTCTGGTGGTCAAAGTCGGCCCTAACTGGGCCAAATCCAAAAAGTTTTTCAGAATTGCATGGCCATGTTCACTGGCAATGCTTTCCGGGTGGAATTGCACGCCGTGAATGGGCAGGCTGCGATGGGCGAGCCCCATAATGAGGCCGTCATCGCTTTCACAGGTGACTTCCAGGCAATCGGGCAGGGTGGGGCGATCCACCAGCAGTGAATGATAGCGGGTGGCTTGGAACGGGCTGGGGATCCCGGCAAAAATTCCCTTGCCGCTGTGGGTCAGCGTACTGACCTTGCCATGTAAAGGCTGCGGCGCGCGTACCACGTTGCCGCCAAAGGCCTGACCAATGGATTGATGGCCTAAACAAACCCCAAATAGCGGGATAGGCCCGCCGTCGGCTTGGCTCGCAGCGGTGATCAAGGGCAGGCAAATGCCGGCCCGATCAGGATCGCAGGGCCCTGGCGACAACACGATCCCTTGCGGACGCAGAGCGAGAACCTCTTCGACAGTGAGCGCATCATTCCGATGGACCACGACTTCGGCCCCCAGCTCGCCCAGATAATGCCAGAGGTTATAGGTAAAGCTGTCGTAGTTATCGATCAGAATAAACATATGGCTGCCTAGTTCTTTGATTTAGCTGAGTTTAATTTCGGACTTGGTTATTCTTACCCGGGATCTTACCCGGTTTATCCGGCGCTGCGATGGCCTATTTGCCGTGTGCCGGGATATTACCCCGGAGACGGGGGGTTGTCATCACTCTGTGCGACGTGGTTGATCCATGCCGAGATTTCAGACTGCACCCAGGCGACACGCTTTCCGCGAAGATTTCGGCTTTTGGGGAATACTCCACGTTTAATCCGCGCGTAAATGGCTGTTTTTTAGGTTCATCACGGATTAGGGGGGAGACGGGCGAACAACGGCACCTTCTGACACATTGCTAGTCGCCAAACATACAGATTGCCAGAGGAGGTTTCGTTGCCCGAGGGGGATGCGACGCCATGGCTCGGTGGCTGGGGCTAGCGAGTACGCCGCACCGACGAGGGGCAGAAAACTGGATTTTTCTGGGCCGTGCGCGCGCGGCGATGATCTGCGACGGCTGCGGCCAAAGCGTGGTGCGGCTATGCCGGGGTCTTCCGGTCAAATAGGTCGCCGCTTTTTTCGGCCTGCACTGGAGTACGGTCAACGAACTCGACAAACGGGCGCTGCAGAGGGACCTCGACCCAGTGGATTTAAGCGGTGCTGAGGTTCTGGCCATGGATGAATGCGGCATTCAGTGCGGTCGCCGGATCAAAGTCATCAACCGCATGGCCTACGGATACCGTGACGACGTCTCCTTCTTCCTCAAGATCAGAGCGGCGGTACCCGGAATTCCGTGATGAAGCAAACAAATACGTCGGCAAGAGACGATACGGGCGTTCGAATTCCTGCGCGACTCATTGGTGAGTCGCTATTTTCGATTCCGATGAAAACGAACATTCGTTTTCATCGGTCTATTTAATGACAGTTTAAATCTTTGAAAGCTATTTGCGAACGTTTAATATTATTTAGATGCTCACACGCAAGTAAATGTTAATCTGTACCCGATGGCCGACGGCGGCCAGGGCCGCCTTTACTTTCCAAATCACGGGCAGCAAGGGTTAGGGTATCGAGTAAATCATCCAGCGCTGCCAGCTGCGTTTCAGACAGCGATGCAATAAGCTGCTCTTCGTAATTTAACGCCGCAGGCACCAGCTTTAGATAAACCTCGTGGCCCTTGGTTGTTAGCTGCAACACCGACCGGCGCCGATCATCGGGATCAATGGCGCGGTCAATCAAACCAGCCTGCAGCATGCGTGAAACTGCGCGACTGACTTGCACCTTATCCATTGCCGTGCGCTGAGCAACGCTGTTTGCACACATGGTTTGGCCGCTGGCTTCTTCTAAGCCAAGGACGGCCATGACCCGCCATTCTGGAATGGTCAACTCGAACTGCGACGCATAGAGCTGGGCCACAGATCGGCTGATGATGTTTGACAACACCGAAAGACGATAGGGTGCGTAATCACCCAGCTGCAAGGGGAAGATCGCAGTGTCGTCGATTGGTGTGTCGGGCAGGTCAGAAATGGTCATCCGGCTATCTTTCATCTCAACCTTTGGCCCCATCGGCAGGTAAGAACGCTCAAGGGGAATTTAGGGGAGGCATGATAGGGGCTGACGGAAAAGATCAGTAGCCCCTTTGTCCACAAGGGCCTCATGCCTAGAATGCAAAGCAGATTGACTGCCGCTTAGGGCAGGGCTTCTAACCATGGGGTTAGATCGTCATACGCACGCTCTGTATAAAGTTTTTTACGATCCCGGCCTTTGATTTTGCGCCCGTTTTCACCCCGCTTTGCTTCGGGCTCGGGGAACAGGCCGAAGTTAACGTTCATCGGCTGATAGGTTTCCGCCTTGGCGCCGCCGGTGATATGGGCCAAGACTGCCCCTAAAGCGCTGGTTTCTGGCGGTGGGGGCAGGGTAGAGCCCAAGATTTCAGCGGCCATAAACAACCCTGCCATTAAACCAACCGAAGTGCTTTCAACATAGCCTTCGCAGCCGGTGATCTGGCCAGCAAAGCGCAAGCGGGGCAGGGCTTTCAGGCGCAACTCGCCATCTAGCAGGCGGGGGCTGTTGAGGAAGGTATTGCGGTGAATGCCGCCAAGGCGAGCAAAGGTTGCGTTTTCCAAGCCGGGAATCATACGGAAAATACGACTTTGCTCGGTGTATTTTAGCTTGGTCTGAAAGCCGACAATATTATACAGCGTACCTAGAGTATTATCCTGCCGCAGCTGAATGATCGCATAGGGCTTAACCGTCGGGTTGTGAGGGTTGGTCAGACCGACCGGTTTCATGGGTCCAAAGACCAAGGTCTGTCGCCCACGTTCTGCCATCACTTCAATCGGCAAGCAACCTTCGAAATAGGGCGTGTCTTTCTCCCAGTCTTTAAACTCGGTCTTTTCAGCGGCGAGCAAAGCATCGAGGAAGGCGTCATATTCTTCGCGGGTCATTGGGCAATTGATATAGTCGGTGCCGGTTCCTTTGTCGTAACGCGACTGAAACCAAGCCTTAGAAAAATCGATGCTGTCTTTATAGATAATTGGTGCGATGGCATCGAAAAAAGCTAAACTTTCTTCGCTAGTATAAGCGCGAATCGCCTCTGCTAAAGGCGGCGAGGTGAGGGGGCCAGTTGCAATAATAGTGCGATTCCACTCCTCCGGCGGCAAACCTGTGACTTCCTCGCGGACGACGGTCACTAAGGGGTGATCTTGCAAAGCCTTGGTGACCGTTTGCGCAAAGGCTTCACGGTCAACGGCAAGCGCACCGCCGGCAGGAACCTTGGTTTTATCGGCACAGCGCAAGATCAAAGACCCCGCACGGCGTAGTTCCTGATGCAACAGGCCAACAGCGTTATATTCGGCATCATCAGAGCGCAACGAATTAGAACAGACCAGCTCGGCCAGATCATCGCTTTGGTGAGCGTCGGTTTTCCGCGTGGGCCGCATTTCATGCAAAACCACCGGAATACCGCGCTGAACCAGCTGCCACGTCGCTTCGCTGCCAGCCAAGCCGCCGCCGATCACATGGACGGCCTCTGGAGTCGAGGAAGAAGAGGGCGCAACGGCGCTGGGGGAGAGAATACTGTCGGTCATGGTGCTCTGCTTATCTGGGCGTTTACAAACTCTAAAAACGCGGTGGAGGTCTGATAGAGGCCGCCCATAAGGGCACCTTAATGTTGCGGAGAGTCCGCACACCGGCTCAAACGCCCTAGATGTGGGACTTGTTGACGTTAATGTAAAGGAAATCTCATGCCCCAATGCCTTAAGGGCCCCTTAAACAAAACCCGATTTTTCTTGCAAAGAGCCTATCTGGCCTGATGAGGATGCTGAATTTTAATCGTCTTTTATAAGTCAAGCCTGAAAGGGCAAGGATCCCCTAAAGGTATATGTGCAGTTGCGAATGCTCTTGACCCGGGGAAAGCAGACGGTGTAAGTCTGAACATGCGTGCTGGTTCCCCATCCAGGAAAAGCCTGGGGGGATTAATAGGGAACGCGGTGAAGGACGACCCAATCTGGGACCTGAATCCGCGGCTGCCCCCGCAACTGTGAGCGGCGAGCTGTCTCCAACAAATGCCACTGGGATCTATCCCGGGAAGGCTGGAGTGCAGCGGCGACCCGCAAGCCAGGAGACCTGCCTCACGCCGTCGCCCAACCATCCGAGCGGGGTGCATCGGTGGTGCGGAAGTTTCTTCCGAACGTGGTGACGTGTGAAAAACCGTCCCGTTCGGAGTCTGGGTTTCCCCCCTTACTCTCCGAGTGGATTTTTACGACCCTACAGTTGATGCTGTTTATGCATCGCTTGTGGGCTTTCTGCGGCTGTTTTCCTTTGACAGCCGTACCTATTGTCGTTTGGAGGGGCCCGGCATCTTTGGTCGGACTCCTGGCCCCTCCGTGAACGTGATCCATTCACACAGACTTAAGGAGTCTGCGATGCCGAAAGTGCGTCCTTTTCACGGCAAAGTCAAAGCCATCATAACACTTAGTGCCTGCCTTTCGACGCCCGCATGGGCTGATGATTTGGTCGTTACCGCCAATCGTGTGGAAACCGAGGCGGCGCAACTGGGCAGCGCTGTCACCGTTATTACCGCCGAGGAAATCGAGCGTAAGCAGGCTAAAACCGTGGCGCAGTTGCTGCGCGATGTTCCTGGCCTCGCTGTTTCCAACACTGGCGGGGCAGGGCGGGCGACGGCGGTTCGCATTCGCGGCGCGGAATCTTATCACACCAAAGTAATCATTGATGGGGTTGATCTTTCAGACCCTAGCAGCAGCCAGCCGCAATATGATTTTGGCCACCTCTTAACCAGCGATATCGAGCGGGTCGAGGTCGTGCGCGGTCCGCAAAGCCTACTTTATGGCGGCGAAGCGATGGGTGGGGTGGTCAATATCATCACCAAGCGCGGTCGCGGTGCCCCAAAAATCACCGCTTTGGCCGAAGTCGGTAGCAACCACAGCTATACCGGTTCGGTTGGTCTGCGTGGCTCGCAAGACCGTGTTTCCTATGCCATGACAGCCACTCATCTGCAAACAGACGGCATTTCGGCGGCAGAAAAGCGCAACGGAAACGGCGAGAATGATCCTTATTGGAACCAGACGCTAACTGGTCGAATGGGAATTCGTCTGACCGATGCTTGGTCAGTGGATTTTAATGGTCGTTTGATGCGCTCTCAGGTTGATTATGACAGCTGGAGCGGCAGCGCCGCAGCCGATAGTGACGATCAGATGGACAAGACCGAGCGCAGTGGCCGCTTAGCGACTGAATTCACAATCCTCAATGGCCATTTGACCAACCAGTTTGCCTATGCCATCAGCGAAACCGAGCGCGATATCGGTGTTGGCAAAAGGCAGACCAGCTTTTTTGATGGAGAAACCCAAAGCTGGGAATATCAAGGAACAGGACACATCAGCGAAAACCATACAGTGGTTTTTGGCGCTGAAGCTAAAACCGAGGAAACCACGCAGGATTCTATTATTCGTGATGTTTCCACCACCAGCACTTACGCCGATTATCAATTCAGCCCGGTTGACTCCCTGTACCTCACGGTTGGCGGTCGGCTGGATGACCATGAAGCCTACGGCACGCATACCACCTGGCGAAGCACGGCGGCTTATTTGATTGACGCCACACAAACCCGCTTGCACGGCAGCTATGGAACGGGCTTTCGCGCACCCAGCCTGTATGAACTGTATCATCCAACCTGGGGAACCCCATCCTTACGCCCAGAAGAAAGCCGGGGTTGGGATGTCGGGGTGGAGCAAACCTTTCTCGACGGCGCGGCATCGGTGGATGTCACGTGGTTTGATAACCGCCTGAAAGACCTCATTCAATGGAGTATGGCCGGGTACACCAATATCGCATCGACCCGCGCCCAAGGCGTAGAGGTCAGCGGTCAGTGGGCCCTTAGCGAAGCTTGGCAGGTGGACGGCAGTTACACCTTTACCAATTCCCGCAATAACGCCACTGGCATCGTTTTGGCGCGCCGTCCAAAACATCAAGGTCAAGCCTCTGTCAGTTGGCGCCTGCGCAACGACCTCTCCACCACTGCTACCGTCCACGCGGTCGGCAACCAGTATGACAGCGCCACCGGGAATACCGTCGGAGGGTATGGCACGGTCGATCTATCTGCAGCCTATGATGTGGCCGATGATGTTCAACTGTTTGGCCGGGTGGAAAATATCGCCGACAAGCAATACCAGGAGGTCGACACCTACGGCACCCCTGGGCGAACGGCCTATCTTGGCGTCCGTGCCGCATTCTAGAGCATTGTGCGCANNTGCGTTTCAGAGTAAAGGCAAAAATGCTCTAACAGAGGCATATCCATGACCATTATCGAAGAATTTGGCGTTGGGCGCGTGGAGATCTTTCCCTTGCCCACCGACCTGCCGTTTCTCCATGGCTTGCTGACTGATTTATTTGAAAATCACTGGCAAGAAATCGTCTTTGGAACGCTGATCCAAGGGGCGGTGTTCGAGATCAAAACCGATGCCCCACCACGAAAAGTCTCGGTCTTTGATGGCTACCTGACCGTGGATTTTGAAACGTGGCATTTTCACATTTGTATTGGTCCTCACAAAGGTAACCACAAAACCCCAACGCCGCCCGAAGTCGCAGCTTATCGCCGGTGTAGCCGGGCTGAATTCTATCGCCTGCTTAGCCGTGATGGCAGTCCGCGCTCTTGGGGTTTACGCCTCTATAACGGCGGTGATCAGCAACAACTAACGGTGTTTTTCCCTAATCCATTCCTCAGCGATAGCCAAAAAGTCCTCAAGCAACCCGATTGGGACCGCCTGTCCTTATGGGATAGTTTCCGCTTACGCTATCTAGGACTTGAAGCGGACCCTCTGGACCGTTCGGCGAGTAAATTCCGATGCGGCGAGCATTAATTAAGCTGCTGCTCTTGCTCGGGGCCGCCTTGGCGGCCTCGTCTTCTTCGGCACAAGCTACCAAAGAAGACGCCGAGCGTGAGAGAGCAGAAAATGGTGTTGTTTCGGCAGGACTTTGTGCCGATCAGCTTATTTTGCCCTTAGTGGAGCGCCACCGCCTACGCGGGGTATCCCTTCAGGCCACGGATCGGACCGTATCCCTGCTGGCGGAGCAAGCCCGTGGACTGCCGCTGATTGCGCCTTCGGCGGAGGCTTTGATTCTGAGCGGTGCCAATACGGTTGTTCTGAACACCTATGGTGACGGGAAAACCGAAGAACTGCTCAAACGCCTAGGGATAAATGTGGTGCGGGTGCCCTATGACCCCGATCTTGCCTCTATTCCTTCCAGCCTTCGCCGATTGGGTCAGGCCTTAGGGGCCTCTGGGCGCGCCGAGCAAATGGCGACAGATTTTGAACAGCGCCTTGATCAACTGCGTGCCACCCATCAGCAGACCCCAGTCTTAGCTGCCTATTACCGACCTGACGGCGGCAGCGCAGGGCAGGGAACCTATGTCAGCGAAGCGATGGAGGCGGCAGGCTACCGCAGTCTTGCCACCGTCTTGGGGAAACCAGGATGGGCACGACTGGATTTAGAAAACTTAATCTTGCACCCCCCGCAAAGCTTTATCGCCAGCTTTTTTGATCGGTCGGCTTTTTCGGTCAGCCGCAATTTCTCTCGGCATCCGGTTTTTGAACAGATGTTCTCATCCTTGCCGGTGGTCTCCATTCCAGGCCGTTTATGGGGCTGCGGAGGCTGGCCGGTGATCTTTGCTGCTGAAGATATGGCGGCTCAAAACCCATTTTCCATAATACCTGCCAACAGCGAGGAAAGCCCGTGAGCCCGCTTGTGATTCTTCTCCCCCTGACGCTCTGTGTTGCTGTGACGTCGCTATGCCTTGGCGCTGGGGATCTACCGCTTGGCGGAGTTTTATCAGCGTTGATCGGGCAGGCTGAGCCACGATGGGTTTTAATCGTGCAAGAAATCCGTTTGCCCCGCGTACTGTTGGGTCTTTGTGTTGGGGCTGCCTTGGGGATTTCTGGGGCGGCCTTACAAGGGCTCTTGCGCAATCCCTTAGCCGAACCGGGGATTATCGGCACTTCATCGGCGGCGGGGCTGGGGGCGGTGACGGCTCTTTATTTTGGCTGGTCAGCGTCCTTTCCTGCTGCGGTACCCTTGGCTGCCATGACCTGCGCCGGGGTGGCCATGGCGCTGCTGTTAGCGATTGTCGGCCGACAGGGCGATATTCTGACCTTGATTTTGGCCGGGGTGGCCGTTTCAAGTTTAGCGGTGGCTTTAACCTCTTTAGCGATGAGCCTGTCACCCAATCCGTTTGCCTTGTCGGAAATGGTCCTTTGGCTTTTGGGCTCGCTTAAAGATCGCAGCTTCTCTGACCTCTTTCTGGCTCTGCCGTTTATTGCGGTGGGCATAGGTGCTCTACTGCGCTGTGGGCGGGGGTTAGATGCCTTAGCCCTGGGCGAAGAAACAGCGGCCAGCTTGGGCGTTACCTTGGGGCGGCTACGGATCACGATAGTGGTTGGTGTGGTGTTAGCCGTAGGGGCGGCGGTGGCGGTCACTGGTTCTATTGGCTTTGTTGGTTTGGTGATCCCCCACCTTTTACGGCCCTTGGTTCGCCACCGCCCCTCGGCCTTATTGATCCCTAGCGCGGTCGGTGGTGCTCTGCTCATTACCGCTGCAGACATTATGGTCCGGGTGATTTCACCACAGCGTGAATTGATGCTGGGCGTGGTTACCTCCTTGATTGGGGCTCCTTTCTTTTTATTCCTCATTTCCCGCCTCAGGAGGGCACCATGAGTCGATTAGAAGCCAGGTCGTGTTCGCTGACCTTAGGCCGTCGCCAAGTTTTACATACGGTTGATTGCCGTCTTGAGCCAGGTTTTTTAGTTGGGGTGGTCGGCCCTAATGGGGCCGGTAAATCGACTCTGGTTCGTGCCTTGGCCGGGATTTTACCAAGCCCAAATATTTTTTTAAACCAACGGCCCCTAGCCGATTTTTCCGCCGCAAAGCGGGCGCAGCAGATTGCCTATTTGCCGCAAAACACCCCAGCGCCTTGGCCGATGCCATGCCGTGATGTGGTGAGCTTGGGCCGCTTGCCACACCGGGATGGGTCTTTGTCACGCGGTCAGCAGGCCGTAGAGCGAGCGATGGAGATGGCAAACGTCCTTGACCTTGCCGAGCGCCCTTTAACCATGGTTTCTGGTGGCGAGCGCGCGCGGGTAGGGCTAGCCCGTGCGCTGGCCGTGGAGGCGCCAATTTTACTTGCCGACGAACCAATCGCCCATCTTGACCCCGCTCATCAATTGCAGAGCCTAGAGCTTTTACGGACACGGGCTGATGCAGGGGACGCGGTCATGGTGGTCTTGCATGACCTTTCTCTGGCGGCACGGTTTTGCGATTCAGTCGTGGTGATAGAGAAGGGCACCGTAGTTGCCAACGGGCCGCCCGATAGGGTGATGAACGATGACCTGCTGAAGTCGGTGTTTGGCATATCAACTGCCCGCAGCGCATGGCAAGGCAGGCCGTTTCTTTTGCCGTGGCAACGGGTCGCATCATGAACGGTTCCCTGGGTTTATCAAATCCTGCAATCCACCTGCGGCAGCGTTGGCTAACGGTCGATCTGGGATCCCATCATCGTGTCATCGGCTGGCCGGTAATTGGGCCTGCGCTGGGGCAGGGGCGGCGTGTTGCGTGGCTACAGGTGCAAAACCGCGATCTTCCGCCCGGTCTTTCCCCCGCTGACTGTTTCCAGAAACACGCCAATATCGATACTATAGACGCCGATTTGGGCTTTCTCACTGCAGCTGATATCAGTCGCTATGGAGTGGCCGGGCAGGGTGGTGCCTGGGCTTTGAGTACGGCAGGATTATCTAATGGTGAAACCGTTCGGCCCCGGCAAACCCTGTCGCAGGCAAGCCATCACGTGCAGGTGGGAACTGTTAATCTACTGGTCCTTTGCCCGTGTCCCCTTGCCTTGCCCGCCTGTATTGAAGCGATTTCAATCGTTGCAGAAGCCCGCACTGACGCCATTTTATCGTGCGGGTTGTTTACCGCTGATAGATTACCAGTCAGTGGGACCGGGACGGATTGCATCGTGGTTGCCTCCCCCATGGCAAACAGAGGTCAGGTCGAGGAATCCCATTGCGGGCTGCATACCCCATGGGGCAGGGCGATTGCCGCCGCCAGTTATCAGGCGACCTTTGAGGCGTGCCAGAAATGGCAACAGCCAGGAAGTTAAGCCATGGATATCAAAGCCGCTGCTGGTTCGGCCCTATTACATGGTGTCGCTGTCTTGTTGTTATGGTGGGCCGGACAGCCTGAAGGAAGGATGATAGCATCATCTCCCTTGGAGCTGGGCGTGGAGGTTGCCATTGAGGTTAACCTCGCCGACCTGCCAGCGCGGCAAACGCCCCCTACACCGGGTTTGACAATAAACAATGAGGCTGTCGCTGGTGATCCCAGTGGACTGCCAAGGCCACAGGCAATGTCGATAGCAGAACCACAAAACCGACCTCAGCCTGAAACGCCCCCCACGCCAATCCTCAGACCCAATCCGGCTCATCCCACTAGATTAAAACCTCCAATCGCTGTTCAGGTCACTTCTCGTCACGACCTCACACAACCTCATTCAACATCAACATCTCAAAGCGTTCAGGTCAGCGAGGGCAGCGGCGGAGCCCCTGATGAACAAGCGCACAATAGACAACAAGGCGGAGGTCAAACAGAACAGGCTGGTTATAGCCTAGGGTCTGCAGCAACGCCTTTGCCAGATTATCCCTGGAGTGCCCGACGACGGGGACAGGAAGGGCGTGTGATTATTCGATTGTCGGTTGATGAGTACGGTCATCCGATAAAGGCCACGATCCTAACCAGCAGCGGTAACGCTAGCTTGGATCAAGCAGCCTTAAAAACCCTCAAGCGCTGGCGTCTAACCCCGGCGCGACGCCTGGGAGTGGCGGTAACGGCACAAATTGACGTGCCGATACGGTTTCAATTGCAATAAATTTCAGTAATTTTCACTGAACCGACATGGAGGCGGGTGAGGGGAGGTCATCGCTCAAGCGTTTTATCTTGGTGGCTTATCTTGCCAAGATGAACTTGCAGGCCAGCACCACAATCTATATAAGTAAAATATAATATTAGTGGGTAATGCGGCCTTTTAGGGCTGCCTCAGTTCTGTGCTCGGTGCCTCAAATGCCTTAGATGTGATATTTGTCACCACCAACGTAATAAAGGAAATCCCATGCCTGAATGGCTTAAGA
>CEGD01000035.1_pt1 | contig 17039 bp, 14 predicted proteins | sample 306751 | NCBI WGS metagenome assembly CEGD01 (sample SAMEA2755657, study PRJEB7226) | microbial mat metagenome | biome: microbial mat; feature: hypersaline; material: grass silage | place: USA | collected 2014-02-19 | depth 0 m
GGGTGAGCGTGGCCCCGGCTTTGCCCCCCTTGCGGCGGCGTTTGTTGCTCAGCCGCTTGGTAATGGCCAAGGGGGATGAAACCGGGGCTGCTTTTACCCCCGATCAGGCCGTGCGCTTGGCCGATGAGCTGGCGCGGTTGCTTGATCAGGTGCAAACCGAAGGCTGTAGTCTGGCCAGCATCAAGCCCGAAGATGACGATCGTTTTGCAGCGCATTGGCAGACCATCGCGCAATTTCTCTCGCTCTTGTCTGATGTTTGGCCGCTAATCTTGGCTGATGAGGGATGTTTAGATCCTGCCGAGCGACGCAATCAATTGCTGCGTGGTCAGGCGGCGGCATGGCGGGATGGTCCGCCTGCTGGGCCGGTGGTGGCGGCGGGGATTACCGGGTCAGTCCCGGCGGCGGCGGAACTGTTGGCGGTGGTGGCGACTTTGCCCGATGGCGATGTGGTCCTGCCGGGGTTGGATCAACAGCTTGATCAAGAAAGCTGGGCCGTTCTTGACGATAGCCACCCCCAACATGCCCTAAAGCGGCTGTTGTCGATCATGCAAGTTGACCGTGATCAGGTGCAAGACTGGCCAGCGCAGCCGCAGCTTGGTGCTTTGGCTCAGGCGGCGTTGGCTGATCCTCAGCGGCAATGGTTGGTATCTGAATTGATGCGCCCGGCGGCCACCACGCATCTGTGGCGGAGCTTGGCCGAGCAAACGCCGCGTCTAGATCAGGCGGCGATTTCTGGTCTATCGCTGGTGAACTGCCCGACGCAGCGCGAAGAGGCGCTGTCGATTGCTTTGATGATGCGCCAAGCCTTAGACGAGGCCGAACATACGGTGGCTTTGGTGACGCCTGACCGCGATTTGGGGCGGCGGGTAGCGGCAGAGTTGGGGCGCTGGGGGGTGAGCGTTGACGATTCGGCAGGGCGGCCTTTGGCGGTGACGCCACCGGGGGCATTTTTGCGCCTGAGTGCGGCGATGGTCAGCGAACAGTTTGCGCCAGTGGCGGTGTTGGCGGTGCTCAAGCATCCCTTGGCCGGGGCGGGGATGGATCCGGCCTTGTTCCGGGATGCGGTGCGCCGTTTGGATATTTATGTTTTGCGCGGGGTGCGCCCGGCACCGGGGATCGCCGGTTTGCGGGCGGCGTTGGCGGCGGCGGAAAATCAGCGCCTTGCGCATCCCGAACGCTATGGGCGCGATGATTTGAAGGGCTTGGCGGCGTTGTTGGATGCGGTCGAGGGCTGTTGTGCGCCGTTGGTTGATCTGATGGGCCATGATGAAGAACCGCCCTATCCCTTTGAGATGCTGCTCGAGGGGCATTTGCGCATGGCCGAAGATTTATCGGCCACCGATACCATTCCCGGCCCCTTTCGCTTGTGGGCCGAGGATGCGGGCGATGTGGCGGCGTCGTGGGCGCGGGATTTGGCCGATGCGGCGGCGGCCCTGGGCACCATTCCGCCGCGCCGCTATGCCGCCTTGATTGATGTGCTGATGGGGGGGGTTGGCGTCCGCCAAGAGTTCGGCAGCCATCCGCGTTTGGCGATTTTAGGGCCGATGGAAGCCCGCCTGCGCCATGCCGATACGGTGATCATTGGCGGCCTGAACGAAGACGTTTGGCCGCCGCGTGTGGCGGTGGATCCGTGGATGAGCCGACCGATGCGGCATCAGGCCGGATTACCCATGCCCGAACAGCGTATTGGCCATGCCGCCCATGATTTGGCGGGGTTGCTCTGTGCGCCGCAGGTGATTTTAACCCGTGCGGGCAAGGTTGATGGCACGCCTGCGGTGCCGTCGCGGTGGCTGTTGCGGCTGGAAACGGTGTTAAAGGCTGTTGGCTTGCCTGAGCTGGGCTGTGACTTTCCTTGGGTGCGCTGGGCAGAGCATCTTGATCAGCCCGCAGCGGTGAGGCCGATCAGTCGTCCCGAGCCGCGCCCGCCGGTGGCGGCAAGGCCGCGCAAGTTGTCGGTGACCAAGGTTGAAACTTGGATGCGTGATCCCTATGCCATTTATGCGCAGTCAATTTTAGGTCTAAGCGCCCTGGACCCGCTCGACGATGATCCCGGCGCTAGTGATTATGGCACGTTGGTGCATGGGGCGTTGGAGCTGTTCCAGAAAGACTACCCAGACCATTTGCCCGCTGATCCGGTCGAGGCCCTGCTGGACCGTGGGCGGATTATTTTTGAACAGCATATTGCTCGCCCCGCGGTTTGGGCTTTTTGGTGGCCGCGCTTTGAAAGCTTGGCCAAATGGGTGATCGAGCAAGAAAGTGAACGCCGTCCCAGGGTGCATAAAACCTATGTGGAGATCAAAGGCACGTTAGAGCTGGAAAACTTTACCCTGCGTGCCGAGGCCGACCGCATTGATTTACTGCACGATGGATCGTTGGCGATCATCGATTATAAGACCGGGCAGCCACCGCCGCAAAAGGAGGTCGCCGCTGGATTTTCGCCGCAGCTCCCCCTAGAAGCGCTGATGGCCAAGGAAGGCGCGTTCCCTGGTGTTCCTAAAGGGCGCGCGGTGTCGGAATTGGCTTTCTGGCATGTGAAGGGCGGTGACGAAGGGGGGAAAGTTTATCCCGCCTTCGGGAAAAATATGACCATTAATGATCTCGCCGCCCAGGCCCTGGAGGGCCTCAAGGGCTTGATCATGGCCTTTGATCGGCAAGAAACCCCCTATTTGGCCCGCCCGCATCCCGAACATCTGCCACGCTATTCCGATTACCTGCATTTGGCGCGGGTGCGGGAATGGTCGGCTGGCGAAGGAGACAGCGAATGAGCGCCGTTATCAATCAGGCCACCGCCAGCCAAAACCGCGCCGCCAATCCGCAAAGTTCGGTGTGGGTGGGGGCCAATGCAGGCACCGGGAAGACCAAAGTTCTCACCGACCGGGTGCTGAATTTGCTGCTGGCTGGCACTTTGCCCGAACGTATTTTGTGTTTGACCTTTACCAAAGCGGCGGCGGCGGAAATGGCCACCCGTTTGGCGGGGCGCTTATCAAAATGGGCGGTGATGGAAGATGCCGCCCTGGACCAGGACTTAGCCGCCCTGGGGGTTACTCCGTCAGAGGAGCAAAGACAGGTCGCGCGGCGGTTGTTTGCCCGCTTGTTGGATGTTCCCGGTGGAATGCGCATTGAAACCATTCACGCCTTTTGCCAAAGCCTGCTGCGCCGCTTTCCCTTAGAAGCCCGCGTGTCACCGCATTTCGAGGTTTTGGATGATCGCGGCGCCAAGGAATTGATGGATCAGGCCTATGAACGGGTCTTGCGTCGGGCCCGCGAAGATCAAGGCAGCGCTCTGACCAAGGCCCTAGCTCTGGTGGCGGGGAGTGTTGGCGAGGCGACCTTTACCAAGCGTATGAAAGACTTGACCAGCAACCGGGGCAAATTGCGGCGGGTTTTGGGGACGCAGGCCGATGATTTGGCCATGCGTCAAGGGCTCTATAATCACTTGCAGGTGCCATTGGACCAAACCCCGGCTCAGGCCTTGGTCGAAGGGGTGGCCAATCTGGACGAGGCTTTGATCATCGACATTGCCGAGGCGCTGCAAGACAGCGGTAAGGCAGGACAGGCGCTGTCACAAGCGGCGATGGCGCTGTTGCGCAGTGAGGGCGGCGATCACGCTGTTTTATGGAAAGAGTTCTATGGCAAATGCATCACCAAAAACGGGCATGTTAATACAAAATTGGTGGTGAAGGCCCTTGATCAAAGTCGCCCGGATCTAAAAGAAAAAATGGAGGTTTTAGGCGCTCAATTGTACTGGGTAGACGACCGCATCAAACGCGCCATTGTCGCCCAAGCAACGGCGGCGATGTTGACCATCGGGCGGCAGTTGATCGAAGCCTATGACGAGGCAAAAAAGCAACGCGGGATGATGGATTTCGAGGATTTGATCCTCGCCGCCCGTGATCTGTTGAGCACCCAAGATGCCACTGCTTGGGTGTTGTATAAGCTTGATAACGGCATTGACCATGTGATGCTGGACGAGGCGCAAGATACCGGCCCCGATCAATGGGCGGTGATCGGTAGCCTGACCGAAGATTTCTTTGCCGGGGAGGGGGCGGCGGTCGAGCGGAACCGAACCGTTTTCGTGGTCGGCGATCGCAAGCAATCAATTTATTCCTTTCAAGGCGCGGACCCGGCCACCTTTGACAGCATGTTTAATCGCTATGCCGAACGGATTCCCGCTGCTGGGCGGGTGTTTGAAAACGTGGCGTTGGATGTGTCGTTCCGTTCGGTTTCGGCGGTGTTGCAGGTGGTTGATAAGGTGTTCGAGAACGCCCCCGCCGCCACCGGCGTTCGCCGTGATGGCGAGGCCATTCGCCATCTTCCCGCCCGTGAAGGCATGGCGGGGGTGGTGGAGCTATGGCCGCCGATGCTGCCCCAGGCTTTGGGCGAGGGCACGCCGTGGAAGCCGCCGGTCGAGGCGATTCGCGGGGAAAATGCGCAAACGCGTTTGGCACGACTAATCGCCAAGCGGATCAAAAAAATGGTGACCGGTGAGCGCCTAGAAAGCCGTGATCGCCCGATACGGCCCGGCGATATTTTGGTTCTGGTGCGCCGCCGTACCGGCTTTGTCGAAGATCTGGTACGCGCCCTAAAAAGCGAGCAGGTGGCGGTGTCGGGCGTCGATCGTATGGTGTTGACTGATCAAATCGTGGTGATGGATCTGTTGGCGCTGGGCGAGGTTTTGGTCCTGCCCGAAGACGATTTAACCCTGGCATGTGTGTTAAAAAGCCCGTTGATCGGCCTGAGCGAAGAACAGCTTTATGCCATTGCCCAAGGGCGGCGGAAGGGCTTTAGCCTGTGGCGCGCTTTGCGGGAAGCTGGCGACGGTGGTGATGCGGCGGCCAAGGTTTACCGGACGGCCTATGCCACCTTGCGCAATCTGATGGAAAAGGCGGACTTTCTGCCGCCGCACGAACTTTATGCGCATATTTTGGGGCCATTGCAGGGGCGGCGGCGGTTGTTGGCGCGTTTGGGGCCTGATGCCGAAGATCCCTTGGATGAATTCATTCAGTTGACCCTGGCCTATGACCGCGGGCATCCACCGTCGTTGCAAAATTTCCTGCACTGGATTCGCAGCGATGACGGCCAGCTCAAGCGCGACATGGACGAAGGCAGTGATGCGGTGCGGGTGATGACCGTACACGGGTCCAAGGGGCTAGAGGCGCCGGTGGTGATCATGCCCGACACACGCGGCACTGCCAAAGCCCCCGATGGGGTGCTGTGGGATGAGCAGCGGAATTTAATGCTGTGGGCCCCCTATAGCAAAGATCGCTGTAAGCAGGTCAGCGCGCTGCATCAGGAGAAAAAGCGCGCCGATGAAGATGAATATCGGCGGTTGCTTTATGTGGGGATGACCCGTGCTGCCGATCATTTGATTCTCTGTGGCTGGGATACGCGCAACACGGCACCCGAAGACTGTTGGTATAATTTGGTGGCGCCGGCGATGGCGGCTTTGGGTGTCGAAGAGGACGACGCCTTTCTTGCCGCCGAGGGTCCGGCGTTGGGGTTGGAAAACAGCCGCATTTTGCGCGTTCGCCAGCAGCAAACTGTGCCACCCAAGGTCGAAAAAGCAGGGGGTGAGGCCGGGGCTGCGTTCCAGGGTGGCGAAATGTCTTTAGGCTCCTGGGCCTATCAGGAACCCGCCGCCGAGCCTTCGCCGCCGCGCCCCTTGGCACCGTCGCGGATCGAGCTTCCTGATCCGCCGCCGCGCTCGCCGTTGGAACATGATAGCTTTGCCGCCGCAGGCGATGCCATTGATACCGCGCGTCGTTTCCGTCGCGGCACGCTGATCCACCGCCTGTTACAAAGCCTCCCCGACCTGCCTGCCGACCGTCGCGCCGTTGCGGCGCAGGCGTTTTTGGCGCGCCCGGTGTGGGAATTGTCGCTGGCCAAGCGCAACGCCCTGGCTGCGGAAACTTTGGCGGTGATGGAAGACCCAGCCTTTAGCGGTCTGTTTGCCCCTGGGTCGTTGGCCGAGGTGCCAATCACCGGCATTGTTGGTGGGCATGTGGTTTCTGGGCAGGTGGATCGGCTGGTGGTGACGGCGGAGCGGGTGTTGGTGGTTGATTACAAAACCAATCGCCCGCCGCCGACCGATGTTGCCGATGTTGCCCCGGCTTATTTGCTGCAAATGGCGCTCTATCAGGCGGTGCTTCAGGCGGTTTATCCTGACCGTCCAGTATCCTGCGCCTTGCTGTGGACCGATGGACCCCGCATGATGGCCCTGCCTGACGCTATTTTGTTCGGGCAATTACAGGCGCAAGGAATCGCTTGAAAAAAACCATAAAAGAATAATCGGGGAGAGAGAGCTTATGGGGTTAACATCAGATACCGAAGACGCAGCACGGATCACCGTTCGCATGGCCACCGCCCAAGACCAAATTCCTTGGAAGCGGTTGTGGGCTGGGTATCTTGATTTTTACCACGCCCAAGTGCCTGACGCTGTGACTCAGGCCACTTGGACCAGGTGCCTGAGTGATGCTTGGCCGATGGAATGTATGGTGGCAATCAGCGGCGGCAAGGTCTGCGGCTTTGCCATTGTTATTGTGCACCCTGGCACCTGGAGTCGCCAGTCTGTCGCTTATCTAGAAGATCTGTTTGTCGATCCTGTCATGCGGCGGATGGGTATCGCGCGGGCCTTGTTTGCCGCCCTCGAGGCCCGAGGCCGCCAATTTGGCTGGTGTCGGCTGTATTGGCAGACCAAAGAGGATAATAAAACCGCTCAGGCGCTGTATGATAGCGTGGGGGTGCGGACGGACTGGGTGCGTTATAACATGGATATCGAATGATTTTGTCATGAGCCCATTCCACTTTTTTCCTGCCGCAATGGCTTGACGGCCCTCAGGCAGCTACCTAGACTCTGGCTCAGGGATCGTTCCTGTTGCATGACCATGTCCGCAACAAAGAGATTAAGACGATCCACAAAGTTTTGCTCCGCAGTGGGGGCGTTGGTGCCAAGGGCGTCAGCGGCGCCGTGTTTGGGGCTTCTGGTTTCCTGACCCTGCCCGTCGGCGGCGCGGGGACCCCTGATGCAAAAGGACGCACAGATGAAGCAGGTTACGGACGTTTCCTTTGACGAAGATGTGTTGAAGGCTTCCACGCCGGTGTTGGTCGATTTCTGGGCGGAATGGTGCGGTCCTTGCCGCCAGATCGCGCCGATGCTCGAAGAGCTGGATATCGAGTTCGCGGGCCGTTTGACCATTGCTAAAATCAATATCGATGAAAATCCGCAAACTCCGACCAAGTACGGCGTGCGCGGTATTCCGACGTTGATGGTTTTCAAAGATGGCCAAGTGGCAGCGACCAAAATTGGGGCTTTGCCGCGTGGTAAGCTGATGGAATGGGTCGAGTCGGTTCTCTAGGACCCGAGGCCAGACCCCAAGCGCAGGCCCAAGGGATCAGGGCTTGGGGCTTTGCCATAATATGACCACAAAACGGGGGCTGTCCTTAGGGGCGGCCCCCGTTTTCTTGGGCGCTGGGCGAGGGGCAAGATGGGGCCTTTATTCACCCGGTGTTCAGGCGGTGGCAGCGATAACCGCTCGCAGTTTGCCTGCTTTGGCCCAAAGGCCTATCGCCAATGCAGCGCAAACAGCGTTAACAAGGTGGAACATCGGGGCAAGGAGCGCTAAAACAGTCGGCGTTTTGCCTGCCCCCTGCTGATCAGGACGCTCAAAGCCCGGAGAGCCCATGCACCGCTTTGCCAACCCTGCCCGTTTCCTGCGCTTGGCCAATGCCATTTTGCCGTGGGCGATTGGGATCACCGTAATAAGCCTGTTTGCTGGTTTGGCGATGGCCCTGGTGTGGTCGCCGGTTGATTATCAGCAAGGCGATACGGTGCGCATTATGTACGTCCATGTGCCTGCTGCCTGGATGGGCATGTTTTGCTATACCATGATGGCGCTAGCCAGTGCGGCCGCCCTGATTTGGAAGCATCCGCTGGCCGATTTGGCGGCCAAGGCCATGGCCCCGGTGGGGGCGGCCTTTACTTTCATCTGTTTGGTGACTGGCTCGTTGTGGGGTAAACCCATGTGGGGCACCTGGTGGGTCTGGGATGCGCGGCTGACCAGCATGCTTATTTTGCTGTTTTTGTATTTGGGCTACATGGCCCTGCATTCGGCCTTTGATGATCCCCGTCGGGGACAAAAAGCGGCAGCTGTTTTGGCCCTGGTTGGCTTTGTTAATGTGCCGATCATCAAATTTTCAGTCGATTGGTGGAATACTCTGCATCAGCCCGCCAGCGTGGTCAAAATGGGCGGCCCGGCAATTGATAGCAGTATGCTTATTCCCCTGTTGCTGATGGCGCTGGCCTTTAAGGGCTATATGATCACGGTGGTTTTGCTGCGCATTCGTCATGAAATCGCCGAAGCCAAGATTCGCACTTTGCGATTGGCTGAGGTGCATGGCTAACCTCGATCCGAAAGGCCCGAGGGCAAGCGTCAATGTGAAAGAGAGTGGTTGGCGGTGATGACTGAGTATTTCAACATGGGTGGCTACGGCGGCTATGTGTGGCCGACCTACGGCGTTGCAGCCCTGGTTCTGTTGATTTTGCTGGTGGCGACGGTGCGCGGCCTAAAGCAGAGTGAAAAGACCCTTGAGGCTTTGCAACAGGCCCGGCGCAGCCAGCGCGGCGCTGGGCGCACGGCGGAAAACCCGGTGGCCCGCCCGGTAACCCATCTTGAGGAGACCGCTGGTGACTCGTAAAAAACGCCGTTTGATGCTGGTGGGGCTGGGCATGTTGCTGTTGGCCACGGCTACCGCGTTGGTGCTTACGGCTTTCCAGGATAATTTGGTCTTTTTCTATAGCCCGACTGACGTTCAAGAAAAGGGCGTGGACCCAGGGCGGCGTTTCCGCTTGGGCGGTTTGGTCGAAGAAGGGTCGGTGGTGAAAGACGGGGCAACGGTGCGCTTTGCGGTGACGGACCTCAATGCCAGCGTTGCGGTGAGCTTTACCGGCATTTTGCCCGACCTGTTCCGCGAAGGCCAAGGCGTGGTTGCCGAAGGGGCGATACAGGCCGATGGCACCTTTAAGGCTGCCGAAGTTTTGGCCAAGCATGACGAAAACTATATGCCGCCCGAAGTCGCCGATGCCTTGAAAAAATCGGGCAAATGGACCGGCGCTGAAACCGACCGCTTGCGTCATCAGGGCGATAGCCCCGCCCCTGCGGTGACGCAGGCGCAATAGATCTTGTTGTACGCGGGGCTTGCGCCCGCTTGCTGCTTTCCCCTGAGTGCTGCTTTTTAAGGAACGTCGATGGTCGCCGAACTGGGACATTTTGCCCTCATCCTGGCCTTGTTCATCGCTCTCGCCCAGGCCATCGTGCCGTTGTGGGGGGCGCATAAGGGCGATGTGGTGATGATGAACGCTGCTCGCCCCGGAGCCTTGGGGCTGTTTTTACTGGTGACGTTGGCCTTTGGCTGCCTGACCTATGCCTATATCACCTCGGATTTTTCGGTGGCGAACGTTTACGAAAACTCGCATACCGATAAGCCGATGCTTTATAAAATCAGTGGCGTTTGGGGCAATCACGAAGGCTCGTTGCTGCTGTGGATCACCATTCTTAGCCTGTTCGGGTTGGCGGTGGCGCTGGCAGGGGGCAATATTCCGCCGCAACTGCGTGCCCGTGCTTTGTCGGTGCAGGCGATGATCACTGTCGGCTTTTTGCTATTTATCCTCTTTACCTCCAACCCGTTTTTGCGCATGGATCCGGTGCCACTGAATGGGCGTGGTCTGAATCCTTTGCTGCAAGATCCTGGCTTGGCCTTTCACCCGCCGATGCTCTATTTGGGCTATGTGGGCTTTTCGATGGCCTTTTCCTTTGCGGTTGCCGCCTTGATCGAAGGCCGGGTTGATGCCGCTTGGGCGCGCTGGGTGCGGCCCTGGACCTTGGCCGCCTGGACGTTTTTAACTCTGGGGATCGGCTTGGGCTCGTGGTGGGCCTATTACGAACTGGGTTGGGGCGGCTGGTGGTTCTGGGACCCGGTGGAAAATGCGTCGTTCATGCCGTGGCTGGTGGGCACCGCGTTGTTGCATTCCGCTATCGTGGTGGAAAAGCGCGATAGCTTAAAAAGCTGGACCATTCTGCTGGCGATTTTGGCCTTTGCCATGAGCCTGTTAGGCACCTTTTTGGTGCGCTCGGGGGTGATTACCTCGGTGCATGCGTTTGCCAGTGATCCGACACGCGGGATGTTCATTCTGATTCTGCTCGCGGTTTCCGTCGGTGGGTCTTTGACGCTGTACGCGTGGCGGGCCCCGTCCCTAAAGGGGGGCGGCCTGTTCGCGCCGATTTCGCGGGAAGGGGCGTTGCTGGTCAACAATCTGTTGATGACCACCGCTGCAGCGACCGTGTTGTTGGGCACCCTCTATCCGATGATTGCCGATCTGTTCGAGCTGGGCAAAGTTTCAGTGGGGCCGCCGTTCTTTAATGGTGTGTTCGTGCCGCTGATGGTGCCGATGCTGATCGTGATGGGAGTCGGGCCATTCATGGCCTGGAAACGCGGCGATCTGATGGGGGGCTTGAGCCGCCTGTGGGGGGCAGCTGGGGCATTTTTGGCGGTGACGCTGGGGGTTTGGGCCTGGAATGGTGGCGATCTGTCGCAGCTGTTGGCGGCCTTTGGCATGGGACTGGCAGCCTATTTGCTGGTCGCAAGCCTGACGGAATGGGCGGGGCGGGTTAAACTGTTCCGCGCTCCGTTGGCCGAGTCCTTGCGCCGGGCGGGAAATCTGCCGCGTGCGGCCTGGGGGATGACCCTGGCGCATATCGGGATTGCTCTGGTGGTGGCCGGGGTGACGGCGTCGTCGGCCTGGAAGCAAGAAATGGTGCAGACCCAGGCGGTGGGGGAAACCCTGGCCATGGCCGGGTATGACATTACCTTGACCGGGGTACATACCACCGATGGCCCCAACTATAGCGCCGTCGAGGGCACCTTTGAGGTGCGCAAAGATGGGGTGTTGCTGTCGGTGCTCACGCCGCAAAAGCGCGCCTATCGCCAGCCGCCGATGCCAACCAGCGAAGCGGCGATCCATACCACCGGATTTTCTGACATTTATACGGTGATTGGCGATGCGGCTAAGGACGGGGATGGCTGGGTGACGCGGATGTACTTTGAACCGCTGGTGCCGTTCCTTTGGTACGGCGTTTTGCTGATGGCCTTGGGCGGGGCGATTTCTTTAAGCGATCGTCGTCATCGGGTGGGGGCGCCGGTGCGCCGCCGCGCCGCTGCTGCTGCTGCAGTACCGGTGTCTGGCAAAAAAGCCAAAGCCTAGAGCATTTTTCGTTCTGCCCGTTTTCCTTGCGAGGCCTGCCGTGTTCAGAAAGCTAATTTTTATTGCCCCGACCCTGATCTTTGCGGTTTTGGTTGGCATGTTCATGATGCGCTTGGGGAATGATCCGCGTGATATCCCTTCGATGCTGATCAACAAGCCAGTGCCAGAATTTGCCCTGTCTGGCCTGCCCGATACGCCGCGCGGCCTGACCAGCGATGACCTGAAAGGCGATGTGTCGTTGGTGAATATCTTTGGCTCGTGGTGCGTGGCCTGTATTGCTGAGCACCCCGAGTTGGTGCGGATTAAAGAGTCGGGCTTTGTGAAAATCTATGGCATCGACTGGCGGGAAAAAGACCCTGTTGATGGCAAGCGTTGGCTCGAGCGGAACGGCAACCCCTATACCCTGGTCGGCATGGACCCCAATTCGCGGGTGGCGATTGATTTTGGTGTCACCGGCGCCCCGGAAACCTTTGTCGTCGATAAGGCTGGGGTGGTGCGCTACAAGCACGTTGGGCCGATCACGCCCGAAGTTTGGGACGGCACCCTAAAGCCGATGATTGCGGAGCTGCGCAAATGAGCCGTCTTCAGAGGATGACACGCCCATTGGCTGCGGCTATTGCTGCGTTGATGGTGCTCAGCACGCAGCCAGCTATGGCGGTGCAACCTGACGAGATGTTGCCCGATCCGGCCTTGGAAGCCCGCGCCCGCGAGGTCTCAAAAGAGCTGCGCTGTGTGGTTTGCCAAAACGAGAGCATCGACGAATCGAACGCCGAATTGGCCCGTGACCTGCGCTTGTTGGTGCGGGATCGTTTGACCAAGGGTGATAGCAACGATCAAGCTGTTTCGTTTATCGTTGCACGATATGGCGATTACGTTTTGCTGCGGCCACCGTTTAAGGCCAGCACCTATATTTTGTGGTTTGGACCGCTGCTGTTTGCCCTGTTGGCAGGGTTTGCCGCTTGGCGGTTTTATCGTCGCCCAACCGCTGGAACCCAGGCCGCTGTTCAGAGTGAGCCCACTGTTGCCCCCTTAAGTGCAGCCGAGAAAAAACGCCTAGAGCGTTTGCTCAACAGCGAGGATAGCACCCGATGAACCCCGATTTTTTGCTGTTTATTGCCTTGGCGGTGGGGGCTGGGGTGGTGTTTGTCGGTTTGCCTCTGCTGCGCCGTCCCGCCGATTCGGCGGTGCGTGCTGATTATGATATGCGAGTCTATAAGGACCAATTGGGCGAGGTTGATCGTGATCTGGCGCGGGGTCTGTTGACCGTTGCACAGGCCGAGTCTGCTCGGCTAGAACTGCAGCGCCGCTTGTTGGCAGCCGATAGCGAATCGCAAGTGGCGCACGGCAAGGGCAAAAAAGATGCTGCCCTGGTGGTCGAAGGGCGCGGGCGGCTAAGGACTCGTCAGGCGTTGGCGGCTTTGCTGGTACTGATGGTGCCGGTGGGGGCGCTGGTGCTCTATGGCGCCCTGGGGAAGCCAGGGATGACCGATCGGCCTTTCATTGGCCAACAGGCGGAGCGCCTGGGGGTGAGTGTCGAAAAGCTGAGCGAGCTGCAAGCGCAAGCTGATGTCTTGGAATCGCAAGCACAGGCGGCGGATAACGATCAAAAGCTGTGGTTAGACTTGGCGGCGGCACGAGCGGCTTTACGCCAGCCGTCACAGGCGTTGATTGCCTATGATCGGGCGTTACCTTTGGGGCCGGTGGATGCGCAGACCTGGGCTTCGGTCGGTGAAACGCATGTGTTGGCTGCCGATGGGTCGGTGAGCGAACAGGCGCGGATTGCCTTTACCAATGCCTTGCGCCAAGACCGTGATGATGCGCGCGCGCGCTATTACCTGGGCTTGGCCCAGGTGCAAGATGGGCATGGATCGGTTGGTCTGGCCATTTGGCGGGATCTGTCGCAAAGCAGCCCGTCCGATGCGCCGTGGATGCCGATGTTGCGCGCCCGCATGGGGCAATTGGCGCAGAAGGAAAAGCTGCCGCCGATGGCGGTGTCGCCCGTGCATCCGCTGGATCTGGCCGACGGAACCGCCACCGTGACCATCAACCGCGATTTTACTGCTGCTGCCCCTGGCGAGGGAGCTGATGGTGATGCGCCGCGTGCGGGCTTTAACGATCAAGAAATGACCATGATCCAAAGCATGGTGCAGCGTCTGAAAGATCGTTTGGCTGATCAGCCTGATGATTACGAGGGCTGGATGCGCCTAGGCCAATCCTTGCGCGTGCTCAAAGACCCCGCCGGCGCTGCCGAGGCCTATGGCCATGCGGCAACTTTAAAAACGGGCGAAGCTGCGCTAGAGCCGCTGTTCGCCCAAGCCCTGGCCTTGATTGAAAATGCTGATAGCGCGGAGCAAAAAGATCCAGGCGCAGAATTTGCCGCTGTGGTGGCAAAGGTCAAGCAGGTTGCGCCAGACAGTTCCGATGCGCTTTATCTGGGGGGATTAGCTGCACAAATCAGCGGTGATATTGTCGGTGCGCGCACACAGTGGGAGGCGTTGTTAGCCACTATGCCGCCGGAAAGTGACGCCCACAAAGCTCTGTTACGGCAAATCGAAAGCCTAGAGCCTGTTGATGGGGGCTCGTGATCTCTGCTTTCTTTAGGGAGAACAGCGCTGTATGGTAAGCGCTGTTCTCCTTTAGGAGGGCATGGGCAGAGGACTTAAGGACGACCGATGGGTGATGAAAATCCGCGCTCGATGGACGATCCAGAACTGGATACCATTGGCGGCAATCGACAACTGACTTCAGACGCCATTTTCACCGTGCCGGTGGAGATTTCGGTGGTTCTTGGTAAATCGGAACTGCGGGTCAATCAGTTGCTAAAACTGGGCCGTGGTGCTGTGGTGGAATTGGACCAGCGCACCGATGATCCGGTGGAAATCTATGCCAACGATATTTTGGTGGCGCGTGGCGAGGTGGTGATCACCGAGGGCGACCGTATCGGCGTCACTCTGACCGAATTGGTAAAGTCTATTTACGCCAAATAGGCCGGTTGAACGTTTGGGTGCTATGGACGCTGATAGTAGAAGGTCCTTGGCCTCAAATCTTATCTCAATCTTTGTTTTTTGTTGCCTTAGCCAAAGTCTATTGGTCTAGGGTTCTGGCCATTGGCTGCAGCGCACAAGCGTTTTGCAGTGCGGAGACTCGGCCATAGGGACGGGGTTACGCCGTTCTCTTTGGCTCTATCGGCTGTCAGTTTCGCCTCTATAGACATAAAGGCATGGTTCTTCTGGCCTAGCTCTTCCCTTTTAGGGTAGTGGGAAAAACAAGTCTTTCCATATAGATAATATACTTTTATTCATTCAGTACCTTAAGTAATCCTGTTTCCCTAAGCTTGACCTCAGCCTGTTCGGCCAGATATTGAGGGCGTATAGTTGCTGACGACAGAATGGCTGTCCCTCTGCCACTTCCGCTATAGGAAGGAACCCTAGGGCTTTTTCGTTCCCTTGCGGTTACAAAGCCGTTTTTGCTTTTTAAGCGCGTAAGCAAATGTGTTGCCGCAGGTGGGCTTCCCAGCGCGGGATTTTCTCCAGCCTGCTCTGTACCCAGTTTGCTCTGTACCTTGATAGGACCCTTGCGCTGACGAAGGATGCTTTTTTGCGTGATCTTTTTGAGAAGGGGGCCCTTTGATGGAGCATCAGTACGGACGGCCCTCTTGGCCCTCACCGTCAGAACGCAGGGGTGACGGGATGACCATGAATGAGGAGTCACGGCCAATGAGCCGGGCTCATATGGCGGCGATTGCTTTTTTGGCCACCTGCACCTCGGTATTGTTGGGGGCGGTGGTCCCCAGCGTCTTGATCCCCATGCCTCCCCCCATCGATGGCGAGGGTGCGGAATTTCAAGAAAGCCGGATGATTTCCCCGGCACCGCTGGTGCGTTTGTTAGAGGCCGCGCCGGTCCGCAATGCCTTGGCCCCTGCCGTTGGGCATCAAATTCCGCGTATTGATGTGCAGCAGGTGAAAATGCTGTACCGCGATTTGGGCTATGATCTTGATTCGATTGCATCGGTTGATCAAGATGTTCCACGCGTGTTCTTAGCCTCGGTGCCTGAAGGACTTGACACGGTTCACGATAATGATTTGCGCAAAGTGGTTTTCCTACGCACCTTGTTGCCGTTGATTTTAAAAGTTAACGAGGACATTACCGTGGATCGGGCGCGGTTAAAGGCGATTTTGTCGCGCAAGGCCAATGGCTGGGCCCTGCATAGTAGTGACCAGGAATGGTTGGAACAGACTGCGGCGGCCTATGGTCTCAGCGTGGCTGATGGAGCTTTGTTGCTGAGGCGCATGGATATTATCCCGCCATCGCTTGCTTTGGCGCAATCTGTCGAAGAATCAGGGTGGGGGACGTCGCGCTTTGCCCGTCAAGGCAATGCCTTGTTTGGTCAATGGACCTGGGATCGCAGCCAGGGAATAAGGCCATCGGCGGCGGCGGCATCAACGACCCATGCCATTCGGCGTTTTCCGACCTTGTTGGCGGCTGTACGGGCCTATGCGCGTAATCTTAATACGCACCGCGCTTATGCGTCCTTTAGGCTAGAGCGTGAACGCTTGCGTCAGCAAAGTCAGCCGATCAGCGGTTTTCTTTTGGCCACCACCTTAACCCGCTATTCCGAACGCGGCGGGGCTTATGTCCGTTCGTTACATGCGATTATGCGCGGCAATGATTTGGCTGGGTTGGATCAGGCACGCTTGTCGCCAGCACCGGTGGAAATGGCGAGTGTGGAAACCCAATCTCGGCAGGCTTCAAACCGAAAGCCAGGGACCGTCGGTAACTGACGTTACGGTCGAGTTTGCGAGACTATGTGCGCGAGAGGGGCTATTTCCTCTTGCTGCGCGGTGGGGGATTTTTCGTGCGCGTAATGACGTCGGATATTTTATTCTTGCAGGCTCTGGTTTTATCCACCCTGACATCCCACCTTCATACCATGGGGTGCGTCGGGATGGTTGCCGATGTGAAGTGTGGCACCCTTTTGATGCGGAGGCCTCATGCTTGGCGTTGTCTTTACAGAACTGATGGAGATGGTCGAGGCTAAGTTTGGCCCCGATATGGTTGATGATTTGCTAGAGGATACCGACTTGAGCGGCGCTTATACCGCAGTCGGGAATTATCCTTTTGCTGATCTTTTGTCGTTGGTTGCGGCCTTGGAAAAACGTTCGGGGCTTGCGGCTCCGGTGTTGATCGAGGCTTACGGAGAGCATCTCTTTGGTTGCTTTTCTGTGCGCTATCCCCGATTTTTTGATCAGCAGCATGATGTCCTCGATTTTCTAGAAGGTATTGAGGACCGGATTCATTTCGAGGTCCGTAAGCTCTATCCAACTGCAGAGCTGCCGTCATTTTCCTGCGTCCGTCACGGCCCTGATGTTTTGGAAATGCATTATAAAAGCCCCAAATGCTTGGGGCATCTTGCTGTTGGGTTAATCCGCGGATGTACGGCTTATTTTGAAACCCCGGTTCGTATCACCGCAGCGCAGGATCTGGGGGCGGCCAGCAACGTTTTTACCGTTCGTCGTTTGTAGGGCGTGTAGATGACAGACCGCGATATTTCTCGTTTAAATCGTCGTATCGAGCGGGAAAAGGCTGCCCGGCAGGAAGCTGAAACCTTGCTGGAGGAAAAAAGCCGCGCCCTTTATGAAGCCAATTTGGCCTTGGGCTTTAGCCTCGCCGATTTGGAACAGCAGGTTCGTCAGCGGACCGCTGATTTAACCCAAGCCAAAGACGAAGCCGAGCGCGCTAATCGGTTTAAAAGCGATTTTCTTGCCAATATGAGCCATGAAAT
>CEGD01000731.1_pt1 | contig 16895 bp, 19 predicted proteins | sample 306751 | NCBI WGS metagenome assembly CEGD01 (sample SAMEA2755657, study PRJEB7226) | microbial mat metagenome | biome: microbial mat; feature: hypersaline; material: grass silage | place: USA | collected 2014-02-19 | depth 0 m
AGACCGGGGTTTGGGGCCCGAGGCCCCAAGAAAGGCCGTCCGCCAGGACATTGCCCGCTAGGGCAGTCCCCCTCCCCCTATGAGCAATAGGTTTCTTTAAAGTAGGTGATGGTGCGTTTTAGGCCTTCTTCCAGGGGGATTGTTGGCTGCCAGTCGATCGTTTCCTTGGCGTAGGAGATATCGGGTTTGCGCTGGCGGGGATCATCGGCGGGAAGCGGCTGGTGGATGATTTTAGACCGCGCGCCGGTGAGTTTGATCACCTGCTCGGCCAATTCCAGCATGGAAAACTCGCCGGGATTGCCTAAGTTCATCGGGCCGGTGATTTCGGCGGGGCTATCCATCAGGCGCAACAGGGCCTCGACCAGATCATCGACATAGCAAAATGAGCGTGTTTGCTGGCCATCGCCATAGATGGTGATGTCATCGCCGCGCAGGGCCTGCATGATAAAGTTCGACACCACCCGCCCATCTTGCGGGTGCATCCGCGGGCCATAGGTGTTGAAAATACGGGCGACTTTGATTTCCACTTTGTGCTGGCGGTGGTAATCGAAAAACAAAGTCTCGGCGCAGCGCTTGCCTTCGTCATAGCAGGCACGCGGGCCGATGGGATTGACGTTCCCCCAATAGCTTTCGACCTGCGGATGCACCACCGGATCGCCGTAAACCTCGGACGTCGAGGCCTGCAGGATGCGAGCGCCGGTGCGTTTGGCCAGCCCCAACATGTTAATCGCCCCATGGACGCTGGTCTTGGTGGTCTGCACCGGATCATATTGGTAATGCACCGGACTGGCCGGACAGGCCATGTTGAAAATGCGATCAACTTCCACATACATGGGAACGGTCACGTCATGGCGGATCATTTCAAAATGCGGGTCCGCCAGCAGGGCATGAACATTGCGCCGCCGCCCAGTAAAAAAATTATCAACACAAATCACATCGCTGCCACGTTCAAGCAGCCGTTCGCACAGATGCGAGCCAATAAATCCGGCACCGCCGGTCACCATCACTTGTTCATCATCGTAGCGCATTCTGCACTCCCGCTTTTCGCCATTATCGCCGCCATTGTACCCACAGTACGCAAAGACCGGTTAAGGCTTTATTGAAACGCAAAACGGGCCTTTGGTGATGATACCAAAGGCCCGCTTGCATCTATCCCAAAGGGATTGATTTATTCGGCGACGTTGCCAATAGGGGTCGCCCAAGGCTGGCTCATGGCCATTTTCTCTTCGAAAGAAGCGATCTGCTCGCCCTTTTGCAGAGTAAGGCCAATATCATCGAGGCCGTTCAGCATGCAATGCTTGCGGAACTGATCAACATCAAACGAAATCGACCCCCCATCGGGGCCGGTGATCACCTGGTTTTCCAGATCAATGGTCACCATCGCATTGGCGCCACGGCTGGCATCATCCAACAGCTTATCAACGTCTTCTTTCGGCAACTTGATCGGCAAAATGCCGTTCTTGAAGCAGTTATTAAAGAAAATGTCGGCAAAGCTGGTGGAGATCACGCAGCGAATACCGTAATCGAGCAGCGCCCAGGGAGCGTGTTCGCGCGACGAGCCACAGCCAAAGTTTTCGCCTGCAACCAAGATCGTCGCCTTGCGATAGGCGGGTTGATTGAGCACGAAATCGGGGTTTTCGTTGCCTTCGGAATCATAACGCATTTCGTCGAACAGGTTTTTACCCAGGCCGGTGCGCTTGATGGTCTTTAGGAACTGCTTGGGAATGATCATATCGGTATCGATATTGATCATCGGCAGCGGCGCGGCAACGCCGGTCATTTTGGTAAATTTATCCATCGGTCTATCGGTCCTTTGGTTCGGTAAATAGCTCAGCCCTTGCGCAGGCGCGGCTTGCGCCAAGCCCAAACGGTGCCAAACGCGCGCTGTTCGCCGTCGATGTCCCACAGGTCGCCATCATCGTTGACGGCATGACACAGCGGTTCGAGCACATCATCAGACACCACGATATCCGAAGCCAAATCCTGGCCCCCGGTATGTGCCCGGTTAATGAACAGCATCGCAACAGAATTGGCCTGAGCCATTGCACGGTTTCCTTAAAGCTTTAAAGGACGTAAGGGGCTGGCAGGGATCCCCACCAACCCCCAACGCAGATACGCCCTAGCCGAGCAGCTTGCGCACGTCGGTGAGCTTACCAGTCACCGCAGCCGCAGCCGCCATGGCGGGGCTGACCAAATGGGTCCGCCCGCCGCGTCCTTGACGGCCTTCAAAGTTGCGATTGGATGTTGATGCAGAACGCTGACCGGGGGTCAGCTGATCGGCATTCATCGCCAAGCACATGGAACAGCCAGGCTCGCGCCATTCAAAACCGGCTTCGATAAAGATCTGATCCAGACCTTCGGCTTCGGCCTGTTCTTTCACCAAGCCCGAACCCGGAACCACCAAAGCCTGAACGCCATCAGCGACCTTACGGCCCTTAGCGATCGACGCGGCGGCACGCAGATCTTCGATACGGCCATTGGTGCACGAACCGATAAACACCACGTCAACGCTGATCTCTTGGATCGGAGTCCCGGCGGTCAGGCCCATGTATTCCAGCGAACGCGCGGTGGCTTTGCCCTTGGCGGCATCGCGGGCGTCGTCGGCGCTGGGAACCACACCGGAAATACCGATGGTGTCTTCGGGGCTGGTGCCCCAGGTGACGGTCGGCTCAATATCGGCGGCATTGACTTCGATCACCGTATCAAAGACAGCGCCTTCGTCGGTGTGCAGGGTCTTCCAATAGGAAACCGCAGCTTCCCAGGCGGCACCCTTGGGCGCCATCGGGCGGCCCATGCAATAATCAAAGGTGGTTTGGTCAGGCGCAATCAGGCCAGCGCGGGCGCCAGCTTCGATGGTCATATTGCAGACCGTCATCCGGCCTTCCATCGACAGGTTGCGGATCGCCGCACCGGCGTATTCGATCACATAGCCGGTACCGCCAGCAGTCCCCAGCAGACCGCAGATGTGCAAGACCAGATCCTTGGCAGTAACGCCAACACCCAAGTCACCATCAACGCGCACCAGCATATTCTTGGCCGGAGCCTGAACCAGGGTCTGGGTGGCCAGAACGTGTTCAACTTCCGAGGTGCCAATGCCAAAGGCCAACGAGCCAAAAGCGCCGTGGGTGGCAGTGTGGCTGTCGCCGCAAACAATGGTCATACCGGGCAGGGTAAAGCCCTGTTCGGGACCAACGATGTGCACCACACCCTGGCGGATATCGTCCATGGCAAAGTACGGCACGCCAAAGGCTTTGGTATTGCGTTCCAGGGCTTCGACCTGAATACGGCTTTCTTCGTTGGCGATACCCTTGGAACGGTCGGTGGTCGGCACGTTATGGTCAGCCACGGCGAGCGTACGCTCGGGGTGGGCAACGGTGCGACCGGCCAAAGCAAGGCCTTCAAAGGCCTGCGGGCTGGTGACTTCGTGGACCATGTGGCGGTCGATATAAATCAAGCAGGTGCCATCTTCCTGCACGTCCACCAGGTGGCTGTCCCAGATCTTATCGAATAGGGTACGGGGCTTGGCCATGTGCCGAACTCTCCCTTCCAGGGCTTAAAAATAACGGACCATGCGACACGCCCGGTGCTCAGCTTCACCGTTACAGCGTACCGCTGTCCACAAACGCCAGAACGCACCGCAGGAAAATTCCCTACGGTGCGCCTGATTTGGTCTTGCTGCGGGGACATCAGATAGCACCAGGCCCCCGCAAGGCTGGCGTGTGGACCCAAAGGAAAACCTGTGGGCCGCACACAAAGAGCTATCTAAAAAGCGGTATGCCTTACTTGCCGGCCTTCGAGGCGGCGGCTTCGGCACGCGCCTTGACGTTGGCTGCCGTATCTTCGACGATACGGGCAGCGCGACCACGGCGACCACGCAAGTAGTACAGCTTTGCACGACGGACCTTACCACGGCGCACCAGTTCGATACGCTCGACGATCGGCGAGTACAGCGGGAATACACGTTCCACGCCTTCACCGAACGAGATCTTACGCACGGTGAACGAGCTGTTCAGGCCGGCATTCTTACGGGCGATAACCACGCCTTCATAAGCCTGCAGACGCTCACGCTGGCCTTCGACCACCTTCACCTGGACGCGCACGGTATCACCGGGGGTGAAAACCGGGATTTCTTTTTTAGAGAGAAGGTCTGCGACCATCTCTTGTTCAATCCGTTCAATAATGTTCATCTGACTTAACCCTTTTTTAAGTCGTTCTTTTTGACGGCGGCGTAGCCCGACCATAGGTCGGGGCGCCTCTGCCGGGTTATTTCCTCGGCCTGCTCCAGTCGCCAGGCGGCGACCTTTGCATGGTGGCCCGAAAGTAAAACTTCCGGAACCGCACGCCCCTGCCATTCGGCAGGACGCGTGTACAGCGGGTATTCCAACAGGCCCCGCTCGAAACTTTCATCGTCGCCCGACTCGGCATTTCCCATCACCCCGGGCAGCAGCCGCACCACAGCGTCCAGTAAGACGGTGGCAGCAACCTCGCCACCCGACAGGATAAAGTCGCCGATACTGACTTCTTCCACCGGCCAGGCATCAAGCACCCGCTGATCAACCCCTTCATAGCGCCCACAAAGCACCGTTAGGGCCGGTTCAGCGGCATAGCGACGCACCATCGCCTGATCCAACACTTTCCCGCGCGGGGTCAGGTAGATCAAAGGCCCGGTTCGCGGCCATGTTTCATCAATCGCAGCGTCAACCACATCGGCGCGCATCACCATGCCCGCCCCGCCCCCGAAAGGGGTGTCGTCAACAGAGCGGTGTTTATTGCGCGCAAAATCGCGAATGTCCACCGTTTCTAGCGCCCATTTGCCTTCTGCGAGCGCTTTTCCTGCCAGCGATGTTCCCAGCGGGCCGGGAAACATTTCAGGAAACAGGGTCATTATCCGCACGGCAAGCGTCGACGCGGCGGTCATCAGTGCCAATCCTCGTCAGGCCACTCCTCCTGCTCGGGCAAAGCCGGCGGAGTGTTCTTAGGGAAAGGAGCACGCGCGCCGCCCTTTGGGGCCGAGCGCTTGCGCGATCCGCTAACGGCGGGAACAATCGGCCCTTCCAAGGCACCGGGCAGCGGTACAACCACCACTTCACCGGCCTTAAGGTCGATCACCGGCACCGAAGCACGGGTAAACGGGATCACCGCCACACCGCCTTCTAGGCCATGCATTTCCATCACGTCGCCAGCGCCAAAATCATAAAGCGCCGTCACCCGCCCAACCACCGTGCCATCGGCAAAGCGGGCTGTCAGGCCGACCAGATCGGAATGATAGAACTCGTCTTCGTCCAGTTCAGGCAGCAAATCGCGTTCAAGGTACAGCTTTATGCCCCGCAGCTTTTCAGCCCCGGTACGGTCGTCAACCCCAGCAACCGTGCAGATAATCACCCCTTTTGCCCGGCCAACGACCGAAACGCCAAAGGTTTTGTTACCCGCTTCGTCCTGCAACGGCCCATAGGCGTCAAGCAGTTCGGGTTCTTCGGTAAAGCTTTTGATGCGTACCTGCCCACGAATGCCATGGGCGCCGACAACGACGCCGACACAAACGCGACTGTCCTCCGCACCGGGCTGGGCCGGTGCGGAGGACGGAGCAGTCAGATCCTCAGTCATGGACCTGGACCCCTGTTAGCCGATTACTCAGCGTCGCCAGCGGCTTCGGCGGCTTCTTCAGCCGGAGCAGCAGCAGCGGCGGCGGCTTCAGCTTCGGCAGCAGCAGCGGCTTCGGCGGCCTGACGGGCGCGTTCTTCGGCTTCGCGAATACGTTCCTGGGCCTTAGCGCGCGGCTGGTTCTTTTTGGTCTGCACCGGGATCGCCGGGGTTTCGGTCAGGCCGAGCTGAGCCAACAGACGAGCAACACGATCGCTCGGCTGGGCGCCAACGCCGATCCAGTATTGCACGCGCTCGGACTTCAGGACCAAACGCAGGTCGTGATCGGCGGGCAGCAGCGGGTTGTAGGTACCCAGCTTTTCCACGAAACGGCCATCACGCGGCGAGCGTGCATCAGCGACAACAACACGGTAGAACGGACGCTTTTTAGCACCACCACGAGCGAGACGAATGCGCAGAGACATGATTTCTTCCTTGGTCTTGGGGAGCCTGCGATCACATCGCCAGACTCCAGGGTCTTAACAAAAAGGGATGAGAGATTAGTCAGGCGGTGCGGCGGGCCTGGGGGAGTTCCCGCGACTGCCACACCAAAGCGGCTAGCGCTTTTTGCCCCCTCGTTTACCGAGGGCGCGCAACAGATCAGGGGACAGGCCGCCGGGGGTTCCGGTGGGGCCGCCACCCAAAGACGGCATTCCAGGCGGCAAACCGCCACCCTTTTGCAACATAGAAAGATCAGGCATCCCCCCGGCACCCAGTTCCTCGGGCGAGGGCATCCCGCCGCCGAACAGTTTGCCAAGGCCGCCCAAGAGGCCTTTTTTGCCCCCCATCTTTTTCATCTTTTTCATCATCATGGCCATCTGCTGATGTTGCTTCAGCAGCTTGTTGACCTCTGAGACTTCGACGCCCGATCCGGCAGCAATGCGCTTTTTGCGGCTGGCTTTGATCAAATCGGGATTTTGACGTTCTTTTTTGGTCATCGACAGGATGATCGCTTCTTGGCGACCAATCGCCTTATCATCGATTTTGGCGTCGTCGATTTGCTTTTTCATCTTGGCAATGCCCGGCATCATGCCCAACAAGCCTTTGATGTCGCCCATTTTTTTGATCTGCTGGAACTGCGACAGCATGTCTTCGAGGTCAAAGCGACCTTCCAGCATTTTCGCCGCCATCTTTTCGGCGTCTTCTTGCTGGATATGCTGGGCGGCTTTTTCCACCAAGCTGACCACGTCGCCCATGCCCAGAATTCGGCCAGCAATGCGATCAGGGTGAAAACCTTCTAAAGCGTCGAGTTTTTCACCGACACCCAACAGCTTAATCGGGCGGCCGGTAACAGCACGCATGGACAGCGCCGCACCACCGCGCGCATCACCGTCGATACGGGTCAGCACGATGCCAGTGATGCCGATCTTTTCGTTAAACTCGCGTGCCAGGGTCACCGCATCCTGACCGATCATCGCATCGGTCACCAGCAAGGTTTCCGACGGATTAACCGCATCACGCACGGCGGCGACTTCGGCCATCAATTCTTGATCGATATGCAGACGACCCGCAGTATCGAGAATCACCACGTCATAGCCGCCCTTGCGGCCTTCTTCCATCGCCCGCTTGGCGATATCGACCGGCATTTGTCCGTCGACGATTTCCAGGCTATCGACGCCGGTTTGCTCGCCCAAAACAGCCAACTGCTTTTGCGCTGCCGGACGATAAACGTCGAGCGAGGCGAGCAGGACTTTCTTTTTATCGCGGTTTTTCAACCGCAGGGCGATCTTGCCCGAGGTGGTGGTTTTCCCAGAGCCCTGCAAACCAACCATCAGGATTGGTGCAGGCGGCACCACAGCCAAATTCAGCGCATTCGATAGGCCTGCTTCGGCATCGGCTGCACCAGCCTCGCCACCGCCCAGCATTTCGACCAAGGCATCATGGACGATCTTAATGACCATCTGCCCTGGGGTAACCGACTTGATCACCTCGGCACCGACGGCCCGCTCGCGCACCTTGGCAACAAAATCTTTGACCACCGGCAGGGCGACGTCAGCCTCCAGCAAAGCGATGCGGATTTCACGCATTGCTTCGGAAACGTCAGCCTCGCTCAACGCGCCACGGCGCGTGAGTTTATCAAAGACCGACGTCAGCCGGGAGGAAAGACCATCAAACATGCGCGGACCTTTTCGATCGCTGCCAAGTCACCACCACACCGCACCACAGTCCGGGTCTTTGCCGTGGCTGCCACCCCTGGGAAACCCACGGTTTAGGCAAACGCCATTGGCGCCAGTGCGCGTACCTTCGCGGACTGGCGGACCCCCTCGGGAGCTATAAGCCCGAAGCGACATGAACCCGGTGCATGACCGGAACAGGGCTTTTACGCCCTCACCCGCCCAGAGTCAAGCATCCAGGCAGCTAGAGATCGGCGGGGAATTCGATAAAACACGCAGGCACCGTATCAGCAAGCCACACCGTGTCATTGCCATGATAGAATAAATGTCCTTGCGCCGCAGCTTGTTGTGCCAAGACCCGCAACATCACTGGCACCAATGCTTTGCGGCACCCCACCTGGTGGGCTGTCTTCTCGTCAGATGACAAATGGACATACTGCCGCTTCATCGGCCTCAGGCCTTCGCGCACGATCACTTGAGCCGCCTTTTGTGATGTTCCATGGTAGAGAAAAATCGGCGGCGGCGTTGGATCTTTAATCACCTTCAGGGGCACGGAATGGCCGTACAAGGCGCGGATACGTCCATCGTCCATTTCAAAGCGGGCCTTATCCGATGCCGCAATCACCTGCGCCAGATCAGCGTCGGTCGCTGTCGGCCAGCCGTCTTTTTTTGTCCGCAACACCGATAACAGATCTGCGACCAGAACCCAGCCTTCAGGATCTAAGATTAAGCCATGCCGATGTGGCTCATGACGCAAAACGAGGGAGATGAATTTACTGAGTTTCTTATTATTCAAGAGAGCCCCCAATTTCTAACACCATCATTACCCACCCGTTATACAAGATAAAAATAACTCCATACAACCCATAAGAACATCCCCCCTCTCCACAAAGAGTTAAGGGTTGTTTCTTGCTTGCGAAAAATTATCATTCGCGCGCCTAAAATGGGCGCATGCAGTTAATCCCCTTGATCGGGCGCTTTCCCCCTCCGTCCCTCTGCCAGCGCGCAGACCGACCGGGAAAGCCGCCCAGGAGTCTCCCCCATTATGCGTTTCCTCCCCTACCTCTTGGTTGCCTTTATGGCCGCCCCGATTGCCATTTGGTTGATCATTGAATTTGTCGTCCTTGGCGGTGGCTCTTTGACCCGCATGGCCCCCGATATGCTGTTCCAAGCCGTCAGCTTGGGCGCAATTACCGTTGTTGCCTTCGTCCTGCTGGCTGTTTGGATGAGCCGCGTTATCGCCCAGACCTCTGGACGTTCGTAAAAACTGCCATTGCGCTACACTGACCGAACCCCCACAGCATCCGCTGATGGGGGTTTTTGTTTTTATCGTCCTATTCCCCCTAGGCCGCCTAAGCTGTTTGCCGTAAGCGCCCAACCCTGATAAACAGCCCTCCTCAGCCGTGCAACGCTGGTTCCCTCCCCCACGCAGTCAGGCCGTGATCATGTCCGCTTTGCCATCCCCCGCCGCTCCTGCCTCTTGGCAGCGTTTTGTGCCCCTGCTGCTGGCCACCCTGGTGGCCTTGGCGGTGGTTTGGCTGCCCGCAACGCGCAAATCAGCGCCGATGCCCGCCGCCGATGCGGTCGGCTATCTTACCCTGGCCTATCATCTGCATGCCCATAACGTTTTTGCCGACCCTGGCCATCCGCCCAGCGAAACACCACCGCCAGGAAATATGGTCGCGCCGCTCTATCCGGCCTTTCTCGGGCTGTTGATGACGGCTGACCCAGTGTTTGCCGAACGGGCAACCTGTTTCCTCAATGACTTTTACAGCACGCCGCAGGCTTGTGATGCCAGTATCGGACCTAACCACTGGGGATATGCCCTAGACATACAAAGACTGCTCATGGCTGTGGGATTGTTAATGGTCTGGGCGGCGGCACGACTTCTCAGCCCGCATCCCGTGGTGCCATGGCTGGCTCTCGGATTAGCAGCGTCTTCAGGTGTCTATGGACACTATGGACAACAGTTTTTGACCGAGTCCCTAACTTTACCGCTCAGCAGTGCGATTGCATTGTGCTTGGCACTCGCCTTTCACAGTACAGGCACCCTGCATAAGGCGCGCAGCCTGGTTGCGGCGGCGGCACTCTGCGGTATTGCGGCGCTCATTCGCCCCACCTTTAGCTATGTCTTTTACCTCTTCGAAGCCTCGGTGTTGCTAACAGCGCTGTTCAATCGGCCTTTACGCCAAATGTGCCTGCGCGTCAGCCTGCCAATGGCGGTGGTCTATTTTGCTGCGGTGAGTCCCTGGATGAACCGCAACGACGATCTGTTTGGCACCCTGGCCCTCACGGGCAACTATGGCGGCTATATTCTGGCGCAGCGCGTGGCCTATAACGCCATGGACCTGAGCCAATGGGTGGCTTCGTTTCTGTTTTGGCTGCCTGACTTTGGCGATTCCCTAGCGGCGATCTTCTTCTCGCCCGATGTTTTACGCCCGCTTGATTGGTATGCTCCCGACTCGTTTTATGTGTTGGGCAATGGCACCTGGATGCGTGACTTTGAGCAGCAAGCTGGGGGCCGCGAAGCCCTGCAAGGCTGGTTGCTGCGCGAAAAAGTGCTTGGCGATCTAGGGGCTCATCTGGCCGTCACCATCCCCCTGGCCCTGCGTGGCCTGTGGGTGGGGAAATACTTTGGCCTGTTCGGGGCGATGTTTTGGCTGCCCATTCTGATCACCGCCGCCCGCCACCGCGCCTGGATTTGGCTGGCCTACGGTGCGCCAGCGTTAGTCTTGCTTGGTCTTCAGGCCTTCGTTTCGGTCAGTATTCCGCGTTATAATCTGGCCGTTGTTCCTTGCATGGCCATCGCCGGTGCGGTGGTTTTGGTTCATTGGGGGCAATATGTGCGCCGCCGCTTCGCCGCCCCCTCTTCGCACGAAAGCCCCTAACACCATGCCAGCCAATCCCCTGACGCTTTTGAATGTCTCGTTACTGTTGGTGTTTGCTGTCACCTTGGCAGCGGGGCAGTTTATGTTTCGCTTCGCGGCCCAAAGCGCCTCGGCCATTACCTCGCTGACGGGTTTCGTTGAACTGTTGAAAACCCCGTGGCTGTGGATCGCTCTCACCCTCTATGGGGCGGCAACAGTCCTGTGGATTGGCCTGTTACAGCGCGTGCCCTTGTCTTTGGCCTATCCGTTTTCAGCACTCGGGTTTGTGATCGTCCCCGTTGGCGCTTGGCTGTTCTTTCACGAACCCCTGACTTTGCGCTATGGTCTGGGGACCGCACTGATTCTCTGCGGCCTGTTCGTCCTTTCACGGTGAGATCCGCGATGCCCGAGCCCACCCCCTCAGCCGCTTTCCCTTTGGTGCCGATGGTCGCCGTGGTCATCCCATGCTACCGCGTCGGCGATGCGGTGTTTCGGGTGATCGCCAGCATCGGCCCCGAAGTCCACCGTATTTACGTCGTTGATGACTGCTGCCCAGAAAAAACCGGCGACCGGGTGGAAAAGGCCAACCCTGACCCCCGGGTGATGGTGCTGCGCCATGTGCAAAACAAAGGCGTCGGCGGGGCGGTCATCACCGGCTATCAGCAAGCGGCCAACGATGGCGCTAGCGTGGTGGTGAAACTGGACGGCGATGGCCAGATGGACCCCGCCTTACTGACCCGCTTTATCCGCCCCATCTTGCAAGGGCGGGCAGACTATACCAAGGGCAACCGCTTTTACCGCCTCAGCTCGTTGCGCGGAATGCCGCCGATCCGCACCTTTGGCAACGCAGTCCTCTCCTTTATGACCAAATTTTCCAGCGGCTATTGGCGCGTTTTCGACCCCACCAACGGCTATACCGCCATCCATGGCGCTTTACTGCGCCATATGCCGTTAGACCGCGTGGCACAGGACTATTTCTTTGAGTCCGATATGCTGTTCCGCCTCAACACCTTGCGGGCGGTGGTTTTAGACATCCCGATGGACGCCGTCTATGCCGACGAAGTCTCGGGGCTGAAAATCGGTAAAGTCATTCCGCGCTTTTTGGTTCGCCACGCGGTCAACCTGGGCAAGCGGGTGTTTTACAATTACTTCCTGCGTGATTTTCAGATTGCCTCACTGGCGCTGATCTTGGGCTTTCCGCTAACGGTTTTTGGCGCCGTCTTTGGCTTAACATCGTGGATCGAGGCCGCCAACCACGGCGTTGCCGCCACCGCCGGAACGGTGATGCTGGCCGCCCTGCCGATCTTAATTGGGGTACAGCTGCTGTTGCTGGCCATGGGCTATGACATTCAGAACCAGCCGACCACCCCGGTTCACCCTGATATGGAATAGCAGAGCGGCGCCATGGACTCTTGCACCGCTGATCGCCTCAGCCAATGCCTGGACTCGCTACAGAGCCAAGGCCGCTATCGTGCGCTGCGCCCCGGCTTGCCGCTGGCAGCAGGGCGCATCGCCCGTCAGGGGCGCGTTCTTCTTAATATGTCATCAAACGACTACCTCGGTCTTTCCCTACACCCGGCCTTGATCGCCCGCGCCCAGGAATGGGGGGAGCGCTGGGGCGTCGGTGCTACGGCGTCTCGGCTTGTTTGCGGCACCTTTGCCCCTTACGAACAGATCGAAACCAAGCTGGCTGCACTAAAAGCTAGCGAAAGCGCCCTGGTGCTCAATTCCGGGTTTCAGGCCAATCAGGCGGTCATCAGCGCCCTGCTAAGCCCCGATTTGGCCGGTCCCGCACCGCAGGTATTTGCCGACCGCCTGATCCACGCCAGCATGTACGAAGGCCTACGCGCCGCCGCCATCACCCCGCGCCGCTTTCGTCATAACGACCTGGAGCATTTAGACAGCCTGTTAACCGCCCACCCCAGCAAGGGCAGCCTGCGCTTGATCTTGGTCGAAAGCGTCTATTCCATGGATGGCGACCGCGCCGACCTCTCGCGGCTGGCCGATATTGCCCAAGCTCATGCGGCGTTTTTATACGTCGACGAAGCCCATGCCACCGGCGTTCTCGGCCCGCAAGGGCGCGGCCTGAGTGCCCAAGCTGCCGGACGTATTGACCTGATCATGGGCACCTTTGGCAAAGCCCTGGGCGGCTTTGGTGCCTATGTGGCGACCTCGGCAGCGCTGCGTGAGTACTTGATCAACCGCTGTGGCGGCTTGATCTATAGCACCGCCCTACCGCCACCAGTGCTTGGGGCGATGGATGCCGCCCTCGACCTCTTACCCAGCCTAGACAACGAACGCGCCCGCGTTGCCGCCCATGCCCACCGCCTGCGCCACGCCATCACCCAGGCCGGAGGCAACTGTGGTGCCTCAACGACCCAGATTGTGCCGGTGATCTTAGGGCAAGAACAACGGGCCCTCAGCGCCATGCAGGCCCTCGACGCGCAAGGCATCTTGGCCGTTGCCATTCGCCCGCCAACCGTCCCCCCCGGCACCGCCCGCCTGCGCCTAGCCCTGTCGGCAGCGCATAGCGACGCCGATATTGACACTCTGATTACGGCCCTATTACCCTGGGTGAAACCATGATTATACTTGTCCATGGCTGGGGTTTTGAACCGACACTATGGGACGCGGTCGAGGACCACTTGGCCGCCATCCCTGGCTTACCGCCGCGCTGCCGTCTCGATCTGGGGCTCTTTTCTGCCGCTGATGACGCCCTGCCTGCCAGCGATGAGATCACCCTTGCGGTGGGCCATTCCTATGGGGCGCTATGGCTTTTGCAACGCTGCCCGCCATCGGTGCCAATGCTGGCGGTCAATGGGTTTGCCCGCTTTTGTAGCGGCGATGGCCAAGCCGAAGGCACGCCGCCGCGTCTGATCGACCGCATGCGCGCCCGCCTGAGCGACGATCCACAAGGCACCCTTGATGCCTTTCGCGCCCGCTGCGGTGCTCCGCCTGCCGACCGTCCCGGCCTGTTAGAGCCGCTGGCCGCTGGCCTTACCGCCCTGCGCCAGGACGACGCCCGCCCCCATCTGGCCCTGCGCCGCGCCACGGCGCCGCACAGCCTGTTTGCCCTGGGTGGCGATGCCGATCCCATTGTGCCCCCGGCCCTGGCGGTCGAGGCCTTTGGCACGGCTCCGCAGACGGCCCTGGTCGCTGGCGGGGGGCATCTACTCCCCCTCTCTCATCCGCAGGCAGTGGCGGCAGCGATCTGCGCCGCCCTCAACACGACACCATGAGCCCATCGGTGCCCCCCGACGCCCTAGGCCCGTGGAAGGCCCGCGTTGCCGCCCGCTTTAGCGCCGCTGCCGCCGACTATGACGCCGGCGCCAGCGTGCAGCACCAGATCGCCCAAGCCCTGGCTGCCACCATTGCCGCCCAGCCCTTGCCCCGTGCCCCACGGGTGGCAGAAATTGGTTGTGGCACCGGTTTTCTCACCGCTGCCCTCTGGCCGCGCCTAAAAGGCTGCCACTGGCTGGCGACCGACGTTGCCGCGCCAATGCTGGCCGCCACCACAGCACGATTACAAGCACCGGCAACGCTTACAACCACACTGATGGATGGCGAGCAGCCAACGCTAGAGGCCGCAAGCTGGGATCTCGTCTGTTCAAGCTTGGCCACCCAATGGTTTGTCGATCTGGGCACCGGGCTAGGTCGCCTTTATGACGCCCTCGCCCCCGGTGGCTTGCTCGCCGTCGCCACCCTGGGGGCCGAAACCTTTGCCCCCTGGGCCGCCGCCTGCCGCGCCGAGGGTCTGAGCAGTTTTGCCGAACGCTACCCCTCCGCCCAAACGCTCGCCGCCGACTGCCCCGGCGCGACCATCACCGCCACAGACTGGCCCCTGACCATGCAAGAGTGCAGCCCGGCCGCCTTTCTTGCCGCCCTGCGCTGCATTGGTGCCGACACCCCGCCACCGGGCCAAGCACGCATCCCGGTCTCGGCCCTGCGCCGGGCCCTCCGCCGTTTAGACAAGGGCAATGGTGGCGGCTATCAGGTGCTAACCGTGCTGTGGCGTAAACCCCCTCACCGATCGGAGTAACCAGCCATGCGCGAGTCGCTGTTTCAGCCCGTCCTTGGGTCTTGCTTTGTTACCGGCACCGGCACCGATGTGGGGAAAACGGTTGTTGCTGCCGCCCTCGCTGATCGCCTGCAAGCCGACTATTGGAAGCCGGTTCAAAGCGGTCTCGCCGATCTGCCCAACGGGGATAGCGGCTCGGTCGCCGACCTTGTCGGTCTGGATCGCAGCCGCATTATACCACCGCTTTATGCCTTGCAGGCCCCCCTGTCCCCCGATCAAGCGGCGCAGCATGACGGTGTGGAGATTGACATGGGCCGCTTTACCCTGCCTGCCGCCAACACCCCATCAGGAGGCAACCGCCCCTTAGTGGTCGAAGGCGCGGGCGGGGTTCTGGTGCCGCTGACCCGCCGCCATACCATGGTACATGTGATGGCGCGCTTGCTGCTGCCCTCCGTGGTCGTCGCCTCCAGCGGCCTAGGCACCATCAACCACACGTTGCTAACCCTGGAAGCCTTGCGCAGCCGCAATTTGCCGGTTGCGGGCGTGATCCTCAACGGCCCCCCGCAGCCAGAAAACGCTGCGGCGATTACCCGCTTTGGCGGTGTCCCGATCCTCGGCATCCTGCCGCCGCTTAATCCCTTAACGCCCGAGGCTTTGCGCGCGGCTGCCGCCCTATGGGACCTATCGCCGCTAACCACGCCACCGCCGCCCCCGGCCAGTGGTGCCCCCGACGAGTGGGAGTTATAAGCTATGTCCGCCAAAACCTCGGGTGATGTGCTCGCCCTAGATCATGCCCACGTATGGCACCCCTTCACCCAGGCGCAAACCGCGCCTGAGCCGCTGGTGATCGAACGGGCCGAAGGCAGTTGCCTCTATGACGACCAGGGCCGGGAATGGCTAGATCTGGTGTCGTCTTGGTGGGTCACATTGCACGGTCATGCGCACCCGGCCATTGCCCAGGCCATTGCCCAGCAAGCACAAACCTTAGAGCACGTGATCTTTGCCCAAATCACCCATCGCCCCGCCGCTACCCTTGCCGCCCGCTTGGCCGCAGCCGCACCGCCGGGGTTAGACCGAGTCTTTTTTTCCGATAACGGCTCAACGGCCATCGAGGTCGCCCTCAAAGCCGCCTTACAAATGCGCCGCAATCAAGGCGATAACCAGCGCACCCGCTTTCTCGCCTTTGAGGGCGGCTACCACGGCGATACGGTTGGCGCCATGTCCGCCGGAGTATCCTCACGCTTTTTCGATGCCTGGCAAGAAATGCTATTTCCCATCGACATCTTGCCCCTGCCCACCACCTGGATCGACGACCCTGAGGTTGAAGCCAAAGAAGCCCACGCCCTCAAAGCCCTTGATCAGCACTTGGAGCAACACGGCACCCACCTAATTGCCGCCATCATTGAACCACTGGTGCAAGGGGCTAGCGGCATGCGTATGCATCGGGCGGGCTTTCTGCGTCAAGCAGCTGAAAAGCTGCGCACCGCCGGTGTATTGGTGATTTTTGACGAAGTCATGACCGGATTTGGCCGCACAGGATCGCTGTTTGCTGCCCATGAAGTCGGCTTTACCCCCGACTTCATGTGCCTCTCTAAGGGCCTGACCGGCGGGTTTTTGCCCATGTCAATCACCCTGACCAGCAACGCCGTTTATCAGGCCTTTTTAGATCCGTCGATTGAACGGGCCTTTTTGCACGGCCATTCCTACACCGCCAACCCGTTGGGCTGCGCTGCCGCCCTCGCCGCCCTAGATCTAACGCTGTCGGCCCAATGCACTGCGCAACGACAGGCCATCAATGCTCACCACCGCGCCGCCCTGGCCGAACTGGCCGAACTGCCAATGGTGCAAGAAACGCGGGTTCAGGGCACCATCGGCGCCCTGACTGTCCGCCTGCCCAACAGCAGCGAAGGCTACGGCTCGGCCATCGGCCCCGCCCTCACCCGCAGCTTTCATGCCGACGGCCTGCTGCTGCGCCCCTTAGGTAACGTTGTCTATATGCTGCCACCCTATTGCACCAACCAAGAGCAACTTACTCGCGGATGGCAGGGCATTCGGCGGGCTTTGCTGGGGTTGGCATAAGGGAGGCCACAAACGGTAATCTCCTTAAAAAGGGGAGAATTACCGGGACGCAGGGTGTTTGGCAGTGGCCCGAATCGGGGTTTCCTGGGCTGCTCTACAGATCGCGTCAGTTACTCCCGGACCCAATAAAAATGGCCCCCAAAAGGGGGCCGTTTTTAGTGGTTGCGGGGGCCAGAT
>CEGD01000956.1_pt1 | contig 16826 bp, 14 predicted proteins | sample 306751 | NCBI WGS metagenome assembly CEGD01 (sample SAMEA2755657, study PRJEB7226) | microbial mat metagenome | biome: microbial mat; feature: hypersaline; material: grass silage | place: USA | collected 2014-02-19 | depth 0 m
CCCATAAAGACCGCTTCACAGAATTGATCTTTCAGGCGTCCACACAGGGTCTTTGCCTCGTCGACCGAAGGAATTGGTCCCGCGTTTAAGCGAAAGAAGGTGCCTTGCTCGGGCAAGGTTAGAGTCGATATTTGCGGCTGTAAGCCTGCTAGCTCGGGAAATTTCTTTTTCAGCATTTCCCATCCGCGCAAGGCAGCATCGCGCGACCGGAACGATGCCAAGTGAATGGCCACGTTTGCATCGGGCAGAGTCGCCGGGGCATCGGCAGCGGCTTGATCATAGGGGATCACCTTTACCGGCTCACGGCCAGAGCGCAATGTCGCCGCCTCGTTGGGGGCGACGCCATCTCCCGATGCCACCTTTGGCGGTTCAGCCTTCGCCGCAGCAGCAACTGCAGCGGCTTTTGCTTCGGCTTCTTTTTTGGCCGCGGCGTCTTCGGCTTTCTTCTCCGCTGCCGCAGCCTCGGCCTGGGTGACCAGTTGCACGGGCTTGCGCGGCACTAAACTATCGAGAATCTGTTCGCGTTCTTGCGCGTGCTGGGCGGCACTGATGTTCCGCGTGGCATAGGCAGCCGAGATTTGGCCTAGGCGATCTGCCACCTCGTCATAGGTCGGCACCGCAGCTTTCATCGACGCGGGCAACTTGGCACCGTCACGCTGTTCGAATTCGGCGGGAGAAATTAGGTTGTTTTTTTGCAGCTCGCGCAAAAGCTTAAAGCGGTCGGCTTGATTAAAGATCGCCCCCCGCCCCAATTCGGGACTCGGCCCCATGGTGGTCATTGACGGTGCTGCGCCGCCATTCAAACCGGCCAGGGCATGGGTCGCGACCGTTTGTACAGGGGCCATCCCCTCCACACCCCACAAATCACCATTCACCATTCGATTTCCAGGCACCGACGCCGCAGCTTTATAAGCATTCATCGCTTGCTGCAAACGCCCTGTGCGCTGATAGACCCCACCCATGATCAGCAGAGCCGTCGGATCAGCAGGTTCTTGCAGCAACGCCTGATTGCCGCTGCGTTCGGCATAAGGGTAGTCACCCAAAGACAAACCTGCCAAAGCTTGGTTAATATAATACTGAGTGTTCATAGCCTCCTGGCTGGGGATGCCGGTGCACCCGCTAACGGCAATCAAAGCCGCAACGGCCACGCCCAAGCCAGACCGACGCCCAAGGCGCCCTGAGATACGGCGGACAGGCCGGGATACGCTGTTCCCCATGGTGGAGATGCCCCCATAAAATCGATTCAACACAATCATCGCATCACCGCTTTTCCACGGTTGCACCCGCTACTTTGTCACCGAGACCCTTAACAACTCAACAGCTTTTCGTACTTTCCCCCGTTAAATGTCACACTCAGGGGGACCACAAATGTTTAAGATTAGCCAGGATTACGACTGACACCGACGACCCGAAAACCGTTTAGGAGAAAAGACCGTGTCGATGCAGATGGAAATTGAAATGAAACTAGAGCTCGACGCGGCTTCACTTGATCGGCTGCGCCGTCACCCAGTGATTCGGGATCATCGGCAGGGCCGTGCAACAACGCAGGTTCTCAATAACACCTACTATGATACGGCGGATTTCTTACTTGCCCGTAAAAAAGCAGCTTTGCGCATTCGTAAAAAAGGCCGCCAGCACATACAGACCTTAAAAACTCAGGGCGAGCAGGCCGGAGTCCATTTTGCCCGCCCGGAATGGGAATGGCCGCTACCGGCGCCGACCCTAGATATAGCATTGATGGACAAAACACCGATTGCACCACTGATCAAGGACCCCAGTATTGCTGCGGCAATCCAACCGCTGTTTGCCACCAATTTCAAGCGCACAACCTGGGTTTTGGCCGACACCGATTGGGAGATTGAACTAACCATCGATCAGGGCGAAGTTTGCGCAGGCCCCGCCGCGGCTCCCCTCACCACGCCGATTAACGAAGTCGAACTAGAACTTAAGCGCGGCGAGCCGCGCCATCTTTATGATCTGGCCCGCCGCCTCACCCAGGATATGCCCTGTCGCCTGTCGCTGATTTCCAAGGCCGAGCGCGGCTATGGGCTAATCAGGGGCGACCGCCAAACCCCGACCAAAGGCGACTTTCCCGAGCTCAAGGCGGCAACCACCGTCGCCGAAGCCTTTCGTTCCATCTGCCTGAGCTGCCTGACCCATGCGCTTGAGAACGAGCCGGTTTTGCGCGAACAACGCCACCCCGAAGCCGTGCACCAAATGCGCGTTGGTCTGCGCCGTTTGCGCTCAGCCTTATCGCTGTTTAAAACCATTGCCAATACCCCCGACGGCGTCACCCTAAAAGAAGAGCTGCGCTGGCTGGCCGGAGAATTGGGCGATGCCCGTGACCTGGATGTATTTAAAGAAGACCTGCTCGCCCCGGTGTTAGCCACCTATCCCGCCGATTCGGCTTTGACACTGTTGGCGCAAACCATCGACCACCACCAAACCAGCGCCTATGACCGGGCCTTGGCGGCCCTGGATAATCCACGTTGCGGGCGGCTGTTTTTAGATTTCGCCGCTTGGCTTGATCAAGGCGATTGGAGCCAACCGCTCAGCGCGGCCCAGCGCCTGTTACTGGAACAGCCGGTAAAGGGCTTTGCGCAGGGGATTTTAGAAAGCCGTTCACGGGTGGTCGAACACAGTGGCCGCCGCCTGCAACGCCTGGGGCCGGAAAAACGCCATGCTCTGCGTATCGAAATCAAAAAGCTGCGCTACGCCTGCGAATTTTTCGCCTCGCTCTATAATGCCAAAAAAGCCAAGCCTTACATGAAATCCCTGGCTGGTCTGCAAGACCAATTTGGGGCGTTAAACGATGCTGCTGTGGCCCACACCCGCCTGTATCACCTAGCCAGCGGCGGCAGCCCGGCCCACGGCGCCCCGCTGGGAGTCCTTGCCTTTGCCTGCGGTTTGGTTTCAGGCTGGCACCAACACCGGGCGCATCAAGATATCGAAAACTGCCTGGGCGGTTGGAAAACCTTTGCGGCACAGCGCAGCTTTTGGTGATCGGTCGTTACCCGGGCTGGCGGCGAAAGGCTCCCGGCGTTAGCCCGGTCCATTTCCGAAAGGCGCGGTGAAAAGCGCTTGGTTCGGCATAGCCCAAGTCGGCGGCCACATCAGCCACGGGGCGATCCCCCTGCCGCAGCCACGCCACCGCCAAATCGTGGCGCAGGGCGTCTTTGATCGCTTGAAAACTGGTGCCGTCGTGGCTCAGGTGACGCCGCAGGGTGGATGGTGGCATCCCCAGGCTTACCGCCACTTCGGGCAGATCAGGCCATTCAGCCACCGGCACGCGGCGGAGGAAACGCCGCACCCGGCTCGCTTGGCTGCCGATATTTTTATACTTCACCAGCATATTTTCCGGTGCCTGGGCGAGAAAGGCTTTAAGGCTGCGGTGATCTTGTAAGATCGGCAGCTCTAACACCTCAGCTTCGAATAGCACCGCGACTTCCGAACGGTCAAAGCGCAACCGCGAGCTATAGAGTAAGGTGTATTCGCTGACATAGGGCGGCGCGGGATAACAAAAATCCGCCCGCAACAAAGGAATCCGCCGCCGCACCAGCCAGCACGCGAGGCCATGGATAAAGGTCAGCAACGCTTCATACAAAAAAACATGTCGTGGCAAGCCCGGTGCGGTGGGAGTCAACGTCAGGCGAGCGAGCCTTTGCCGCTGATCTAAACTGATCCGCACATCATCAAGCACTAAACCAAAAAAACGACAGATCACCCGCAAGGCTTTCCCCAGGGTTGGCGTGTGCACCGCAGCATGACAAAGCATGGCAAATGAGCCCACTTTCATGCCCCGACTGTCGAGTCCAAACATTTCATCGTCTAGAACCTGAGCGACCAACTTAAGCATGGTGCTATAGGCCGCTGGGCTGACGCGGGCTTGCTCATCATCCCATAGCGCCGGATCAATGGCCGATTCCCTTAGGATATTTGCGGCATTTTCCCCGCGCTCTATCGCCCCAGCCATCGCCGAGCGCACAAAGCACATGGCCACACTGCCCTTATCCACCCTGATCTCCTTTGCTTACGGCCTGTCATAACAAGGTCGCCTCCAAGATAAACATGGCAAATATGCTCACTCAAGATGATCTGCGTAGTCATCGACAGGTTACACCGCCCTGCCTACTCTAACAGGCGAGAAATGCGCCGGGACCACACAGGAACCCGGCCTGGAAACGCCACTGTAAAAAGGAATGCGCGCAGCATGTCGGACGTCCTTTCCCTGCTCTCCCACGGCACCGCCCCCTATCAAGCCGCCGTTACCGATTTTGAGTTTTCCGCCCTTGCCGCGCAAATCCTCGACGGGTCCCTCGACGAGGGGCTCAACGCCTGCGTTGAATGCTGTGATCGCCATGCCGAAGACCCCGCTGCGGTGGCGCTTTATTGGGAAAACAAAGCCGGTGAGCGCCAAGAGGTCACCTTTGCCGACTTGTCGCGCCGGGCTGCGCGCTTTGCCAACCTGCTGACCGCCCAGGGCATCGGCCCCGGCGACCGCGTTGCCGGTTTATTGCCACGCATTCCCGACCTACTAACAGTGATTTTGGGCACTTGGCGCGCAGGCGCGGTCTATCAGCCGCTGTTTACCGCCTTTGGGCCGAAAGCCATCGAATACCGCTGCACGGCCAGCGGAGCCAAAATGATCGTCACCGATACCGCCAATCGCAGCAAGCTCAATACCGTCAAAGACTGCCCGACCATCGCCACCTTAGGTGCTCCGCAGGATGGTGACATTGATTTTGTAGCCGCTATGGCCGCTGCCTCCGATGTTTTTGAACCGGTTTCGCGTACCGGCGACGATGCCTTTTTGATGATGTTTACCTCGGGCACCACCGGCCTGCCCAAGGGGGTTGCCGTACCGCTCAATGCCCTGGTGGCCTTTTACGAATACATGCGTTTCTCGGTCGATCTGCGCCCCGGCGATCGCTATTGGAACATTGCCGATCCCGGTTGGGCCTATGGCCTCTATTACGCCGTCACCGGCCCGCTGTTGATGGGTCACGCCACCACGTTTTATGATGGCCCCTTCACTGTCGAGGGCACCTATCACCTGATCCTCGATCAGAAAATCACCAACTTGGCCGGGGCGCCGACTGCCTATCGCCTGTTGATGGGCGCGGGCAAAGAGGCTGCCGCCGCCGTCAAAGGCGCCTTGCGCGTGGTGTCCTCAGCCGGCGAACCGCTGAACCCCGAAGTCATCCGCTGGTTTGACGATGCCCTGGGCTGCCCGATCTATGACCATTACGGCCAGACCGAAATGGGCATGGCCGTGTGCAACCACCACGCCCTGATCCACCCGGTCGAAGCGGGTTCGGCAGGTCAGCCCCTGCCCGGCTTTACCATTGCTGTGGTTGACGAAGATACCGTACAACCGCTGCCGCCGCACAAGCCGGGTATTTTGGCCGTGGTGCGCAGCCAGTCGCCGGGCTTTTGGTTCCAAGGCTATTGGCAGCAAGACACCAAGTCGTTCAAGGGCGACTATTACCTCACCGGCGATACGGTGGAACTGAACGAAGATGGCTCGATTGCCTTTGTTGGCCGTTCCGACGACATCATCACCTCTTCGGGCTATCGCATTGGCCCGTTTGATGTGGAAAGCGCGTTGATCGAACACCCCGCCGTCGCCGAAACCGCCGTCGTCGGCAAGCCCGATCCCGAACGGACCGAAATCGTCAAAGCCTATGTGGTCCTCAAGGCAGGCTATGAAGGCTCTGACGCCCTTGCCGAAGAGCTGCGCTTGCTGGTGCGCAATCGCTTGGCCGCCCATGCCTATCCGCGTGAACTGGTCTTTGTCGACGAACTGCCGAAGACTCCCAGCGGGAAAATTCAGCGCTTTTTGCTGCGCAAGCAAGATGCGGCCTAGAGCAAATCCCGAGCAGGGGCAAAGCCCCTGCGACGACGCATTTGCGCATGAACAGAGTCAAATCCCGAGCAGGGGCAAAGCCCCTGCGACGACGCATTTGTTTGTAACGCAAACACTCTAAGCCCCCCGTATCGCACCATAAGAACGAGCATCACCCCATGAACATTCAAGACAAAGTTTTCATCGTCACAGGAGCCGGTTCTGGTTTGGGGGCGGAAACCGCCGCCAGCCTGAGCGCCGCCGGGGCTAAAGTGGTGTTGGTCGACCTCAATGCCGAGGCCGTCACCGCGAAAGCCATGCCCCTGGGCACCACAGCCCTGGCGGTTCAAGCCGATGTGACCAGCGAAGACGATGCCTTGCGTGTTATGGCCACCGCCAAAGACGCCTTTGGTGCCATCCATGGATTGGCCAACTGCGCCGGTGTTGCCCCAGGCGAAAAGGTGGTGGGCCGCAAAGGCCCCCACCGCCTGGATAGCTTTGCCCGTGCGGTTTCCATCAACCTGATCGGCACCTTTAATATGCTGCGCCTCGCCGCCGAAGCGATGATGGACAATACCCCAGACGAAAACGGTGAACGGGGGGTGATCATCAACACCGCCTCGATCGCGGCCTTTGACGGGCAAATTGGCCAAGCCGCCTATGCGGCGTCAAAGGCGGGCGTGGCGGGCTTAACCCTGCCGGTGGCCCGTGAACTAGCCGGTTCTGGCATTCGCGTTATGACCATCGCCCCGGGGATCTTTGAAACCCCGATGATGGCCGGAATGCCTGACGAGGTAAAAGACACCCTGAATGCGATGGTGCCCTTTCCTCAGCGGATGGGCAAACCCGGTGAATTTGCCGCCCTGGTTCGCCATATCGCAGAAAACAGTTACTTGAATGGCGAGATCATTCGCCTTGATGGCGCCATCCGTATGCCTGCAAAGTAAGGCACGCGACGCAAGGGGGAACAAAGCCCATGCCCTGCTCCCCCCTTGTGCAACGATAAAAAAATACCAACCAAAACCGGGAGGCCCCAATGATCCCCACCGAAGACCAAACGATGATCCGCGACATGGCGGCGCAATTCGCCCGTGAACAGCTCAAGCCCTATGCCGAACAATGGAGCCGCGAACACCGTTTCCCCAAAGAAGCCATCGCCCAAATGGGCGAACTGGGCTTTATGGGTATGGTGGTCCCGGAAGAATGGGGTGGGGCCGCCACCGATTACCTCTCTTATGTCATGGCGCTCGAAGAAATCGCCGCCGGAGACGGTGCGGTTTCAACCATCATGAGCGTTCACAACTCGGTCGGCTGTGCACCGATCCTGAAATACGGCACCGACGCGCAAAAAGAGAAATTTCTCAAGCCCTTGGCACGGGGAGAAATGCTCGGTGGCTTTGCCCTGACCGAACCCCATGTTGGCTCTGACGCCTCGGGGTTGAAAACCCGCGCCCGCCGTGATGGCGACCAATGGGTGCTGAACGGTGCCAAGCAGTTCATTACCTCTGGCCAGTCTGCCGATGTGATCATTGCCTTTGCCGTCACCGACCCCGATGCGGGCAAAAAAGGCATTTCAGCCTTTATCATCCCCACCGCAACCCCTGGTTATGTGGTGGTGCGCGTCGAAGACAAGCTGGGCCAGCATGCCTCTGACACCTGTCAAATTGCCTTTGAAGATCTGCGCTTATCCGCCGACATGATGCTCGGCAACGAAGGCGAAGGCTATAAAATCGCCCTCGCCAACCTCGAAGGGGGCCGTATCGGCATCGCTTCGCAGTCGGTCGGCATGGCGCGTGCGGCCTACGAAGCCGCCCTGGACTATGCCCGCGAACGGCAAACCTTTGGCAAACCGATCATCCAGCATCAGGCCATCGCCTTTAAGCTGGCCGATATGGCGACGCAAATCCACGCCGCCCGGCAAATGGTCCACCACGCCGCCGCCCTCCGTGATGCCGGCAAGCCCTGCTTGACCGAAGCGTCGATGGCCAAGTTGTTTGCCTCGGAAATGGCGGAAAAGGTTTGCTCGGATGCCATCCAAATTCACGGCGGCTATGGCTATCTGTCCGATTTCCCCGTCGAACGCATCTATCGGGATGTGCGCGTCTGCCAAATTTATGAAGGCACCAGCGAAATTCAGCGGCTGGTGATCAGCCGCGCGCTGTAACACCAACCCCGCCGAAGAGAAAAGGGAAAACAGGTCACGGCTGTTTCCCCTTTTTGCGCACAATGCGACGACCCAAAGCTTTAGGGCGTTTGGCGAGACTCGGACCCGCCCTATGACCCTATGATGCGCATTGGATTTGGCTAGATGGCAAGCCGCGCACTGTTGGCGTCTGATGCGACCGTTCTTTTGCCTGATACATCGCTTTATCAGCGTCACACAACAAATCTTCGCTGCTCATCAAGCTACCAGGGGAAAGCTCGCTAATACCAACCGCAATGGTCACTCCGGATAAATCCTGTTTATCCGCCGCCGCAATAAGCCGCTCACAGGCTTTGCGCGCTTCGTCCATGGCAGCATTGGGCATAATGGCGCAAAATTCATCACCGCCATAGCGGGCCACAACATCACCATCACGAAAGGCCGAGCTCATTAAGCCGCCCACGCACTGCAAAATATCATCGCCTTTTGCATGGCCGTGCCGATCATTAACCGCCTTAAAACCGTTAAGGTCCATATAAGCAATCGATAATGGGGTCCGGGATCGCTCAGCAGTCGCCATTGCAAGGCGCAGCTCTTCGTAAAAAGCTCTTTGGTTATAAAGCCCAGTCAAAGAGTCGCGTTTGGAAATTTCCTCAAGCTGCCTGGTCCGCTCGGCCACTTCAACCGTGAGGCCATCGGCATAGGCCTCAACCTCTTGTCGTGCAGACTCGACCTCTGACATCATGCTGGCAATATAGGTTTCAAAAATAAGCTCAACATCAAACATCATCAATTTAAGTAAGCTGCGTTGAGTGGCTAACAACACATTGGGATCTTTGATCCCCTCTTCTAAGCTCTCGTTCAATAACGACAAAAGGGAGTGCACCGCTGCCATATACAGCATCGGAGTTACACCAATGCGTTTATGAACTTTACCAACCCGCAGCCGTGAGTTCACATAAGCTGCATCATAAACACCGGAAAACAAATCAACGATATAGTGTCTTTGCGCTTGCTTTAGTCGGCTGAGCGTTTCACGGTCGCCAATAAGAAGAGCAATTTCCCGATTTTGTGTCTGCTCTTGATAAAATCGGTCAACGATGAAATCTAGCTGGCGCACGATGAGCTCTTTGGAATTAGCCAAAAGGTCGCAATCATCCGCAGACATATGGAACAGCGCCTGTCGTGATACGATGTCACGTTCAGAAATTCTGAGCTGTTCCATTAAGGAAAGATTCAACCCGTCAGCCATCAAGGGAATCCTTTTCCAAAGCGAGGCCTACGCCTTTGCGGTGATTCCGCTAAACTACCCCTAAAGAGGGAAGCTGCCATCCTCTAAGGTGGCGGTAGCCTCGCATAAGATCAACCCTTCATTTGCAACAAAGCGATTGCTTCTGTGTGGCAGCGCGAATCACCAGCAGCAATAATTTGCCCATTGGTCTTAATCCCTGGCGCGGCACCGGTCCAATCGGTAATAACACCGCCGGCTTCGCGGATGATGGGGACCAGGGCAGCAAAGTCGTAAAGCTTAAGATCCGCCTCGCATACCAGATCAACAAAACCCGCTGCCAATAGGCCATAGGCATAACAATCCGCCCCATAACGACGCAACTTAACCGCCTGATTCAAGCGGGCAAAAGCGGCCACTTCCTCGCCGGTAAACATTGCCGGATCGGTGTTATACAGCGCCGCCTTGCTCACGCTGTCACAGGCACGAACGCGCAATGGTTGGCCATTAAGCGTCGCCCCCTGCCCCAAAACCCCAACCCAGCGCTCCCCAGTGATCGGCTGATCAAGCACCCCTAGCACCGGCTCGCCATCATGCATCAGGCAAATCAACGTGCCAAAACATGGCTTTCCGGTGATAAAAGCCTTGGTGCCGTCAATCGGGTCAAACACCCACACCCATTCCGCGTCGGGATTATGGCTGCCGTATTCCTCGCCGATAATCCCATGGTCGGGCAAACACTCCGCCACCAAATCGCGCATGGCCTGCTCAGCTTGGCGGTCGGCGATGGTGACCGGGCTTTCATCGGCCTTGTCATCAACGGCAATCGGGGTTCGGAAATAGGGGCGAATCACCGCTCCGGCAGCATCGGCCAGGCGGTGGGCGACGGCGACAAAGGCCGCGTCAATGGGCGGATGTGCGTTCATAGAGTGGTTTTACGGCGGCACGAGAGCGCCGTCAATCAGCTGCAGGTGATTTCCCCACTCACCCCTTATTGCCAGCCCATAGAAAGGCGCCGTTGGTTGGGTTTTTCCCGCTCAAAGCGGCAATTGATAGCCCCTAAAACCATGGCAGTGGTGCCAATGGGCTGCAAGGGCATCAGGGCTTCACGAAAATAAGCAATTCCGCCCCCTGGCAAATCGAATTCGCCGCTCTCAGCCATGGGTCGCTTGAACGAGGCAACGGCACTGAGATAGTCCAAACGCTCCGAGGCAATAGAACGGGGGAGGCAATGAAACAAAGGCTGGCCGACCACATCTTGCCCACATAGAACAGACAACGTACCGCCGCAGTGGATCACTTGAGCATCGCGTGGATTGGGCGGCATTTTGACCACATAAAAATGAGTTTTCAACACCGGGTGATTGAGCGCCATCGCCTCTAACGGCGGTCTAGACTGACCACAAAGCAAACGTTGCTCTTCCCAATGGCCGAGAGCAAGCCCCATCACCCGCCGCTCACAACCGACACCATCCCGCGCAAACTGATCTTTCTGAACGCGTTTTTCGTTTTGCCCGTCAGCCATTAATATCCCCTAATCCCCACGCGGCCTTTCTGGGTGAGGAAAGGCATTTCCTATAGTAATTAATTCTAATGCATGCGTATAAAATTGAAAGGCTACTATCGCATTTAAATTGAATCACCCTAGGTAATATCGCCATAAACGATTATTCATGAACACCTTACAGCTTTAAAAAACTGTGTTCAATATGGCTTTTGTGGGTCGGATTCTGATCAAATTTTGCATCAAAGCAACTTTTCCCCCATAAAACCCTTCTGGATTCGCCGATCACGGCCTTTTCCACTTGTTCCATCCATCAGGACCACCCCCTTCGATGCTCGATTCTGCACTGGTTGTTATCCCCGCCCGCATGGCCTCGACTCGCCTTCCCGGCAAGCCTTTGGCTGATATCTGCGGTTTGCCGATGATCGTTCAGGTGATGCACCGCGCCCAAGAAGCCGCCATTGGCCCGGTCCTGGTCGCTTGCTGTGAGCAAGCCGTTGCCGATGCGGTGACCGCCGCAGGCGGGCATGTGATGATGACCGATGCCGATTTGCCATCAGGCTCGGACCGGGTGTGGCAAGCGGTAAGCCGGTTCGACCCTGAAGGGATCTATCAGGTCATCGTCAATGTGCAGGGCGATTTACCAACCCTAGAGCCACGCTTAATCACCGCGTCCTTAGCGCCATTGGTGGACCCGGCGGTTGATATTGCAACCTTAGTCGCCGAAATCACCGACCCCGAGGAACGGACCAACCCCAACGTGGTCAAAGCTGTCACCGGACTGGCATCCGCCACCATGAATGCAGACAGCCCATCTGTGGCGCGTGCTTTGTATTTCACCCGTGCGACAGCCCCCACCGGCGATGGCCCCCTCTGGCACCACATTGGCCTGTACGCCTATCGGCGAGCGGCGTTACAGCGGTTTGTTGGCCTTGCACCGTCGCCTTTGGAATGCCGTGAAAAGCTCGAGCAGTTGCGCGCCCTGGAAAATGGGATGCGCATTGATTGTACCCGCGTTGACACGGTTCCTTTGGGTGTTGATACTCCTGCTGATCTGGAAAAAGCCCGCCGTATTTTGGCCGCTATTTCCGCGTCGTAAGTCCTTGTAACCCGCACAAGAGTCGCCCCATGAGCCCGTCTGCCCCCGCCCAAAAGCCCCGCATTGCCGATGCTTTAACGCCACCCGATCAGGTGATCGCCTTTCAGGGGCTTCCTGGCGCCTATTCCAACCTGGCGTGTCAGGCGGTTTTTCCTGAAATGGCGGCTTTGCCCTGCCCATCGTTTGACGAAGCCTTTGCTGCGGTGCGCGATGGTCGGGCGCTTTATGGGATGATCCCCATTGATAATTCGGTGGCGGGGCGGGTGGCCGACATCCACCATTTGCTCCCCAATTCAGGGCTGCATATCATTGGCGAGCATTTTCAGCCGATTAACCATCACCTGCTGGCTTTACCGGGGACCCGGATCGAAGACCTGCGCGAAGTGCGCAGCCACGTTCACGCCCTAGGGCAATGCCGCAACCTCATCCGTGAATTAGGGATTCGCGCCGTGGTCGCCGCCGATACCGCAGGGTCAGCGCACGAAGTTTCCGAGCGGGGGGAGCGTGACGTTGCCGCCATCGCCAGCGCCCTGGCTGCCGAGATTTACGGCCTAGAATCCTTACGCGCCAATATCGAAGACGCCGATCACAACACCACCCGCTTTATCATCATGGCGCGTGCGGCGCAGGTCCCTGAACAGGGGCATTACGAAACAGTTACCAGCTTTGTCTTTCGCGTTCGCAACGTACCGGCTGCGCTTTACAAAGCCATGGGCGGCTTTGCCACCAACGGCGTTAATATGACCAAGCTGGAAAGCTATATTGTTGATGGTCAGTTTGTTGCCGCGCAATTTTATGCCGAGGTCGAAGGCCATCCCCAGGACCGCGCTCTGAGCTTAGCGCTTGATGAGCTGCGCTTTTTCTCACGCGAAGTTCACATTCTCGGCGTTTATCCGCAGCACCCGCTGCGGCAAAAGCTGCGCGCGCAAATGGATGCTGAAGAGCTGTCCTAAAGCATTATGCGCAAAAGTGGGTACCGGTTTTGCGNNACCACTCAAGACCTGAGAGGATTTCCGCTCTCTTACGGTCACGAGAAAGGCTCTAGGCGGCATTTTCCAGACGGGCGCGGGCAAGGATATCTTCGGCCATTGCTTCGGCAATAGCGTCCGTTGATCGCTTTTCCCGCACCGCACGGCGGAATATGGCCTCAAGCGTGGTGCCAATTTTATCAACCCGCTCCATCACCACGCTGGAGTCATAGGCCCCCAGAGCCTCGCCGGCAGCATTGATCACCCCACCCGCGTTAATGACATAATCGGGAGCATATAAAATACCGTGCTTAGCCAACAGATCGCCAACATGCTCGTCTGCCAACTGATTGTTGGCCGATCCGGCGATAATCGGCGCCCCTAATACGGGTAAGCGCTCGCTGCTGATCACGCCGCCAAGGGCACAAGGGGCAAAAACATCGGCCCTGGCCTGATGGATGGTGGTGGGATCGTCGGCCTCGGCACCATAGCGCTCGACGGCGTCAAACACCCGGCGGGGATCAAGATCGGCAACAATCAGCCGCGCCCCTTGCAGATGCATGTCGTTAGCCAAAGCCGCACCCACCTGCCCTAATCCCTGGATGGCGATGGTCCGCCCGCGCGGGCTGGGGTTACCAAAACGGTACAAAAGGGCAGCGCGAATCCCCACCGCAACCCCGCGTGCCGTCCAAGGCGCTGGGTTGCCGCTGGCCGCATCGCTGCTGTTGAGGCCAATCACATAAGGGGTTTGGCTGCGGATAATTTCCATATCCTGCACCCGCATCCCCACGTCTTCGGCGGTGATATAGCGACCGCCTAGACGATGAACGGCCTTACCAAAGGCGCGGAGCAACGCACTATTTTTATCCACCGCCGGATGCCCAATAATCACCGCCTTTCCCCCACCAAGAGGATTTCCGGCAAGGGCATTTTTATAGGTCATTCCCCGCGACAACCGCAGGGCGTCAGCAATGGCGTCGTCTTCGCTGGCATAGGTCCACATGCGACAGCCACCACAGGCCGGACCAAGGGTTCGATCATGAATAGCAATAATTGCCTTCAGGCCGCTGGCTGCATCATGACAAAAGACCACCTGCTGATGGTTAGCAAACGCGGTTTGCGTAAACACAGACATCGACACGCCTCCGTGAAATGGCGGCGGCTGGTTTGCTCGCCTTTACACCTCGTAGAGTCTGATGTGGGAACGGGTCCGGTTGGGGTAAAGGGGGCCTAGAGCGTTTTGCCTTTAATCTGAAAGGCAAAACGCTCTAAGATTTTTGAGTGGTCGCATTGTTTTTGCGCAAAACCGGTACCCACTTTTGCGCACAATGCTCCAGCCTCTTTCATCAGCGATAAGACGCCGGGGTTAAAATCCCATCCTGCCCCGCTAAAACAGCGTCGCAAGCAATGGGCATTGGCTTACGTGCCGGTGGGACCGCGTTTGGCGTCGGCGCAGGTTTGCGCGGTGGCGGCGGCTGGAACCACGCCATCAAATCGGCACCGCACCCGGTTCCTGCTGGAATCGGATCTTGGCTTTCGCACAGCCCATTGCCCGGCGGGCAGTCCAAACGGACGTGGATATGCTCATCGTGACCGCGCCACGGGCGCAGCACATGCAGCCAATCGGCCTGACCGTTATAGCGTTCGCATAACGAGGCCTTGATCGCCGGATTGACAAAAATACGTGCCACACCGGGCGTTTGTGCTGCCAGCCGGATTAGATCATCTTGCGCCTGGGTCCACCGTGTCGGGTCCACCCGCTGCGTCGCCGCAGTCGGCACCATAGAAACCGGAGTCGGCGTCCGCAGCTCGTCTTGGGAAAGGCGGCCATGGGCAAAACGCAGCCAGATATCCACATCCAAACCGCTTTGGTGGCTAGAATGACCATAGCTCATCGGCCCGCCACGCGGCTGGCTCATATCGCCAATCATCAAATCACCATGCCCCAAGGGGGCGATTCGGCTCCCTAGGTCACGGATAAAGGCAAGCAGCGACGGTTGCCCATAATACCGCAAGCGCTGAGGCCGTAAAATCTGATACCCCACCCCAGTGAGCGGCAAAGCCATCGCACCGCTTTGACAGCCACGGGCATAACTGCCGATGGCCTGCGGAGCGGCGGCGGTTGGCGCGGTGGCTTTATCCCAACTGATGGCTGCTTGCCGGGCGGAAGCGGCGTTTTCCGCCTGAGCGGGGCGGGTTCCGGTACAAACCATCACTGCCGTAATCGCGCAACAAAACAGCGTCACGCTGCGGGAAACCATCTCAATCCGCTTTAGCATGGTCACAGCCCTCGGCAACACCAACAGGAGAGGGCTAACGCTAGCATAAACGTACGCCAACCACCGTAAGAAAGAGCTCCCCCCTAGAGTATTGTGCGCAAAAGCGGGTCCCGGTTTTGCGCACAATGCGACCACTCAAGACCTTAAAGCGTTTTTGCGTTTCAAATTAAAGGCAAAACGCTCTAGCGACGCTTTCCAACTTGACGAAATCCACCAAGCACGGTTGGCTATACCAGCGTTCTGTCCGGCCCCAAGCTCCCCCGCCCAAAGCCGACTATTCCAATATCGCCGGACGCAAACGAACGCACAAAGACCATCGGTATTTTATCAGGGGGAGCCCCACATCATGCCCAAATACACCTTTACCGTTACCGTTGATAACGAGCTGTCCGAGCAAGACCTCGAGTCCTTGGCCTTTATGTGGCGCGATGGCATCGAGGAATGGACGAAAAAAGGCCTCGTCCCGGCCAAGAACTTTGAAGTTCAGTCTTGGGAATCCGCCAGCGAAGACGCATAAGACAAAAAAAGGGCCTTGCCGATCCTTATAGAACGGCAAGGCCCAAGTCTTTCATCGTCTCATCAGCGAATGCGTTCTTATTCTCAGGGCAAATTTCGAGTAAATGAACCCATCTGCGACGCCCTATTTGCTTGTCACAATGCTCTAGAGCATTTTTGCCTTTAATCTGAAAGGCAAAAACGCTCNNGCGCACAATGCTCTAGCGCGTCGGCACCGGCTTTTCACCGCTGTAGTCATAGAAACCGCGACCAGTCTTGCGACCCAGCCAGCCGGCTTCAACGTACTTCACCAGCAGCGGGCAGGGGCGATACTTGGTATCGGCCAAACCGTCGTGCAGGACGTGCATAATCGCCAAGCAGGTGTCGAGACCGATAAAGTCAGCCAGTTCCAACGGCCCCATCGGGTGGTTCGCACCCAGGCGCATGGCGGTATCGATGGCATCCACCGAACCGACACCTTCGTACAGGGTGTAAACGGCTTCGTTGATCATCGGCAGCAAGATACGGTTAACGATAAAGGCCGGGAAATCTTCGGCAGCCACCGCCGACTTGCCCATACGTTCGGCCAGTTCGCGGATCTGCTTAAAGGTTTCTTCGTCGGTGGCGATGCCGCGAATCAGCTCAACCAGCTTCATCACCGGCACCGGGTTCATGAAGTGCATGCCCATGAACTTACCCGGACGGTCGGTGGCAGCCCCCAAACGGGTCACCGAGATCGACGAGGTATTGGTGCACAAAATCGCTTCGGGCTTCAGGCTCGGGCAGATTTTGGCGAAAATTTCGCGCTTCACCGCTTCGTTTTCGGTGGCAGCTTCGATCACCAGATCGCAATCGGCAAAGTCCATCACCACGTCGGTGGAGATACGGGCCATGGTCGCATTCATATCGGCCTCGGCAACCTTACCCTTGGACACCTGACGGGTCAGATTCTTGGTAATGGCGGCAATAGCCTTGTCCAGCTGCTCGCGGCTAATATCGACCAGCTTAATATCGTAACCGGCCAACGCCGCCACGTGAGCAATCCCGTTGCCCATCTGCCCAGCACCAACAATGCCGATTTTCTGAATCATGAGAGGGTCCCCTGCTTAAAAAAAGAGTGAAACGAGGTGTCTGTGATATCGGCGCGCATCATGCGTCCGATTGGCCGCGCTTGCTCGCACTATCCTGTTACGCTTACATGATCTTTTTGCATCAATGCCCCTCAGTCACCAAGGCCCCGATGCAGGTCGTAAAAAAGGCCGCCG
>CEGD01000108.1_pt1 | contig 16534 bp, 18 predicted proteins | sample 306751 | NCBI WGS metagenome assembly CEGD01 (sample SAMEA2755657, study PRJEB7226) | microbial mat metagenome | biome: microbial mat; feature: hypersaline; material: grass silage | place: USA | collected 2014-02-19 | depth 0 m
CCTTAACGTCTTTACGCAACCCAACACAAACCCCCACCTGCCAAACAAAAGGCAGCGTCCCTATACTTGACCGCCGCACTTGCGTGCCGCCAAAAGGCTATTTTGACAGTGAACAGCCGGTGATTGACTGGATGCTCACCCCCTTAAACCCCAGCGACCGCACCACCTATCAAAACTACACCGCCGCCACAGACGGAAAGCACGGCAAAACGCGGCATAAGTCCTTTGATTGCTCGATCATGGATTTAGCCGACGATTTGGCCTATGGCGTCCATGACTTAGAAGACGCGATTTCCCTCGGCCTGCTGGACCGCGACCGCTTTTGCAGCCAAATCAGTGCCGAAGACTGCGCCTCGTTCCTCGACTATCTAACAGCGCAGTACCGCGACAAAGTCGGCAACAATGCCCATGACTATTTTCTCAACAGCCTGTTTGGTAACGAGGGCCAGTGTAAGCAGACCATTAATCGCATGATTAATCACCTGCTGCCGGCAGCCCTGATCGAAAGTAATGATCTCTTCACCGAGCCTTTGTTACGCTACCGCGCTGCCCTGCCCGCGCCGCAGAAACGGTTTCTTGATGCCCTCAAGCGCTGCGTTGCCGAGGAAGTTATTTTCTCCCCCAATGTTCAGCACCTGGAATTTAAGGGGCAAACCATGGTGGTCGCAGTCTTCGAGGTTCTGGCATCAGAGCCAAAATCGTTCCTCCCCCGTCCGGCCTATCAGCAATACCGTGACGATGGCGACGATCTGCGGGTGATTTGTGATCATGTGGCCAGCATGACCGATGGCTTTTTATTGAAAACCTATGATCGCTTGTTTAGCCCCCGCATGGGATCGGTCTTTGACCGTCTGTAAGCGGTTGAAATTTCCTTTTTAAGCAAATTATCCCCCTTTAAGTCGTCGTAAGCCATTTTCTGGCCGGGCCTTGACAGATACGCTGAAGCTCCCGATCTGTGCGGTCTGTTTTATCCCCCATTCGGCCTTGGTTCCGGGCATTTTCACCCTGGTCCCTAACCCCGAAGCCAGCACAAAAGGCTTTATTATGTTACTTGATAAACTGAACTGGCGCTATGCGGCTAAAAAGATGGATCCGAGCAAGACCGTGCCGCAAGATGCGGTTGATCGCATTGTCGAATCTATCCGCCTGACCGCAACCTCTAGCGGTTTACAGCCCTTTGAATTGTTTGTTGTCACCAACAACGAAATGCGGGAAAAGATCCGTCCCGTGTCCTGGAATCAGGCTCAGGTGACCGATTGCTCGCATCTGTTGGTGTTCGCTGCCTGGGATAATTACACCGAAGAGCGGATCAACATGATGTTTGATCTGGTCAACACAGAACGCGGTGTCATCAACGAAGGCTGGGAAGCCTATCGCAAGCAAGTTCTTGCCACCTATGTTCCCCGTGATGCCGAAGTAAACTACCAACATGCAGCGCGTCAGGCCTATATCGGCCTTGGCACCGCCCTGATTGCAGCCGCCTATGAAGGTGTTGATGCAACGCCGATGGAAGGCTTTGACCCCGATGCCGTTGATGAAATCATGGGCCTGCGGGAAAAAGGTCTACGTTCGGTGATTCTGCTGCCACTGGGCTATCGCGCTGATGAAGGTGATTGGCTGGTGAATTTGAAAAAGGTTCGTCGGTCACGCGAAAATTTTGTAACTAATATTGCCTAAGCTTACTTTGTCATGGGATCTGCTGAACATCGCATTTCAAAAGATCCCATGACGATTGATAAGGATACAGGCAATGAGCGTTACCGTTTACGGTATTAAAAATTGCGACACGATGAAAAAAGCGATGACCTGGCTAACCGCTCAAGGCATCGCTTTTTCTTTTCACGATTATAAAAAAGACGGTGCCCCAACCACAGCCGTTTTAGAACGCTGGTGCGCCGCCACTGGCTGGGAAAAGGTCATCAATCGGGCCGGAACCACATTCCGCAAATTGCCCGACGATGCCAAAGCCGACCTCGATCAAGCCAAAGCCATCGCCCTGATGCAAAACCAACCATCAATGATCAAACGCCCTGTCCTCGAATACGGCAATACCATCGAACTCGGCTTCAAAGCCGAACGCTATGCGATCCTCTTGAGGGCTTGACCGTTCTAGGGAAGGGTGTGCCCTTGCGGGCAGGTCCTGGCGGACGGCCTTTTCGCGGGGCACGGCCCCGCACCCGGTCTGTTTAGCCACCCACAGCACGGCCTCTCGGTATCATGCTGGTGGCTAAACAGACCGGGGTTTGGGGCCCGAGGCCCCAAGAAAAGCCGTCTGCAAGACATTGCCCGCAAGGGCATACTCCCTCCCCTAAAACGGTTTAACCACCACCAAGGCGACGATTGCTAAGAGCAAGACGGTGGGGATTTCGTTGGCGTAGCGGTAAAATTTATGGCTGCGTTGATTTTGGTCTTCGGCAAAGACCTTTCGCCAACGAGCATAGAACCCATGGCAAGCAAACATGGCCAAAACCAAGACCAGCTTGGCATGCAGCCACCCGCTGCCCGTCAGCCAATTAGGGGCCATCGTTGCCCCGGTCAACAAGACCATGATCATCGATGGAGTCATAATTCCGCGCAATAAGCGCCGTTCCATAATTTTAAAGGTCTCAGACTGAGCCTGACCGACGGCGCTGCTGAGATCGAGTTGCGCATGATAAACATACAAGCGTGGCAAATAAAATAAGCCTGCCATCCAGGTGATCACGCTGATGATATGCAGCCATTTGACCCATAGGTAGGCGGTGGAAAAGGTTTCCAAAAACGGCGACATCGGTCTTCCTATGCAAAGTTTAAAAGGGACGTGACAGTAAAACGTTAGGCGGGGCTTTTACAGGGACAAAGACCAAATTCAGCCGGGCAAATTCGTTTGCCACAGGCCGATGTTGGGTCGCAAGGTTGGTGGGGGGCCTGTTCGACCAAATTAGCCAACCCTGCGATAAAGGGCGCGGCGGTCTGGACGGTTGGAATCCGGAAATAGCCTTTAACACCGGCTTTTTCAGCCAGCTCCCGGTATTCGATATCCAGCTCGACCAAGGTTTCTGAATGCTCGGAAACAAAAGCCAGGGGCACCACCACCAACGGCACTCCGTCAGCTCCGGCGCGTTCAATTTCATGATCGGTGGCCGGGCCGATCCATTCCAGGGGACCAACACGGCTTTGATAACTGACCAGCCAATCTAATCCTGGCAAAGCCATTTTTTCAGCAATGGCGGCGGCGGTCTGTTCGACCTGCCATTGATAGGGATCACCGCCAGCGACAATTTTTTTCGGCAAGCCGTGGGCGGAAAACAGCACCCGTGGGCTGCCGATTGTTGCTGCTTGGGTAACAGCAGCGCTTACGCTTTGCGCCATGGCCTCGATAAAGCCGTTTTCCGTTGGCCAGCAGGCGATGGTCCGTGTGGGGGTGGTTACCCCCTGCTTTGCTGCTTCCTTGGCCCACAGCGCCAACGACGAGCCACTGGTGGTCGATGAGTATTGCGGATAGAGCGGCAGCAACACCACTTCGTCCGGGGCAAAGGTTTTAACCTCGCCCACAGTCTGCGCCGTCATTGGGTGCCAATAGCGCATGGCCAAAAACACTTTGCTGGCGATTTCAGGCTGGCGACTGTTGAGCACCGCTTGTAAAGCATCAGCTTGGGCTTGTGTTTGTTCAAGCAACGGTGACCTGCCGCCCAAGTGGCGGTAAATCTCTTGGGCTACTGGAGCACGGCGGCGGGAAATAAACTGCGCCAAGGCCCAACGGATCGGCGTTGGTGCGCCAATGATGGCCGGATCGTTGAACAGATTAAACAAAAAGGGACGAACAGCTTTTAGGCTGTCCGGGCCTCCCAAATTAAACAAAATAATGGCCCGTTTTTTCATCCCTGAATGCTCCTGCCTCTTAAAATTTATTAGCGAAAAGCCCGAATACGCTCTGCCAAACGCGCCACATTTTCCGGCGGTGTTGGCGGAGTGATCCCATGGCCCAAATTAAACACGAAAGGACCACGACCCAGGACATTGAGAATACGATCTATGGCGCGATCCATCGCTTCGCCACCCGTCACCAAATGAATCGGGTCTAAATTTCCCTGAACGGTGACCAAAGGTTGAATAACTTTGGCCGCCCACTCTAAGGGAACCGTGGTGTCCAGACTCACCGCATCGCAACCGACTTCACGAGCAAAATCTTCGTATAACAATCCAGCACCACGCGGAAAGCCAATGACCGGCACTGTCGGATGGGCGGCTTTAACTTTTTCGACCATCGCCGCAATCGGTGCCATCACCCAACGACGGAATTCTTCTTCGGGCAAAACACCAGCCCAGCTGTCAAAAATTTGTACCGCTTCGGCACCTGCATCAATCTGCGCAATCAAATAGGCGGCTGAAGACTCCACCAATTGGTCAATGAGAGCCTGAAAAACCTGCGGCTGTCCATAGGCCCATTGCTTGGTCTTGGCATAATCTTTGGAACTGCCGCCTTCAATCATATAGGTGGCAACGGTCCAGGGAGCACCGCAAAACCCAATCAGAGCTGTCTCTTGCGGCAGATTTGCCGAAATGCGGCGTACGGTTTCTAGAACTGGAGCCAAATGGGTGAGCACTGCCGAGCCATCCAAGGCTTCCACATCGGCCATGCTGGTCATGGGATCGAGGACTGGACCTTCCCCTTGTTTGAAAGCCACTGATCGCCCTAACGCATCGGGGATCACCAGGATGTCGGAGAACAAGATTGCTGCATCCATACCATAGCGGCGTAGGGGCTGAAGGGTCACTTCGCAGGCAAGTTCTGGATTGTAGCACAAATCAAGAAAGTTTCCGGCGTCGGCACGAACCTTACGGTATTCGGGCAAAAAGCGTCCGGCCTGTCGCATGAGCCAGAATGGCGGTGGTGTGAGGGTTTCTCCGGCTAAGGCACGAAGGAAGGGTTTGTTGGCTGATGATGCGGTCACGGGTCGGATCCTCTGTTTTGCTTCTGCCCTCTTATACAGTGTTTTTTTTTTTGAAAAGAGTTGAAGTGGATTGTGGATGCCTGTGGAAAACGGGGATTGGACTCTATCCACAGGGGGTCCCCACCGTGACGGGATGTCTGAAGTTTGTCCAGAGTCGCCTGGGGATAAAAATGTGAAAAAGAGTGGATGCTAAGGGGCGACTCGTGGGATTCACAGGGGACTCCGCAGGGTGTGGGTGAGCTTGTGGATAACGGGGATTGAATCGTCTTTTTTTGACTTTGCCCCATGACTCACAGCCCTGCTTTTATGCGCTCCACAGTCGAATAAGCCGACTCATGGAAAGGGGGACAGAGTGGAGCAAAACGACGTATTTTTTCTCCACAGGCGGTTACCCCCAGACTCGAAGACCTTATGAACAGGGGCTGTGGATAACCGTGGGAGTGGTTTTTTTTCCGTTTGCCCTCTACAAAGAACCATCCGGTGATTTTGCCAGCGAGAGAGCCCCTGCCATGAAGAATGTTCACCTGCATTTGGTTTCTGATTCTTCGGGCGAAACCGTCTCTGCGGTGGCGCGCGCCTGTTTGGTTCAGTTCGAAGGGGTCAGCGTTACGCAGCACCAATGGTGGTTGATCCGGACCCCCGGTCAGGCCAATCGGGTGATTTCGGGGATTAAGTCTCATCCCGGCGTGGTGATTTACACGGTGGTTGATGATGGCGTGCGTGAATTGCTGGAAACGGCTTTCCGCGAATTGGAAATTCCCCATATTCCGGTGCTTGATCCGGTTCTAACGGTGTTGTCATCGTTGCTTGACGCCCGCGCCGACGGCAAACCGGGATTGCAACACACCATGGATGCGGAATATTTTCGCCGTATTGATGCGATGAATTTCACCATCGAACATGATGACGGACAAAGCATGACCCGTCTGTTGGATGCTGATGTGATTGTGTTTGGTGTGTCGCGAACGTCAAAAACGCCGACGTGTATGTATTTGGCCAACCGGGGTTTAAAGGCGATGAATATCCCTGTGGTCCCCGGTATCCCTTTGCCCGAGGCGGCGTTAAAAGTTGATGGGCCGTTGAAAGTCGGCCTCACCCGCGAGCCGCGCTCGTTGGCTGATATTCGCCGCAATCGTTTGCGGATGATGAATGATGATGGCAACAGCCACTATGCCGACGAAGAACAAGTCCGTGACGAAGTCCTTGAAGCCCGCCGCCTTTACAGTCGTTTGGGCTTTCCGGTGATTGATGTGTCGCGTAAATCCATCGAAGAAGCGGCGGCGACCATTATGCAGCTCTACGCCGAACATCGCCGTAAACGCCAACACCAGGAACAAGGCCAGCAATGACCCCCTCCCCTTCGCCCGTCGTTCTTGCCTCCGCCAGTGTGTCGCGTCAGGCCATGTTGACCAATGTTGGTTTGGTTTTTACCGCCCATCCGGCGCGGGTGGATGAAAGCAGCGTTAAAGAATCTTTGCGTGCCGAAGGGGCCAGCGCTGCTGATGTGGCGGAAATCTTGGCCGAGCTTAAAGCGATGCAAGTGTCGCGGCATTTTCCCGGCGCCCTGGTGATTGGCGCTGATCAAATGCTCGACTGTGAAGGGCGATGGTTTGACAAAGCAAAAACCCCTGTCGAGGCCGCCGAAGTTCTGACTGCCTTGCGTGGGAAAACCCATACCTTGACCAGCTGCGCTGTGATGGTGCGTGATGGTCAACGGCTATGGCATCATAGTGATTCGGCCCGTTTGGCGATGCGGCCTTTTTCCGATGTCTTTTTGACCCAGTATTTGAACAGCTTGGGTGAGCGGGCTTGCGAAACCGTCGGCGCCTATCACCTCGAAGGTTTGGGGGCACAGTTATTTTCTCGCGTTAGCGGCGATTTCTTTACCATCTTGGGTTTGCCGTTGATCCCTTTGATGGGCTTTTTACGGGCCCATGAGATCTTGGTTGAATAGGCGCTTGCAGGATCGTACCAACAAGACTGTGTTCACCTGTGTTAACAAAGGAGATCCCGCATGAGCCTTAGCGGTAAAGCAAAAGTGGCTGGCGTGATGGGCTGGCCGGTCAGCCATTCCCTCAGCCCGCGTTTGCATGGCTTTTGGTTGCAGCGGGCCGGGGTGGATGGGACGTATATTCCCCTGCCGGTGCCGCCAGAACGCATTACCGAGGCGATTCGGGCCTTGCCTGCGCTGGGGTTTCGCGGCGCGAACGTGACGGTCCCGCACAAAGAAGCAGCCCTTGCCGCCGCCGACCGGGCAACCGAGCGGGCGCAGCGCATGGGGGCCGCCAATACCTTGATTGTCGAGGAGGACGGCAGCATTACGGCTGATAACACTGATGGCTTTGGCTTTGTGGAAAACCTACGCCAAGGGGCGGCAGGATGGACGCCCGAGGCTGGGCCTGCGGTGGTCCTAGGGGCTGGCGGTGCCGCGCGTGGGGTGATTGGGGCATTGCTGGCAGCGGGAACGCCCGAGGTTATTGTGCTTAACCGCACCCGTAGCCGCGCCGAAGCCTTGGCCGCAGATCTGCAAGGGCATTTTCCCCAGCAGCCGATCACCGTTGCCGATTGGGATGCGCGGGCATCTTTGCTCAGCCGGGCGGCGGTGTTGGTCAATACCACCACTCAAGGAATGAAGGGTAATCCGCCGCTGGAGTTAGACCTGAGCGCCTTGCCGGTTTCGGCGGTGGTGACCGATATTGTCTATGTTCCGCTGCAAACCGACTTGCTTATGCGGGCAGCGGCACGGGGAAACCCGGTGGTTGATGGCTTGGGGATGTTGTTGCACCAGGCTCGCCCCGGTTTTGAGGCTTGGTTTGGCCTGGTTCCCGAGGTTGATGAGGCTCTACGGGCGCATATGTTAACCTTTGTGGGACGCTAAAGCCGATGAAGGTTGTTGGGATTACCGGCTCTATTGGTATGGGCAAGTCCACTCTGTCGCGGATGGTGCGGCAGATGCGGATCCCTTTGCATGACGCTGACGCCACAGTTCACCGTTTGATGGCACCGGGGGGGCGTGCCGTTGCCGCCATTGCGGCGGCGTTTCCGGGGGTGCAAAATAGGGATGGCTCCATTGACCGCCCGACACTGGGGGGGCAGGTTTTTGGCAATACCCCGGCCTTACGGTGTCTGGAAGCTATCCTTCATCCGCTGGTGCGCGCCGACAAAGCCGCCTTTATTCTGCGTGCGCGTCGACGTCGAGTGCCAATGGTGATGTTAGATGTACCATTGTTATTTGAAACTGGTGGCGATGCAGATTGTGATGCGGTGCTGGTGGTGTCGGCCCCAGCTTTCTTACAAAAACAGCGGGTGATGGCCCGTCCTGGTATGACTGAGGCCACGTTTCGCCAGGTTCTGGGGCGGCAAATGCCAGATATGGAAAAGTGCCGCCGAGCAGATTATGTCATCCCTTCGGGACGCGGGATAGCTGTGACCCGCCGAACTCTGTGTTGGGCTTTACGTGATATTCTCGCAAGACCGGCCCATAAATAGGACTCCCCCATGCGCGAAATCGTTTTTGATACGGAAACCACCGGCTTTGAACCGTCACAGGGGCACCGGCTGGTGGAAATCGGTGCCCTAGAGCTGATCAATCATATGCCGACCGGGGTGACCTTTCACAAGTTTATCAATCCTGAACGGGAAATTCCCGAAGACGCCACCCGTGTTCACGGCATTACCAATGCCCGCGTTGCCGATTGTCCGTTGTTTGCGGATGTGGCGCAGGAATGGCTTGATTTTGTTGGCGATGATCCGATGATCGCCCATAATGCCGCCTTTGATATGCGCTTTATCAATGCTGAATTGGGTTGGGTGAACCGCCCGATTTACCCCGCCGAGCGTTTTATTGACACGCTGGTCATGGCGCGGCGCAAATTTCCCGGATCGCCGGTAAGCCTTGATGCGCTCTGTCGTCGTTTTGCTATTGATAACTCGCACCGTGAATTTCACGGCGCCCTTCTTGACTCCGAATTACTGGCCGAGGTCTATTTAGAACTGCGTGGTGGCCGTCAACCCGGTTTGGCGCTGGGCAGCGGGCGCGGTGGCGATGGTGAAGACCGGGTGCGTATTGATCGGCCTTTTCGGACCCCCCGCCCTCACAGCGCCGCGCCTGAAGAGTTAGAAGAACATCGGGCGTTTTTAGAGAAAAAAGTCAAAAATTCCCTGTGGTTGGCGACTGACGAATAGAGGAATACCGCTCAATTTGTCGCGGTTTTGCCCTTGGAAAAGGGCGTCAGGGCGGCATAAATGCAGCTGTGGGTCGGAGTGGGAATCGATTTTTCTGCCCCCAGGCGATGCAGGGTGCCCGCGATCCAATCGACCTCTAGGCGGCGGCCTTTTTCTAAATCCACCAACAACGACGGCTTTAATAAATCTGGTTTTGCGGCAATCGTGGCCAGGGTATCGGCTTTGATTGTCTCGGCAAGGGGCGCCCCTTGTGACCGGGCGACGGCGATGGCCTCGCTGATGGCATGATCAAGAACGGTGGCGCTGATGGGATTGTCCCGTACCGCGCCCAAAGCCTGGCGTGTGAGGGCGCATAAGCCGCTAACAGCCGAGAAAAAAATGAACTTTTCCCACAGGGGACGGCGAATGGTTCGACTTAATGTGGCGTCGAGGCCAGCCTGGTTACAGAGGGCAGCAAAGGCCCGGGCGGTTTGTTCGTTGGTGTCTGTTGGCTGATCGCTGAGCGGCCCAAAGATCAGTTTCCCCACCGGCCCCATATGACGGATGACACCGGGGCTTTCTACATGCGCCGATGCATAGGCGGCAGCGGGGTAAACATGCTGGCGATCCACCACTCCGGCGACTAGATCAGCGGCTTCGACGCCGTTTTGTAGGGTGATCACCAAACCATTGTGGCTTAAGGCAGGGCCGCATTCGGCCATCACGGCGGCGATATCGTACATTTTTACCGCCAAGAGCACCACGTCAAAGGGTTGATCGCTGTGTTCAACGGCTTGGGCTGCGGTGGCAAAGGCGGCAACTGGCGCTTGATATGGTTCGTTGGCCGAGATCAAGGTAAGGCCGTTTTTCTGCAAAGCCGTTAAATGCGGGCCACGGGCGACGACGGAAACGCTGCTACCGGCACGCAGTAAACACGCCGACAGATAGCCGCCTAAACCACCAACACCAACACAGAGAATACGCATCTAAAAGCCCCTAATTTTACGAGGAAAATTGTGATAACTATAAGATGTTTTCAAGGGGTCTTCTATCGTCAGATCTATGGTGGATCGTGAGTCAAAAGAAAACCTGCTGCCGTGCGGAGCAACACGAGCAGCAGGGTCTAAGACTGGGGTAATACCCAGTGGGTTAAGGTGTGACCGCGTGTTTTCCGGCGATCACAAGTGCGGACAAGAGCAGATAAGGCCATAGCCTTATTACCCTTTTACACAGAGCACCTGCCTGAGGGTGTGAACAATATCAATTAGATTAGCCTGTGCGGCCATCACCGCGTCGATGTCTTTATAAGCACCGGGGGTTTCGTCGATAACGCTGGCATCTTTGCGGCATTCGATTCCTTCGGTGGCTTTGATGTGGTCTTCGACGGTGAACTGTTTTTTGGCCTGAGTGCGGCTCATCGCTCGCCCTGCCCCGTGTGAGCAGGAACAAAAGCTGTCGGGATTGCCCTTGCCGCGAACGATAAAGGACTTTGCCCCCATCGAACCGGGAATGATACCCAAGTCGCCCTCTTGCGCTCGAACCGCCCCTTTGCGGGTGACCAGAACCGACTTGCCAAAGTGTTTTTCACGGGCGACGTAGTTGTGGTGGCAATTGACCGCCGTCTCGCCGGTGACCATCTGCGGAAAGGCACGTTTGATCTGGTTCAGGACCGCTTGCATCATCACTTCGCGGTTGGCGTGCGCATAGCGCTGGGCCCAGCTAACCGCGCGCATGTACTGATCAAAGTGTTCGGTTCCCTCCGGGAAATAGGCCAAGTCTGCATCGGGCAAATGGATGAAAAAGCGTTCCATATCCCGCTTGGCTTTTTCGATGTAGAGCGCGCCAATGCGGTTCCCAATGCCCCGCGATCCGGAATGCAGCATCACCCATAAGGTCTGGTTTTCATCCAAGCACAGCTCGATGAAATGATTGCCGGTGCCCAAGGTTCCCATCTGATAGATACCGCGAATGCTGCCTAATTTCGGTGTTGAGTCGAGAATCGGCTGCAAATCGGCCTCAAGGCTTTTCCAGGCCTCGACGGCCATGGTCGGCGGTTCTCCCCAGGCGCCCCGATCCGACGGACCCCCGTTGCCGGTCCGCCCATGGGGGACGGCGCGTTCGATGTTACAGCGCAAATCATGCAACGAATCCGGCAAATCACGTGCGGTCAAGTTGGTCTGCACCGCCATCATGCCACAGCCAATATCGACGCCAACAGCGGCGGGAATGACGGCTTTATGGGTGGCGATGACACTGCCCACCGTGGCGCCAAAGCCAAAGTGCACATCGGGCATAGCGGCAACGTGGTGGTGGACAAAGGGCAAGCTGGCGACATTGCGCAGCTGCTTAATGGCTTCATCTTCGACATGGACCCCACGGGTCCAGGCTTTGATTGCCACGCCATTTTTGTTTTCAATATGGTTGTAATCAAACTCGGTCATCAGCGTTTCCTTTAGGTTAAAAACACCGACGCCCCTCGTTCGGATATCAAGCCGGGAGGGGCGTCGGTATAAAAACCTATGGGTCCTGATGATGCGCCTATGGCGCCCCTGAGACCGTTTCCCCCAGCACTGCACGTAGCTCTTCCTTGCGGTTACCTGATAGGTAAGCGCTTGGAAATGCTGGCGTTAGGTGATGAAGGCGGGTCATTGAAGACGAAATCTCACTCAGGTTGTGGACGCGGCGAACGGTACGCGCCATTATTTTGAATGGCAAGGGAAAAAAGGCCCAACCGCTTTGTTTCATTATAAATACTTGTAAAATAATTATATTTTCAGTGAGGCGCTCATCACCAGGGCATCCCGGCGTGGCAGCCCAGCAGCAAGAGGGGCATAATAGCCCTTGCGCAGCCCGACTTTTGCAAAGCCGTGATGGTGATAGAGGGCTTGCGCGGCGGTGTTTTCGGCGGCGACCTCTAGGAACCACTGCTCGACATCGTGGGTGCGAAAATGGTGTTGGGCGGCCTGCATTAATGCCTTACCCCAGCCGTTGCGGCGTTGATCGGGGCAGGTGGCAATGGTCAGAATTTCCGCTTCGTCAATCACCACCCGGCAGAGCAAGACTGCCATCGGCGCACTCTCTTCACCGCTGGTGCTATGGCCGATCCAGGCGTGCACGGTGGGATCGCTGAGCAGCTCGGCAAAGGCTGTTGCATCCCAGGGATCGGGAAAGGCTTGTTCGTGCAAGGCGGCGCAAACCGAGGCATAAACAAGGCCTTCACCGGGGGGAAGGCTTAGGATATTTTGTGCTGCTTTCACTTTTAGGCTCTGGTGGCCAGGGGGCGAATTTGCCCGCCGTTGACGGGCAATGCTGCATCGGGGGGGCGGATATAGAGCGGACGGGGTGGGCAGTCCTCAGGCGTACGTTGAGCGGCCAGGACCGCCAGTGTCATGACATCAGGGCAAGGGCTGTCAAACCGTTCTGCCGAGGCGCACTGCGTGTCGATCAAGGCCAAAGCATCACCGCAGAGTAAGGCCGGTACGGTGCCACCAACGCGGCTTTGCCAGGCCTCTAAACGTTCGGAAAAATTGGCGATGGGCAGCGAGGCCGGATCTTCTAACGGGCAAAGGCTACCGTCTTGATGGCGGATAAAGGGTTGCAGATAGACATCATCACGCCGAGCATCAACGACGGCGATCACCAGCCGTGGCCCTTGTTGTGGGCTGGTGCAACAGGTGGCAACGGCGTGATGGGCAAAGACGTCTAAGGTGGTGAGGCCGACGATCGGCAAGCCGCTGGCCAGGGCCAAGCCCTGCACCGCAGCCAATCCCACCCGCAGGCCGGTAAAGGATCCTGGCCCGATGGTGACTGTCAGCCGGTCGAGGCTTTGCCAGCTGGCACCCTGCGCATCAAGTAAGGCACCGATCTGAGGGATTAGGGTTTCGGCTTGACCGTGCGCCATCGGCTGGCTGTCAACGGCCAGAGCCACCCCATCGGCCCAGAGACCAACCGAGCAGCCGCGTCCGGCGGTATCAAGAGCAAGAATACGCATCACTGGCTCACATCATCGCCGTACCCGCCGCCGCATCGGAAAGAACCGGATAGCGGGCGCGGGCGTTAAACAGTTGATAGTGCCACCACTCATTGCGGAAAAAATCAAAGCCGGCGGAAGTCATAATTCCCAACAGTATCAAACGATTGCGCTGAGCATCAGGGGATATGCCATCGATCACCCCGTGATAGGACAAGGGACGCAAATCATCAAAGGGGGTGCCCATATCCAGCTCTTCGCCGGTTAGCGCATCGACCAAGGTGAGGTCTACAGCAGCGCCCATGCTGTGCGGCGAGCCCCGGCGCGGATCGGCGATGAAATCGGGGTCGGGGGTATGGTCCCACAGCTTCCATTGGGCTTCGGACGGGCGAAAGGCATCAAGCACTTTCAGGCGATAGCCCAGGGGGGTGGCGATGGCGACGGCCTTGCGTAGATAGTCAGCGGCCTCGGGCAGCAGGTAACAGGCGGGCCGCTGATAAACCGGAACGCCGGTAAAATTACGGTCGGTGGCATAGACGATATCCAGCTCGACCGCAAAGCCGTCGCTGGTAATTTCTTCGAGCATGTTAGACCTCTGCACGACCTTAGCGGACGAAATGGGAGCTTAAGGGAGAGTATGTTGGGCGACTTTATCCTTGCTGGGCAAAAAGCTCAACCTCAGCCCTGTTACCGGGGTCAGCAAAGGCACAGATCATGAGGGAATGGGCGAATGTTAGTGGCGGTGAAATAATACGATCGTCTTAGATTAATCATTGCAGATTGGCATTGTTTTAGCATACATTATTATTCTTACCCTCCTAAGAGGACTTGTTATGGCCGATGCAGCCCTTAATTCGCGTTCTCCCGAATCTGGTGGGCGGGCGGCACTTTTGAGTCGTGTTTCTGTGCGATTTCGGGTTGGGCTGTTGCTGGGCCTGGGTGTTTTGGCATTGGCATTCTTTTTGACTGTGACCATGATTGGTCAGAAAAACCAAGAGAATAGCCGCCAACAGGTGAGTGAGTGGAATTTAGTCCAAGCGGCAACGCGACGTTTAAAAGACGCTGTTGATGGTATGGAACTGGCAGAAACCGCTCTCAGTGCTTTGGGGTCAGCGTCGGCGCCGGAGCGCTATAATGTCGCGTGGACGGAAGTAACACAGGCGTTGAATGCCCTGAAAGCGGGTTTGAGCGTGGCAAATGTAGGCCGGCCCCCGTTAGATTTGGCACCGCTTGAGAATGGGTTAAACACGATCAATGAGGATTTTACGGCCCTCAAGGGGCTGGTGGAAAAAATGGGCTATTCCGAACAAGATGGCCTGCGTGGGTCATTGCGGGCCTCTGTCCATGCGGTAGAAGAGAAGTTAAAAGTTGCCGACCTTGATGCCTTGACCGTTAAGATGCTGATGATGCGGCGGCACGAAAAAGATTTTATGCTGCGTGGGGATGCGAAGTACCTTAGCGCGATCGGCGAGCGCGCCAGCGAATTTGCGCGGTTGCTGGAAAGTGTTGCGCTCACGGACGAGGAACGCCGCGAGATTTCTGGCTTGATGGCAGCCTATCAACGTGACGTTGCCGACTATGGCACTGTTGCCATGCAGCGCGCTGAGCAGGCCACTTTATTAGACGGGCATTTTGTTGCCTTACACCCTGAACTTGGCCGCTGGGTCGATACCATTTCGGCTATTACCTCCGCCGAAGTCACCAAGGCACACAATGCTGCTGCGACCGAACGGATGATTTTATGGATTTCCGCTGCTATTGCGGTAATGGCTTTGCTGGGGCTGGGGGTGGCAGTTGGGGCTAGCATTACCAGACCCCTGTTAGGGTTGCGGCGGGCGACGATGGAGCTTGCTGATGGCGTAACCAGCCATGCCATTCCCTTTCAGGCCAATCACGATGAGATTGGCGTTTTAGCCCGCGCCTTGGAAAGTTTGCGCGGTTCTGTGGACGAGGCGTTCCACCTGCGCCAAATGGTGGAAATTCAGCCTGCCGAAGTCATGCTATGCGATCCAAAAACCTTGGCTGTGACTTATGTGAACAAGGCAGCGCGTGCGGTGCTCGACCGTATGGGATCGGCCCTGCCCTTTCCGGCAGCACAGGTTGTCGGCCAATCCCTTGATCGTTTTCCCGGTGGAAGTGCATTGGTTGCCACGATCCGCGATCCGCGCCGTTTACCGATTCACGAGACGTTAAAAATGGGGCCTTTGAGCATTGCCAGCACGGTTAACGCCATTTATGACCGTGATGGCGCCTATTTGGGGCCGATGTTGTCATGGCGCGATACGACCAGTTACGACGCCCTTGTGCAAACCTTTGAAAGTCGCCTGCATTCGGTGGGCCAGTCGATTACCGCTGCCACTGATCGTTTGGCGGCAACAGCGGTGCAGATGAGCAGCCAAAGCCATGAAATGAGCCAACAAGGGGCGCAGGCGGTGGAGGCTGCGCGGCGGTCATCGGGGAATGTGACGGCGGTTGCGTCGTTGGCAGAATCAATTAATGGGGCAATGGGGGCGGTTTCTGGGCAAATGGACCATGTTTCAACCATCGCCCGTCAAGCGGTGGACGAGGCAGACCGTACCCGGCAAGCGGTGGAAGACTTGACCTCGGTTTCACAGGAAATTGGCGCGGTGGTGTCCTTAATCACTGCCATTGCGCAACAAACCAACCTGTTGGCCTTAAATGCCACTATCGAGGCTGCCCGCGCCGGCGAAGCGGGTAAGGGCTTTGCGGTCGTTGCCAACGAAGTTAAGCAACTCGCTAGCCAAACCGCCCAGGCAACCGAGCGGATTTCCACCCTTATCGGCAGTGTGCAAGCCGCCAGTCAAGGCGCCACCGGGGCTATTGGCCAAATATCGGAAACCATTGGCAGCCTGCACGGTATTGCGTCGCAAGCCATGGAAGCCCTGCATGGCCAAAGCCAAGGGGTGAACGAGATCGCTCAGCATATGGAAGATGCTTCTGGGGGCACGCGGATGGTTGAGCAGTCCATCGGAACGATTGCCGATACGCTCATTGATGCTGAAAAAGGCACTGCTGAGGTGAACGATCTTAGCGCAGTTTTGCGGCGTGAGGCCGAGACCCTGCAAACCGAGATGGATGCGATGCTGAGGCGCATGTTAGAGCAGCATGAGGCTTAACAAAATCCGTCGTCACAGGGGCCATGCCCCTGCTCGGGATTTGAGTTTTTTTAGCGCAAATCCGTCGTCACAGGGGCTATGCCCCTGCTCGGGATTTGAGTTTTTTTAGTGCAAATGCGTCGTCACAGGGGCTATGCCCCTGCTCGGGATTTGCTGTAAAAAAAAAGGGTGTGGGAGCAAGTCCCACAAAAAGCCATCCGCAGGACTGCCCGACAGGGCAAATATAAGCGCCCTGCCGTTGTCCCCAAAAGGTAGGGCCATTTATGCCCCGGCGATGGTCATTCCATCAATGCGCACGGTTGGCGCATCGGTGCCGTGGATCAGTTCCA